>Ga0123335_1000331_pt1 | contig 79792 bp, 61 predicted proteins | sample BiotimSIPDNA_2_FD_89707 | JGI IMG/M metagenome (GOLD analysis project Ga0123335, IMG submission 89707) | Anaerobic biogas reactor microbial communites from Washington, USA - Biogas_R2 time_0 SIP DNA | ecosystem: Engineered > Bioreactor > Anaerobic > Unclassified | place: Washington, USA... | reverse complement strand
TTAATATCCTCGCTTACCGGTATTGCCTGAAAATTGATATGGTACACGCGGTTGATTTTTATTTCACTTGCTGCAATATCGAGTAGTTTTTTTCGAAATTTCTGGATCTCAGTTTTAACAAGAGCAAATCCATCATCCGATAATCCAAGAACAACACAGGATATATCGCGTGCACAACTTTCAATTGTATCTATTGAACTTGCAGCTAATGCAAGATTCTGGATGTGGAAATTTGATACGGTAAGCGACCGGACTTCATCCCCGGTAGTAATAATAGGATCACACTGGACATATCGGGTTCCTTTTTTCTCAATAAACCCAAGACTTAAAAGCAGCTTAACTGCATCCCGTGCATCTGCTGCTGCAATAGCAGGTTTGAGCATTTTCCCGAGGCGCTCATAATCATTACCGAAATCACAAGTAACAACAAGTTCTCTAATCGCATTAAAATACCACTTCGAATAGACATTATATTGCTGATTTAGAACCATTCGGGCAGCATTCCGTTTATTGTATTGCGAAAGCTTCCCGAAATAGTAGTTCCTCTGTTCGACAGTTGAAGCCTGATTAAATGCTACAAGATCATTAAAATAAGAGAACGATTTATCTTTTAATTTAAGCACATTATTCAATTTTTTGATAGATTCTGCTGTCAGGTTTTTTTTACCATCAATGACATGTTTAATAAAACTTTTGGATTTGAATCCCGCTTTATTTGCGAAATACTGGTAGGAAAAAGCTTTGTTGAGTGATTTCTGCTCGTTATAGAAATCCTGCAGGAATTCCCGATAATTGAAGTAGTTAATAATAGGAATCATCATTTTCCTCGTCTCGTTCATAGTAGTAAGATACTTTAAATTTGGAACATATCTACTGGCAAATGTTGGCATATTGCAGAAAAAGTTCTCTGCTGAGAGAACGATTGAAACGCCCCTATGCTTCTGGAGCATTTTATAAGGCATTTCAACATAGTTCAGGAACTATCGATCGAGACGATCACCACCCATGACTTTAAGTACTTAGGAATTAAGTCACGCTTTCTTCTCCGGGTTGATTCTGGCACTTACAAGTTAAGTTATTTTTTAACCTGAGGTGACCTGGATTGCTATCCCGGGCTCAACAAAGATTGTCAGGTTGACCATCAGTGAAACATGACTTAATTTATGTAGCTTGAGTCTTTATGATTTTTGGAATAATTGGATTTTTTTTAGTCAGGTGGTATTATGCCTAATGCAGTAATTGTGGGAACACAGTGGGGAGATGAAGGAAAAGCGAAGGTAATTGATTACCTGACCGAGCGTTCTGATGTGATAATCCGCTTTCAGGGCGGTGCAAATGCAGGCCACACTGTTATTGCCAATGGCAGGAAATTCGTTTTTCATCTGGTCCCGTCTGGAATAATGTACCCGGATAAAACCTGTATTGTAGGAAACGGTGTAGTTTTTGACTGCGAGCAGTTTCTAAAAGAGGTCGATGAGCTCAATGACTTTGGTATTTCTGTTGAAAACAGGCTTTTTGTTTCAGATCTCGCTCACCTTGTACTTCCCTATCATAAAGCGCAGGATAATGCGGCAGAATCTAACATGGGCCAGGGTAAAATCGGAACTACCGGAAGGGGAATAGGACCTGCCTACTCCGACAAAGTATCCAGAATCGGACTGCGGGTTGGTGATCTGAGAGACTGGGATCTGTTTACAGAGAAATTTACAGCCAATTTTGAACTTAAAAAGAAACTGATACAATCAGTTTACAATTCTGATTTCAAACTCTCGATTGATGAAATTCTCGGCAATTACAAGGTAATACGGGACCGGATGCTTTCGTTTATAAAAGATACCGGTTTTTTATCCTTTGACGCTACACGGAATGGGAAAAGGCTGCTTTTTGAGGGAGCTCAGGGTACATTTCTTGATATAGATCATGGCACCTATCCATTTGTCACATCATCAAATACCCTTTCGGGATATGCGTGTCCGGGCTGCGGCATAGGTCCATCGGCTATCAATCATGTGATCGGGATAACAAAAGTTTACACGACCAGAGTTGGAAACGGTCCATTCCCCACTGAGCTCAATGATGCTACAGGAGAAAAACTCCGTCATGAGGGTGGCGAGTTCGGTGCAACTACCGGCAGACCGCGCCGTTGTGGATGGTTTGACAGTGTTATGATCAGAAAGTCGGCACAGTTAAATGGTCTCACCCGACTTGCGCTTACAAAACTTGATGTGCTCAATACTCTGGACACAATAAAAATCTGTACACATTACGAAATTAACGGTAAAAAAACCGAACAGTTTCCAACCGGAATCCATGATCTCTCCAGAGCTGTTCCAGTGTACACAGAGATGGAAGGCTGGAAATGTGATATTTCAGGATGCAAAACGCTTCAGGATCTTCCGTCAAAGGCTCTTCAGTATATCAGAAAGCTCCAGAACCTCTGTTATGATATCCCGATTCTGATTGTTTCAATCGGACCTGATCGTAATCAGACAATTGAGGTTGATCCCCTGGTCTGATTGCCAGGGCTACAGAAAATATTCCGGTTACGGAATCGTATTAGTTTTCTCTTCCGGTAATCAGATAAGCCACAAAGAAGGCATTCTGGTTACCCGGAACACCTGTTCACTCAAAAGAAAAAGAGCGATATTTATGATTCTTGTGGAAGTAGCCAACACTTTCCTGGTGAATATGGGGAAAGATTTTGTGATCCTGCTCAGAGGTGAAGACGATAAACGGAGCCTTCCAATCTCTATCGGCCAGCTTGAGGCACAGTCTATAGCCATTGAGCTCAATCAGATTCCCTTTCCACGCCCCCTCACTCATGACCTGTTCAAAACAGTACTTTTAGAGCTTGATTGCAAACTGATCCGAATCGAGATTACCGACCTTATCGATGAGACATTTTACGCAAAGCTTATCATCAGAAAAAATGACAGAGAATTAGAAATTGATTCGAGGCCAAGTGATGCCATTGCTCTTGCACTCAGATTTTCTTCTCCAATTTACGTAGAGGAAAAAGTAATGGATGAGGCAGGGGTAATTATCACTGAAGAATCCACCATTGAAGAGAAACCGGCAGCAGAAGAAGAGCCCGCTGAGGAGACGGAGCTTACCCCTCTTGAAGCACTCCAGAAACAACTCAAAACTGCTATCCAGGAAGAGCGGTATGAAGATGCCGCAAGGATTCGTGACGAGATAGACAAAACAGCCAGATCAAACTGATTTTTTTATCTCAGAGTGACTGCAAAAATGCGTGATTCTCAAGAAGCTGCTCATAATTTATATTTTCACTCTGCATTCCGGTAACAGATTTTCTGGTTGTACAGACAAAAGGATTGCAGAAGCAATATTCAACGCAAGTAACTTTTCAAGACAGGATCAGCAAAATGCTACGGGTGTTTCTCAACGGTAAAATACGTGATATCCGGATCACGGGTGCCAACCTGGAATACGAAGGAAGTATCACACTTGATGAATCATATCTGGAACAGGCCGGAATTCTCCCCAATGAGGAAGTGCATGTTCTTAATGCTGATACCGGATCAAGAATCATTACTTATGCAATCACTGGAAAGCGCGGCTCAGGAATAGTGCAGCTCAACGGCCCGGCTGCCAGGCTTGGCATGGTTGGTGACAGAATTATGGTTCTTTCTTATGCTATGCTTTCCCCTGAAGAAATCGCAACACATAAGCCCAAAATCATCTGTGTAAACCCGGGCAAATAAGTTCTGTTTTGGTATGAGCAATGTTTTTACCTTAATTTCGATCATACTGTTCTCTGGATTATCTATCCTTATCGGGTCTATGAAAACAGACAGCCCTGAGGTTGGCATAAAAAAGAAAACAGTTGTGACCACTGTGCCGCATATCGGAAGTATAGAAATTCTTAATGGCTGCGGTATTGAGGGTGCTGCAAATAAGGTAGCCGATTTCCTGCGGTCCAGAAATTTTGATGTTAAAAATATTGGAAATGCGCAAGCCTGGAACTACCCATACACCATGGTTGTCTCCCGCACTCTTGACACAACAGTTGCTTTTCAGGTTGCAAATGCCCTGAAAACCGATAAAAAAACAATAATACGCAACAATGAAAACCTATACGATGTTACAGTGTTTATAGGGCCTGATTTTGCAGAGAGGATAAAGTGAAGAATACAGCCGAAAAACCGCTGGGAGGAAAAGAGCTGGTTGATGTAGTGGTCAAGTCTGCACAGGAGAAGCTCGCAGAAGAGATTGTTGTGATAGATATCAGTGAGCTTCATGGAACAGCAGACTGGTTTATTATATGCCAAGGCGACAACACCGTGCATAACAGCGCGATTGCCGGTGGTATTGTTGGAAGTACAAAAGAACTTGGCACCCGACCATGGCGCGAAGAAGGAAGTGAAGAGGGAAGATGGGTTTTAATCGATTACTCTGATGTCGTAGTCCACATAATGCTTCCTGAACTGCGCACCTACTATGATCTTGAGGAACTCTGGTCAAAAGGGAAAAGAACCGATATTCCTGGCGCCTCATCCTGAAATGCCGGAGCTGACACTGCGGAGCTATCTGCAAAACAACTTGCAATCAGCACTCAATCAGGCATTCCCTGCTCTTGTGTATCGGGTAAAACCAGAATCTTTTTATCTGTGCAGAACGGGAACCGCAGACCTTTGTACCCCCGTTGCCCTACAAATTTCATCAAGTGTCGCTATACCTGCAGAGCAGGCTGCACGCAGGATCATGACGCATTTCCCGTGGAACATTTCATTTGTGCAACCCGACACTCAGCTCGAACAAACTCTTCAAAACGGATTTATAAATTTCCGGATAAGCGCACAGTACCTTCATACCTGTTTGCTTGACAATGCGAAAGTGGAGCCGCTTTCTGCCAGACACAGCATTCTTGAGAAGACCAATGCAGTTATAAAATACGCGGAAGTAAAAAGCCCCGGAGTTATAAATGGCAATCCCGAACTGCTTGTTGAACAGGAAGAGATTTTACTGCTGAAAGCAATAGCTCTTCTGGATACCGATTCAGTCTGGAACAGAAGCTCAGCGGTTCTTTTTACAAATCAAATCGCTGCCATCTTTGAAAGATTTTATCTGAAGCATGCTGTTTTTACCGAATCAATCGAACTGACATACGCAAGGATACTGCTGGTTCGTGCAGTTCACAACCGCATCTGTTCCCTACTCAACAAGGCGGGGATCAACGATTCTTGAAATGTTCAGCAAGATGATCAAGCTGTCCTTGTGACGGCTTGATTTTGGGACTCTTTGTTCCAAGATTTTTCATGGAAAGAGAGATTCGGCGTTTCTTTACGTCCACCTTGAGGATTTTAACATCAACTCTGTCACCGACTGAAACCACCTGTTCGGGACTCTCTACATACTCATCCGCAAGCTGCGAAATGTGTATCAGGCCATCACATACTGCATTAATATTAACAAACACTCCAAAAGGAGTGATATTAGTGACCTTTCCGGAGACGATCGCGCCCTCAGTGACTTCTGTCAATTTGAGTTTCCGTTTTGCTTTGGTTGAAACGGCTGAAGCAAAACGTTTTCCCACGCTGATGTGATCGATGAGTTTCTTGTCTATATAAATTTTTTTAGTGATGTCCTCTGTACTGAACCCTCTGAGAATTACCGGATCACTTACTATGGTTTCTACAGAGGCGTTGAGTTGATCACAGATCTCCGAGAACCAGGGGTAGAAATCAGGATGAACAAGCGTTTTGTCAAGCATGTCATCAGAACCCGGTAAAATGATAAAGCCGGCAATATTTCTGAAAACCACTTCAGAAACACCCTGTACTTTAAGGAGATCATTTTTGACGAAAATCTGCCCCTGAGAATCAGCGGTTCTTATAGACTGAATAATTTTATCATTTACTATACTGATGGCTTTAATCTGTGAATCGGAAATTTCCTTTATGGATATACCTTCACAGAGTGCGGAGAATGCAGAAATTCTCTTTATTATCTGAATGAACGCCTGTTCTGAGATTAGATTCTGAAGAGGATGTACCTTATAGAATCCGGTACCGATATCAGATATAAGCGACATGGGCTTAAGATACTGTATAGCAGCAGTGAAAAGCTGACGCTGCGTTTCCTCAGTAAAGAGAGTCGAGAATCCCTTCTGCATCCATTGTGACTGTAACAGGTCGGCCGATGCAGTTTCAGGTGCAAAGGTCGAAATTACCGGAGCCGGTTCCAAACCGGCAACAGCCTGAGTCAGAACTGGTTCTATAACTTCGATTTCTGAACCTTCAGGAATTAAAATCGCAGAAGGCTTGTGTCGGGTTATGAATTGACGAAGTCTTTCTGTAGAAACTGTTTTTCCGGGAACAGGTTTACGATCGGTTGTAGAGCCCAGAAGTCCGCCCTGTCCATTTACTGCGAGTAAGAACAGATTTTTTTCAGAAGCGCTTGCGATCAGTAAAGGTCCACGGTTTTTCTCTGCAGAGTACTGCTTTTCCAGCTCAGTGGTCAGAACCTTGCGGGCCCATTCCACAGCATCTTCCTTGAGACGCTGCTTGACGTCTCTTTCGACTATCGGCTGGAGAAGTCTCAGCCAGCACTCATCTATAGCTTCGCATATAAGATCAAAACCGACTGAATCGGGATTGATTATAAAATGATGTCTGAGGAGTTCGGTTATTCTGAAGAGCTGAACGCCGAGTTTCAGGCGTACCAGTTTCTTCTCTTCATCAACACAGAAACGAAGTATTTCCTCTTTTGATAGTTCCTGTACCGGAATAGACTTATTTAAATAGCTTGAATATGCGGGATCTTTTTTGTTTTTTGGAATCACCTCTACAAAACCGTCATCATAGGCAAATTCTCTTGCCATCGCACGGACAGTTTCATCGTAGGCAAAACGTTCAGCCAGGATATCCTTGACACCCTGAAGAACCTCTTCTACTGAGGAGAGTGATGGATCTTTTCCGATAAAGGGAGCAGCAAGTTCTTCAATTGGAATTTTTTCTTCTTCCTGCTTCACAACCAGATCAGCTATGCTGTTGAGCCCCTTTTTTAAAGCCAATTGTCCTTTGCTTCTTGGATTGGGGCGCAGAGAAATCATCAGGTCATCAAGATCAAAAGAACTGGATGTCAGGTTTACTCGTTTTTCCACAGCGGGAGTAAGCTTGTCAGCTTTTTTTAAAGCAGTGATAAGTCTTTTCTTTTTAACAGAGAGTTCCTCCATGCCCTGGAGAAAATCATAGATTTCCCAGAGAGAGGAGATTGAGAGTTCGATGGCGATTTCAGGTTTATACTCTGCGATGTAATAAGGAGAGTCGCCTTTTTCAAAAGCCATACAAATCAACTCCGACAGAGCTGTCGGGATGTTCCACTTATCAGAAATCTGCTTAGAAAATTCAATCATGAAGTTAAACTATCGAGGAATGATTAATATCTTTTATTGGATCAGTTAAAAATAGGAAATGCAATAATAATATGCAATAAAATAGTTCTGTGTTTTTTTTGGTGATGTATGGAAGGTGTGATTAGAAACAGCAAGGGCGGGAATTTCTTCCCGCCCTTGAGATTTCGGCAACTTACTTTTTCTTTGCCGGAGCTTTCTTTGCAACTTTTTTCACTGCTTTTTTAACAGCCTTCTTTACCGGTGCTTTTTTTACAGCTTTCTTTACCGGTGCTTTTTTTACAGCTTTCTTTACCGGTGCTTTTTTCACCGCCTTCTTCACAGTCTTCTTTGCAGGGGCTGCTTTTTTCTTGGCGGCTGCTTTTTTAACTACCACTTCACTACCTCCTTCTAAAGGAAATAATACGTGTAAAAAGGATGCAGACATGGATTTTCATTTTTCCAGGCCTGCGGTTTATTCTTTCTACTGGTTGTTTTCATTTGTTAATTCGGTTCGTTAACTTCACTTTTAATTTTTGTTTGTTACTTTCAATCTTGCTATAATAATAAGCTAAAAGAAAATTCATGTCAAGTTTTTTTTTTTACAATTCCAACTTTTTTTCATACAAAGTTTGCTGCGACCTTCTCCACCCCTTTACTTTTGAGTATAAACTCAATCGCCTCAGCAGGTTCATCAGTTACCTTCATAAGCGAAAGATCGGCGTCTTGAATATATCCATGGTGCAACATTGTATCCTTCAACCATGTCACCAGACCGTTCCAGTAGCTTTTACCCATCAGCACAAGCGGAAGGGATGCGACTTTCTGAGTCTGGACAAGAGTCAATACCTCAAACATCTCATCCATGGTTCCATAACCGCCGGGCAATATAATTACTGCGGATGTGTACTTAAGAAACATGACTTTACGGCAGAAGAAATGTCTGAAGTTAAGCATGGTTTTAATGTGCGGATTGGGAAGTTGCTCAAAAGGGAGCTGGATGTTGAGCCCGATAGATTTTCCGTTTTCCATTGACGCCCCCTTGTTTGCAGCTTCCATTATTCCGGGACCGCCGCCGGTTATCACGCCGTAACCGTTTTTTGCTGCAAGTCTTGCCGTCTCAACGGTCATTTTGTAGAAATCATGGTCTTTGGGAGTACGGGCAGAACCGAATATTGTAATGCAGGGGCCTACTCTTGAAAGTGTTTCAAAGCCCTCCACAAACTCTGCCATAATACGGAAAATCCGCCAGGTATCCTCGTGGTTATCCGGATGAAGAATTTCGTTTTCCATGGTGACCAGCCTTCCTTTTACATGTGATAGTTAAACAGGATCATAAGTACTGCCATTTGAAACTTCATTATATTATTTTGGTAGATGAGTTGTCTACAGAGGTTGTACACATGAATAAAATCAAATTCAATTCCGTAATCAAAAACCTGAAAAACAGATTCAGTTCTATTCCGGCGCTGTTTGTGATAGTGGACAGCTCTGAGCAAATGATACATCTGATTAAGAATAAAAAAGTAATAAAAAGCTATTCCGTTTCTACTGCAAAAAAAGGCATGGGAAATAAAGAAGGTTCCAATCAAACCCCAGCCGGTATCCACAGCATAGGAGAAAAGATCGGAAACGGAGCCCCGAAAAAAAGGATTTTCCTTGACCGTAAAGATACAGGTATCGACTGGGATGAATCGATGTCCGGGGAGAATAAGATTCTCACCCGTATACTCCGCCTGCGCGGACTTGAACCGGGTGTAAACAGCGGCCCGGGAATCGATTCCTGGGAGAGGTATATCTATATTCACGGCACAAATCGCGAGGACCTTATCGGGACACCGATGTCCCACGGCTGTGTCTGCATGCGCAATAAAGATGTGATAGATTTTTTCAACTCGGTCCCGGAGGATACGATTGTCGTTATCGATTAATGGTTACAGCTGCAGCAGCATACATTTCACCGGAATACTTGGAAGCGGAATGAGTGCTCTGGCCCAGTATGCAAGGTGGATGGGTCTCAGTGTCAGCGGTTCCGACAGGATGCTTGACAGCCCCGATACGGAGCCGATCAGATCAGGACTTAAAGCAGTCGGGTGCCGGCTTTTTCCGCAGGATGGATCGGGTATAAATCAGTCGGTTCAGGCAGTCTGTATCTCTACTGCAATTGAAGAATCGAATCCTGAAATTGCAGCCGCACGGGCCTTCAATATTCCAATCATCCACCGCTCCGATCTGCTTGCGTCATTTGTAAGCTCCAGAAAAACGATAGCCGTGGCAGGTACAAGCGGGAAATCAACTGTTACGGCCATGATTTTTGAATTCCTTTCTCATTGCGGAAAGTCACCTTCACTGATCAGCGGTGCAAACCTTCTGAGACTGCAGAGTGACGGTTTGATCGGAAATGCGTTTTTCGGAAATTCCGATTTTCTTGTTATCGAAGCAGATGAAAGTGATGGAAGCCTGGTAAAGTATTCTCCATTTATCAGCGTTATCCTGAATATTTCAAAAGATCACAAGCCAGTCCCTGAAGTACTCGGGATGTTCTCTAAGCTTGTTTCTCAATCAAAAGTATCAGTCATTAATGCCGATGACAACGGACTAAGCGCAATAGAAGCGGACCTCAGGTTTTCTCTGCATAAAGAGGCTGATCTTTTTCCTTCAGAGATCAAGTTTCTCCCCCGCAGTTCATCGATGGTCTGCGGCACAACCCTGTACACTCTCCCCCTTCCGGGTGAACACAATTTATCAAACTGCGCTGCAGCTTTGAGTGTATGCCGTTACCTTGGTTGTCAGGAAAACGATCTCAGTGAAGCAGTTAGCTCATATAAAGGCGTGGCACGGCGTTTTTCTATACTGCCTACCGATGGCGGAGTTTTCATAGTAGATGATTTCGCACATAATCCGGAAAAAATAAAGGCCGCGATAAAAGCCTCACGTGGAATCTCCGGCAGACTATCGGTTATATACCAGCCGCATGGTTTTGGCCCCACCCGTTTTCTTAAAGATGAATATGTAGAGGTGTTTGGCAGCCAGCTTACAGCAAACGACACTCTATATTTACTTCCGATATACTATGCCGGCGGCACGGCAAAAAAAGATATCTCATCGGCTGATATCATAGAAGCACTGGGAGATGTACCTTTTAAAGCCATTGCCCCCGAAAGCCGGCAGGAGCTTCTTGATCATCTAAAGAGTGTCAGGAGTGGTGAATGCATTCTTCTTATGGGGGCACGCGACCCATCGCTTTCCCCATTTGCCCGCCAGATAGCTTCTCTGTTTGGAGGAGTAACGGATCAGACAGAATAAAAGTCTGTTACGTTTTTCTTTGAAGCGATAAAACACCCTTAGACATGTTTTTTGCTATTCCTGTATATTACCTGACCTATGCACCCGGGACTCATGACGAATTGCACTTATCCCTTGTGCATAGAGGCTTTCACAAATCTTGATGTACCACCAGTATGGTACACCTGCGATTTGTCCAAACCTTTCTGCTGCAAGGTCTATATGTACTTCATCTCTTCCCGGGTGCATTGGTCGGGGATGAAATCATTTCCGCCGTACAGCGTGCAAAAGATCTCTCCGGCGCGCTTCCGGCATCATTTTCAGCAGGGAGGCAAAAACATGCGTTCTATCTGGTCTGGGGCACTGAGTTTCGGTCTGATTTACATTCCTGTAAAGCTTTATGACGCCACCAGAAGTCACAGAATCGATTTCGACCTGATAAGAAAAGATGACCATTGCCGGATCCGCTATGCAAGAGTGTGCAGAGAAACCGGTGAAGAGGTCCAGTTTGATCAGATAGTGAAGGGATATCAATACCGTAAAGGTGATTACATCGTTGTTGATGATGAAGATTTCAAGAGGGCAGGCGTGAGGAAAACGCAGGCAATAGACATTCTGGCATTTGTTAATGCAGGCGACATTGATCAGAAATTTCTGGAGAAACCGTATTTTCTAGAGCCGGTAAAAGAGGCAAAAAAAGCCTATGTTCTTCTTCGTGAAGCAATGAGAGAGAGCGGTAAAACAGCAATTGCCAGGTATGTGATGCGTACAAGGGAGCACATGGCTCTCATAAAAGCCGAGGAATCGGTCATAATTCTCAATCAGATGCGCTTTGCCGATGAACTCCGCAGCTTCTCGGAGCTGGATATTCCATCAAAAGGTGCCGAAGCGGTGTCAGAAAGAGAACTTGACATGGCCGTAAAGCTGGTCGAGCAGCTAAGTGAAGAGTGGAAACCGGAACAGTACCACGATACCTACTTTGAAGAGTTAAAAAAGGTTATCCAGGAAAAGGTGGAGGGCAAACCACATGAACCTGTCAAGGCAGAAGAGGTGCCCTCAGCGGTTACGGACCTTTTTTCAAGGCTCAGCCAGAGTCTTGAGATGACCAAAAGAAAAGCCGCTTAGCCATGGCTCTGGACCGGTACAAACAGAAACGGGATTTTTCCCATACCCCGGAGCCTTCCGGAGTGAACGAGGATGCAAAAGGAGGTTTACTCTGTTTTGTAATCCATAAACATCAGGCTTCACATCTCCACTACGACCTTCGCCTTGAACTTGACGGAGTGCTTAAAAGCTGGGCGGTTCCCAAGGGCCCCTCACTTGACCCCTCCTTTAGAAAGCTCGCCATGATGGTAGAGGATCATCCTTTTGACTACCGCAATTTCGAGGGGACTATTCCGGAAGGAAATTACGGAGCAGGGACAGTCATGATCTGGGATGAGGGCACCTATATTGTGCCGGGTATAGAGGATCGGCAGAAAACTGAAGATGAGATAAGAAAAGGGCTGCAAAAGGGGAATATCTTTTTTTACCTGCAGGGTAAAAAGCTCAAAGGTGCATACCATCTTGTAAGGCTCAAAGGTGCAAAGGGAAACAGCTGGCTTCTGATCAAAAAAAATGACCGGTTTGCGACTGAAGAGGAGATCCTGGAGCAGAACCGTTCTGTGCGTACTGAACGAACCATTGAACAGATACGCCATGCAGACTACCCGGATGAAAGTTATACAGTTGACATCTCAAAACTGGATATTTCCGGAGCTCTAAAGAGTCCTGCGCCACAGGGTCCGCTCTCCCCCATGCTCTCACAGCTTGTGGAAGAACCATTTGATCGCCAAGGGTGGATCTTTGAGATAAAATGGGACGGGTACCGGGCACTAGCAGAAGTAATGAATGGTGATGTAAAGCTCTATTCCAGGCGCGGTAAGAGTTTTCTTAACGACTATCCGCCTGTAGTAAGAGATCTGAAGAAGCTCTCATTTCAATCAATCTTTGATGGGGAAATAGTTGTTGTTGACAGTGAGGGCCGGTCGGATTTTCATCTTATGCAGGATTATCGCCGCACACGAAGAGGTAACCTGATCTATTACGTTTTTGACCTTCTTTACCTTGAGGGTTATGATCTGCGCTTCATGCCTTTACTAAAAAGGAAGCATCTTCTTGAGCAGATTCTTCCATCTCTGCCAAATGTCCGCTTCAGCGGCCATATAAGGGAAAGCGGGAAAGCGTTCTTTGAGCTTGCAAAGAAAAATAACCTTGAAGGGATAATGGCAAAAGAGGAAAACAGCACCTATTTAAGCGGAGCGCGCACCTGGTACTGGCAGAAAATAAAGGTTATTAAAAGCCAGGAATTAGTGGTCGGGGGGTTCACAGAGCCTAAAGGCGGCCGCACCGGGATTGGAGCTCTTCTGGGTGGAGTATACGAGGGTGATGAGCTTGTCTTTGCAGGAAGTGTGGGGAGCGGGTTCACAGATGAGGAGCTTTTGCTGGTCATGGAGAAGTTGAGCAGATTTAAGAGAGAAGAGTGTCCGTTTAAAAAGCTCCCGGAAACCCATACGACTGCGACTTGGATAGATCCAGTTATTGTTTGTGAAGTTAAATTCACAGAATGGACCCCGGAGGGGTTGATGCGGCATCCGGTATTTCTGGGATTCAGAGAGGATGTTGACCCCCGGGCAGTCATAAGAGAAATTCCTGGAGATAAACCCCGGGGCACAAGATACGCTCTTCCGGAAAGCTCTGACCTTTTTACCGAGATCGGGGGGAATACACTGAAACTGACAAACCTTAATAAGCTCTACTGGCCCACAGAAGGGATCTCTAAAGGAGACACCATCGAATACTACCGACAGGTAGCACCTTTATTACTCCCCCATCTTTATAACAGACCTCAATCCCTGCACCGCTTTCCGGATGGAGCAGGAGGGAAAAGTTTCTATCACAAGGACATGACCGATGTCCCGGACTGGGTTAAAACGGAGTATGTAGAATCCGATGTTCCCGGGGGGCGCATACGATACCTCCTGTGTCAGGATGAAGCGACACTGGTGTACATGGTAAATCTGGGAGCACTTGAAATCAACCCCTGGAATTCACGAGTGGGGAGCCTTGAGTATCCGGACTATATGGTTATCGACCTGGATCCTCTTGACTGTCCATTTGAGAATGTAATCGAGACGGCGCTTGTGACACACAAAATACTCCAGGATGTGGATATGCCCCATTATGTAAAGACCTCCGGATCAACCGGGATCCACATTTTTGTGCCCCTTGGTGCGGCATACAACTACCGGCAGACAAGAGAGTTTTCCGCTCTGATCTGTACAATAATAAATGGTGTGCTTCCGTCCACAACCAGCATGGAACGGCTCCCCGATAAGCGCAGAGGTAAGGTCTATCTGGACTTTCTCCAGAACACAAAAGGCAAAACTATGGCATCTGTCTATTCGCTCCGCCCCAGACCGGAAGCTCCGGTTTCAACACCACTGGACTGGAAAGAGGTAAAAGCGGGCCTGGAGCCTCATCAGTATACAAGAGATGTGGTAATTAAGAGGCTCAAGAAGCACGGGGATCTCTTCAGACCTGTGCTTGAGAAGGGCATAGATATGAAAAGGCACCTTGCTGCTCTTTCGATGAAATATGGCTGGAGTACCAGTAAGAGGTAAATCATGAGGAAATTCCAGGCTGTGGTTACGGCGTACAGGATTGCCGGACCGGCTGCCCAAAAACGTGGACTGCCGCTTTCTGCATTACTTCCAATACATGGAAAACCATCAGTTGAGTGGGTCATCGATACTCTTCGGGAGAGCAGAGATATCGAGTCTGTTACGATTATAGGACCCGAGCTGCTCGATGAGCTTTTCTGTATGAGGTATGCAGACAGACGTATTGGTCCCCTTGCAGCCAGTATGGAAAACATTACAGGGATTCTTACCACAAAAGGGCCGGAAGAAAGAATACCATGCGTTATTATTCCAGGTGAAGCTGTATACATGAACGCAACTATTTTAGACAAACTGCTTGAGGAGTTTGAGAAAAGCAATCTGCAGATAGCGATTCCCAGAGTAGATTCCGGAGTGGAGAGTGCAGAAGACAGAAAACCCGGTGTGGTGGTAATGACAAACGAAACCAGGCTTATTCCTGCAGCCCTCAAAGTGCTTGACAATCTGCTCGGGGATAAAATTCGCCTGCCCGACACCGGCCTCACTCTTCCTCTCCTTGCATCGATTGAGAGCCTGACAATCGGCAGTTCAGGGATCGGCTATATAAGATCAGAAAGTTCTGAAACTGCAATGCTGGTCTTTACTGAAGAAGAGCTGGCTGAGGCGCATAAGAAATTACCAGATCCGTACAGTCCGCGTTTTTCAAGGGTGATGGTCATATTCAATCCCAAAGCGGGGAAAAGCGCAGGCCTCCCTTCTTTTGTTAAAAAACTGTTTGGAATACCGAGACGGTCACTTGATAAACTGAAGACATCGAAGCAGTACAAGTCTAGGATAAAGCAGTACCTTGATGAGTTTGGGATTAAAGCAGAAATAACCCAGAGTAAAAGTTCAGCTGATGCGGTTCGGATCGCCCGTCAATGCAGTGATCAGGGTTATGATCTGGTTATTGCAGCCGGTGGTGATGGCACCATCAATTCAGTGATCAACGGTCTTGTCGGTTCGCAGACTACATTCGGGGCGATTCCTCTGGGGACAGTTAACGTGTTTGCGATTCAGTTGAATCTTCCAACGGATCTGCGTTCTGCATGCGAAATTGCGGCCAGAGGGAGAGTAAAGAGAATAGATCTTGGCAAAACCGGAGACAGATATTTCTCATGCCTGGCCGGGATCGGATTTGATGCATTTGTTATTGCGACTGCTGATACAAAGCTTAAAAAGATCGCGGGAGCCGGGGCATACATTGTTAATGGATTACTGAATCTGATAAGATACCGTTTTCACAGAATCCAGATCACTATTGATAACCAGCCGGTAGAGCATAGCGGATATCTGGCAATAGTGGGTAACGGTAAATTTTACAGCAGCAACATTATAATATCTCCTCTTGCAAAGCTTGACGATGGCCGACTGGATCTGGTGATTTTGAAGAGCAGAAATATTTTCAGAATGGCAAAATACCTGTGGCACCTGCGGACAGGAACTCTGATTGATCTTCCCGATGTAGAGTACTATCAAGGCAAAGAGATACTAATCGGCAAGCACGGGCATCATTTTGTTCATGCAGATGGTGAGTACTATGGAAGGTCGCCGGTGAGGATCACCTGTGAGCCTCTGTCACTGAAGGTTGTTTACTGATCTTTCAGGAGAGCATTAAGGTATGGCAGATTTGCATTCTGCAGCGATCTTTGATCTTGACGGCACACTGATTCCTCACACCAGTGCCGAAATAACATTCTTTTTCCACATGTTGAAATCGGGCAATCTCAATGCCATGAATCTGCTTCAGATGTTTCCTGCACTCTGGACAGCTGGCGGCAATCTCCACAATATGACAAGAGCAAACAAAGGATACCTGCGAAATAAGAGAGTTGAGGAGCTTGAAAATGCGGTACGTAAATATTTTGAGCCCCGGGTAAAGAAGATTGTCTTTCCCCGGATGCTGGAGATTATTGAGAAGCACAGAGTTGCCGGTGACAAGCTTCTGCTGTTAACTGGTACACTTGACCTGATTGCCGGGTGTTTTATTCGGGAGCTGGACTTTGATGGATATAAGGCTGCCACGCTGGAGATTGTCAATGGAAGGTACACGGGGAAAATAGAGGGGATTCTCCCTTTTGGAATGGGTAAGCTTGAAGTTCTGCGAGAATTAAAGAGCCGGTTTAATCTCGACATGGACAAGACAACCCTTTATGCCAACATTTTTTCTGACCGATATGTTATGAATGCGATCCAAATGCCTGTGGCAGTGAATCCAGACCAAAAGCTTCGTTCCTATGCCAGAAGGTTAAACTGGAAGATAATCGAAGTAGGGAGAAAGAAGCCTTTTTCAGCTTGGCTTATATCCCTCTTTCGGTAATTTTGCCCTAACATGGCAAATAGTATACTGTCCCAAAGAGCCTTTAAAACAAGAAATATGCACAATACAGCGTAATTTGGCTGGCATTACCGATTGGCACAGGTGTTGCTAATTCTATAAGGCAGGTGTTATGCCATGAGAATGGCAGATGTGTGTGATGATGATGGGGTTTCAGGCGGTAAGCCTGAAAGACAAAGGGGATCGAAAGGTCCCCTTTTGTTTTTTACAGACCAGATAAACAGAGTTATTTAATTAATTCCCGCTGTTTAAACCTGATCCATTTTACGGTAGAAATCAAATCTCCTTATGAGCAGGTCACACTGCAGTTTCTTCCACCCTCCTTTTAATAACTTCATGAACACGGGTGCAAAGTTCTGTTTTTGTAGTTTCTTTTGTTATATCCAGGGGATCAAGGATATCCAGATACACTGTACCGGGCCTTATTTTGATTGAGCTTTTGGGCAGCAAAGTGCAGGCATTCCTGATGGCAACCGGGACCAGTTGAACCCCTGCCTGAATCGCCAATGTAAAGCTTGCCTGTTTGAACTCCCCCACCCTGCCATCCTTGCTGCGGGTTCCCTCAGGAAAGAGAATCAGTGAGATATTTCCTTTCTGCAGATTCCTGACAGCCCTGTCAATTGAGGCTTTAGCTTTTCTGGCGTTACCGCGATCAATCCATATATGGCCCATGGCTGCTATCCCCCAGCCGAAAATCGGTATCATGAAAAGTTCTTTTTTGGCAATAAAGCTTATTGGATGACTCAGCCCGGCAAATATTACCGGAATATCAAGAGCACTCTGATGATTAGAGATGAAGACGTACCTTTTTGACCTGTCCAGTTTCTCAGCCCCCGAGACCTTTACCTTTACGCCCCCTACCGCAAGGAGATGCAGGTTCCACAGTTTTTGAATCAGCCTTGCGGCTTTTCGGTAGACGATACTGAAAACAATGCACATTAAACCATACACGACAGTGCTGAACAATATCCACAGAAGAAAAACCGGAACACGCAAAATGTCAAGTTTTTCTTTCAGGCGGCTGTCTTTGCTATCCATACATTTTCCTTTCCAATTTTCATCCGCAGAGCTTTAATTACATCCGGATCTGGCGACAACTTTACATTTCTCGAACGGATTCTATACTCATTGTTATCAGCTGTTACGATATGAACTATCAGCGCGCACTCACCTTTGGTGCCGCTGCATTGTTTGAAAATATCCTGAATGAAATCCTTCTCTAGTCCGGCAGTGTTGAGACGTATATGAACGCTTCTGGCGAGTTTCTCGCGCGACTCGGAAAGTGATATGCAATTGTCCAGCTTGAGTTTTGGTTTTTCTTCACCATCCCGTTTGCTTATCTGCCCGTGCACAAGCACCATTGAGTCAACAGCAAGAAGATGCTTGAACTTTTCGTAGGCATCACCGAAAACAAGCAGTTCGATTGATCCGTCAAACTCCTCCATTTCCAGAAATGCCATTGGCCTGCCGTCTTTCTGGACATGGGTTTTGAGCGTTGTTATAAGTCCGCCAACAGTTACAGCGGCCCCATCCTTTACTTCCGTCAGAGCTTCCTGTTTAAGGCTTATTGAAGCGAATCCCCTGATCTCATCCTGAAACCTGTCCAGCGGATGGCCGCTGATATAGAAATTGAGGATTTCCTTTTCGCGCTGAAGAAGCTGATTATATGGCCATGTTGGTGTATCTGGAAGTGGCGGTTCGGGGATCGCCACCTGCTCAAGATTGCTGGCGCTGTCATTAAAGAGTTCATCAAAAAGGTTTTCCTGCCCGGAGATGCGGTCTTTTTGAAAACCTCCGCCGTACTCTATCGCCTTATCAATAGCATCGAAAAGCTGTGCCCGTGTTCCCTGAAGACTGTCGAGGGCACCGGCGCACACAAGCGATTCCAGACATTTTTTGTTTACTATCCTTAAATCAACTGATTTGCACAGATCAAAAATGGAAGTGAATTTTCCTTTTGTTTTCCTGGCCCCCAGAATGGATTCAGCACCTTTTCCCACATTCTTGATGGCTTCCATCCCAAGCCTGATATTTCCATTGTCAATGCTGCACTCACCCTCGCTTCTGTTGACATCTGGCGGAAGTATCTTTACCCCCATCCTTTCAGACTCATTCTTTATTATCAGGAAATTTTCCTGATTGCCAATCCATGACGTCAGGTTAGCGGTCATATATTCAAGCGGATAGTGGGCTTTAAGGTAAGCGGCCTGATAAGAAACGTGTGCATAGACTGTGGCATGCGCCTTATTAAATCCGTACTCGGCAAACTTGGCCATCAGATCGAAAACTTCACGCGCCACCTTTGCATCTATACCCTGATTTTTGGCCCCATCAACAAACTTTTTCCCATTTTCTTCCATGACATCGGCTTTTTTCTTTCCCATTGCCTTACGAAGTACATCAGCTTGACCAAGAGTGAACCCCCCCATTTTCTGGGCGATACGCATCACCTGCTCCTGATAAATAATAACTCCGTAGGTAACCTCCAGGATCTCCTTGAGCATAGGATGAAGATAGACGATTTCTTCCTTACCATGCTTACGTCTGATAAAGGTGTCGATGTTTGCCATGGGACCAGGTCTGTAGAGGGCAGCCATAGCTATGAGGTCTTCAACACATGTGGGCTTCAGTTTTCTGAGATAATCCTGCATTCCCTGAGATTCAAACTGGAATACACCGGTAGTCTCCCCCTTGCCGAAAAGTTCATACGTCTTTTCATCACCATCCGGAAGTTGCCACAATTCAATCTCTTTGCCATGGTACTTCTTGATTAGTCGAATAGTCTCCTGAAGCACGGTGAGGGTTCTGAGGCCCAGAAAGTCCATCTTTATGAGCCCGACTTTTTCCACATAATTCATGTCAAACTGAGTCATTACAACATCAGCACCAGGCTGCTTAAAAAGCGGTGCCCAGTTTACCACCTCACCGGGAGCAATAATGACACCTCCGGCATGCATACCGGCCTGCCTTGCAAGTCCCTCAAGTACCAGGGCATGGCGGAAAAGTTCCTGATACTGGGTATTACCCTCGATAGCCCTTGCGAGTTCCCCGTTCGTCTTTATCGATTCGTCAAGTTTCTTCTCGTTAACCATTGAAGAGAGCCGGTTTGCTTCTGCTACTGGCACACCCATTGCCCTTGCGACGTCTTTGATTACCATTTTGGCTTTCATGCGCCCGAAATTTATGATCTGGCATACAGCATCACGACCGTATTTCCCAATCACATAGTCAATCACCTTGTACCTGTCACGATCTGCAAAGTCAATATCCGCGTCAGGCATCGACACTCTTTCCGGGTTGAGAAACCGCTCGAAGATCAGATCAAACTTGATGGGATCAACACTGGTGATTCCGACAACATAAGCAACCAGGCTCCCTGCCGCAGACCCTCTACATCCCACCATGACTCCCATTTTCTGGGCAGTCTGAACAAAGTCCCTCACAATCAGAAAATACCCGGCAAACCCCATTGAGCATATAATCTTGAGCTCGTATTCAAGTTTCTTCTCAATTACCGGAGTGATATGAGCATATTTCTCCTTTAAACCCGCTTTAGCCAGAGAAGTGAGAAAATTTTCCGGGTTTTCAAATCCCTGAGGCACGTCTGGAACAGGGAGCTGGGGTTTGATCTTGACGGAAACGTTACATTTTTCCGCAATTTCTACAGTATTGCTGAGTGCTTCCGGAATGTCAGGAAAAAGCTCAGCCATTTCCTGAGGTGATTTAAAGTAAAGCTGATCGGATGAGAAGCGGAAGCGGCCGGGATCATCCATTGTGGTTCCGGTCTGTATACAAAGAAGAACCTCGTGGGATTGTGAATTCTCCTTTTTCAGATAGTGCGCATCGTTTGCCACAATAAACGGGATTCCCAGTTCTTTTCCAAGTTTTATCATCTCATCAAATGCTACAATTTCCTCATCGATACCGTGATTCTGGAGTTCAAAATAGAAATTTCCCTCACCAAATATTGACAGGTAGTCCTGTGCGATTTTGATTGCCTTTTCCCGGTTTCCGTCGAGAATGGCCCTGGGGATAGCTCCTGCGATGCAAGCTGAAGTGGCAATCACTCCTTCGCTGTACTTCCGCAGCACTTCCATATCGATTCTGGGCTTGTAGTAAAAACCTTCAAGGTACCCGATTGAGCAAAGCCGCATTAAGTTTTTCCAGCCGGTATTATTCTTTGCAAGCAGGATCAGATGATGATATGAGCGTTCATCCCTGCTGACTGATTTGTCAAGTCGTGATCCAGAAGCAACATACGCTTCAAAACCAAGAACCGGTTTTATCCCTGCAGACATACAGGTTTCATAAAACTCAACTGCCCCAAACATCCCGCCATGGTCGGTGATAGCCAGGGCCGGCATACCAAATTCGACGGCCTTGTCGACCAGGTCTTTTATTTTTATCGCTCCATCAAGAAAGCTGTACTCTGTATGATTATGAAGGTGGACAAAGTTGGCGCTCATTTTGGAAGAACTCCGATCCTGCTGATTTTCCTGATGTAAAACTGTTTCTTCGACCGGTTGGGAGATACTTCTCCTTCCAGCATGGGTTCTATACCCTTTTGACAAGATAAAGGGGAGATTATATAAGTGTTCTGCTTTATATATGGACTGCCCATGTATTCAAATACAAGCTGCTGCCCTGTAAGGATCGCATAATCGATCACATGGACAAGTTCGCTGGTCTCAAGTTTTTTAAGTTCCCTTCCATATTTTGTGCTTCGCATCTGAACCGAAGGTTCCGGTTGAGCATAGTCAGGTTGTACAAGAGGATAGAATTCCGGCAGAGAAACCGGCGGTTCATAAAATCCGGTATCCTCAGGGACTGATGGCGGACGGTCCTGCCCGGGCATACGGTAATCAAATCCAAGTCCGGAAAGTACTTCTCTTGCCCTGCCCTCAAAACCCTTTTTAATAACGTATACAGTATCTGCAGACAGTGGTTCCAGAAGTGATCTCAGCGGTTCAAAAGACTCGATCTGGCTGGTCACTTTCTTTTCATTTGAAACAAGAAGACATCTTTCTGTTATATACAGTCTCGAAAATTCACGAAGCCATTCACGCACCGTTTCCATAACATTTAGGGGGGCATTGCATTTTGCAAGCCACTGCAGAATAATTTCTCCCTCAACCCCACTGCTGAGGGTATCAGATAGTACAGATTTGTCAATTTTACCTTTGTAAACTCGATCCAGACTGGAAAGCACCCCGGCCTGAGTGAAACGAAACAAGTTTAAAGAATCGATCTCCTGTGGAATAATGGCCGAAAAATCAGCAGGTATGACAACGCTCAAATTTGATACGCTGTCGGGATTAATCGTATGTACCTTAGTAAATACTGCCTCAGAGCCCTTTTTCTTTAAATCGATGAGACCGGCAAACCTAAAGGCTCGAAGGGTCTCGACTGCTCCTGGGCGATCCTGCGGAGGGAATACAGATGTTTTTAACCATTTACCGCCGCTTTTATCGATCAATTCCAGAAACAGCTCCCGACGCCAGCCTCCGGCTTCATCGAATGTAAACTCTATGAGATCTTCAACCCGCTTCTGTGATGTTTCTGAGAGCCAACTTTCAAAAGCAGCCTTGTTGAAAAGATACTCCTGTTCTGTTTCGTAAAGTATTCTCCTGGCTGTGCAGTAAGAGATTCCAAGTTTTGCTATGCTGTCGCCATTTTCAGTTTTGAACTGTGAGCCAGAATCGATCAGCTTCTTTATCTGAGAGGAAGTGCCCCGTGTAAGTCCACCCGATTTTTTCTTTTTCAACTGTTTCTGAGAACCGAGTGCCGCCAGGACCGTAATATCATTGAGCACTCTCCATGGCCATTGAGGCAGTGGCGGTGTTTCCACATCCCCTGCAGATACCTCAAGAATCGTTGTTATAAAAAGCTCTCTGAGAGCTGGCTCAAACTCATCAAAGCCAAAAACACGCACGACTCCAGCCTGGTTTCTTGCTCCAAAGACCAGAAATGAGAGAATAAGAGGATCTGTAAAGGGATCCTGCTCAAGATAAAGGCCAGTATCACCCATCAGGTAAGCCAGTGCACATCGAAGCCGATCCCGAGGGCTCAACTCCAGATATTTTTTCTTTAGAGACTCCGGTCTGGAAAATTCAGATACAGCCTGCGCAATTTTACTGGAAGAAAGAATTCTTCTTGAAGACTCAGCGCCCTCCAGAAAATGTGCAAAAACCCAGGCTGATGGCAGCAGCCTGATATATTCTGAAAACCTGGAGACTATATTGTTTTTCACAGTATTCCGCGTTTACCAGATCTGAGGGGAAAAAATATCAGCTATAGAAAATAAAACACGCCGAAGCTTTTATGTAGACTCATGAGCGCAAAAGCATTAGAAGAGGATACCCCGGAGATGATTTATAAAGCGTTCCGGAAGGGGATAAGATCAAAAAGGGAACTTTCTGATAAATATAACGACGGCTCTCTGTCCTTGTGATGAACGGAGAAAACCTTCCCTTCTACTTGTTCGTCGGGACCCGGGTCGGAATTAACCTCAGATTTTTGATTTAGTGAGTCAAGTCAATATCTCACCTCGGGGGTGACTTTGTGATTTAACGTGTTAAGTCAATATTTCACCCCAGAGATGACTTTGTGATTTAACGTGTTAAGTCAATATTTCACCTCAGGGGTTCGGAAGAAGTAGACTTGCAGAACCGTATACTGCCTTTTAACTATAATTGCAAACAATGCGTAAAAAATGTATGTTTAATCATATTTCTAAATACAAAATCGAATATCGGATTCTTTTCCTTAATAGGAGATACTTATGGTAGACAAAGAACTGCTGGACATCCTCTGCTGTCCTGAAACAAAACAGGACCTTACCCTTGTCAGTGACAAGGTGATTCAGATGATCAATGGGGAAATCAAAAAAGGAGAAGTTAAAAACAGAGCCGGGGAAACAGTAAACGAGCCAATCGATGCTGGTTTACTCAGAGAGGATCACAAGTACCTCTACCCTATCAGAGAGGATATCCCGATAATGCTCATCGACGAAGGGATTCCCTTCGATCAGTTTGATTCCGAATCCTGATCTTTACTACTATATATACTAAAGCCAGAAAGGCTATAAGTATCATTTGAACAATTACCGGTGTAGTGATGACAGAACGGCTCTCCTCTGCACCGGTGAGTCTGATCTCCTCAAGAGAATCCCCGCAGTTGCTCCGTCCCGATGCAAGCAAGGAAAATTTTGCTGAACCTGTTGTATCCATCTGGCCCCATGGGATAGCCCATTCCAGCGAGACCGCCCCGGAGCTGTCCAGCATATCCCTGTCCAGCCTGTAAAAATCAGATCTGTCCAGAGTGTCAGGAATGCTAATCCTGAGAGGAGTATTACCTTTTGGGGTAGTAAAAGAGAATTTCCATTCCCTGCAGACTGTTTTCCCTTCTGTTCGCAGATACCCGACTATACCTTCAGGGGTCCTCCGTGCATCCCAGATCCATTGTGAAGCCCCCCATTTTTTTGCAGTTTCAGAATTCCATTCAGGCAGAAAACCGTCGAGCTGAATGCGCCGGCCATACTCGATTTCATAAGAAGCTGAATAGGAAACGAAACAAAAGCACAGTACAAAAAAAGGTGTCAGGTATCTTTGCTTCATTACTAAATCCTTTTAATTCAGGTGTGCGAGACAATCCGGACATTCATCTATTGTACACATCTGAAACCAATACTGACTTCGGCAAAATCAGGAGAAAACCAATGGCGATTGGTTACACGAAGCTGAGAAGGACCGCTGTACCAGCCTCCCCCCCTTATCACTTTATAAAGACTTGTCTGCGGGCCGGCCGGATCTTTCGTTTCCGAATAGGAATAGTAACTTTTATCATAATTGTCTGCGGTCCATTCCCATGCATTACCGGTCATGTCATGAAGCCCCCAGCAGTTTGGAGCATAGGAACCCGTTCTGGAGGGATTGCCGACAGGTGCATAACTGCATTTTTTCATATCAGGGACTGAATTACCCCAGGAATAGTCAACTTTTTTTCCACCGGTTGCGGCATATTCCCATTGAGCTTCTGATGGGAGATGCATCTTTTTCCATTTGCAGTAACTTTGTGCCTGGTACCAGGTCACGCACTGAACGGGCAATCCGGGATTACGGTACAGATCCGGAACGATTACCTTCCTAAAGCTCTTTCCATTCCAGGCTATGCATTTTTCGTCATCATAATGAGCAGGTGTGCATCGTTTTGCCTTCACACATGAATCGTATTGCGCCTCGGTGATTTCAAAAGTGTTGATCTTAAAAGTGGAAAGTGTGACCACATGTTCCGGGTTTTCATCTGCCTCACCGTTTTTACTTCCCATCATAAAACTTCCAGATGGAACAGTGACTGTCTGGGCCGAAAGAAAAGCATTTATAAAGATAAGGATTGAAAGCAACAGCTTTTCCATCAACGGTCAGTTCTTTCCATGAGGAAAAGAATGATACCAAAAACAGTGAACGCACCTATGACAAGTATGGAACTGAAACGTTTGCGGTTCCGCTGGGCTTCGATACGGGCGTTTTCGAGAGAATCAAGATAAGCGGCAGAGTGTTTCAGTTCAATCTGGAGTGTCTCAGTCACACCGCTTTTAACACTAACCTGATTTTCAAACGGGTCATATCCCGGCAGTTCCGCCCTTACTTTATACTCTCCCGGTTTCATCTGCGAACTATTCAGGGGAGTCTTTCCTGACGGTTTTCCATCAATAAGCACTTCTGCACCTTCAGGGATACTTGAGATCTTTAACCCGCCAGGCTGCTGAAGTGTAAAGAAAAGTTCAGATACACCTGAAGTGTCGATATTGAGTTCTGCTTTTTTAAGGTAACAACCGGTTTTTTTCAGTGTCAGATAGTGTTTACCGATGTCCAGACCTTCAACAGTAATCGGGCTCAGCCCCATGAGAGAGTCATTGAGAAATACTGAGGCTCCAGCCGGTTCTGTTTTGACAATCAGCGTAATTTTTTCTATAGTGCCGGCCGAATCTGCAGAATCAGTGGATGCAATCGATAATGTATCAGCCAGAGAGTCGGCTGGAACAGTCACGGTTTCAGCATTTTTCGTGGAATCGACAGGCTCTGCATAGAGTCCAAAAACAGAACACAAGATATAAACAGTAGTTATTAGGTTCACCTTCATTGAAACTCCTCAAAAAATATGGTTTTATTAATATACAATAGTGTACGAGATCTGTTAATCCCTTGCAAATAAATCCTCAGAATTCAGATTTCAAGCGGGGCCGGGCGAGAATTCGCTCCGACAGGGGCACGATAGAGCGAATCCGCTGCGATTTGTCGATTGAGTGCAACGGCAGCGCAGTAGAATTCGCAGCCGGCCGCAGCGGAAAATGAATTTTTAGAGGTACCCTTATAAATAATTCCTCAAGATCTGAACGTAAGAGGCCCTTAAAAAGAGTACAGGAATTATTTTTATACCAAACTAATACAACCGGGAAGGAATAAAGTGCAATTCGCTCTGATCCTGGTGCATAAGTTAGGTTATTTACATATATAGATAATGTATTAAACCAGCGGCTCAAATTGACCATCCGCTGATTAAATCGCTCGTAAGAGCGGGAGCCGGGCAGTTCTTGAAACGCGCTTACGCAGTGTCGGTACCGCCCGAACATACAAATTAGAATTATCTTTGAATAAAACATGACTTTATCCAGACTTTTACTATTCCTTTTATCAGCATCTTTTCTATGCCAGCTTTACGGTGACCAGAAAGAAATAGCCGATACATCTGCGGGAAAATTCATTACAGATACAGACACTGTTGCAGTAAAGAAAAAAAAACAGGAAATCACTGATTCCGTTTTTTATGAATCTGACCTGATTAATTATGATGCCGAAACCAGAATTTTGAACCTGCGCGGAAAAGCTGTAGTGAAATATCAGAATATTATACTTACAGCCGATACTATTGTTTACAACATAGATAACAACCTCTTCACCGCCACTGGAACACCTCATCTGATAGAAGGTAAAGACACTACTGTTGGCGATTACATGGCCTACAATATCAAAACCCGCAGGGGACGAGTCAGATACGCTTCGACGAGCATGGATGACGGTTACTTTACCGGCCAGAGGATTGTAAAATCTGATAAAAACGAACTCTATGTGGATCAGGGAGACTACACCACCTGCGCCCATATTGACACCCCCGACTACTATTTTTACGGGAAAAACATAAAGCTCGTACCAAATGATAAAATTATAAGCAGACCAGTAGTACTGAACATCGGTGATGCACCGGTTGCGGTCCTCCCCTATTTTATTTTTCCTCTTGAACGCAACCGAAGAAGCGGTTTCCTTACACCTGTATGGGGCGGTCACCCTACAGCCGGAGGATACGTAGACAATATCGGGTACTATTTTGCCCCAAACGATTATCTTGACTTTGTGGTAAAAGGCAAGGTTTCAGAATTCCGGGAATTTGTACTCCAGGGAAGCAGCAGCTATGCGATCAAATACCTGCTGAACGGCAGTCTATCCGGCAGATATGCTTTTGATTCGGAGTTCCGGAACAGTTCAAGGCTCTGGGCAATCGACTATTCGCATAACCAGAAACTTACTCCCGACGGGCTTACACAACTCTACGGGCGGGGCAGTCTGACTTCGCACAAGAGGTTTTATGAAGAAACATCAGAAATAGATGAAGAGCTTCTGAACCAGAGTCTTTCAGCGAACCTGTCACTCACCCGCAGATTCGAGAGCATTAATGCTTCTGCCGCACTTAACTGGCAAAGAGATTATAATCTTCAGACAGAGGCCCTTAATGAAGATCTTCCATCATTTTCTTTCAGTCTCCCAAGCAGACCGTTATTCCCCAAATCAAAAGAAAAGATTGAAGATGAACGTTGGTTCAATAAAATTTACGTCGGGTATAATACCCGGGGTGTAAACAAACACATTGAGGATAAAGAGAATTTTATTAAATCAAGTTACAGACCGGGATTATCACAGTCTCTGGACATATCTGCCCCGCAGACACTTTTCGGGTTTCTGACAATCAATCCCAGTTTCTCCGCGCGGGTTTCCTCTTTTTATGGAGCCATGGATACAACCATACTCCGCTACGATACAACTTATATTGACACAAACTACACTCTGTTCCCGCCATTTATAGATGAACTCAGCGATATAGATTGGCCGCTTCTTAAAAGAGATACTCTTTCTTATGATAGTGAGGGGAACCCTGAGAGTATAATGGTAAGCCGCTATCAGAGAAAATCTGCTAAAAGGTACTATCTTACTTCCGGTCAAGATGACCGCAGGTATTCGGATACTGACTGGCCGATTCTGAAAATGGATACAATATCTTATGATAAATATGGAAACCCCGACAGCATAGAGGTGGTTAGATATAATAAGAGAATTATACCTGTAAAGGATTCTTATGATACACTGCTACATGATGCAAACTGGTCCGCGGGAGTCAACCTCTCCACCAATCTTTATGGAATATATCCCATAAAGATCTTTAATTTTGCTGGTCTGCGGCACACATTATCTCCCAGCATCAGCTACTCTTTTCATCCCAGGCACGATCAGGCATACGAGTTTTACCCCATAGGGATTCCATATGACAGAGGTTACGATAAAAGAAGACAGATCATGGGCCTGAGGCTCCATAATCAATTTGATGGAAAAATAGTGACTCCCGGCAAAGAGGGTGAAAAACCGACAGAAAATAAGTTCCCTATTCTTACAGCTGACCTCTCAACAAGTTATGACTTTGAGAAGGACAGCCTTAATTTCAGCGACCTGAACCTCTCTGCATCAACTTCGTACAAGGGACTCTCAGTACGTTTCGGCTCAAATTTCTGGCTTTACGACCAGAGAAATAATCTCCATGCTCCAATAATGAGAGACATGACCATCAATTTCAGCACCGGAACATTGGGGCTCAAAGGTAAACTCTGGGGAGGGGACCTGCTCTTTTTAGACTCGCTCAATGAGGATAATCCGGTAAAATATGCCAACGCAGGACCCCAGGACTGGAGCATAAGCCTGTCACCGGCATACACATACACTCTGAAACGGAACTATCCCACAGAAATTTTTACACCTGAGAAGTATTACAGTCTCAGTGCCTCTGCGTCCCTGAAATTTACCAGAAACTGGGGGCTGCAATGGAGCAGCGTCTATAACTTTGTGGAAAACCAATGGGTGCAGAACAGTATCCGAATAAATTGTGATATGGAATGCTGGGATATGAGATTTGAGTGGAGACCTGAGAAGCTTAATCCCGGATATTACTTCCTTATTAACATAAAGAAAATACCGGAAATCAAATGGGAGAAGCGGGACTGATCAGATACGAAGCTTTTCGCATTCCTGTTCCCCTGCCGGTCTGGCAGTAATAATAAAACTTCTTCCCCCCTGCTCAACCTTTACCTTCACTTCTGCATCATTTCGGGCCTTTGTATAACGGGCCGTAACAGATGCCGCCAATTGAAGCTGCTCAGGTGTGGCATCTCCACGAAGCACACAATAAGGACCTGTAACCTCAGCCATTTGAAGAACATAATCATCTTTTGTAAACATCTTTTCCAGAACCATATTTTCGGGATCATTTCTGGCTATTATTGCTTTGAGTCCAGGACCAAGCCTGAAGTGCCGCCCGTAGGCAAGCAGCTTGAAATCAGCTAAAGTAAACTCCGGCTTGAAGGAGGCCATCTCCAGAAACCGTCTTGCCGGATCGACATTCGTCAGCATACATCCCCCGGCTGGTGTTGAGTGCTTCAGACCGTGAGTCTTTGCGTACTCAATCTGTACTTTTCTGCTTCGCCCGGAGATGCCCATTAGCTTTTCTCTATCAATAAGTCCGTTCTGCTCGGGTTTAGTTGGATTCAGGAGTTTTGCGGAAAGCGGCCTGAGCAGAACACCTTTGAGCCCCGATTCGGTCTCAATCTTATAAAGGTTGTCCACACGCTGCGACATGGGGCGCTGCCCTGCTACCTCGCCTGTGGCAATAAACGAAGCACCTTCCGAGGCCATAATCTTAGCAGCACTCTGAAGCCGTTGAATTCTGCAATCGATACAGGGGTTTGCGTTTTTTCCATATCCAAACCTGGGATCCCTGATCATATTTAGAAACTCTTCGTCTTCTTCGACTATCATCAGGGGAATGCCTAACACCTCTGCGTAGTATTTAATATTACTATGCGAAAGACCCATCCCTGAATAAAACGGGAGCACAAAATGAAGGGCTTTTATCGAGAGTCCCTGACTTTTAAGCAGATGGGCAGCAATAACGCTGTCAAGCCCGCCGGAAAACATAACCAAACCATGAATCATAACCGTAAATATATCTATTCCCTGGCAGTGCACTTAGCATTATTTTTGGTACAGTATGGGTTTACCTCCATTTACCTGCTGCGCCGCAGTTTCGGATGACCCGGTTTAAGGCTGCTGAAAACAACTGAAAAGAAGAGTAAAATGCGTTTAATTCCAAAGAAGAGATCCAAATACCTTGAATATATTTCCCTAAGATTAATTGAGGAATTTCTAAGCATAATTCCAAGGCCGATTGCACTGAAAGTGGGCGAATCAGTGGGAGCTATTCTATATCTTACCGGCCTGTACCGTCGTACCGCTCTCAGAAACATGGAACACATCGGGCTCTGGGACAAACAGCAGATCGAAAAGAATCTTCAGGGTCTATACAGGAACATAGGCCGTTACGCCACAGACTTTCTGCGAAGATCGAAAAAACTACCCCCTTATCAGATTATTAATTTTGAGTTGGTTGAGGCCGCGATGTCAGAGGGCAAGGGATTAATCGTACTGCTGGCGCATTATGGAAACTGGGAACTGCTCGCAGAAGTCTTCGGCAGGGCGGTAAATGACCTGAATGTAATTGCAAAGCCCATGAAAAATGAACTGGTTGATAAATGGTTAGGAAAAAAACGCAGCCGTTCAGCAGTAAAAACAATCTATACTAAAGAGGCTTTGCGCAAGATGCTGGAAGTGATAAAAAGAAACGGAATTATTGCCATTCTTATAGACCAGCATGCAGGGCGCCATGGAACCATGGTGCCTTTTCTGGGCAGAGAGGCTAATACAGTAAGAACAGTTGCCGGAATAGCAAGGAAAACAGATTGTTCTGTCCTTGCGATTTCGGCAGTAATGGATGATAAAGACAATAGTTACAATATTATACTTGAGAAACCTGCAAAACCCGACCTTCATGATAAGAGTGAAGAGGAGTGCATAGCGGAATATCAAAGAATACACAATGAAGTTATATCAGAGTGGATCCGCAAAGACCCGCAACACTGGTTTGGCTGGTTCCACAAGCGCTTCAGAGGAACTATCAACTATTCATAATCCGGCCGCATACTGAACCTCCGTCAGGAGAATCAGTATAACGGCCGTCGACAGGCTGCATATCAAACTCTATTTAACTGCTGAACCCGTCCAACCTGGCTGCTTTCCCGGTCACGGGCCCTGCTGATACGCAGGTTACGTCCCCCGAACATTGAATCACTTAGCTCAGCGATTGCACTGTCGGCATTTTGGTCTTCCAGCTCAATAAATCCAAAACCTCTTGAACGACCACTTTCCCGATCGGATATAAGGGCAACAGAGTGGATTGGTTCATATTTGGCGAAAAACTTCCTGATATCACTTTCTGTTGTTCTGTAGGGCAGGTTACCGATGTAGAGCTTCTGAGACATGCTACGCTTCCTTTGAAAATGGTGAAATGATGAAATGGTTCATGAAATTGGACAGGCCTGTCACAAGATTTCATTTTCGCGAACCTTGAACTTGCAAATACCGTTCCATAGCTCAAATGCCCTGAAAAAAGCCAATTGATGGGAAACGAAAGTTATTTTCTCCTAACAATTTCCAAAGATGAAAAAAACTTTTTCAAAATAGGAATGTCCTCAGGGGTGACCCTGAGATTTAACGAGGAATACGCCTGACTGGCCTAGGGGGAATAAAGGCAGATAGATATAATACCCTCTGGAAATTTATTAGAAGGTTGATGTGCAATATAGGAAAAAAAGGAGAAATAGCCGGTTAAAAGATGGCCCCGTATTCAACCTTCAGATATTTCCCTATCCTTAAAGCTTACAAGCTGGGGGAAAAAGCTGCAGAATCGCTGCTCGATTCCGTCATGGTTCTCAAAGATGTCCTCCCAGGCATTGGCTATTGAGACACCGCAGTTTACCCTCAATTGAAGCCGTTCAAAGACAATCTTCAGGTGCTTTTTCTCAGAATAGGCACGAAGGCCATCGTAAGTGATCAGGCGTTGGGCAAAGTTATGGTAACTGGTGGGAATTCCCTCGGGAATCTCACTAAGGTAGCGGTACGATTGTGCCAGAAAGGCATCAAAACAGAGTTGGGAATAGCTGTCCCAGTGTTTTGTCAGGAAATAATCAAAGGCAATGTCTATGATGATCCGGGACCAGTGCCGGTATTTAGGAAATAGCGGATGGCAGGCTGCGGCAACATCGATGTGTGAGTCGGTGAAAGAATCAATTTTACGGTGCAGGATGACCGCTTCGGCGATTTCATGGCCGAAATGCAAATGGAGATTACCTGAAGGTATTCTGGTGAAGTCGGCAAGAAGACTGCCGATTGCGCTGTGATGGCCCGGTTTAGCCAGTAAAAGATGCGCCAGATAGTTCATTAAATAAAAATACTACCTGTCTTATGTATCCGGGAGGGGTCGAAGTGCATTCAGACCCTGCAGCAGAAAGGTTTGGGAAAATTGCAGAGTCCCGGGTGCAAAAGTCAGGTACTACATTGATTTAGGCCTATGGGACTTTTGGGGTAGTTTCATGATTAAAATGAGAAGCAGAAGAAGTAACGCTGCAGGGATTCTGTATTTGCTATAAAAGGTCCTCACTCTTCTAATAAACTCCTGAATAAGCAGAACGATATCACCCTGGATTGATTTAATCTCTCTTTCCAGCATATCTGAGTCGAATGGCTGTGAATGAAATTGGGTGATAAGGTTCATGCCAGACTCCCTCTTTTCATTTTCAAATCAGTTTCCAGCACCTCACGGGTCCTCCGAAGGGGATTTTTAAACCCTTTTTTTCCAGGAAATAAGAGCGACTATAGCTGCGGCCAGTAAAAGAACAGCACTGACAATCAACCCCGCAGTCCACGCTGGAAGCACCTCTGAAAGGGCTAAAATCAGAGTAACAAGAAGCATAGAGATGGAAAGGAAGATTAAAACTGCCGCTATCCCCATTCCTCCCACCATAGAAATTTCTGACTTTATATCGGCTTTTAATTCTGTTTTAGCCAGATCGATCTCTTTTCTAAGCAGTTTTGAAAACTTAACCCTTATTTCTTTGAGGATCTGGGTTAGAGATAGCCTGTTTATGTTGTTGAGCATATCCAGCTTTTCTGAATTCATCGAGTGCAACCCCTCAGAGCAGATGGTTCAGCAGATTAATGTTGATTAGATGCAATCAGCAGGCCATCTGTTTTTTTCAGAAATGAGGAAGATTACCCCGAATTAACTGTTTAATCTAAATAGATCAAGCCTCATCTTCAAATCATCTCCGGCAAGCATCCCGATACTGGCATAGCCGTTGCATTTTATTGAAGTACAATCACTTAAACAGGAGACTATCTGTGGATCTGTTTACAGAAGATGATCTTCGGGAACTGATTTCAGTTCATTTTGAAAACTGTATCTCCATATACCTTCCTACACTGAGAGCCGGAGCAGAGACTCAGCAGAACCCGATACGTTTTAAAAATCTGCTTACCGAAGCAGAGCGGCAGCTTCTGGAACGCGGGCTGCGGCGGGTGGAGGCATCCACATTGCTTGACCCTGCTAAAAGGCTTCTGGAAAACGAGGCATTCTGGCAGAATCAGGCAGACGGGATGGTGGTGTTTATAGCACTGGGAATTTTCAAGATTTACAGGCTTCCGGTCTTTTTTCACGAAGTCCTTACCATTTCCCCTCGTTTCCACCTTAAGCCGATTCTCTCCACCCTTACAGGGAACACCAGGTTTTATGTGCTTGATCTGAATATTTCTGGAGTACGGCTCTTTGCTGGTTCACGTTTCTCCTTTTTCCAGATTTATTCCGACAAGATTCCTTCGGGTATCAACGAGACTCTGCAATTAGATGTGATGGATAGTAGAACCCAGTTTGCGAGCAAGCCGAGGATGGCAACAAATAACCGAACCACGGTTTTTGGATACGGGCGTATCACTGACAGCCGAAAAGTATACATCAAATTATACTACGACAGAGTGGCCGATGCAGTGGATGAGATAATCCAGAATACAAATGCGCCCCTGGTGCTTATTGGTACCGATTACCTGCACTATATCTATAAAGACGCAAGCCGCTACCGTAACCTGGTTGAAAAAGGCGTTCAGCTCAATTCTCAGAACATGACCGAAGAGGAAATCTTTCATCACGCCTGGCCCATCGTTGAGCCGCTCTTCCAGTCAAACCGTCAACGCGATACAAATCTTTACAGACAGCTTTCCGGCGAACACCAGACAACTGCTGTCAATGACCTGAAAACAATCGTATCAAGCGCCCTGCATGGAAGAATCAGCACACTTTTTATCACAAACGGACAAACTAACATCTGGGGAAAATTCAAAGAAGACAAACAGGATATAGAGGTCCACGAGGAGAAAAAACCCGGAGACGAGGATCTGCTTGATAAAGCGGCAATAAATACCATGCTCAGGGGCGGCACTGTCTACATTGTGGAACCGCAGGATATGCCTGACAGAACCCCAGCGGCGGCGATTATGAGATACTGAAAGGAAAGATGATCCGGAGAGCTACAAAGCATAAAAGAACTCTCTCCGGAGTTCCTGAAGATTTTTATCGGTACCCGGGTCTACAGGACCGAGGACAAATCGTTTGAACGCCTCAAATTTTGGATTCCCGGAGAAAAGAGGCATTATAGTATTCAGGGTCTCTCTCATTCGGTCCTGCGCTCCGGCTTTATAAAATATAACACAAAGCCCTATATATGCCTCCAGATTTCCCTCAGTGACAAGCTGAAGGCTCTTCTCAAACTCATGAAGCCCATCCATGAGTTTTCCTGTTTTAAGATAAAACTTTCCGGCGGTATTTCTGATCTCAGGACGATCTCCATGCCTTTTGAGAGCATCGCAAACAACAGCCGCGGCGCCCTCGAGTTTTTCTTGTTCGGTTAAGATCCTTATGAGCCTGAGAAACGCTTTGATACTGGCGGCTCTGAAATCCACTCCCACCTGGCCTGGTCTGGGCTCTGTGGAGATAATATTCTTCAGTGCCACAACAGCATCTTCTGTTTGGCCGTTCATCTCGTAAGCAACAGCGAGACTGAAAAGGTTATCGGTGCGCCATGGAGAGAGCCTGGCGGCTTCTTTCAAGTATTCCACTGCCTGAGAGAAGTTCTCTTGTTTGTTGCAGATATCCCCCAAGCCCAGAAGAGCCTGACTGGCTATGCTGGTGAATAACTGCCGGCAGCCTGGAATCGAAAGAACCTTCTGGTACCACTTTTCTGCTTCACAGTACTCTTCCATGAGCGTATAGGAATCGGCTATTTCTACAGCCATAACCGGATCATTATTCCCGTCGCAATAATCCTCGAGAAGAAGCTTTACATTGCGTGCCGCTTTACTTTTCAGAGTATCCGGATCTGCATATCCGTGGTGTTCAATAATCACTGGTCTGTTTTCCATGACCAATCCCGCACGTAAAGCGCTGGGCATGATCTGCTCATGAATACGGCGCTCGAAAAACAGGTCAGGCCGGTTTGGAAACATCCTGGCTTGAACAAACTCTGTTCCGGTATTGCCGGGACGCTGGTTCCGAACTATAAACCCCAGTACACGGTCAGGCTTCTGCTTCTTCAGGTTGCATAATAGAGGAATTGATTCAGGCGGAACCACATCATCTGCATCGAGCCAGAGAATCCAGTCGCTGGTTGCATACTTAATAGAGGCATTCCTGGCAGCAGAAAAATCATCGTCCCATTTTACATTGATTATCTCGGCCCCAAAATTTCGCGCGATATCAGCGGTAGAATCAGATGAGCCTGTGTCAGCAACGATCAACTGATCTGCTGCGGCCTTTACACTCTGGAGGCAACGGCCAAGAATCCGCTCCTCATTTTTTACGATCATGCATACAGACAGGGTTCCGGGAACGACCTTCTTTTCCATCATTACAATAAACAGGCACAAACCTGCCTGAGTTTTTCACCGAAATTATCAAGTGAAAATGGTTTGTAAATGACCGGGAGAGACTGAACCACAGAGCTGTCCAGTTGGGTATCAGCAAGAAGTATCACACGGTCAAGAAGTTCAGGGAAAGAGTTTTGTAAAGTTGCAAGAGTGTCATTGCCTGTATCTTTACCGGTTTCAGGGTTAAGCAGAATCAAATCGTACTGCTGACCCGGATTCTGGAGTTTATTCAGGAAGCTATCATAACAGAGAGCCCGGTCGATTTTAACATTTTTGAAGTTTATCTCCAGAATATCATTAACCAGTTCATGAGAATCCATGTCACAATCCGCAACCAGAACATTAAACATACTGGCTCCTTTCAGATTTCGAAAACAGAACACAGAAATATTTCTGGTTTTTTAAAAGATAGTAATTGATTGTGTCCCATAGCAAATAGGTTCAATCCCTTAAAAAACCATCTGTGGCATTTTTTCTAAGATCGTCTCAAAGTATGGTAGATAGGTGCCGTCGGGACCGATAGAGTTAATACCTTCCGCAGGTGGTGCAAAAATGTTTATAGTGAAAGGTGAGTCTGGTTGAATGTGGTTTCTCAGGTCAACTGCCCCGCCGGCAGAATGGATCCAGTTGCCGTTGACATCAACGATATAGTTGCCATTCTCCAGATTCAGTATAGAATGAACAGACCTTGCCGGTCTTTTACCGGAAATCCTGATTCCGTCTGCTTTTTCAGAACTGTACCATCTGAGTTTCAGGGGTGATTTCTCAGGGAATAAAGATATTTTCTGAGTGATACCCGGATTATAGAAGGGATCTGACACAGCCTTTCTGTAAGCGGCGCATGATGGCAGGCGTTTAATGAACTGATGAGTTTTGTGGTCCTCAAGTTCAAGTCCCAACCCTCCCCTGTCTCTGAACTGATACATTGTCAGCGCATGGAGCCAATCCGGCTGTTCCTCCCTTATTAATCCGTATACATCTCTTATACGGCTGGCCTGACCGTAAAAGCCATTTACATCTGAATCGGCATTTATCTCCGGCAGTGTGAACGGGAATTTATCAGTACCCCTGGCTTTGCAGATTTCCCTATAATTAAACTGGATCTTTTTCCACCACTCCTTAACACTTGCATTATTGTATACAGTAGGATCACTCCTGAACTTGTTTGGCCAGCGGAAATGAAGTGATATGTAGAGATCCAGAGCCAGAATATCAGCAACTTTAATTGCCCCTCCAAGTTCATCGGGCCCCAGGTGCATCTGCTCGACACTGTCCCATCCATTGACACAGAATACAGTCCGCACCAGAGGAGCTTCTTCTTTGAGGATATTGTGAAACCTGCAGAAAAAATTACTCACATGTTTAAAGCTGAATCTTTTGTTATGCTGGAACCAGTTTCCGTTACATTCATGATTTATACGAAAAAACACCCTTCCGTATGGCCTCAGGTCCCTTGCGATGACCCGCATTGTTTTTACCGGTACAGCTGGATCAATGGTCAATGTAAAATGGACATCCTGACCGTACCTGCGTACATCCCGAAACTGCATGAAAGCTTCTGCATCCTGTGAACCACCGGGACCACCCAGAAATACACTGTAGTCATCGTACGGGAGATCCCACTGCCCCATACCCTCTTTCCATTTGATTAATTCAGATGCTCTTTTGGGCCATCCTTTATCAAAAGGATAATAGGTGAACATGAGATTGACAGCCCGATGAGGCCTTCTGAGAACCTTAAAGACATATTTCATGGGGACGTAGGAAGCACGTTCGCTTCCGTTAGATATATCAGCACCGCACCTGGCGGGCGATAATGAAATCCTGAAGAATTCTAACTGTTCCATTCTACTCCCTTGATCCATTCTGCGATTCTGAAATTGAGATGTGTGGGATGCAGGGAAATGAAAAGAACTGTATTCGGAGGTTGTACAGCCAGCAAATCTCTCAAGCGGCTGCATACAACCAAACTGTGAATCAATAATTTAGTTTCCTTCATAGGTGAAAAAAAGAAAATTCGGTGATTCATGGAAAGAGAGCACCTTGATCTATCTGACACTTTCTTTTCCCCTGACCACCCCAATTATATTTGGGATAGCCGGGGCCCTCACCGGTGAATAACCGGTGCCTGAGTATTCGCCATAGACTTCAATCTCTTTTTTACCGCTCCTCACTGACATCTGGGCTTCAGATCCGCCTTCAAGGTACATTGCTCTCTCAATATCAAGCGGAAGTCCTATCAGGACGTTTGCCAGCTCGTGAACTGTGTGAGGCTTAGCAGCATGAATCAGAAGGATATTTCCAAAGCCGTCTGTGGCTATAGAGGCTATGCTCCACCTGGGGAGATTCTTACTCCAGACATTCTTACCGGTACATGAAATCATGCGTATACTCTGTACAAATGACCCGTATTTATTATTCCAGATCCCGAAATTTTCACATTGTCTATCAATAATTTTTACAATTGGGACATCTGTAGATTTTCTATCGAATGCCAGAATAGTTTTATCACCTGAAATCTTCGGGTTATTGGTAAAGAGAGGCGTTTTAAAAAGTGACACACTGGTACGAAAATCAGCCTGGTACATCGCTGCATTTATAGCAGCCACAAAGCCCTCTTTTTTGCACCATTCCATAGCAGAGCGCATCTGATTCTGGCCCGGGGCAGAGACACTGAGAGCCCGGAGATGAAATTTCCGTGGGTCGACTTTCAGAACCCTGATGCAGGCATTTACGCTATCGGGGTAAACCGGTGAACGGAATACGCACCACTGCAGTCCAGGTTCCAGTTGATCCCAGGCAAATGAGAGGCGGAAAAGAAGGAGAATGGCAGTAAGGAGTGGGAGTTTTCTCATAGAGGAAAATTAATCTCTGCGCGGGCTTTTTCTTTCTGAAGATCTGCCCCTGAGATGATTTATGGTTGGTTCAATAAATCACCTCGGAGGTCCTTTCCTCTCTGGGGTTTCATAAATCATCTCCGAAGTGACCTCGTGCCGTAAATGGCACTTAAGTTGCGACCAGTATTTTTCAGACCCTCTCGAAAATAAAAAGCTTGCAATGAAACATGTACCATAGTATTTTTAGCATACAAAATTTGAAATATCGCGGGGTGGAGCAGTCCGGTAGCTCGTTGGGCTCATAACCCAAAGGTCGTACGTTCAAATCGTGCCCCCGCTACCAATATAAAGCCCTGAAAATTGCCCAAAACAAGCTAAAAATGGCAGTTTTCAGGGCCTTCTTTTTTTCTACCCGCCTGCCGCTCAACCCCTGTAATACCCGGAAATACCCCCAAAATGGGTACACTTTTCGCAAAGTGGGTACACTCCGGGTACACTCTGGCAGGTTCCCAACCGGGCCTGAATTCCAAACCATTAACCAGACACCAAGCATATACACCCGTACCCGGAGACCACTACCCGCGACGGTTTGCAGGGCAAGAGCAAAAGGTACTTGGCGGGAGTCTCCGATTACGGGTAGTGCCAAGCGCTCGCCGTAACGAAAATTCTATCGGGGTGAATCTTGGTTGCCTTTTCGGACGGAGAGAGACTACGTGGTTATCTGTATGCCAATCTGGTTTGCAATTGCAGTATAGAGTTGAACGTCTTCAGCCGGGGTTGAGATGCTGACAACAAGAGAATACCGGGCCTGCTTGTCCCAGCACTTGTGCCGGGTGTTTTGCCTCCACCAGCCGATTACAGGGTAAACACCGATGTAGGTACGTTCTGCCAATTCGATGGCCGTACCCTTCCAGATATCAGAGTGAATAGAGCCTTTGTGCCGATGGTCTTTCCCCAGAATCCACCGATGCCCGTCACGTTGACTTATGACATTCACCTCTTCTTCGCCTTCGCGGGCGGCCCAATTCAGATACTGCCGAAAACCTTCTTTGGTCTCTTCCGCAAGGTTCATGTCGAACCGTAACCCATGCGACTGGTACCGATGACGGTTGTTCCAACCCCTGTCACCGGGATTGGGTTCAATGAAATAGGAAAGCGTGACCCGCATTTCTACGGGGTTATTACCAAGGTCACGAAGAATATCTTTCGGCCACGGGATGGTATGAAGGTTCATGTCCCGCATGGTCGGTGCGCCTGTCGTCTTCTGGTACGGCTGCAATGAACTCTGCATCACAAGGGTCAGGCTGTTCTGGGCACAATGCAGGGCACGGGTGATATCCGGCACTCCAAAACCGCAATACCTTACAAGGTTCTCGACATCGGCCTTGCGTGTCTGGGTGCGGTCCAAATCAAGATTCCACTGCCGGAGCATGGCAGGTGTCCATTCAGCCGAATGCACAATCAGCGCCCGGATGGTTTCGGGCCAGAAGTCCGGGTATTCCTTCTGGATTATTGCAGCTATGCGGGCGACTTGGGCAGTCGCGGCGCTCGTATCGCCTGTGATTGTGAAATAGTTCCGAGTGAAATCCCGGTTCGTGGTCAGAAGTCTAATCTCATCCGGGTCACCCCCGATTGCCGTATGTCCATCCGTCGCCCAGTTTCCACCTTCAAAAACGACATCGGGTTTGAGCGGCCATTGCCTATCCCATATCAGTGAGGTTGTACTTGCCGGACAGATATTCCCCGCATTGGCGATTGGCTCAAGACCGGGGTTCTTTGTCGTGTCGATAGCGGTCTTCTGGGTATACGCGCCGACACAAACCGCATTCCATGCTTGGCCGGGGTCATGGATTCCATCGTCATTGATATTTCGGAATGGGTACGCTATCATGTCTTCCGGGTCGATGTTTCCGGCGCAAATAATTGCAAGCCGTTTCGGTTCCCCATCTTCCCCATAGCCCGAAGCAATTTTATCTATGGCGGCAGACCACGAAGACGGCTTGCCCCGGTCGCGGTCATCCGTTGCCGCAATAGCAAGCGAAATCACCCGCTTTCGGTCTGGTGCCTGCATCTCTGCCATCGAAATGACTTGAGATGTGACCGCCCCGTAGAGTTCAGGGGCATTATCGTTTCCGTCATGGCGGATAATCTTGCCGGATTCGAGGACATGACCCATTTCTATTTCCGCACCCGATGAAACCGCTTCCATCAAGTCACCATAAAGCGCAAGTCCGGCCATCCCCGTTCCGTGTCCATCTTCGTCGGTCTTCACCCATTCGGTTTTATAGGCATGAAGGTCGTCTTGGTGGAGTAGTGGTGCAATCAACGGATGCTCGCGGTTCACGCCGGTATCAAGCAGCAAGACGGATACATCGCGAAGGCCGGGTACCTGCAATCTCCGCAAGGTGTCGTCTATCCATTCCTGTTGCCCTGCTCGTGGCATATCAAGCAGGATTGCCGGGGATTCCTTCGCCTTGCGAAGTTCCGCTATGCAATTGAGAATATCGACCGATTCGGCAATCTGCTCACGCGTGCCGAAAGCGAGGAGAACGGTTCTGTCCGGAAAGAAAAGCGAATCTTTATCAAGCCGTAGACCGACTTTCCCGGCATTGGCACGAAAGTAGTCCAGAATTTTCTTGCTGTCCTTGTCGGCTCGAAGCCAGACTTCCCACCATATTGTTTCGCCATCATGTGGCAAAAGACTCGGCTCGTCTGTCCAGAGACCGTCCACCGTAGCTTTCTTGATTTCCGAAATATTGTCGAAAAGTTTGACGTACTTTTTTTCTGCGGCATACTTCTCCAACCGCTTGAAGAAGATATCGAACTTGCCTTCAGGAATGAAGACAGCAGCATAGGTAGTGCCTTGGATTTCGCGAACATTCAGAAGTTCAATACCCGAGGGGCGAAGGTCAAGGCTTTCGTGCGTCAGTTCGTAATCAGGCTCACTGCGGAAGACAACCGTCACTCCCTCGAAGCCGGAAATCCCCATAGCCTCTCGACGTTCGTCGAGTCGGGCAAGTTCCTGTTGAACATGTTCCAATTGACCGAGTAATAATGCCCGATGCGCTTCACGGATACGTTGCCGGAGCTTAACATCTTTCCCACGGCCTTTGGCGCTTTTATACCGTTCGGGTTCAGTGTACTCAGACGGAAGCTGGAGGTGACGGTAGACAAACCGTTCCGGATTGCGGGGCATGATTATGCCCGCCCGGTATCATAGGTGGAAGTCATGCGGGAGTGATATTTCTTTCTTTCGTCAAGCATGCGGGCGACCGCCTTTGCGCCGACCACTTCTTTTCGCATGATAATCTTTTCCTTGATTGCGTCCTCGCAAGCCCGCGTGATTTCCGCGAAGCTCAACCCATCGGCCCGTTTTGCAAGGTCGGCATAGTTTATGCCGTCTTCAGAAAAACCGGCCAGACGGTTTTCGATGAGCTGCCGTATCTGCTTTGCATCCGGTAGCGAGTATTCAATCACATCGTCGAACCGCCGAAACAAGGCATAATCGAGCATCTGCGGGTGATTGGTTGCCGCAAGAATCATGCTGTTTGAACAGTCATGGTCGATAAATTGTAAGAAACTATTCAATATTCGCCGTATCTCGCCGACATCGTTTCCGGCTGCCCGCATTGCGCCGATAGAATCAAACTCATCGAACAGGTAAATACCCCGATGCTTTTGCAGGGCATCAAAAACGATTCGGAGCTTTGCCGCCGTTTCGCCCATGAACTTCGTGATTATTGATTCCAACCGGATAACGAACAAGGGCAAGTGAAGTTCACCGGCAAGCGCGAAAGCAGTCATGGTCTTGCCGGTACCGGGCGGGCCGATAAGCAAGAACTTCCGCCGGGGTTCGAGCCCGTGCGCCGTTATTTGCTCTATGTGCCTTTGCTCCTTGATTACCCGGTCGAGTCGCGCGGAAATATCGTCCGCCAGAATCATCTCAGAAAGCCGGGTCTTTGGATACGATGCCGATAGAAGACGTGCGAGTTCCCCTTGTGGCTGCACGAGCGGAACGGCCTTGCCTTCCGGCGCCGAATCCCGCTTTTTTCTGGCTGCATCGATTAGCTGGCGGAGTTCCTGTGCGAACTTGCCGTGACCGAGCTTGGCTTCATGAGCGGCAATCTGCATCCCATAAGTGATGAACCGCTCATCATCGTGCTCGATGTAGCTCTCGAAAAGGGCTTTTAGTTGTGCTGAGGTTGCCATATTTCTAACTCATTGATTTCCATAACAAATTTATTTCTTCTATAGTATAAAATACTGCAATTGCAGTGTCTATATGTATACGTTTCACATCAATTCATTCGCGCGGTCGATTACCTGCTTGCCCTGAAAATCGCTCAATTTCGCTTCTATATCAGCGACAATATCTACGGCAGGTACGTTCTCCGCGACAATCTTACGATACCAGTTCTGGATTGCATCGGGCGCGATACCGACCCCATCATAACTCGCGATTTTCTTTTTCACCGTATCTATACCCGGCATATCAACAGGGCCGTGATACTCGCCGGACTGATCATGAATACGCTCAATGAATTTCAACGTACTGTCGTACTTTTGCCTGATACACGGGTCAATGGTGCCGAAAATCATTCGCTTGAGGCTTTCTACGAATTTCTTGTCGACGTATTCCGAATCCTGCGACCTGCGAGGATAGAGCACGAAAGAAGCAAGGTCGATTGATTTTTCTTTGCCCGCTTTAATGGGCAAATTCTCGATGAACTGGAAGTAGGTTGCCAGTTGACTTTGCGGAGGCGTCCATGACCAGTTATTGAAGAAGTCGAAGAGCGCTGTATGTGTTGACGGTGCAACCGCGATTCCTACCCATTCCTGATTCTTCTCCAATTCGTATGCCTCAACCAATGCAGGCCCGGCAATAAAAACATTCCCTCGACCGCCCGCAACCGCTTCCCGCTTGTACATGCCGTGCGAAATTGCGCCCCTGACCGGTACCCCGGATGCCACAAGTTCAAAGAATAGCTCGGAACAGATTTGAAAGAAATCGACCGGTTGCGTTCGTCCTATGGTGGTGACGATAATCGAATCTGAAACGGCGAGGATATGGACTTCATCCTTATGCTGTGACTGAATCGGTTCGATAATTCTGTTCAATATATCAAGGTAATTCTGCACATAACGCATGCAGTCAAAGCCCATGACTCCATTCTTGAAACCGAGTATATCGAAGAATGCGAGAAAGCCCTTTGACATTGAGGTCGGGCCTTGCCATTTGCTTTCTGGTTTGTCACGTTTCTGTTCAGGCATCTTGACCTACCAGTTCGCCTCTGAATGCTTTGGAAAGGATACTCTCTGAAATGCGAAGAAAAGCCGTTTTGCCTTTTTCGAATCGTTCTTCGAGTTTGCGGGCATGCTCGAATAAAGAATTAATGCGCCTGACAATCTCTTTCTGTTCATGTAGAGATGGCAAGTTTACTGATAACGAAGCTATTTCCTTACCGTTAATATTGTGAACACCACTCGTAGAACGAGCCGTGAATCCATATTGTGTTCGAATCTGCGGGGATTGCAGACAGTAATTCAAATACGCTGGAACTAATTTGCTGGCATCCGTTCTTAGGCGAATTAAATATCCGGCGAATGCGAATCCGGCTTCGGCCTTGGTGACCAAAGCCGGAGCTCCCACAAGAGATATGCTTCCATTCGACCGAATGACCAGTACATCCCCAGCCTGCAATTTGAGCGTGGAATATTCTTTTGCCGCCAATTGCGTGTATTTCAGGTCATTGTGCGATATCTCCCCGTGAATGACATTGGGAATTCTCAACACAGCGACCCCAGAGGTATTCGGTTCACACTTCTTGGCTGTACCGTACCGAATATCCATCAGTGCGTCACCAAGGCGGCATTCTATAGGCGCACTCGCCCCATTCTCCTCCCTCCAATCTTCCGTCAATTTCCCCGAACAGGCATCCGCAAGCACCGATTGCCGGAACCGCTTGAGAATCTCCGGGATTCGTTCAAGACGGGATTTGCACTTGTTTACTTTGGCAAGCAGGATGTCGAGTTTGTCGGCGATTCTGCGCTGTTCTTCGATGGGTGGAAGGGGGATTTCGGTCTCTGCAATGAAATCTGCCGGTACGCGCTTCTGGCCGACAGACCCGGTCATGTTGTGTTCAGCAAGTTTGCGGAATGATTCCTGCCGTATATAGTAGTAGACCCATTCGGATACCACCTTGTCCAATGGTCGAAGTACATGGAATTCGGTTGTGCCGAATCCTATGCCATTCAGCAAGTTTCTTGCAATTGCCGCTTTGCCGTTCTCCATGCAGGGGGTTATCTTGGCAATCAGAACATCTTCTTCGCCGAAGTAAGTATAGCCTTTATTGACTCTTGATAGCGGTCGTACTTCCGGTGAAACAATCGCTCCAGCTTCAGCGTCAACTGCCGCCATAGGAACAAACGATACTTCGCGCAGAAAGTCTGTCTTTTCCCATTTTGGTTTGCGGGGATTCAAAGTGCAGACTTCAGATAACTTTGCTGTCTTCCAATTGTTATTCATTGACGCGAACTCTTTCTCGTGCTCTTGCGCTTCGCCGTCTTCTTCACCGGCCTAATCACATCCCGCTCCATGAGCACTTTTGCCAACTGCACCACGGTCGGATTTTCCCATTTGATTTTCTTCAAGAACCGGTTCACCTTCTTGATGTCGAGTGCTTCGGGGTCGAACGCTCCGCCAACCCATTCAAGCATGGATTCGTATTCTTCGCTCTTCGGGTCGGTTATGGTTTCGACGAAATCGGCATACCCCGGCACTCCGCCGCAATCTTCAGGCGGGCATGCCCGTTTCCCGTCGATACATTCGGCAAACCCGACAAGGGTACCGTCGTCGGGCAGTATGTCTTCAACTGTAATCCGGTGTTCCCACGAGTCGCCGAAATCGTATTCGTAACCGAACTGGAAACCTTTGTATGGGGCGACTTCATAGAGATTCACAATTGTTTCATCCTCAACGAGCTTCTGCCCCTCGAAGGTATCCTCATTCAGATTGAACTCCGGGTCAGAATACTCGCTGTCACCAATGCTGAATTTGTGCAGGTGGCTGTTTGTCCACCCGATGGCAACCTGCAAAATCGCGTGCAGTAAGTCAAGTCCGATAGTACCCCGTACCAGAAGCACCCGGTAGATGACCGGTTCTATTCCTTCAAGCTCTACCCGCAAGCGGTAGATACTGCCGGTATCGCTTTGCTTTGTACCCGGTTGCCGTGAACAGGGAAAGGGTATGATATTCGATTTCGTCATGTCTACGCCTTGCCTATTTCTTCGAGAATATCTTTCAGTTCATCCACTGCCGCTTCAAGCTCCTCGACCGCATCTTCAATGAGTTCCTGTGGTTCCGGCAGGTCGTCGGCATCTTCGATGGTGTCATCTTTCAACCATGTAATATCGAGATTGAAATTGCGCTTCTTTATCTCATCGATGTGGAACTTGCGGAACCGGCCTTCTTCGCCGAGGTCTTTGCGCTTGGCCGTGCCGTCGGGCTTGTCGCCATAACATTTCTCGAATTCCGCAAAATGTTCTTTTGACAATGGACGATCTTTCTTGGTCACGCCGGGCACATTCGTGCGGGCATCGAATATCCAGACGTTCTCGGTCGGCAGTCCCTTCTGGAAGAACACCACATTCGCTTTCACGCCCTGACTGTACGGGGTGAAAGTTCCACGGGGCAGGCGCAAAATCGTATGAACATTGCAGTCCTGCATGAGAAGCTCGAATACCTCACTCGCTTTGGATTCGAACAGGCAATTGTCGGGCAGAACGATTGCCGCCCGTCCACCCTTTTTCAGGATGGTGAGAACATGCTGCACGAAATTCAATTGCTTGTTGCTCGTCTCAATGGTGAAATCCTCGCGGGTCGGCGCTTGGTTTGCGCCCTTGGTGCCGAAGGGCGGATTGGTGAGGACGCAATCGTACCGTTCGCCCTTTTCCGGTTCGTAGATGGCATCGCCAAGGTAAATATGCGGCTCCAGCCCGTGCAGGACAAGGTTCATGAGCGCAAGTCGCCGGGGCCGGGGCACGAGGTCTTGACCGTAGAATGTCTTTGTCTTGATTCTCTTGATGTCCGCCCGGTCGAGTGCTCCCTTTGTTTGTTCCATGAGCCATTCGTAGGCAACCATGAGAAAACCGCCCGTGCCGCATGCCGGGTCGCAGATGGTGAATTCCTTATGCGCACGCGGGTCGGGTTTCATTACCCGCACAATGGACTGGATGAGAACACGGGGCGTGAAATATTGCCCGGCACCCTTCTTGCCCTCGCTTGCCGCCTTTTCAAGCAGTCCCTCGAATGCGGCACCTTTTACGTCCACATCCAGCGAAGTCCAGTCTTCTTCATCTATCATGGTAATGACCCGTTTCAGATTCACCGCATTGTTGAACCGGGGCATTGCCTGAGCGAAGATATCGCCCAAAAGGCCGGGCTGCTTGCCAAGGGCGCGAAGGACAAGTGAGAAATGGTCTATCAGGGCGGTACCGGATTTCTCGGAAAGATGCGGCCAGGAACAGTCGATACGTGTTTTCTTTCCGGCTTCATCAGCCGTGTCGATTGCGGCAAGGTCTATGCCCCGTTCGTTCGCCATCTTGAGGAACAGCAGATAGGTAAGCTGTTCGATATAATCGCCATAGTCTATGCCGTCGTGCCGCAGGGTATGACAGAATCCCCAGAGCTTGTTTACAATGTCGGACATCTATTCACCTTTCTTATGCTGCGATTGCGTAGTTCAGGTCTTCAACCAGCGATTGCAGTTCCGGCCCGAATACCTTCGCTGCCTTGCCCCTGCCGCCCCGGTTCGAGAAGACGGGCATCATGTCGAAATCGTCGAGTTCAATTGTCAAGTTCTGTATCAGGTGCTCACGGATATATCCAAGCCAGACTTGTTGTTCATCGGTGAAGCTCTTGCCTTGTGTTACCTTGTCCAGAGCGCGAGATACTCGCTCTTCCACATTGAAGACCGGTTCTTCCTTGCGAGCAGCATGCTTTATCATCGAGATTATGTCGGCAAGCGGTTTCTGGTATGCAATACCGTGCGCCTTCTGCAAATCCACAAGGCGGAAACGGTTCTTGGTCAGTTCGGTTCGCAATTCTTCGAGTGCTTCAGTGCGCCATTTTCGCGGGCTTGCCATGAGGATTTTCAGGGCATCTATCTGGTCTTGGTTTTTCTTGACCCATTCAGTGAACATGTCGAGATAATCGTAGACCGGAAAGGAATCCTCACCGACCCGGAATAGCTTTTCCGACGACACTTCATCCTGAACACTATACCCGACCACGAATTCCGGCTTTGCCCTTGGGTAGTTGAGCACGAGGTCTTGAAACTTCTCGTCGCGTAGGATTTTCATGGTCGCGAGGAAATCGCTTTCAAGTTTCTTGGGCAGTTCGGCAGCGAATTTCCCCACGTCGCCATCGTGAATCCATGCGGCAAACTGCTCTCGTGCCTCGCCGCTCATGGTACGGGCAACCCGATGCAGACGGCGGACAAGGACTTTCGTATAATAGGGCCGGTCGATATTGTTGTATATGTTCTCGATTACCTTCTTGAGCGGTACCGGCTCTTTCTGCGCCTGCATGACATCGAAGTCGGTGGCGTTCTTGAAGTAGTCCAGCAAGGTACCGTCGAAGCAGTCGAAGATAACAAATTTCTCTTTGTTGATTTCGGTACATCGGCGGGTACCCCGGCCAAGCATCTGCACCCAGAGAATGCGACTTTTGACAGGTCGTAAAAAGACGATAAATTCAAGGGCCGGTATATCCACCCCGGTTGAAAGCATGTCTACCGTGACCACGATTTTCGGGTTTGGCCGGTTGCGGAACATGCGGATTTTTTGCAGGGGCCGGTCTACATTGGGCTTGCCGGTTATCTTCTGGACAAAATCATCGCCCTGCCCGAATTCATCGCGGCACATCTTGACCAGTTCGTCGGCATGGGAGATATGGTCAAGGTCGTTGTCGGCAAAGATGAGAATCTTGGGGAACCGCCCGTATTCCGCTTCATGCTGCCGGGCATACCCGGCAATCTCCTTCACGATTTTGCGGTTGCAGTCGGGCACGGTTATCTTGCGCTCGACTTCCGAGGCATCGAATTCCCGTTCGTCTTCCAGTTTGTCCAGTTGTTCGGTTCCGGTGCCGGTATCGCGCAATCCTACCAGTTCACCCTCTTTGAGGAATGCGCCCTGCATACGCACGCCGGAACGGATTTTCACGACATCGTAATCGACAAGGTGCCCTTCGGCAATGGCTTCTTCCATTGTGTACCGGGACACGATTTCGTGAAATATTGCCATCGTGTGGGCTGCCGGGGTCGCGGTCAGGCCGATACGAATGCAGTCAAAGTGCTCAATCACCTTGCGCCATATTGCCGCCTCGCCGGCGGAATACCCCCGGTGACATTCGTCGGCAATGATTACATCGAATGCGTGAATGGGAATGTCGAGTTTCCCGGCATCGTCTTCGGTTTCGTTGTCGCCTTCGGATTGCGGCAAGGCAAACTGATTGCCCAGAAGGTTTATGGTCATGCGCTGGATAGTTGACACATACACAAAGGTGTGTCGCGCGTTCGGCTTGGTCAGATATTCTTCGGGCAGGACTTTGGGGTTGAATGACTGCCCGGAATCTTCGTCTTCAAGGTCTTCCCGCCTGAATCGCTGGCTGTAGACCTCGTATTCCTGGTCGAACTTGTTGCCCGAAGGGGTCGTGAAAGACGAGAACTCGCGTACCGCTTGCGCGGCAAGGGCTCGACGGTCAACCAGAAACAGAATGCGCTTGAACTTTTTCGATTCGAGTAGCCGATAGATGAGCGATACGGTCGTGAATGTTTTGCCCGTACCGGTCGCCATTGCCAGTAGCATCGACCGCTTGCCTTTGACTATGGCCCGCTCCGCATTGGTGATGGCGGTTTGCTGGTATGGACGAAGACGTTCAATCGCACAGGGGTTTTCCTCGAACCATGAATAGTCGCTCTCCCTGCCTGCCATTTCGAGCAAGGCCTCCGGTGTATGGAAATCGCTTATCTGGCGGGAATAGCTCTGCTCGGGACGAACGTCGATGAAATAGACAATCTCACCGTTCGTGGAGTAGAGGAAAGGCACCCGGAACCCGTGCCAATTACCGGGGCCGTCGCTGGCTCCGCGAGAGTACCGCTTTGCCTGTTCGAGTACGTTCTGTGCGCCGATGGAAACTTTTTTCGCTTCGATGATTCCGAGGAACTGCCCCTGCACGAACAGGGCATAATCGGCAGGGCCGTTTTCTGTGGGGTATTCGGCAACCGCATGGGCAGCGAGGGAAGCAGTGTCGAGACCCTCTTTGTACTTGATGATTGTCCACGGTTGCGGCAGGGCTGCGAGACGCTTATCTATACGCTCTTTTCGTGTCTTCCACTCCGGTTCATTGGTTTGTTCCATAGAGATATTTCCAAACGGTCGAGAACATTGTAACAAAATACGTTTCCGCAGCCGGGGCCGAAAAGAAGAAACCGTTTTCATCCCGGTCTGGGGGAAAGTATTTTCAACTTAGGAGTATTCCGCCCCGGCGGAATACTCCGCATAACTGATTGTACGATAAAAAGTTATCTCGTTCAAGGGAGGTCGTACCGGCAGTTCGTTCGTAAATACGATTAGATAATAATCGCCTGTTCTACTTGTTCTGGTACCGAAAACTGGCACTTTTCAAGAATCCCACGACAAGACGGACTGGGCGCTCCTATATGGGGCGTCCTTCCTTCGTCTTTGGGATTCGGGTATGCCAGTACCTCGGTACCGGGATGTCGTGAAGCGACGCCCTTTTGAATACATGGCTCTTTCGGCGGGACTTCACGGGAGAACCGGCATAACCGGAATCTCAACGGAAGGAGTTCTCGCATGAAAAAGCAGACTGTTTTTGGGATAGCCTCAGTCGTGTTGATACTGGCAGGTCTGGGTTCGTTCACGTCGGCACAAATTGTGCCGGGCATTGCCGCCCTGATTGCCGGTATAGCTCTTTTGCCGCCCCTTGGCGGGGTACTTACCGGGGCAATGGGTAAAACCGGGGCAATTGTTTTGCGGTCGGCTGTGGTCGTTGTGGGACTCGTAGTGCTCGCGGCAACCATCAAACCCGAACAGGGGCAGGGGCAACCGGCACAAACCGCCCAAGGCCCGGCAACGACCACCCAAGCCACTACACCCGAAGGCCAAATTGCGGGCATGGTGCAAGGGCTTTGCTGCAAACCCATAGACGTGAAACTGATTGAACAGGCAAACGGAACCGGGTACCTTGCGCAGATATCTTACGAAAGCCCGGAAGGTTTATCGGCAAAGAATACCAAGTACGCCCTGAACCGTAGAGCAATGGAAATTACGCGGGAGTTGACCACGAAACCGGAATACTCGAAGATCGTATCTATCATGCTCATGCCGCATCTGAATCTTGTTGACAAGTACGGTAATGCGAGTATGGAGCAGGTTGGAAAGTTCTCACTGACCCGCGAAGTCGCGCAGAAAATCCAGTGGGATAACATGGATGAAGACCGGTTCGCCAGCATTGTTCAGAGTGACGGGCAATTGTGGTTACACCCGGCGATGAGATGAAAAATCGTTTTGGCTGCTGAATGGGATTTATGGAATGATAAAGAAACTGAGTTATGCAGAAGCGGTCGAAAAAGCTAACTGCAAATCTTTTCGTCGTCAAGCAGAACTGGAAAAGCAATACGAATGTGCTCTCAAGGATTGGAGCAAGATAGCAAAGCATCTTCCTAATCCTGCAAGTGCTGAAAGAGATATCGGTCGCGCCTACAAGTTTTCTCTTGGATTCTTTAGGTTTGTTGCGCGGTTAAAACCTGAAGTCTGGCAGATATTCTGGAAAGAGAAGCGCAACGAAATTGAAAAGGGCTTTCAGGATTTTGACAAAGTTACATCTACTCGGTGTTTGCCGACGGGCATGAAATCCAACATTTTCACAGATGCACTTACTGGAGCGTATGTCAAGCTATTCGCCCCCAAAGAAACCCTCGACTGCTATCTGCAATCAGACAGATTCCTTCACGAATGGAGGACTGTCAACACAATAGACCTGAAAGACAGAACTCCATTGTTAAGTAAGACCCAGCATGCCGGAATATTGGACATTCAGAAGGAATATTTCTCCAGAGGTGACAACCCGTTCTGTCGTCTTTGGAATGAGTATTCCGACGGCAAGAAAAAGGCCCGAATTCCCTACGATAGGCTTGTAGAAAGAATGCTGGATTATGCTTCAAGAGCGAATAAGCAATGGCAACCACCATTTGAGCAATATTCGATTTCCGCTTTGCGCAAACTATACGAAAAGGACAGTAAGGTAACTTCTCGGTAACTTTTCGTCCATTCCGCAGACTCCCTATCTTGGGTAAATTCTACAGCATCGGGTGCAAGAGCACTCGGTGCTTTTTTATTGCCGGTCACAATTGCCCGGCATGACATTGCAATTTACCTGAACAGTGGAGGAACTACACTATGTTGTCGAAGAATCTGCTATTGAATGCCGCCTATCGCTATTCGAAGAATGGATGCTCTGTAATCCCAACCGCCCGAAGCAAGAAGCCGGAATGTCGTAATTGGAAACCGTACCAGACTTCACCGGCATCTACGAAGCAAATCCGCAAATGGTTCACTGCTGCACCGAACGGTATTGCGATTGTGTGCGGTAGGGTTTCCGGGGGAATTGTCTGTCTCGACTTCGATACGAAGAACGACCACGAGGGCAATGTCTTCGATAGATGGTGTGACACCATAGAGAAAATCCGCCCTGGATTTGTGGAAGAACTCGTTGTCGAAGAAACACCCTCCGGCGGGTATCACTGCATTTTCCGCACGAAACAAGGGGAACGAAACAGGAAACTTGCAACCAATGAAGACGGTGAGGTACTCATCGAAACGCGAGGGGAAGGCGGGTACTTTGTTTGCGCTCCCACCCCCGGATACCATGTGATTTCTGGCGATTTTCTGAATATACCGACAATAACCCCGGAGGAATTTGGGCTGCTGATATCTTCGGCAATAGCACTGACAGAACGCGATATTGAAAGCAAAGATTCGGCAATTGCTGACGCGGAGGCGATACCGGGTTCGCCCTTTGATGATTATGACAAGCAGGGTGATATCCTTCTTGAACTGGAAAGGCACGGTTGGAAATACCTGTTCAGGGAAGGTTGTGCAACGTATCTGCAACGTCCCGGTAAAAAGGGACAGGGCATATCGGCTTCGTATAACCATATCCCCAACCGTTTCTACGTCTTTTCCACCTCCACAGTTTTTGAAGCAAACAAGGTTTATAAGCCGTATGCCGTCTACACATATCTGAACCACAACGGCGATTTCAAGAAGGCAAAACAAACTCTTTTGGATGCAGGTTATGGGAGTGAGAGTCCCGGCAAATTCTGGCACATTGGAAAGAACGGGTTAATATCAATTGACAATAACAAGCTCATTCGCTTTCTCGTTTCGGCAGGTTTCCGCAAGACGTACATCCATGAGAACCGAACCAGCATCTTTGTCCGCATTACCGACAATATGATTGAAGAGGTCTCGACCGAGCAGATAAAGGATTTCGTTATTTCCTTCACCAAATCCCTCCCGTGGGTATTGGTAACTACAGAAGATGGAAAGGACATCTATCAAGGCGACCTCTTATGCTGCCTGATAAAGGGTGCCAATGTCTATTTCGGCCGGGACAAACTTGAATTCATCGACCAGCTTGAAGGTCGAATGCATGAAGACGGGAAAGATGCAAGTTACTTCTACTTTGAGAATTGCTTTGTCAAGGTTTCCGCCAATGGCATGGAATTGATGGGATATGACAAGCTGGACGGGTATGTGTGGAAACATCGAAAACAGAACAGAGAGTTCAGCATTACAGAAATCAAAAGCAGAAAGTCTGAATACGAGCGGTTCATTGAAAATGTCTGTGCCAAAGACTCGAAGCGGATACATGCACTGAGAACGGCAATTGGATACATCCTTCACCGGCACCGCGAGGAGTCAAAGGCAAAGGCGGTAATTCTTGTTGATGAGAAATTGACCGACTCTCTTGAGCCGGAAGGAAGAACCGGCAAGAGCATTTTCGGAAAGAGCTTGAATCACCTGCGAATTGTCGAAATACTCGACGGCAAGACATTCGACAGCAAGAATCGGTTCAACTACCAGAATGTCGCTATCGATTGCGATATCATTATGGTCGATGATGCACGGGAGAAATTCCCGTTCGAGACGCTATTCCACGACATTACCGCAGGAATAGAAATCGAACGGAAGAACATGCCTGCCATACGTATTCCATTTGAAGAATCGCCCCGTTTTCTCATCACGACTAATCACGGTATCCTTGGGAACAGCGGAAGCTACCGCGACCGTATGGTCGAATACGAATTCGCGCCTTATTACAGCGATACATTCTCCCCGCGAGACGAATTCAACCACGAGTTGTTCGCAGAGTGGGATGCGGGTGAGTGGTTGCGCTTCGATAACTACATGCTCGAATGCGTTCAAATCTACCTGCGTGATGGCCTGTCAAAATACAGTCTCAAGACCTTGCCAAGACGCAAGCTCATCCAGAGTACATCGCCTGAGTTTGTCGAGTTTATGGATGATGCAATCAAGACCGGGAGAATCAGTTTGAATCAGTTGTATGTCAAAAACGACATCCTTGACGACTTCAAGCGGGAATACAAAGACCCTGAAACGGCCAAGATTTCATCAAATACGTTCACCGCATGGACTTTGCACTATGCAGTATCGCGAGGCTGGAAGTATGAAAATGTCTCGAAGAAAATCAACCGCAAGACTGTCCGCTGCTTCATGATGACGTGCCGCCGGAAAATGGTTACAAAGTTACATTCCAAATCCCAATAAACAAGCACACCTATGAATGTGCATTATTGGCGGTATGTGTAGTGTAGCTACAACAAAAACGTAACTCTGTAACTTGACCGGAGAGATATATGAAAGATTGCGATAGAGAGTATTTCACCCCGCATGAACTCGCGGCAAAGCTGAACGTCTCGGTGAAATTCGTGCAGACGCAAACCCAAGCCCGGCGAATACCGGGGCAGGTGAAAGTCGGGCGGCTCTGGCGGTACAACCGGGCTGAGGTGGAAAAGGCGATTCTCAAGGGCGGACAGTTTCTCAGGCCCCGGCAACGGCAGGAATCGAGATAGTTTCATGGCCTCTTGTCTGTCAAGATGGTATTTTTATACTGTATATGCTTGGTGCCTTATGCCAGCGAGGTAAAACGGCTATGGGCATCAACATAAAGCAGAAAGGCCGTAATCTATGGTTCATCGATGTACGTGCCCGCAAAGACGGCAAGCGTCTGAGACAGCGGGAGACGTTCACCGGTACCAAGCTTCAGGCCGAAGAAAGATACCTGTCAATCCGGGCGGAACTGCTCGATGAGCAAGCCCGGCAAGGCTCTTTGACACTACCCCGAACTCCCGTAAGAACCTTTGGAGAGATGCTGAAGCTCTACCTTGAGAAGCGGGGCAAAATCAGCCGCTATCACCGGTACCGCTACGACAAGCTCTACGAGGAATTGGGCGATGTTCCGCTTGACCAGATTGGGGAGCGGTTCGAAGCATACCTGAAAATCCTTCGCAAGTACCCGTCGAAACGTACCGGCAAACTGCTGACCGATGCAACCATAAACCGACAGGTTGAGATTGCACGGGCAGTAATGAATCTGGCGGTTGACCTTGAAATCGTAGACCGGAACCCGATAACCAAGGCCCGGTTTCCCAAGTACAAGGAAACACCCCGTGATGTCGTGTTGTCTCAGGAGCAGATTGAGCGGCTTGTAGAAGTCGTGCAATCGGAAGCGGCACACTTGCAGGCGGCTCTCATGTTTGCCTTGCAGGTGCCATGCAGACGGTCGGAGATTGTCAATATGCGACGGGCCGACCTCGACCTGATAAACAATGCAATCCGCGTGCGAAACGGTACGACCAAAAACGATGCAGGTTGCTGGAAACCCATACCACCAGACATGACAATATATTTCCGAAACCTGCCCAAGGAATCGGAGTACCTTTTCTATCGGTACGAAAAGAAAACCGGCCGATACTTGCCCTTGGGCGATTTCAAAAAGGCATGGCGGTCATGCTTGGAGAAGGCAACCATTGAGGATTTCCGGTTTCACGATACCCGGCACATGGCGGCAACCGCATTGCTGGACAACGGCACCCCTGAACGCATAGTGCAAGAGGTGGCAGGCTGGAAAACCGACATGCTCCGCACGTATTATCATCGGTCGGGCAAAACGTCTCTCAACCTTGTTCGATTCGCAAACCGGGTACACTCCGGGTACACTTCAGGGCGAGCGGAAGCTTCTACTCTATGAAAATCAATATGTTACAGATAGCATATTGCGGCTCATAACCCAAAGGTCGTACGTTCAAATCGTGCCCCCGCTACCAATAGATAGGCCGTAAGTCATTGATTTACGGCCTCTTTTTTTTCTTCTGGTCACTAAAGAGCTATTTCTGCGACTTTCTGGTCACTATTTGGTCACTATCAGGTCACTATCAGGTCTCCATGGCTTTCATATTCATCCAGGTAGGCTGATTGCACATCTAACCTTTGGAACTGGGTATAATATTCATCCATGCCCTTAGTGGCATGACCTTGCAGGAATTTGGTGAAACCCCTGTGTAAGCACTTCCATCTTTCTTGCAACCTTGAACGATTTTCTGAAATCGTGAAATGGACGACACTGTAACAGCCCGACCGTTCAGTCTTACATAAATAGTATATCACTGGTACTTCAAAAGATGTCTCTAACACTATCAACCGAATGACATTTGTTAATGAGAATGATCTGCTTGTCGGGATGATGCTTATGACAATGACGAAATTGCTGTGATTATGTAGTCTGGCCGCGGATAATCACTTACAAAGCAAGTTGCAGAAAAATCAGCATACAAAAAAAATAATGTTTGAATTGATTTGGGATGTTGCAAGCAATCATATTGTAATAATTTCAGTGAGTCTAAACGTCTTTTTTTGGAGTGAAATTACTTCAATTATCAGCCTCACTAAACCAATGCCTCGCAGATCTAATCGAGTGCGAAAAATATCCAAGCAATCGGCTCTTTATGGAGTTAAAATGAAACTGAAAAAGTTTTCTTTGATCATATGCCTAATCCTGCTTTCAACGCTTTCAGGGAGTGCACAAATCAGCTTTACCGAATTAAGTGGTGAACTTCCATCTGTTTTATCTGCTGAAAAACCATATCTTGTGGTCGGTGATATTTATGTTTCGCATGGATCAATTGTTACTATAGAAGCCGGAGCAATACTTTTATTTACAGAATTTTCTGGATTACATGTACAAGGTACACTTTATGTAAAAGGTACAGAAGACAAGATGGTCTATTTTACATCACAATATGATACTTCCATAAATGTATCCTCACCAATTCCGCCGGCGCCTTTTGACTGGAACGGTATAGATGTTTATGATGGTGCAATTGGTTCTGAATTCAGGCACTGTCATATCAGATATTCTGTTTATGGAATCCGATCTCAAACAGAACATATTAAAATCGTTTCATCCATATTTTCCAGAAATGGAAAATCTTACTTCAGCATAAAAGATGTTCGCAAGGAAATTGTCCCGGATTCATTGTATTCATACGAGCATAATCAAAGTGCAGTATCTGCCGGGTTTACAGCAGATTCTGACACAGTACCAACAAATCTGTCCTTACAAATTGAACCTGAAACTTCCGGAAGTCACAAAATTAATCAGCATTCAAAAGGTGCTAAATTTTTTCGCTACGCGGGGTTGTTAATTGGAGCAGGGTGCGGAGCTTACACGGCTGTATCATATGTTAAAGATTACAAACCTGCGGCAGGGGAATTTGACGACCTTTCGAATCCGGACGAATTACAATTGAGAAAGTATTCTTCTCAGGATTGGATTGAGGTCAGAAACCGGCGTGATAAATCTCTGGTGAAAACACTTGCCGGTGCAGCTGGTACGGTGTTGGGTTTGTTATCGTTTTCAATATCATTTGCCTTTTAAAACGGGGTAATTTAGATGCGTTTTCATAAAAACTTGTGTATCAGTATTTTTTTAGCCATGATGTTTCTGTGGGTATTCTGCAGTGATTCTCCCAATCCGTTTCTGGATACAACAAAATCAAGGGCAACTGTATTTTCAAAAACATTTAAAGACAGGGATACTGTATCAATTTTCTCCTATGACACATTATCTATTGCCATCTATCTTAAAGAGCATTTGAATGAAGTCAAAATTCGCATCGATCATAACCGTTTACAGACGTCTCAAGATACTGTACTTCCACTGGATTCATACAATGGCGATCTGATCCAACTACCTTTTTCATTTTACGATACAGGCTGGCAGGAAATAGAGATTCGTTCTCAACATAACTCAGGCGAACTTATCACTGAAAAGTATTCATTGTATGCAAAATCACCACTCTATCAAAAAACTGTCCGTGGGAAAGTAGGAGATGACCTTAATTTAAAAACAGGGCCGGTTGATGTTAAAGGTATCTTATATGTATGGGACTTTCACAATGGTATTGTTATTAAAGATTATTCTAATGAAGTTTCAGCTGTAATTGCCAAAAATTTTGACAATTCAATCGGCGAATTGTACGTAACAGATAATTTGTATAAGTCACCATCGGTTCCCTTTTCAATTGAGACAAACGCTATCGGATCAATTGATTTAGTCTGCCAGAATGATTCAATCAAAAATGACACTGTTTTTACCGGCCAGTCAATCTTTACATTCCAGGTAATGGCTTTGGGTGCCAATAATCTCAAGAGTGCCTCCTTTAATGGTGCATCGTTTGATGAGATACAGAGCTCGAATGGATCTGTTTTGATGACTAAAACGATCAGCCGGATTGATACTGTAAATGGACCGTTGAAGGTTGTTGTCAATGCAACTGATAATTTGAATCGGTTTGCAGAAAAGACTTTTTACATTCATTACGATCAAAAAGTCACTATTGGATCTCCCGAAATTATTCTTCGCATACCGGCTTCAACAAATGATACCGGTTATGTAATGCAGTCACAGGTTGCATTATATGGAGAAATAGGCGGAGTTATTGACAAACAGATGTATTTACAGGTCATTCGGAATGAAAGGATTGTGGGAACACAGGGAATAGTACCGCAAAGCACAAACTGGACTTTTCCGGTAGAACTGTCAGATGGCTGGAATTCACTTCAGTTTCAACTTGTGAAAGACACTTTGCTTGTTGACTCTCTGATTGCATTTAAAACAGTAATGATTAATTGCAGTCCAGACCAGAATGATGAAATTTTTCCGGTAATAAACAAGATCATGATTGATGATGTTGCTACCGGAGATGATTTATTTGTAAACCGGCAGAAAGACGCGCTGATGACAATTCTTGTATCTGACAATAAAAAGGTTGCATCAGTTTCAGTTAACGGGAATTATGCTGAATCGGACATTAACAATTTGATTTTTAGTAAGAATTTAAGTTTGGTTCATGATAAGGCTGGTGTTCCTTATGTTGTTTGTGTTAAAGATAGTGCTGGAAATCAGACTTGTGATACTGTTTTAGCATGTTACAACAATGTTCCTGAGATTATTGAATATCTTATACCATCTACCATGAATGTTGATTCAGAATATGTTTTCACAGTTCATGGAGCAGATCCGGATTCTGACTCAATAACAACGACTCTTACCCTTAAGAGTTTCTCTGTCGATACCGTACTGACGTTTTTAAATAATTCCACGCGCTGGACACCATTACAAAAGGATACAGGTGTTCTTCAACTGAAAATTCATGTATCTGATCCGTTTTTTGAGAGTGCTCAAGTTATTCGAATGGCAAATGTCTTATTTAAAAACAATCAGAATTCCAGTTTGAAATTGAAAAATACATCTGATGATTTTCCGGACACTCTGATTGTTGGCGGGGATCCTTTGTCAGTTAAGTTAATGGTAGATTCTCTGACAGTTACACCGCCGCTTACTTATTCTGTTTATTTGAAAACTCAATCAAGGAAAATTTATGAATCTACCGATCCCGGGTTTGTCTGGTCTCCTCTCCGTTCAGATGCAGGAGTTCAGACGTTACAGATAATTGTGCATGATAAGTCTGTTCTCTCAGATACACTTACTGTGATGATACAGGTAATTGCGGAGCCTGCAGCCACAGTTTATGTGGCCAACAGTACCTTCGAGACCGTAGAGGGCGGAGAAAATGATACAATCAGAATAATGATGAGTAACACTGTCCACGATACAGTGCGAATTCCTTACAGATTTAGATACACCTCTGCCAATTCATCTGACATTACCTGTGATTCTGCCGATACGGTTATTTTTCCACCAGGGAGTACTACTGCAAAACTGTCTCTGGGCATTGTAGACGATAAGAATAGTGAAACTGATGAAGTTTTATACTTTACTCTTCCACAATTGCCTCTACTCTCTGCCGGAGATAGTCTGGTAGTTGATCAGAATAGAGCTGAAATAAAGATCACTATAAAGGATAATGATAACAGTGCAGGTGATAAAGTCGGAGTTATGCTTCAACCGCCCAAAATGAATTTACCGGAAATGTATTCGGGACACTATCCGGTCGTTCTTTTGACTGATCCCTTGCCTTTTGATTTGATTGTAACAGTTAAACCCACCCTAAATTCTACTGCTACGCCGGGTTCTGACTATTCAGTCAATCAGAAAATAGTGATAAAGGCAGGGCAGAAAGAGGCTTCATTGCAGCTAAAAATTAACGATGATTCAGATAAAGAACAATTAGAATACATAGAGCTTGAAATTACTGAGATATCCAATACTACCGATGCGATTATTTCAGAACAGAAATTAACACGTGTTGATTTTTTGGATAATGATTGACAGTACAACCCATGGACAACACTGGATGACAGCTGAAGCCCCTTCGCCAAGGAGCTCAGGGTAAACGTATTATTTTAACCAGGCTGAAGCGAAAGAGGGAACGCCCTCTTCCCCACAAAAATAATAACGATGGAGAATCTGTCTGTCATATAGTTTGCTTTTTTGCATGTTTAACCCAACTCCCGGCCTCCTCACCTATTTTCCCTTTCCGTCTCTGCCAAAATTTATTTTTCAAAACCGCAAAGGGGAGTAACTACTCGCAGCAGAATCACCAGCACGGCCTGAGGGCCTGGTTCTGCAGGGCTCAAAAAAGCTTAGTGAGACTTTTGCCTCTGTTTTCCTATTGGCAAAAGTCTCATTTTTTTAAGGGGTGGATATGAACAATGCGAAATCGTGGTACCAGAAGGAAATCACCGAAGTATTCCAGAACCTCAATACATCTGAAAACGGGCTGCAGTCTGCCGAAGCAGAGCTCCGTTTAAAAAAATATGGCCTCAATCAACTGCCGAAAAAAGGCGGTGATACAATCTGGACCCTGCTTTTCCGCCAGATAAACAACCCACTGATTTTCGTTCTGTTAGGCTCGGGCCTTCTTGCCGTTCTGATGGGCAAGGTGACTGACGGGTTTGTTGTTCTTGGTGTTGTTGTTGTAAATGCGGCGATAGGTTTTATTCAGGAATACCGGTCCAGTCAGGAGATCGCGGCCCTGAAAAAAATGGTCCCCGAGAAAGCGGTTGTCCTGAGAGATGGGCACCCGGTTACACTTGAATCAGCCTATTTGGTCCCGGGTGATATTGTCCTGCTTCAATCAGGGTCCAAAGTGCCTGCTGACCTGAGGATTTTTGAGGCAAGAAGTTGCAGGATAGTTGAGTCTGCATTGACCGGTGAGTCACTGCCCTCAGAGAAGGATGCCAGTACAATTGATAACGTGGTTTCACTGGGTGACAGGAAAAACTTAGCATTCAACGGCACATCATTGGCCTTTGGAACAGCAAAAGGGGTTGTAGTTGAAACCGGGCAGAGAACAGAGCTCGGGAAAATCGATGTCATGCTCAGTGAAACTCATAACCCTGAGACGCCGCTGACCCGCTCAATAGGACATGTCGCAAAGACTTTGACCATTGTAATACTGGCGGTCGCTGCCGTGCTCTTTGGTGTTGCCATGCTCAGAGGTTATCCGCTGGTAGATGCTGTTCTGGCCGCTATTACACTGGCGGTAGCAGCTATTCCTGAAGGAATACCGGCTATCATTACAATCGCGCTCGCTATCGGGGTACGTCGAATGGCCAACCGCAAGGCGGTTATACGGCATCTGCCGGCTGTTGAGACCCTGGGCAGCACTACAGTTATCTGTTCTGATAAGACCGGTACTATTACTAAAAACGAGATGACAGTTGTTAATATCTGGACACTGCAGCATGATGGCAGCTTTTCCGGCACCGGTTATGATCCCTCCGGGGAGCTGAGCTTTGAAAATGGAAAATATGAATCTCTTCCAAATGATATAAAGAGCCTGCTAACTGCCGGAGTACTTTGCAATGATGCTCATCTGGTAAAAAGAGATAACAAGTGGACAATCGAGGGAGACCCGACCGAAGGCGCCTTATTGACATCAGCACACAAGGCAGGACTGCCTCCGGAGATGATTAACAAGCAGTTTACAAGAATCGATGCTATTCCTTTTGAGTCCGAATACAAATTCATGGCTACACTTAACAGTTCCGACTCAGAGAAAAGCATCTATGTCAAAGGTGCACCGGAGATAATTCTCCGACGCTGCAACCTCGGTGATGAAGAAACCAGGCTGGTTCATGATCAGATAAAGCGCTTTGGCCTTGATGGTAAACGTGTCCTTGCCTTTGCAAGAAAAGAAGCCGAAGCTGACAAGAAGACAGTGACATTCAGTGATGTAGAAGAAAATCTGCAGTTCATCGGACTTCAGGTGATGATCGACCCTCCGAGGGAAGAGGTGAAAGTTGCGATAAACAAATGTCATAGCGCCGGTATTACTGTCAAGATGATTACCGGGGATCACCAGACTACGGCAACAGCAATTGGTTCGCAATTGAAACTTATTTCTCAAAAAGGTTCTCTAAGAGGTGAGGATCTTGACCATGTGGCAGAATCAAAAATGAATGATGTAGCTTCGGAAATAAACATCTTTGCAAGGGTAGCCCCGGAGCACAAGCTGAAGCTTGTCAGAGCGCTGCAGGAGAATGGTGAAGTGGTGGCGATGACCGGTGATGGAGTCAATGACGCGCCGGCTCTTAAAAAAGCCGACATCGGTGTTGCAATGGGCATTACCGGAACAGATGTGTCAAAAGATGCTGCTGACATAGTTTTAACAGATGATAATTTTGCGACAATCGTCTCAGCCGTAGAAGAAGGCAGAAGAGTTTATGATAATCTTATAAAGTCACTGGCATTTGCTCTGCCGACAAACCTGGGAGAAGCGCTGATTCTGCTTGTGGCAGTGGCTTTTTTCCCCATCATCAATGGGGTACCGCTGCTTCCGATGTCACCGGTCCAGATCCTGTGGATAAACCTGGTCGCAACTGTCAGTCTGGCCCTTCCTCTTGCCTTTGAATCAAAAGAACGCAACATAATGAACCGCCCTCCAAGAGATCCCAAACAGCCGCTTCTTAGCAGGTTTGTTCTGTTTAGAACTGTCATGGTTGCTCTCTTGATGACAGTTGTGGGGGTCCTTCTTTTCCTGCTTGTTTTCAACCGGGAAACTGCGGCAGGTACAATTGCCGCAGTTTCCAAAGCTCAGACAATGGCCGTTACATCCATTGTTTTCCTGCAGATATTCTATCTTCTTAACTGCCGTTCTCTCAGAGAATCAATTTTTCAAATCGGCTTTTTCAGCAACAGCACATTGATTGTCGGGGTTTTACTTCTTATCGTGCTTCAGCTTGGCTTTGTTTATCTGCCTTTTATGAATGAGCTGTTTGGATCATCTCCTCTTGACCTGCGTGCATGGGTAGAGTCTTTTCTGGCCGGCGCGATCGTGCTTCCATTGATCAGCGTTGAGAAGATGATCAGAAACTACAGGTCACGCAAGTGCAGAAATGCTGATTGAATTGTAATTTTTTATAATGTAACATTCTCTATAGAATCAGTAGTTGAAATTTTGAACGGACAGGGAAAAACATGAATTCAGTTTTCAAACGACTCAAATCATTCCTCTTTACGGGAATAATCGTTCTTGCTCCTACGGTCGTCTCGGTATGGGTTATTCTGCAGCTTGTATTCTGGATTGATAATATAGTACCTAAGGTTTTCGGTGTAGATTACCCTTTCGGAATCGGACTGCTGATAATCCTAAGCTTTACAATTCTAATTGGCATTGTAGCAAAGAATTATGTGGGCAAGAAACTCATTGAAATGGTCAATGCCCTGATTGTGAGTGTACCGGTTCTTAACAAGGTGTTTCTGATAGTTCAGCAGATTATGGATGTAGCTACCCGTCCATCCAAAAACTTTCTCGGCAAAGTTGTAGTTGTTGAGTATCCCAAAGAGGACTCCTGGTGTCTGGCGTTTGTTACATCAAAAGATAATGAGGAAGTCTCCAACGCCATCGGAGAGCCTTCGGTCTGTGTTTTTGTACCTACAACTCCAAACCCCACATCCGGCTTTTTACTTTATGTTCCAGAACGGAAAGTTAAGTACATAAATATCAGCGCAGAGGCTGCCATAAAGTCAATTGTTTCGGCGGGGATGGTAAGTCCCTCGAAAGCAGCCCCCAATAGCAGCACCGATCTTAATATTGCAAAGCTGATGAAAAGCTGGAAAGCTTCTAAAATTACAGCTGCAGCTGTAAATGATCCCCGGGACTGATTTGAATTATTTAAATTACAGTTCTGCAGGATCAGGAATGCATTTCTCTTATGCAGAGCTTTATTAAAGATAATTCCGAAATCTGGAATGAGGATATCGGGGTGTAAAAACCTGCTGCTTCCTTTCCGTTCACTTTCTGCGTGCAGAACCGAATATTCCCCCTGAAAACCCACCAATTCCCAGCATGAAACCCAGATCATACCAGCGTCCGTCATTTGGGAAAGCATAGATCCGGTAATCGGAGAACAGGCTTACGATAAAAGCAATGGGGGAAATAAACCCGTGCCATAGCCCGCTCCAGAATCCCGGGGCATTAGTATCGAACGGAATTTCAGGTTGATGGGCACAGCTTAACAGAACCAGGGTGAAGCATAATATTAAACAGAGTTTCAGATATTCTTTTTTCAAGAACAATTCCTCTCATTAAAATCAGGTTGACACAAGATGTAATATAAATGGCCATATCCGGAACCTCCAATACTAATATTTCCTGAATTCGTTATTATTTTCTTCCTGTTTTTTCAGTTGATAAGGGCTCAAAAGATGTTTGGTGCGAACGGTAGTGAGCACAATGCGAAAACTGCTTGTTATGCGGATCCGCCCCGGTCACTGGCGCATTCGTGTTTTCGCCGGTGTAGAGGCGTCCGGCCGGACGCCTCTACTACCAGGCCGGACGCATCTACCCTACCCTGATTTTAAAACCAGGCTACTTTGATAGTATAACCGTGCGTGAAATAGTATTCTGTGCCCGTATCACAACTGTATACATTCCCGGAGATGTATTACTTTTCTTAAAGTTCCAGCTCCAGAACAGTTCCCCTGATTTACAGCTTGCACGCCAGCTCCCTACCCTGCGGCCTTTCATGTCAAAGATATCGATATGAACCGGTTTCCTGCCATCAATATCTCTTAACACAATATCCAGAACACCGTTTCTGGCGTTCATAGTAAGAATTGCCTTTTTATTGAGAGGTTCCAGCCTCGCTTCCTTAATGGATATGTAGGCATCTCCCCTTGAAGTGACCTTTTCCCAGGAAATAGCCCCCGACATATACGGATCTACACCTTCAGGAATGATGCCGGGTATTTCCATTGAAATCATCTCACCGTTCTCGTTGACAACTGAATCGGCCACAGCCAGAAATGCCGTATATTTACAGAGCACATCGTGCTCAAGGCTCAATGAAAGGATCTCATCCTTGCAGCGCTCGTTATTCGATGCCGCCTGTTCATTCATAAGCACCTCAATAGATTGTCTTGCCCACATCTTCGGTACAAAATCGATAAATGTATTGTTTTCAACAAAGTAAACATCATAGCTTTCACTGATTGTCTGCTCATCCTTTTTTGCGGTGAGCACAATTTTCCGGGGCCCGCCGCTGCTGTACTTTCCGAAAATGGTAACCGGTTGTCCAAGCCAGAGATTCGGTATCACCGAAGGAATCAGGTCCGAAACCTCTCCTCCCCAATCAAGTGAAATTCCGGCAAGCTGCGGAGCCCTTACTCTTGTCCAGAATTCATCCATTACAGGACCAACCGGATCGGAAAGCAGAATCACTTTTGCAGCGCCGCTGCCTGCAGCAGCTGCGGCATCAATAAGCTCTCTGTTGACACTTGAGCCGACTCCGAATGTAAAAGCTATTGTTCCATTGGGATCGTTCTTTATCTCTGAATAGATCTGATCTATTCCCCCGATATAGCCATCTGTAATAAGTGACAAGATCCTTACCCGGTCCTTATCAAGTGGAACAGAGAGTCCCTGACGGACCCCGTTAATCATTTCCGTTCCGCCGTTTGCCTGTAAATTGTCGATCCACTTGCGCGCAGCGGCCAGATTTTCAGCTGTAGCCTCGACAGGCTGATCAAAACAGTTGCTTAAAGTCGTATTGAAAGCAATGAAGGAGAGACGGTCGATGGGACGGGCTTTTTCAATCATGGCGCGCATAATCTCTTTTTCCTTTTCAAGAGGCGCTCCAGACATTGATCCGGAAATATCAATTACAAATGTCATGTCAACAGCTTTCGGGATTTCTGTAGCTGTATCAATGAGATCCGGAAAGATACTCATGGCAAAATAACCCTGTTCTCCATCATGCCAGCTTAACGCGCTTACATCTCTTCCGCTGTTTTTGCGGCCGAAGCGCACTACGATATCCTTATTGGGGATTGTCTCACGGGCAGTCATTCTCACAAGTGTAGGGTTCACACCATCGGGCAGCTGCTCCTGAGCCTCAAACATGCCCATCGCAGCCAGTACCGATTCCAGATCACCTCTCTTTAAACTGACCTCATGGCTCGCACACGACAAGTCATCTATCTCATAGGGAGTTGCAATGAGAATCGTGAAGTCAAGCGAACTGCCGCTTCTTGTTTCAGGTGGAAGGTATGTTGGATTTACCGATCTTTTCGGCAGCGGCGCAGGGTTGTAACGCGGCCCTACCACTGTGGGAAAAGCAAGTTCGTAGATACCGGAGCTGTATGTAAGAGCCATGCTGAATGTAATTGTTACCTTTACACTGTCATGGGGCGGGATATTGCAGAGCTTCTGAACAAAAATGTTATCCTGTCCCTGCATGAGAAGACTTGCCTGCTGGCCCTGCTGCTTTGCCGCCTCATACTTCTCCTTTGCCGCCTCTTTCTCAAGCAGTGAGGCATGGAACACACCGCTGCCGGTACGGAATTCCATTGCGTGTACTGCACCATTATTTGGCAGCGGGAAAATGTATGTGGCTTCAAAAGGAAGATCAAACGGGTTACTGAAAACCTGTTCCACTTTCCCGTGCGCAAACCCGTCACCAGCGATAATCTTTACATTCGTCTTTAATGAAGGTATGACAGCCTCAGAACGTTCACGTGAGTATGGTTTGTATAGTTCCGATCCATCAGGAAGAGTAATGGTTTGACCCTCAAGAAAAGAGGTATCTTTTACAGTATCCGCAGGCACCGGCACAAAACCCGCACATGTACCCTCACCGATACTGTCGAGTGAAACTGCGCTGCAGATCTGATAAAATGACAGGGATAAGAGAAGAGACAGCAGTACAGAGTATCTCATTTTTGCCCTCCTGGAGCAGGTGTCTGGTAGTGAATGCGATTATTTAATACCTGACATATGCGTCTGGGAAGGGATGAAGCGCAATTCAGCCTGATCCGGGTGCATATGTCAGTTATTAATAATCTACAGTACTGCTGTCTGTTTTACCAGAGCTGTTCAAAGAAAGCGTATTCCTGTAGAATACGAGGCGGGATGCTGCTATTTTCTCTTTTTATGTTCGGCTTTCTTCGCTTTTGTGACCAGTGATCTTTTCCCCTTGCCTGCATTCTTAAACCGCTCCAGGATCTGTTCTGCCTCTGCAAAGGGTGCCGAGATGAAAGAGAATGTGTCAAAGACTTCCACCTGGTCAATAACCCTGGGTGGAACACCAGCTTTCTTTACAATAAATTCCACCAGAGTTTTCTTTGTCATTCCATCCTTTTTGCCGCGGGCTATAAAGAGCCTGGAGCGTCCTTCTTCCTCAACAAGAGATCGCCCGGACTCCCCGCCTTTTTTGTACGATGTAATCTGGCGGTAGCTGCTTTTGTCGATGACTTTAGAGAAAGAGTGATACAGAAGTGAAGCAACTACATTGCGGCTCTCACCTGCCTTGAGAAGTTCATCGGCCCACGACAGAAACAGTTGATCCGGTTCCCCTGAAGCAAGCTTTAATACTGTTTCGGTAATTCTATTTCTGCGCGAATCAATGATCTGCTGAATTTCCGGAATCTCTCTTTTCTGAATTTTTACATTTACTGCCCGCTTTAGAAAACCAATTTTCCCGAATTCTGATGGTGTCACAAAGGTGATCGCTGTACCCTGACTCCCGGCTCTGCCGGTCCTCCCTATCCTGTGAACATAAGCTTCAGGATTCTGAGGTAATGAGAAATTAATAACATGAGTCAAATTGACTATGTCAATTCCACGGGCCGCCACATCGGTAGCAACTAAAATTGTGATCTGCTTTTTTCGGAATTTTCTGAGAATGCTCTCTCTCTGTGCCTGAGAAATATCCCCGTGGAGCCCCTCTGCGGAATATTCCCTGTCCTGGAGCCGTGATGTCAGCTCATCGGCTTCTATTCTTGTTCTGCAGAAGACTATTCCGTAAAAAGACGGCTCAAGATCAATTATCCTGCACAGAGCCTCGAATTTATCTCTTTGAGCAACTTCAAAATAGATCTGGTCAGTCAAGCTGGTTGTTAATTCGGTTCTGGTGCGAAGGTGCTTGTAGGGCCCCATATACTTTTCCGCCAGTTCTTTTATTTTCTCGGGCATGGTTGCGGAAAACAGAAGAACTCTTTTCAGCGGCGGCGTATGTTCCAGAATAGTTTCGATATCCTCAACAAACCCCATATTGAGCATCTCATCACCCTCATCCAGAATCACATACTGTACCTCATCAAGCAGAAGGGTCTTGCGATTGATATGATCGATCAGACGACCGGGAGTCCCTGCCACGATAGAGACTCCGCTGCGCAGCTTATTGAGCTGAAGATCGATAGACTGTCCTCCATAGATAGGCGCGACAGTAATTTTATTTTGACCCTTAAGAGAATTTATTTCTTCACATATCTGAATTACCAACTCCCTTGTAGGCGCAAGAATCAGCGCCTGAGGTTTTCTGGACTGCTTAAGAGTCTCGATCAGCGGAAGTGCGAATGCGGCAGTTTTACCGGTTCCGGTCTGGGCCTGTGCTATAATGTCAATCTCATTTTTCAGCATGAGAGGTATTGTCAGTGTCTGTATTTCGGTAGGTTCTTCAAACCCTTTTGCCTTGAGGGCTGGAAGTGTTTTGTTTGTAAGCCCCAGGCTTTCAAATGTAGCCATCAATTTTCCCTTTCACCTGACTCATACATCCGGGAAGGGATAGAGTGCATTTAGACCTTGCAGCAGAAAGGGATAATTGCAGCTGGGCCCTGAGTCCCGGGTACATAAAGTGAGGTTTCATATAAATTTGAATATCGGGCCTCAAAATACCTTATCGGCAGGGTAAATAGCTCCTTTTCTATACAGATATGCGAAAATGCCACAGGTTTTTCACGTTGATACATGTTTTCGCCAGTGTAGAGGCGTCCGGCCGGACGCCTCTACGGGCGAAAACACGAATCAGGATGTCAGATCCCCGCAAGGATCTGATTTAATTGGCTGATAGCCTCATCACAACTGAGGATACTTGTATGTGTTTCATCGAAACCGAAGACTGCATTTGCGGAAAACTGAGCCGGTGAATAGAGCTGACTTTTCAGATCAATGGTCCCGTCGCTGTTATCCCCAATTTTTAGCAGTTTTGGTGAACGGTAGGCAAAGAAAAGATAAAACGGAATTTCCTGAGGAAGTCTGGTTGCATAAAGGCTGGAGATAAAGGTACTTCCTGAAGCGATATCTTTCCATGCCGGAATGACAAGCGGAGCCTGATTCAAACCTGAAGCAGCAGATTCGTTCCCGCCATAAGGAGTAGCAAAGCTGATAAATGCTTTCAGAAACTCCTCTTTACCATCCATAACATATCGATTGATAGCGGCACGCGAGACGATACCGCCCATGCTGTGTGCGCAGATAATTACATTTCTTCTCCTCATGTCAAATACCCGCTGCGAGAGGAAGATTTCATACATTATGTCGGCAACCATCTGAAGCCGCTCACCGGATGGATAATAGAAAAAAAGCGGTTCATAACGGGACCTGTCAATCTTCTCCACCATATATTTGAATTCCCGGGGAGTTCCTCCGAAACCGTGAACAAAAATGACCGGGCTCTTATTTGTATCAAGCTCTTCCAGCGCATAGAGGTACCCCCCTGCTCTCTGAAGAAAATTTACAGGTTCATACATGCCAAGCATTCCTATTTCAGGAGAAAAGATCTGATCATCCAAAGATCTGATAGTACCGGCGGGGTAATACTTTGATTCAACCTTTTTTTCCAGTTCTGCAGCTTTTAAAGAGAACGGCATATCGAGGTTATACACCTTTCTTCCGGAGACTTTAAGGACAATTGGTCCAATCAGCCTTCGCTCTTTACTCTTGTTGACAGAGAGCATGGGAGAGTCGGTATAAAAGCCGGCGCATTCAGTATTCTCGAATACCCCGTTATTGTTTTTATCTGCAAAAACATAAACCGGATACTGCCCGGAGGGAAGGTAGAGAGAAAAGTATCCTGCTTTGTAAAGCTGATGATAATCAACTATCTCAACTTTCCCAAACCGGTGTGATATTGCCACAACAAGAAGATTGTGCATCAGGGAATCAGGGTTCTGGACCTGACCGTAAACAGCTATGCAGTTTTCCGGTGAAATGAGACGTTTTTTGCCCAGTGATGGTTTAAAACCGGTAGAAGTTTTTACGGTTATATTCTTTGTCACCATCCCGAAGTAAGCACAACCACTGAATGATACCATTGTAAAGACAAGCAGATATTTGACTATCAACGGAAACATTTTATCCTTCAGAAATGCTCTTGATCCTGGAAATTATTCAAAATGTATTCGGGTAATATAGATTTTGACATATCAAATAGTACTCTGTAAATAATAATCTCAAATTTCATGCCGCTCATACTCCTTAATGGCAGACAAGGAATAAAAGTTGCAGGTTTGCACTTTAGACATTGCTCATGACAAAGGAGCGGTATGAAAGTCACACTCTACGAAAGCAAATTTAACCTCACTGCACTCTGCCTTCTTGTACTAATTTTTTGTGCCTTCAGCTTCTCTGAGGATAATGTGAAAAGTCTACCTGTCACATTGAATGCTGAGTTTGGGTTTTTATCTGTTCTGGATCATAAGGTCCAGTTCGGAAGAAAAGGAACGTATCTCGATTACAACGAAACCGGCGGGCAGGATATACTGTTTCCATTTTCCAGGTTCTCTATCAGCTCACAATTTAACCGGCATCTGTTCTGGCTCATCTACCAGCCCCTCCTCCTTGAAACCTCCGACCTTCTGGACCGTGATCTGATCATCGATTCACTCATTTTTCCGGAAAACACCCCGGTAAAATTTACTTACGGTTTCCCCTTCTACCGTTTCAGTTACGCATACGATATCACACCACCCGATGGAGAATGGGAAATAGGGCTTGGGGCATCACTGCAGATTCGAAATGCAACTATTACATTTCAGTCTGCAGATGGAACTCTCTATAGAACAAACCGCAACACGGGTCTTGTTCCTGCACTGAAAGCATATGTCAGCTATAAGATGGCCGTAAATTTCATTGTGGAAACTGAAATCGACGGGATATATGCACCTGTCAGTTACCTCAACGGTGACGACAACGATGTCAAAGGCGCTCTGTTAGACGCAAGCATAAGAGCAGGATACACTCCCAATGATCGCTATACACTATTTCTTAACCTGAGATATATCGGTGGAGGCGCAGAAGGGCAGTCAGACAACTACGAGCCCCCATCTGATGGATATGTCAAAAACTGGCTGCATTTTCTTACTGTCGGCGTGAGGCTCGAGTGGAAGATCTTTTAATTTCTGAATATGTTTTGTGCTTTCAGATTTCCAGGGGGAGGAGGCAGAAGAACTACCGGCTTGTAAACAGGTACCCTCTACTGCCCCATTCTGTAGAAGTGCATCAGAGTAACAATGGCCATCATCTATTTTCTTCACCTGATATCCAATAGCCTGAAATATTGAAGGAAATAAAAACATGAAGAAATTGATCATCACTTTTCTTATTGTCTCTTTTCTGTCAGGATGTGGTTCTAAAGCCAGGGAATTTATAATAGAACCGCAGGATAATGTAAAAATCCGTGTTTCGGGTCTTAAACACCTGAAATCCCGCAAAGAGGTAATTGGTTTCGTGCAAATTGAAAATCAGTCAGAAAATTTTGTGAGGTTATCAAACCGGGAGCTCTTTCTTTATTGCGGCAGCGACAGTGCAAGAGCATTTGTTAAAATGCCGGGTGAGTTTGAGATTGATAAGGGATTGATTAATATCCTCAAAGGCAAAAAAGTCAACTATCAGGTACACTGGCAAATGGAGGAATTCAGCTGGGACAAGAATGTAAAGGTGAAGTATGTGACATTTCTTGACCGTGAGAATCAATGAGGTTTATCCCCAGAGATCTCTATCCTGAAAGGCGGCCGGATTTCAGTAAGGCCTGATTAAGGTTTGTAACACATTCAGGTTCGGATTTGATATTGCCAGAATTTATCTTATAAAATTCACAATTTCCCGGGTGAGGCTATTTATGGCAAATGTGTTTAATGCTGGTGAAGTCTTTGGTATTGGTATTCAGATTGAAAAAAACGGTAGATCTTTTTATGCTGCGGCAGCAGCCAAAACAAATAACCCTTCCAGTAAAGCACTTTTTTCTGAACTGGCTAACTGGGAAGGCGAGCATGTGACATTCTTTGAAAACCTCAGGGATAGCCTTCCTGGAGGTGCCCAGCAGGAGATCGAATACGATCCGGATAATATTGTTCATCTTTATCTCAAATCACTTGCCGACAGTATGGTTTTCAGTTCCGGGGTCAAAACAGGATTAGACGGCCTCGAGTCTTATTCCGACATTATTAAAAAAGCTCTGGAAATGGAAAAAGAGTCTGTCGTTGTATACACATCCATGAAAGAGATTGTTCCTGAAAACATGGGGAAATCTGAGATCGACAAACTTATTAAAGAAGAAATCAAACATATCGGGCAGCTTACAAAAGCACTGAACAACAAATAATCCGCAACTTATTGCCATTTGTTAAAGTAATTATCTGCAGGAATCTTCGAAACGATGATTTCTGCTTTTTATTTATACAGGGCACCTCACGCTCGTATCCCTCCTGAATACACATTTACCGGCATTAATCTGACTTATGCAAAAAAGTCTTGAGATGATGCAACAGGGAAAATGACAATGTTCCGCCTGCAGAGAAGTGATAAGTTGCAGTTGGAGAAGACAGTTGAACAGGAGGCATCAAGGTTGATCTCCACATGGGAGTTCCTTTTTATTAGAAATATGGAAGCCCGGGCTGGGAAGTGTACAATCGTACTGCGGTTTGAACCCATCGATTACCATATGTGGGAGATGATCCCAATACCGATCCAAAACAGGAAAACAGAAAATTAGCGTCTTTTCAGAGTTTTTACAGGTTTGGTTATTCCTTGAAAAGAATCCAGAGCACATTTTAGTACTGTACTCACTCAAAAACCATCCATAAACTCTTCCCCCGGCACAGAAATGTTAAAAAAAGTGACAAATTCTGCACAGTGCTTGAGTTATTGATGATCAGGATTTATTTTTATAGTTCCGAGTAAACAATTATGTATCAGAAATTCTTCAAATTCACAGTACTAAAGAATCTGCCGTTCAACGGCACACTTATTTTTACTCCTATAGCTGTTTTGAAAATCCTGAAAGGGCTGCTCCGGCAGCCCTTTTTTTTATAAAAATTTATCAAGGAAGTCCCCCGGAAGGAGACCTTTTTCATGCCAGTACGTAACGACATTAAAAAGATAATGATAATCGGATCGGGCCCGATAATTATCGGGCAGGCCTGCGAGTTTGATTATTCGGGAACCCAGGCTTGTAAGGCACTGAAAAGCCTTGGATATACAATAGTACTGGTCAATTCCAACCCGGCCACTATCATGACCGATCCGGGAACTGCAGACGTTACCTATATTGAGCCCCTTAATCTGGCTACTGTAACCAAAATCATCGAAAAAGAACGTCCTGACGCATTACTTCCTAATCTTGGCGGTCAGTCAGCCCTAAACCTTGCATCTGAACTGGCAAAAGCCGGGATACTGGAAAAGTACGGGGTGAAGGTAATAGGGGTCAATATTGATGCGATTGAGCGTGGTGAGGACCGTAAAGCATTCAAGGAAACAATGCTGAAGATTGGCGTGGACCTCCCAAGAAGTGAACTTGCCTATTCCGTTGAGGAAGCAGAGAAGATAGCTTCAGAGATCGGGTACCCGGTTGTGATACGCCCGGCTTACACCATGGGGGGAACAGGTGGAGGCATTGTTTACAACGTAGAAGAGCTGCGTGTGATTGCGGGACGGGGTATAGATGCCAGCATAATAAAGCAGATTCTTATAGAAGAAGCTGTAGTAGGATGGGAAGAGCTTGAGCTTGAAGTTGTCAGAGATGCAGATGGGAAAATGATAACAGTCTGCTTCATTGAGAATGTAGACCCGATGGGAGTTCATACCGGTGATTCATTCTGCACTGCTCCAATGCTTACTGTAAGTAAAAGTGTTCAGGAGAGACTTCAGAAATGGGCATACGCAATTGTAGAGTCAATCGGAGTGATCGGCGGAACAAACATACAGTTCGGCTACAACCCTGTGACTGACCGCATTGTTATCATAGAAATCAACCCGCGTACCTCAAGATCCTCTGCCCTTGCTTCTAAGGCAACCGGTTTCCCGATAGCGCTGATCAGCGCAAAACTGGCCTGCGGCCTGACACTGAAGGAAATCCCGTACTGGCGCTGCGGTACTCTGGATAAATATGAACCTTATGGAGATTACGTTGTAGTCAAGTTTGCACGCTGGGCATTTGAAAAATTCAAGGGCTCAGAAGACCGTCTTGGGACCCAGATGAAGGCTGTCGGTGAGGTAATGAGCATCGGGAAGAACTATAAGGAGGCTTTCCAGAAAGCAATCCGTTCTCTTGAAAACGGACGCTCCGGACTGGGCTTTGCAAAAGATTTTAATCGCAAGTCTCTCCAGGAGCTGCTTGATCTTTTGCGTTATCCATCCAGCGAACGCCACTTCATAATGTATGAGGCACTGCGCAAGGGCGCAACAATCGACCAGATCCATGAAATTACAAGTGTAACAAAGTGGTTTGTTTCACAGATGAAAGAATTGGTTGAACTTGAAGAAAAAGTTCTCACTTACAAAGGTAAAGAACTGCCATCTGATCTTCTTTTACAGGCCAAAAAAGATGGCTTCTCAGATAAATACCTCGCCAAAATTCTTTCCATTCCGGAAAAGGCTGTCAGAGAGCGCCGCAAGGCAATCGGGATAGCTCAAGGATGGCATGCTGTGCCAGTAAGTGGAGTAGAAGATGCATCATACTACTATTCAAGCTACAATGCACCCGACACGGTTCCTGTCAGCAAGAAACGCAAAGTGATGATTCTTGGAGGAGGTCCCAATAGAATCGGCCAGGGGATAGAATTTGATTACTGCTGTGTTCATGCTGCTTTTGCCCTAAGAGATGAAGGGTTTGAAACAATAATGGTGAACTGCAACCCTGAGACTGTCTCTACAGATTACGATACATCAGATAAGCTTTACTTCGAGCCGCTGACAGTCGAGGATGTTCTCAGTATATACGAAAAGGAGAAGCCTGAGGGAGTAATTGTACAGTTCGGAGGTCAAACTCCTTTGAATATCGCCTCGGAACTCCAGGAAGCAGGAGTAAAGATTCTGGGTACAAGTGTCGATATGATAAACCTCGCTGAGGACCGTGATCTGTTCCGCCTGAAGATGGAACGGCTGAATATACCGATGCCGGAATCAGGAATGGCCTGTAAGCTTGAGGAAGCACTCGCGATTGCCGGAAAGATCGGCTACCCTGTCATGGTGCGCCCCTCTTTTGTGCTGGGCGGACGTGGAATGGAGGTTGTCCATGATGAGGAGATGCTCCGGGAGTATGTGGCAAAAGCGGTCGATGTGACACCTGAGCGGCCGATTCTCATTGACAGATTTCTGGTGAACGCGCTTGAATGTGAAGCTGATGCACTTGCGGATGGAACCGACGCGTTCGTACCGGCAGTCATGGAACACATCGAACTGGCCGGAATTCACTCAGGTGATTCTGCATGTGTTATTCCGCCGGTAAGCATTTCAAAGAAACATCTGGAGACTATCCGTAAATACACCAGCAAAATAGCACAAGAACTCAATGTTGTTGGATTGATGAACATCCAGTACGCAATTGAAAAAGATAAAGTTTATGTGCTTGAAGCAAATCCCAGGGCATCAAGAACTGTTCCGCTTGTCTCCAAAGTTTGTAATATCCAGATGGCCCGTGTCGCTACCCAGTTGATGATTTCCAAAAGGCTTTCAGATCTGGATCTTAAACATAAAAAAATCTCTCATTACGGTGTAAATGAGTCAGTGTTCCCCTTTGATAAAATGCCGGAAGTGGATCCGCTGCTTGGCCCTGAGATGCGGTCCACGGGTGAAGTTCTGGGAATAGCAGACTGTTTCGGCATGGCATTTTTTAAATCTCAGGAAGCAGCCAATCAGGCCCTTCCTATCTCGGGAGCAGTGCTGATAAGCGTTTCTCGAAGAGACAGGCCCGCAGTACTTGAAGTCGCAAAGGAATTCAATAAACTCGGAATGAAAATTCTGGCCACAGAGGGGACACACCAGTTCCTTACTGAGCATGGAATAACATCCGAAATGGTAAATAAGCTCAATGAGGGCCGTCCCAATATTCTGGATAAAATAATGAACCGGGAAATCAATCTGGTTGTAAACACACCAGTAGGCAAAGCCAGCCAGACAGATGACTCTTACATCCGAAAAGCTGCAGTCAAATACAAAGTATCCTACATCACCACCCTCGCGGCAGCAAAAGCAACCGCCCGGGGTATTGCCGATCGGCAGAAGAGAGCTACAATTGTAAAGTCGCTGCAGGCCTATCATAAAGAGATTGCAAATATTCCACAGCAGCTTCTGGATGAACCGGTGGGGACAAGATAGCTGTATTTAAAAAGGAGCATCAGGCATGGTTGGAAAAACCGGCTTTGATAATGAAAAGTACCTGGCAGAACAGACCAGAGAGATTACTCAGAGAATAGAACAGTTTGGCAACAGGCTTTATCTTGAGTTTGGCGGCAAACTGCTTTACGATTACCATGCTGCCAGAGTCCTTCCTGGATATGATCCAAATGTCAAGATGCGCCTGCTTCAGCAATTGAAGGACAAAGTTGATGTTATCCTCTGCATTTATGCGGGAGATATCGAGCGCAAAAAGATGCGTGCTGATTTTGGAATCACTTATGACACCGATGCACTAAAGCTTATTGATGATCTAAGGGAATGGGATATTAATGTCTGCGGTGTCGTAATAACACGCTATGAACAGCAGCCCACTGCCACTCTTTTTAAAAACAAGCTTGAACGCCGGGGCGTACGTGTCTATACCCACAGATTTACTAAAGGGTATCCTGTTGACGTTGAAACTATCGTAAGCGATGAGGGTTACGGGGCAAACGCCTATATAGACTCATCAAAGCCTCTGGTTGTGGTGACCGGTCCTGGTCCGGGTAGCGGAAAGCTTGCCACATGTCTTTCACAGCTTTATCATGACCGCAGGAAAAACATCAAGGCGGGTTATGCAAAATTTGAGACTTTCCCTATCTGGAACCTTCCGCTTGAGCATCCTGTAAATGTAGCCTATGAAGCAGCGACAGCAGATCTGCGCGATGTAAACATGATCGATTCACATCACCTGAAAGCCTACAATGAAATAGTGGTAAACTATAACAGGGACGTTGAGGCGTTTCCGCTTCTGCGTCGGATTATGGAAAAGATTACAGGGGAGCCATGCATTTACAAATCACCAACAGATATGGGAGTAAACAGAGCCGGCTTTGGAATTACAGATGATAATATCGTCCGGGAAGCTTCTATACAAGAAATAATCCGACGGTACTTCAGGTACTCATGCGAGTATGCGATGGGGCTGGTTGAAAAAGAAACTGTCGAGCGCGCCGAACTTATAATGCATGGTGTAGGTGCAACCCCCGATGACCGCAAGGTGGTTGCACCTGCCCGTAAAGCTGCCGCAGAAGCCAGGGAAAGAGGCAAAGGCTCTGAGGGAGTCTACTGCGGTGCATCGATTCAACTTCCGGATGGTACAATAGTGACAGGGAAAAATTCCAACCTGCTTCATGCAGCCGCCAGTCTCATTTTGAATGCAGCAAAGCATCTGGCAGGAATTCCCGACTCACTGAAACTGCTTCCGTCCAATATCACAGAGACGCTCTCTCATTTTAAACGGGACGTGCTCAGGGGCAAAGAAGTCAGTCTCGATCTTGAGGAAACTTTAATAGCACTGAGCCTTTCGGGAATCTTCAACCCTGCAGCGCAGGCTGCAATTGAAAAACTTGAAATGCTGCGTGGATGTGAGGTTCATATCACTCACATCCCGACTCCTGGTGATGAAGCTGGCCTCAGGAAACTTGGCGTAAACCTGACCAGCGATCCTGATTTCGCCACAAAATGCCTGTTTATTGGTTAACAGAAGACACACAGATGAATGTGGCCGGAGATTTCCGGCCTTTTTTTTATTCCATCTCCAGATTGCGTTCCGCAAAGTCCCAATTGATCAGATTGTTTACCAGTGCTACCACATGATCTTCACGCCTGTTCTGGTAATCAAGGTAATATGCATGCTCCCAGACATCGATTCCTATTACAGGCTTTAAATTATGAGCAATGGGGGTATCTGCATTTGAGGTTTTTATCACTCTTAGAACCCCTTTGTCCATCACTACCCATCCATAACCGCTCCCAAACTGAGCCACAGACGTGCTGATGAGTTCTTTGGCGAACTTGTCAAATGATCCAAAGGAGGAGTTTATGGCCTGCATGAGTTTTTCTTTTGGCTTGATAACATCAGATGAAAGACAGTTCCAGTAAAACCAGTGATTCCAGGCCTGTGCAGCATTGTTGAAGAGTTTCTGCTGTTCGGGATTTCCGGCTGTGTCCTTAATTATCTGCTCCAGAGTAGATTTCTCATACTGTGTACCTTTTATCAGTTCATTTGTTGAGGAGACATATTTCCGGTGATGCTTATCATAATGAAAAGAGATCGTTTTTTCGGAAATATGCGGTTGAAGATCTTTTGGAGAAAATGGTAATAGCGGTAATTCAAAAGGTGCGACGGCTTTAATTATGTTAAGGCCTTTGGGTTCCATTTTCGAAGTCTCCTCTTTGTATGGTGATTTTCAGGCAAATAAGAAAAAATTGGTGCAACAACAATGCCAACATTTTTCCTTAGAGTTTAGTGTACATGTGACTTGAGGCTTCCCCTGAGGTGACTTTGTGACTCTCCACAGATGTATTAAACGAGTTAAGTCACTATCTTACCCAAGGTGCTTTAATGCTTCTCTTCTGAATCATCTCAGGGATGAATTGTCACGAAATTTGCTACTCTTCATAACCTTAAACTCGGGACCACCATCAAAGGATCTTCTAATATGTGCACTCAACCCAGAACCGTTGTTCCTTATGCATACTACGAAGTCACATCCGGGTGTATCGAAGAGCTCTCCATCTTTCAAGATGAACAGATGAAAATCTATTTCCTTGAGCAGCTCGCTATATCTCTTAAAGCGTTCTCGT
>Ga0123335_1000329_pt1 | contig 79909 bp, 56 predicted proteins | sample BiotimSIPDNA_2_FD_89707 | JGI IMG/M metagenome (GOLD analysis project Ga0123335, IMG submission 89707) | Anaerobic biogas reactor microbial communites from Washington, USA - Biogas_R2 time_0 SIP DNA | ecosystem: Engineered > Bioreactor > Anaerobic > Unclassified | place: Washington, USA... | reverse complement strand
GTCATTAACAATGGCAAAGTACTTTAACGCCGCCTCAGAGAAACGGGATTGTTCCAACAGGGCATCCCCCTCGGTAAGCAAGTGCGTTGGATCATCCACGCTCCCTTCTATAAGCGTCTCCTTGCTGACCGGGGCTTCTTGCGGAACCGTGTCATCCTCCTGCACTACGCCCTCTTCCTGAACGGTATCCATACCGGGCTGGGTTGATCCTCCTGTTGTTGACACTTCTTGACCCGAACGAAACACCCGGATGGCGCCACGGTCTTTTCCCTGCCGGGAGGAACGCACCGTGTAGGCTTTGGCGAGAAGGGTGTCCAGCGGTTGCATCCCGTCAACGGCGTCCTGGGACTCAGGCAGGAAACGGACGAGGCGGATACGCTGTTCGCGCGGCAGGCGTGAGATAGCATCCTCGGGTTGGGAAGGCTTGATGCGGTCAACGGAGCGTGGGTCAGACAAGCCGACATCACCTAGGCCCGCGCCTTCCCCAACAGCATCCGCAACAGGTGCTGTTTGATATTCGTTTATGGGCGTATGCCGCGACAGCCGCAATGGCGCGGATGCTTTCTCGGCACGGGCAGGTGTGGCACCAAACAACATTACGGAATAAGCCAACAAAGTGGATACCACCAAAGCATTAACCACGACACCAAAAGTGGTTACCCCCCCCTGTTACGATCGACGAATAATGTAAACATATCCTACATCCTGATCTTATTACGAACCACTATCACTAGTATTTTTTTAGTTTCATGAGACAAAAGGTATGCGTTACACTTCCTTTATACCCCATTCCGTCCTGAATGTCAAGCTAAATTTTTCATCAGAATTCCGATGTCTTGGTGATAATAATAACACGGGAGTGCGATGAAACAACTCGTGGATTTAATCGTCCCTATGGGGTTTGAACGCATTAAATAAGCAAGCGTGTGCACTGTCGGTGTTGCCTTGTATAAGCCGACACCTGTTCGCGCATGCAGGGTAGGTGTTCCCGCGATGGAGGTAAGATCTGTAGTGGATTTCTATGTGACCGAGTCGCAGAGGGACAATTGCCAGTAGCCTGCTTCTTTGGTAGCGGAGATATTCAGGGCATCGAAGAAGTGACCAAGCCGCGGAAAAGACCGGAATCCAAATTTAGCCTAAAAAAGCAGTTGAACGGGACTGACACCGTATTTTGCGGCATGAAATAGAGCAAAATACGGATGTCTGTCCCTCACCCGATGGGCGCCACCCGCACGATCCCCGTGAAAAACCGAAATGACCTTACGGTGGGGTAGAACGAAAGAACCAGCGCTTCGATAATCAGGGCAGGTCAGGGAGTTTCCCCCTCCGCTTTCGCTTTCCGGGGTTTCTTGGCGGCGGGCCGGGCCCTGCCGGGCTTGGGGGCGGCACCGGAGACAAGCACCAACGCCTCCTCCACGGGCACCAGGTGCCGCGGCAGGAAAGCCTGCATCATGTCCTCCACGGGAAGGGCGCGACGTTCGACGGCCGTGCCGTCGAGGACCGCGCGTCCCGCGACATGGAGAGGTGTCGGCATCGGCCTGGGCCGCTTCGGCGCGGAGAGGGTCACTTGGACGGATTCCTGCCCGGCGGGCACCAGGCCGCCCGACAGGACAAAGCCCGGCGGCATGTCCGCCAGAAGGACTTCGATGTCCCCGTCAAACCCGCCTCTGCGCACCGCATGCACCGTAAGTTCCGCTTTGCCGCCCGTGCGCATGTTCAGCGTGGCCGGTGTCACGAGTAGGCTGAAGTCCGGCTTCGGCGGCGCCAGCGTCAGCCGGTACACCCAATCGGCGCCACCCTTGCCTTGTGCGTCCAGCACCTGCACCCTGTAAAGGCCGTCCGAGGGAAGAGTCGCGGTCAACAAGGCATCCGCATGGTGCGTCAGCAGTTCCGACAGTTTGTCTTTGTTGTCATCATTCCATCCAATGAGATTCCCCCCGGCATCCGTAAGCCGCACCAGCGCGTCCAGGGGCGAGCCCAGGCGCCGGGCCATTACCTCGGCAACCACCACCTCATTGGCATGCCCCTCAAACACAAACACATCCTCGTCGCCGGCTTCGTTGATCACGCCGTTTACAGTGACGGGCAGGGCAACGGACTGCGCAGCCTCGACCCCGTTGTTGGGTTCGGCCTCAAGCATCTCGGGCAGATCGCCTGCCGCGTACAGGATTTCATTGGATACCCTGCCCTCCGTAGTCAGCCGTGTCCGGCGAATATCCGGCCCCTCCCCAGTCAGATCAAGCGGCAGGGACAAAACGGGAAGATTATAGCCGGCGATCTCGGCGTTAACCTCGGAGCCGCGCTGTCCCCCGGCGGGAAAGACCCGGGTAATGAAAGGCAGCTCGCCCAGCGAGACCCGGTAGACGAAATCCTCCCTTCCCCGGTAAATGGCATCGCGGATTTCCAGTTCATACTCCCCGTCTTCAGGAAGGGTACAGAATAGAACCGGGTCGGGATTGAAATAATAATCGTCGGCATAGGCCAGTTCTTTGCCCTTCGCATCGTACAGGGACACCACCGCCTGAAACCATCCCGGCACCGCGTCCGCCAGGTACGGGTTCAACCCGCGGGCCGACACCGCCGCCATCAACTGCTGTCCCTGCCTGCCTTGGAAGCGGAAGCGGTCCACGTCCCCCGGGGTGATCTGACCGTTCAGCGTTACGGGTAACGTAATTGCGGGCCGTGAAGGCAGCTTCAGTTTCTCCTGCGGGTTGTTGGGTTCCTGTTCGTTCGCCTCCTGCAGCACACCCACCTGGAAACGCATGGGGTTGCTCAGGCCGTTCCCGCGGCCCAGGCGGATTTCGCGACCACCCGGCGCCGCGTCCGCGTCGATGGTAAGTTCTATCTCCACCAGGGAACCCAATTGCGCGTTTTGCTGCCGTTTACGATAACGCTGCAGTTCGCGCACGAGATGGGACAGTTCCCAAAGGTCCTTGCCGGCAATGTTGTTAAAGAGCGGATGATCGGGAAGTTTCACCTCCGTCGCGGCCTCCGGGGCAACTTTCGCGGATCGGACGTTGAGCGGCAGCGCGCGCGACAATGACACGCCCGCTCGTTCCGCTTCCGGAAGCGCCGCAAGACGCGTGTCCCAGGCCTCGCGGATTTGTCTTGCCAATTCACGGCGTTGATCCGCATCCAGGTTGCGCAAGGGTTGATAGGCATGGACCACCCGCCCTTGTATGCCTGTTCCGGACACATGAACGTGTTTGACACCGTTCAGGTACTGGCCACCGGCAAAGAGGGTGACCGTCGCCCCCTGTTGCCCGCCCGCCGGATACAGATAGCCCAGATGGGGAGGCGGCGCCTGCCCGGTTTTCTTCGCCCGTTTCGCCGGCGGCGCCGGTTTCGCGGGTACGGCGGATTCCGCCGGGGAAGCCGTTTCGGAAGGCGCTGCGGTTTCCGCCTGAGGCGGTGTTCCCTTCGCCGGCTCTTCTCCCGCCGCCCGCAGGTTTAACGCCAGCACCGTGCAGGAAAACATCAGCAAGATCGCCAGAGAAATACTTTTTGTCATGAGCCTGCTCCCGTTTTAGTAGATCATCGGTCTATAAGGCCGATAAAAAACAAGATGATTTATACGTTCCATGCGTTGTTGCGTAGGACCGGTAGGACCGATAGGACGCGTAGGACAGGGTTATGGGAGTTTTAAGTCTCATAGGTCATATAGGTCCTATGCGTCCCATAACACCGGGGTACAATCTGAAGTCTTGCCTCTTATTGGGGTTGTTGGCAACACCCGCGTTATACAATTTCGGTTAACAGTCCGCCTCGGGGTTCGCTTCCGTCATCGGGCAGCAGCTTCACGTCAAGGCCGCCCGGATTGGGCAGGGCGCCTTCCGGGTCAATACCAAGCAGGTGGTACATGGTGCCGATAAGGTCCGCCGGGTATACGGGACGCTCGGCCACCTCTTCCCCCCGGGCATCCGAGGCGCCCACCACCTGTCCCCCCTTGAAGCCGCCGCCGGCCACCACCGCCGAGAAACAGTTGCCGTAATGGCTGCGCCCGCCGTTCCAGGGTGATTCCCAGAGCACGCGTGGAGACCGGCCGAATTCACCGCCCCACCACACGATGGTGCTGTCCAGCAGGCCGCGCTCCGCGAGGTCCTGCAGCAGCGTGGACATGGCAAGGTCGAGTTCGGGAAGTTTCCGCTGCATGGTCTCAAAATGCTGCTTGTGCGTGTCCCAGCCCTTGTAGTTGATGGTGACATAGGGCACACCCGCCTCCACCAGCCGCCGCGCCATCAGGCACGACTGGCCGAAGGTGTTGCGCCCATACCGGTCGCGTATCGCGTCTTCCTCGTTTGCAAGGTCGAAGAGTTGACGGGCTTCCCCGAACATCAGGGCATAGGCCTCTTCTTCCGTCCGGTCATACAGATCGAACTGCGGATTGTCGGGCATGGCCTTTCCCAAGGCATCGAGAGAATGCAACAGGTCTCGTCGGCTCTTCTGCCGTTCGTCCGATACGCCTTCCGCGATGATGCCCTCCACGACAAAGCGTTTCTGATTCGGGTCGCCGCCCGTGGCGAAAGGTTTATAACGCTGGCCCAGGAACCCGGCCTCTGAAAAACGGCCCTGCAGTTCCGTGAGCACCACATAAGGCGGCACAATGCCCTGATACCCGTGGTCATAGCCTTTGAAGACGGACACCACCGCGCCCACAGAAGGAAATACCAGCCTGCCGGGCATCCGGCCGGTCTGCACGAGGTAGGAGGCGGTCTCATGGGCGTTCACGCCGTGGGTCATGCTGCGGATGATGGCGTACTTGTCCGCCTGCTGCGCCAGCAGGGGCAGGTGTTCACCGATCATGATGCCGTCCACATTGGTGGGAATGGCCTTGTCGAAGGGGCCGCAATAGTCGCGGCCGGCATCCGGCTTGGGGTCGAAGGTGTCCAGGTGGGACGGGCCGCCCCACATCCATATCTGGATGACCGCCTTTGCCGTGGGCGCCTTGGCCTGGGCCCGCGCGTGTCCGGGGCCCAGCAACGCCAGGCCTGCCAGACCCAGGGCGCCGCGGCACAACGCGTCGCGCCGGGTGATGCCGTTCGTTCTGTCCTGTATGCTCATCGCTATATTTCCTCACTGCGGCAGCTTAATGCCGGTATAAAAACTCTTTTGAATTGATCAGGGCCCAGATCACATCTTCCCGGACTTCCTTGGGCGTTACTTGTCCGCCGGCCGCGTATTCACGCACCGCCGCCAGTTCCGCCTCCGTGGGAACACGCGACAAAATCTGCAGGTAGAGCTGACGGATGCCCTGGAGCGGGCCGCCCTTGCGGGGCGCTTTTGCCTGGCCGGTCCGGTCTCTGCCCTGTGTGATGGCTTTCTGCACTTCCGAGGAATTGAGCAGGTAGAGCCGCTGCGGCACGGTCACCTGGTTGTTCCGCTCGCTTTCCAGTCCGGTATCCCGGGAAGGTCGGCCGAAGGTTTCCAGGAAGGAACTGGTAATGCTTCCATCGGCAAGGGTAATGGTGCGGTGCTCCTCGGGAATGTAGGTGAAGGGCTCCGGAATCATGCTGGTGTAAGAAACGGTAATTCCAAACAACGTGCGCAGCGCGTCATTGAGCACCTCGGCCTCCAGCCGGCGCACCGGGTAGCAGGCAAAAACCGCCTCGGCTTCCCCATAAGGCGCGGAAGCGACAGTCGACTGTTGATACGCTGCCGTATTCAGGATGATCCGGAAAAGATGTTTCAGGTTGTACTTGCCTTCAATCATCACGCGCTCCAGGCAGATGAGCAGTTCCGGGTTGACAGGCGGATTGTCCGGGCGGATGTCGTCCGGTTCATGGATGATGCCCCGGCCGAAGAACCACGACCAGGCCCGGTTGACGATTGCCCGGGTGAACCAGGGATTTTCAGGCGTTATCAGCCACGCTGCGAACAACTGGCGCGGGTCCTGGTCCGCCTCGATGCGCAGGGCGACGCCGTCCGGGAATATCACGTCCAAGGGTTCCGAGACGGCGGGGTCGAAACACACAATCTCCTCTTTCCACTCATCCGTGCCTTTGTAGGCGATGCGCGAGAAAAAGGCCTCCATGCGGGCCCGTTCTTCCGCCGGCCAGCTTTCCAGGCGCGTGCCCATGAAGGTCAGCGCCACGGCCGCCGCGATGGAGGAAGGTTCCCGGCCCTGGAGCGCCCGGTAAAAATTCACGGGCGCCACCCGGAAGTTGCTGCCGCTCGAAGTCAGCAGCGCCCGGGCAAATTCCGTATAAGGCATGTTGTTTTTGATGGCATCGCGAATCCAGTGTTGATAGGCCTGCACGGCGTTCGGCCACAAATTGATGGGGAATTCCGCCTTGACCCGGAGCAGGTCGCCCCATTTCAGCGCCCAGTAATCCGTGAATTCCTCCCGGGCAAGCAGGGCGTTGATGCACCGCGAACGCTTGTCCGGGCGCGCGTCCTTCAGGAACCGGGCTGCCTCCTGCACCGTGGGCAGCGTGCCGATGACATCGAGGTATATGCGCCGTATGAAAACCTCGTCCGTGCAGAGCGGCGCGGGCTGCAGGCCCCGCGCTTCCACCCCGGCAAGCACCGCGGCGTCAATATCCTCCGAAGACACGGCCCCCGCGCCGGCGGTCACCAGCACAACCCACGCCACCGCGGCCCAATAGCTGAAACGCATCGCTTTCATCGCCAGACCTTTATATTTTTTCACATCAACGTGATGCACGAAAAATCCGGGCATCACCCTGCCAATATCCGTGTAAACCCATGGGGCGTAAAAAGTTCCGCAATATGCGGGATGGTATCCCATCGACAGACCGGCCGTGCGTTTTGATCCAGTCCCAGAGAGCCCGTTGAAACTAAAAACGGCGGTTGAAACTGAAAAATCAGGCTAAAAGAAAGGACCAAAAGGACTTAAGGGACACAAAGGACGTACTAACCCAGAGAATGTTCTGTAGTCCTTTTGGTCCTTTATGTCCTTTAAGTCCCTTGGCTTTAAAAGCACTTATAAATCCAAGATCTGTTTTCAGATTGAATGAATAAACGGACTCAACCGTCTCCGTGACTTAACCCAGCGCGGCCAAGGCGGCCAGGCCGGCTTCGTGCAGGCGGCCGTTCGACGCGAACACCCCGATATTGGCGGCAAGCCTGAGCCCCTGGGAGAAATCCAGGGGGGCGCCCCGCAGGTCCGTCACCCGGCCGCCCGCCTCCTCCACCACAATCGAGCCCGCGGCCTGGTCCCAGATGCATTCCCGGTAGTCGGGCTGTGCGGGGGAAAGCAGTCGGAACAGCAGTTCCGCGCCGCCTGCCGCCATGCAGGCATACTTCGCCTGGCTGTCCATGAGCACGCACTGGTCCTTGGGAATGCCCAGCGAAACGGCAAGCGCCTCCAGCGCCTCCACGTTCGTGTGGCCCGACTCATAAGAACGCATGATGCGCGCCCGGGACGGTTCCGTGCAGGCAGACACGGCCAGCGGGGTAAACGCGGTATCCGGATTGCTGAGCGGGGCCTGCCATGCCCCCTGTCCGCGCGCCGCCAGTAACACCATGCCGTCCCCCATCGTTTCTGTATCGCCATTTTCCGCCAGCACGGGACACGCCAAGCCTCCGCAGACCACGCGGCCGTTTTGTATCCGCGCCAGCGCGATCGCGTACTGGCCGCCCCGGCGGTACCCTTTCGTGCCGTCTATCGGGTCGAGGGTCCAGAAATCATCCCCGGGTTCGCCCGCCCCCTCATCGATCCAGTCGCACACCGCCGCCCCGGTCGCCCCGGGGATCACCCTCGCCACAAAGGCGGCAATCACTTCGAGCATGTCCGCCTGTTCCGCCTCGCGCAGGCGTGCCGCCCGTTCCTCCGCGACCAGCACGGTTGCGGGAAAGGTCGCGCGCAACCGGTGCGCCGCCACGGCCTGCACCGCGAAATCCGCCACCGTTACCGGCGAATAATCGCCCTTGGTCAGGCTATGCGCCGCCGAGGCCGCCTGAATGGCCCGGGCCAGCGCCGCCGCCTCGCGCAACACACCGTTCATAAAAGCTATTTCCGGTCGGGTCAGGTCAAGCATGGAAATTCCTTTAATTGCTATTTTTCGGGATGCTTACATCAATCGGCAGTCATTATGAGGCATCCTTTTTCGTAAGTGCAATAAACGTACGAGGCGAGTCGCTTCATTACCATAATAAGAACTACGATCGCGGACGTATCACCCTGTCAAAAATAGAAAAGAAGTATAATGGAAGCGGATTTTATTTCCAGCGGCGGTGCAAATAAATGGAGTTCTGCCATGAGCCTACATGACCTGCGTTTGTATCTTGTAATCGGGCTGGCTATCGTTTTAACCGGCTGTATTGATGGCAATCAGTCCACGGAACCCTATAACCGCCTGATCTGGAACCGGGAGAACGCGCTGGCCGGCAACGGCGAGGTGGACAAGGGCCCCTGGTTTGAGTGGTGGTACTATAAGGTCATTCTGCCGGACACAGGCGACGCGTTTTATTTCGTCTATGGCGTTGTCAATCCGTGGGATTACGACAACACGCTTCCCGCCTCGCGCGCCTATGTCGGATTCGGTGACTTTGCCACGGGCGAACAACTCCACGAGACCTGTCCTGTGTCGGAGTTTACGGCAGCTTATGACCGGACCGATATCACCATCGCAAGCCACCGCGCGACAGACACCGCCATTTCCGGTAGCCTGGTTCAGGACGGACACGAGGCATCCTGGGACATCACCATTAACCGGCTCTGGGACTTCAACGCCATGGGCTGGGGCATGTTCGTGCCGGAAATGTCCAACATCTACTGGTACCCGGCGCAGGCGGCGGCCCGTTTCAGCGGCACCATCGTTCACGATGGCAGGCGCTATGACTTTGAAAACGTCCCGGGCTACCAGGACCGCAACTGGGGCCGGAGTTTCCCGAAGTGGTGGGCGTGGATTACGGCGAACCATTTCGAGGGCCATCCCGACACGGTCCTCGCGGCCGGCGGCGGCCAACCCACCCTCCTGGGCGGCATCAACGGCCTGGAAGGGCTGGTCATCGGCCTGAAGCACGGGGGAAAGGAATATGTGTTCCGGCCGAACGATGGGGATCTGCAGCGGATCACCGTGGATTTTGGCACCTGGCAGATCCTGGCCGTCAACAGGGAAGGCTATACCGTGGAAATCAACGCCTATGCCCCGTGTGATTCGTTCATGGACATCCCCTTCATGACGCCCGATAACATCCTGTTTCATGATTATGAAACCCTGACGGGTACGATCGAAGTGAAACTCTACGAGCGGGACGGCTGCCGGGACCGGCTCGTGGGAAAACTGCTCTCCGATTTCGGCGGGATCGAATACGGCTCGGCCGATATCGCTTTCGATGATTGTTATGAAAGCGAAGCGAAGGTATTGTTTGACAATTTCAACCGGGACTGAAATGCGCTGAAATTTTGCGGAAGCAGGGACTGACGCAAGCGAGCGAAGCGAGAAGGGTCTGTCCCTGCTTCCGCTATTTTTCATAACCTTCGTTTTATTCGGATACCCAGGCCCGCTGAAGCGCGAACAACTTACAACTTTTCAAGGCAGACTGATCTCACCACGCTCGAAGATTGTTTACGGGCCTTCCAGCATGTACTATAAGACACCAACAACCAACCAAGGAGTTTCCCATGTCTTCTTTTTTCCGCTTTTCCAGTCGGGTGATGCCCGTCTTATTGTTGGCGCTCGCGCCGGTTGTTTGTCCCGCCCCGGCCCGGGCGCAGGACACCGTTCCCGAAAACGTGTACCAGGGGGAACTGGTTTCTTTTCCGGGCCCCTACGCCTTCCTGCTGCACCGGCCGCATATTATTCTGATCAACGACGATCAGCTTCGGGCGCTGGCGGACCCGGACACGCCGGTGGACCTGAGCCTGACCTATGACAAGCGGGTGCAAAGCCTGCGCCAGATTTGCGAACGCGCCCAAAGTGCGGGGCAGCGCACCCTGATTCTCGCCTTCGACTATTTCTTTTCCCAATACCGCGAAGGCGGACAGGCGGCACCGCGCCAATTGACCCCGGACCGACCCGAATATATCGAACTCATCGGCAAGATCAGCCAGTTCGCGCAGCAGTACGGGCTGGGCCTGGAGTTGAGCCTGTTGTCACCCCTCGAAATCGGGCCGGGCTACCACGAAGAAACGGGTGAATCGGGGCGGTGGATGCATTTCCGGAAAGGCCTGCGCGACCCCGAAACCGGCGCGTACAGCGTGGATCTCTGGCGGCAAAGCCAGTGGGGGAATAACAAGGGTGTGGTGGCCGTGGAAGACGCTGGTGTGCGCGTGTTCGCCTTTCGTGAATCCGCCGTGGGCGGCACGCCCTACCGGGTGGTGCGGCCCGAAGACATTGTCGAGATTACCGACACCGCCTCGGTCGAGGTCTTCGAAGGGCTGAGCCGCAAGTCCGGCGACTATCGGGCGGTACGCGTACGCGTCCACGGCACGGGCACTCCGGACGGCCGCGATCGTGTGGTGGTGGTGCAGCAGTACCGCACGCCGGAGATGGATTATTTCAGCGACACGGCGCTTCCCTACCTGAAGACATTGTGCGACCGGTACGCCGACGCGGGCGTGAAATTCAACGGTCTGTACAGCGACGAGATGCACATCCAGCAGAACTGGGGCTACTTCAGTCATCACGACCACGGCCAGTTCGCGTTGCGGTATGTGAGCCCGGGTTTTGAAAAACGTTTCGCAGAACTGTACGGCCAGGAGTACGGCGACTTCGCGAAATACATGATCTATTTCGTTAACGGCCAGGAGGACTTCGCGAACGACCTGAACGCGACTTCCGATGTGATGCATGTGTTCGGCGCAAGCCCCGAGGACATCCGCCGTACGGCCCTGATGCGCTCCAACTATTTCCGGCTGGTGCAGAACGGCGTGACCGACCTGTTCGCCGCCGCGAAGCGACATCTCGAAACACGCATGGGACACCGGCTCGAGGCGCGCGCCCACGCCACCTGGGCGGAAAGCCCGACCATCGACAAGTGGAACGTGGAACGGCAGCCCCATCCCCAGCACCAGTATGAATACACCCCCAATTTCGTGTGGTCCTGCACGGTGCACCAGGCGGCGGCGGCCTGCCATGATTATTTCAAGTGGAACGATTTTCTCACGGGCAACGGGAATGACCATCCCGAAGGGGGCTGGCTCGACCGGAACTATTACGCCCTCGCCCTGGCCTGTTCCACCGGCATCCTGAACGATGTGCCCTACTCCTACTGCGCGCACTGGGGCATGCCCGGCGCGATCAGCCATCTGCGCAGCGCCCTGGTAAACGTCTTCGGCGCCTCGGGTGCGCCCTACTTCAGCATGGTGCAGGACATGGAACACCGCGATGTGGACGTGCTGATGCTCTACCCGCTGGACCTGGTGGCGGTGAACGACCGCTTCGGCAGCTGGATGACCCAGTACGGCTACGCGAATATGGTAACCCAGGAGAAACTTCTGGAACTGGGGCGGGTGGAGAATGGCGCGGTGGTCCTGGGAGGCCGCCGCTTCACCATGCTGGCGACCCTGTTTGAGCCCTTCCCTGATACGGCACTTTTCGATATGATGCGGCAGCTGGCCGAACAGGGCGGTCGTGTCATTTGGTCCGGCCCGCCGCCCGTGATCAACCGCAAGGGCGAGCCCGCCCTGGAAGCCTGGCGCGCGCTCACCGGAACGGAATATACACCCGCGCCCGAGGACGGCCTCATCCTGCCCGGGCGCAACATTGCCTTCACCGGTTCCCTGTCGGGCGTGCCGGAAATGACCGTGTTGACGGACCTGCTCGTGGACCGGGTCTATCCGGTGAGCCCCGGTATGGGCGCGGAAACCGTCGCGCAGATCGGCAAGCATGTGGTCGGCGCGCACCGCAAACTGGGCGCAGGCTCGGTGACGGTGCTGGGGTTCCGTCCCCGGGACGACCAGTCGAAAAGCCTGGGCTATGAGGCCCGGCACTGCTTTGAGATTTTAAACGCTCTCGGCACCTATCCCGCAACAGGTGTTTTCCCCGACGTCAATGACAACACGGAATACCTTTCGCGAACCTCAGACTACCTGTGCTGCCGGTTCCCGAACGGCGCGCTGGCCATAGCGCCACACCTGCGCGAACTGGAAGAAAACTGGCCGGGCGGCTTCGCGCGAAAGAAAGAAGAAGATGACAAACTGCTGGAAGGCCTTACGCTGCCTGACGGGCGCATTCACCTGGAAGGGTTCAAGGTGAACGGCAAGGAAGTCTCCTATGACGGCAGCCATGCCCTCACCTTCCGCACGAATGACGCCAATGAACTTATCGCCTTCGCCGGGTGTACTGCTCAGGCCATCACCATCAACGGGAAAACCACCCAGTTCGCCGACCGGCCGATGCCGCTCGTTGCCTGGGCGCCTGTGCGTGAAGATCGGCGCGTGCCCGACGGCGCAGCGCTGCTTCTCTTTTACCACGGGGAAGGGGAACTGCGCCTGCCCGCGCCCGGCCTGCAGGGACAGATTCAAGCCTTCGCGCAGGGTCCGATGCCGGGCAGCCGGGGCGCGGCGCTGACGGCCCGCGTCGAAAACGGCCTGCTGATTATCAACGGGGAGGCAAAATTCGCCAACCATTGGATTTATGTGGTTCCCGTAGCCGGCACATGATGGGAAAAACCTTTTAACCACGGAACACACGGAATAACACGGAAAGAAATAAGAAGCTTATTTTCCTTTGTATCGTAGGCCGGGTGGAGTGAAATCAATGGGTGTGTTGTTGATATTCACAAATAACCTGAAATAACCGCCTGCATCACTGCAATGGATAGGTCGAAACGAAACCCGCCTTCAAAAGGAATTCTTTCTATTTGCTGCGTTAGTGTATTGCCTGTAAGAACACGGATCCCTGGCAGGACATCAGACAAGCGGGCCCGGACATGGTATACTAGTATTCGGCCGTAAGAAGAATCCAGTACGTTTACAGGAAAATTGCTTATGGAATATAAGATCATCCTGATTGAAAGTGAAGAGGGCTTCGCTGCAAGCTGTCCTGTGTTGCGGGGTTGCCATTCACAAGGCGCCACCCGGGAAGAAGCCCTGGACAACATTCGTCATGCCATCCGGGAATGGCTTGAAGCCGCCGAAATGGAAACGGAAGTATTCTCCATTAGCGAAGAGACGGTGACCGTCTGACATGCCCAAGCTGCCAGGAGTCAACGCGTCAGAAGCCGTGCGCGTCTTTGAAAAGATCGGCTTTCGTGTCATCCGACAGGGAAAACATATCGTGATGTCGGATGGCGTGGTGCGATTGACCATTCCGAGAGCAAACCCCGTAAACGCCATTACCATGGGCGCCATAGCGCGTGACGCCGGATTAACTCCGGATGAATTTCGCAGACTGTTATAATGCGTGAACACCATAAGCCACGGCCGGTGTGAACCGGAAAGGAGTCCATATAATTATGCCAAACCTCCTCACAACACTTAAGACCAAAGGTATCCTCGTGTCCGACGGGGGCTGGGGTTCTTTCCTGGTCGCGCGCGGGCTGAAGCCCGGCGAAAGTCCGGAAGGCTGGAACCTGGACCATCCGGACGAGGTGCGCGACATTGCGCGGATGTATGCCGGGGCCGGGGCGGACATCGTGCTGACCAATTCTTTCGGTGGTACACGCTTCAAGCTGGAACATTACGGTCTTGCCGACCGTGTGGGCGAGATCAACCAGGCCGCGGCAGCCCTTTCACGAGAGGCCGTCGGCCCGGACAAAATTGTGCTGGCGTCCATGGGCCCCACGGGAAAAATTTTGATGATGGGGGACGTCTCTGAAGCGGAACTATATGACGCCTTCGCCGAACAGGCCATTGCCCTGGCGGCAGGCGGCGCAGACGCTGCCACCGTGGAAACCATGAGCGCCCTGGACGAGGCCGCCGCAGCCGTCCGGGCGGTAAAACAAAGCACGCCCCTGAGTATAGTTGCCTCGTTCACCTTTGACACCAAAACGCCCCAGGGGTACCGCACCATGATGGGCGTGTCGCCCGAGGAGATGGCCGAAGCCATGCTGGACGCGGGCGCTGATGTGCTGGGCGCGAACTGCAGCCTGGGCTCGGGCGAAATCGTGGAGGTAATCGCGGCGCTGCATGCGGCCGCGCCGGACGTTCCGCTTATTGTGCACCCCAACGCGGGGCGGCCAGAACAGCAGCCTGACGGCAGCGTTGCCTATCCCGAAACGCCCGCGTGCATGGCAGCCAACGTGCCCGCCTTGATCGCGGCGGGCGCAACCATCATCGGCGGTTGCTGCGGCACCGGGCCGGACCATATCCGCGCCATCCGCGCGGCCGTGGACGCGGCCTTGGTGCGCTGATCCATGCCGGAGACATCGCAACCATACGAGGAAACGGCCTTTCATGTCATGGCCAAGCCCGTGGGTTCCGCCTGTAACCTGCGCTGCACTTATTGTTTCTACCTGGAGAAGCACAAACTCTATCCCGGCCGCACGGAACCCGTCATGCCCGACGCGGTGCTGGAGGCTTATATCCGCCAGAACATCGAAGTGCAGCGGCGCCTGCCTGAAATCAACTTCGCGTGGCAGGGCGGCGAGCCGACCCTGGCGGGACTGGACTTTTTCCGCCGGGCCGTCGCACTGCAAAAGCAATATGCGGACGGCAAGCCGGTGAACAACGCCCTGCAGACCAACGGCATCCTGATCAACGATGAATGGGCCGCTTTCCTCGCCGAACATAAGTTTCTGGTCGGCCTGTCACTCGACGGGCCGGAACGTTTTCACGACACTTACCGGCGCGACCCGATTGACCGCGGCACCTTCCGGCGGGTCATGCAGTCCATGGAAATTTTGAAACGGAATGAAGTGGACTTCAATATTCTCGCCTGCGTGAACCGTCAGACTGCCGAAGCGCCGGAGGATGTTTACCGTTTCCTGCGCGCCCACGGTTCCGGATTCATTCAGTTCATTCCCATTGTGGAGCGGAGCATTCAAACCGCAAAGGAGGAAGACCTGACCCTGGTGCCGCCCGACGATCCGTCGGACGCCAAGGTCACGGAATGGAGCGTGCGCCCCCGCGATTACGGCCGCTTCCTGGAAAAAGTTTTTGACTTGTGGGTGCGCGAGGATGTCGGCACCGTGTTTGTGCAGTTGTTCGACACCGCGCTGGAGGCCTGGATGGGCTATGAACCCAGCCTCTGCTTTTTCCGCGACTGCTGCGGCGACGCCATGGTGCTGGAATACAACGGCGACCTCTATTCCTGCGACCATTTCGTCTACCCCGCCCACCTGCTGGGAAACCTCCTGGAAACACCGCTCATCGACATGGCGCGTTCACCGCAACAGAGGGCCTTCGGTGAAGCCAAGCGGGACCGCCTGCCGGAGCAGTGCCGTGCCTGTCCCGTGCGTTTCGCGTGCCGGGGGGAATGCCCGAAACACCGGTTTCTAAACACCGCGGACGGGGAACCCGGCCTCAATTACCTGTGTGAAGCCTATACGCACTTCTTTACCTACGTTGACCCCTATATGCGCTTCATGGCGAATGAACTGCGCAACCGGCGTCCCCCCGCGAACGTCATGGAATGGGTACGCCGCCAGGAATCCGGCACGGCGGGCAGGACCATACCCGCGCCAAACGATCCCTGCCCCTGTGGTAGCGGCAGAAAATACAAGAAATGCTGCGGGACAACAGGGAAGGCATAATTCGGGGGGATATGGACGCAAGGGACGTTATGGACGATTGCACTCTGTCCACCCAGTCCACTCGGTCCACTCCGTCCATCAATCATTCAAAGGCGATGGCCAGGACCATCATCAACACGAAACCCGACAACAGCCCGACGGTGGGGATATCCGTGCCCCGGCGCTGACTCTCCGGAATCAGTTCCTCGGCCACGACAAAAATCATGGCGCCCGCAGCAAAAGCAAGTGCGAAGGGCAGGATCGGCAGCGCCACCACGACAAGCGCCGCGCCCGCAACTCCGGCGATGGGCTCCACGGCGCCGGACAGGGATCCCAGCATAAAACTCTTTGTCTTGGACAAACCTTCGCCCCGAAGCGGCAGGGCCACGGCGGTGCCCTCAGGGAAATTCTGGAGCATGATACCCAGGGTCAGAGTGAGCGCACCCGCGAAACCGGCTCCCGGGATTCCGGCCGCCGTGGCGCCGAAAGCGACACCCACCGCCAGCCCCTCCGGGAAATTGTGCAGGGTAATCGCAAGCACCAGCAGCGTACTGCGCCGCCAGGAAGTAGGCACCCCTTCGGCATCCACGCCGGACAGACCCGGGTGCAGATGAGGCAGAATCTTGTCGATCATGAGCAGGCAGCCGCCCCCGAGGAGAAAACCCACCGCCGGCGGCAGCCAGGCAGGATAACCCAGGCTGGCGCTGATTTCGATGGACGGCACGATCAAAGAGAAGAAACTGGCGGCGATCATAACCCCCGCCGCCGCACCCAACAGGCTGTCCAGGAGATTCCTGTTAACCTCTTTAAAAAAGAAAACCGGCGCGGCGCCCAATGACGTGGACAATGCCGAAAACAACGTGGCAATTAGCGCCTGCAGCACCGGATTCGCATGTATAAGGGTATCCATAAAATGTCGTGTTCCAGAAAGTTGAACGCATCCGTCAATTACCGGCCCGCCCTGTTCCCGCGCCTTTGTCAACGGCTTCCGATTCGGGTACAATCTGCGGCATTATATCTTGAGTCTATATGGGAGTCAATAGCATGCCCTTCTGGTTACTGGCGGGTCTGGCTGCAGGCCTGGCCATGGACGCCCTGGCTGTGGCCATTGGCGTAAGCATCCGCCTGCGCACCACCACCCCGCGCCAGGTCTTCCGCTTGTCCTTTCATTTCGGCTTGTTTCAGGCACTGATGCCCCTGCTGGGCTGGGCGTCCGGTCGTTTTGCCGCGGAATTCGTCTCAAGCATAGACCACTGGGTGGCCTTTGTCCTGCTGGCCTTTATCGGGGGCCGGGCCATCAAGGATGCCTTGGCGGACAAGGACGATGAGGAACGCCTGCGCAGCGATCCCACCCGGGGCATGAGCCTGGTGTCCCTGTCCCTGGCCACCAGCATGGACGCATTCGCCGTCGGGTTGAGTTTCGCCATGCTCTCCGTGAACGTATGGTACGCCGCGGCCGTCATCGGCCTCATTACCGGCGGCCTGACCGTGTTAGGAATGCTATTCGGCGGCTTCCTGGGCCGGCGCTTCGGCACGGTCATGGAAATTTTCGGCGGGATCATCCTGATTGGCATCGGGTTAAAAGTGTTGGTGGATCATCTGATGGATGAAGGCGGCCTGTTTTAAATGGGATATAACTATGGGGATGATGAATTTACCTGATGGGGTTATTTTTGATACCATTATAAATGCGGTTTGTGTGTAACCATAAACAAGCGAGGATATCTTGGGTATACGCTTTTGGGGGTTGAAACCGGAAAATAGATTCAAGGGTCAAACTACGCTTGGTATCGGGAAATATGGCCTATTAGCGTAATGTGGCGCGGGCCTTTTGTTCAGAATAACCCTATAGAAGAGGAGAGAAGCATGAAGAAAGCAGTTTTGGCAACGATGCTGTGCCTGGTTGCCGCCACGATCGTTGGCTGTGCGTCCATGGGCAACAAGATGTCCGATGAAGACATGATCAAAGACACGATGGCCCGCATGAAGACGGCCCTTGAGACCAAGGACCTGGACCTGCTGATGGGCACGTTCTCTAATGATTTCTATCACCCGGAAGTGGGCGGTAAAGAAGAAGGCCGTGAAATGCTGCAGGCCGCCATCGATGCCGGTTATGCCGATGACGGCGAAGTCTTCCTGGATGACATGGAAATCACCATGAATGAGGATGGCACCGCCACGGTCTATCCCATTGATCTTTCCGGCGCTCCCGGATCGGTCAGCGTCGAGCTGAAGCTGAAAAAGGAAGAAGCCGGCTGGATGATCGTTGAGGTCGCCCCCGACGGCATGTAAGCCGATACAGCATCAGTATAAATTGAACGGGTTCCCGACGTGCGGCGTCGGGAACCCGTTTCATTTGCAAGTGAAAACCGGTGTTCCGCTATTTCAAGAACGCATACCGCAATAGAAATGCCAGGGCCGTCACGTACATAATAGGGTGCACCTCCTGCCGACGCCCGGCCAACGTCTTGATGAGCGCAAAAGAGATGCAGCCCGCGGCAATACCTTCCGTAATGCCGTATCCGAGCACCATCATCGCGATGGTCAGAAACGCGGGCAGGCTTTCCGTAATATCATCCCACTTGATTCTTCCCAAGGGCGCAAGCATGAGAAAGCCCACGGCAATGAGCGCAGGCGCCACGGCGGGATACATGGGCACAAAGGCGCCCTGAATGCCCAACGCCTGATAATAGGCCGGACCCACGTTCGTGCCGACCACCGCGACCACCGGTGCAAACAGGATGGCCCCCAAAAAGCATAACCCCGTGACCACGGCGGCCAGGCCGGTGCGCGCGCCCGCGGCAACGCCCGCGGCGCTTTCTATGTAGCTGGTCACGGTCGAGGTGCCGCACAGGGCGCCGATACAGGTGCCTAGCGCGTCGGACAGGAACGCCCGGCCCGCGCGCGGCAATTTCCCGTCTTCCGTCATCAGCCCCGCCTGGCTGCTCACCCCGACCAGCGTGCCCACCGTGTCAAAAAGATCCAGGAAAAAGAAAATGGCAATCGCCAACAGGGCGTCCTGCCAGCGCTCAAGCAATTCATGGATGCCCAAATTAAAGAAACTTTCCGTGGACCAGCTGAACTCAGGCATCTTCAAGGGAATGACACCGAGGAGCAGGCCCAGCCCGGCGGTGAACAGAATGCCGATCAGGATACCTCCGTTAACCTTGTACGCCATAAGCGTGGCGATCAGGAAAAACCCGGCAATGGCCGTCAGGGGCGCGGCATGCTTCAAATCCCCCAGAGACACCATGGTCGCATTGTTGAGCACCACGATGCCGCTCCACTGCAGGCCGATAAAGGCAATGAACAGGCCTATGGCCGGCCCGATGGCGTTTTTCAGACACAGGGGAAAAACGTCCATGATCTTTTCACGAAACTGGAACAGGGACAACAGGGTGAACACCAGTCCCGAGAACAGCACGATCGTCAATCCGGACTGCCAGGAGAATCCCATGGTCCCGCAGACCGTATAGGCAAATAGAATGTTTTCACCCATTCCCGGCGCCAGCGCGATGGGATAGTTGGCAAGAAATCCCATGAGCAGGCAGGCCCCCGCCGAGGAAATACAGGTCGCCAGCACCACGGAACCGAAATCCATACCCGTCATGGCCAGTATGGTCGGCTGCACAAACACGATGTAGCTCATGGTAGCGAAGGTGGTCAGACCGCCAGTTACTTCCCGCCGCAGGGTGGACCCCGCCGCGCGGATTCCGAAATACTTGTCAAGCATATGCCGTTCCTCCCGGTGGATTCGCGCACACCGCGTGCGCGTCCGGCTTCCACTGTCGCGGCACCATTATACACCACGGGCGGGACCACCTTCTTTTGATCGCAGACATAAGCGAATGATATAGTTTCTCGCGGCGATGGGGTTCGCCTTTAACCGTTCCGCCCGCGCGTGGTTCTGATGACTCCTGCCCAAGTATTCATGCAGACATTCTGTTTTTCGTACAGTACGTTCGCGGGCGCCCTTCCAAGCGATTCACCTCCCCCATATGGGATTGGATCGGCCGTGCGAGTGCTCTTTGTGACCAACATCAAGGATAGGGAAGAACAACACCATGATCTTTGGCCTTGCCGAATTATTGCTTGCGGCCCTGGTAGCGGACTGGCTGTTTCGCAAATGCGGCTTGCCCGGACTGGTGGGCATGCTGCTCGTCGGTGTTTTGTTCGGGCCCCATGTGCTAGGCATGATCTCGCCTGCCCTGTTCGATGTCGGGGTGGAACTCCGCCCGCTGGCGCTAGTCGTCATCCTGTTGCGGGCGGGCCTGAAACTGGATCGTCAGACCCTGAACCGTGTGGGTGGCCGCGCCCTGGCCCTGGCCTGCGTTCCCGCGTTTCTCGAAGGCGTTGCTGTCGCCTTGCTGGCGCCTCGACTGCTTGGATTATCCCCCATGGCGGCCGTTGTCCTGGGCGCGGTACTGTGTGCCGTTTCTCCGGCGGTGGTTGTGCCGATGATGTTGTCCTGCATCGACCGCGCACGCGGCGCACGCACGGGCGCGCCAACCATGGTGCTGGCCGCCGCCTCCCTGGAAAACACCCTGGTCATCGTCATTATCGGCGTGTTGGTCGGCCTGTATACGGGAACCCGGAACCACTGGCTCGGCATGCTCGCGTCCATCCCCCTGTCCATGCTTACGGGCATTGCGGCCGGATGCATCACCGGACTGGCGCTGTGCCGGATATTCGCCCGCTTTGACCCGCGCGCGACCCGGCGCGCTATGGCGCTCATCGGCATTTCCCTGGTCCTGCTCCATGTGGAACAACTGGCCAGGGGACACTTCCCCTTCGCCGCCCTTCCCGCAGTCATGGCGATAGGCTTCATCATGCTGGAACGCTACGAGCCCTACGCCCATGAGATGGCCTCCAAACTCGCCAAGATATGGATTTTCGCCGAGATACTCCTCTTTACCATGATCGGCGCGCAGCTCGACCTGGAGGTGGCGCTGCGCCTCGGGATGGCAGGGCTCCTCCTTCTGGGTGCCGGCCTTGTCGCGCGGTGCCTGGGCGTGCAGCTCTGTCTGTTGCGCGGCACCCTTTCAGCCAGGGAACGGCTGTTCGTATGCGCCACCTGCATTCCCAAGGGAACCGTGCAGGCGGCAGTGGGGGCCATGCCGCTGGCAGCGCTGGCAGCGGCCGGCCAAGACACAGCGCCGGGTGAAAGCATTCTCGCCATGGCGGTGTTGAGCATTGCCGTGACCGCGCCGCTGGGCGCGTGGGCAATTTCCTACGCGACCGAACATTTCCTGGAAGAGGAATGCTGACCGTGAAAAACACGGTGTCTCCGGTTTTAAGAGTTCAGAGTGTCCAGCCTTCGCGGTATGCGGGATTGATGAGTGCTGTCGCTTCGACATTGTCCGGAAACGTAAGCGATGCCGCATCCCAACGCAGTATGGTGCGCGGGAAACGTTTGGCAATGTTGCCCAGGAGCGCCGTTTCCGTCAGCGGGCCGGAATAGTTGAAGGCCGCGCCGGCCGAAGTGCCATTCTTACAGCCGCGCACCCAGTCCATCTCATGGGAATCCGGAACGCGTTCGATGCTTTCCGGGGGCGGGGTGAAAGCGTCCATGCGCGCCTTGGGCAGCAGGCGCGGGCTGTTGCCGTAGGTGCCGCAGGTGAGCAGGCCCGTTTCTCCGAGGAACAGCGCGCCGCCCTCGCCGTCGCCCAGGTCGCGGGGATTCTCCACGTCCGGGTGGCGGGGCGGTTCCAGCCCGTCGTACCAGGATACGGTCACCGGGGGCAGGCCGTTGCGGGCCGGGAACTGGTAGCGCACAATGGACGCGATGGGATGGGTCTCATCATTCAGGTCGGTGCTGTTCGCCTCGACGGTTTCCGGCGCGCCCAGGTTGAGCGCCCACACGACGGGGTCCAGCGTGTGCGCGCCTCGGTCGCCCATCATGCCACAGCCGAAATCCAGCCAGCTGCGCCAAGTGCGCGGATGATAGCAGGAATGATAAGGGCGATGTGGCGCCGGGCCAAGCCAGAGATCCCAGTCGAGCGTTTCGGGCACGGGCGGCGTTTCCTCCGGGCGCGTCCCCCGGGACGAACTCCAGCTGGCATGCCCCCAGGGATAATAGGTCAGGCTGCACCAGGTGATCACCTCGCGCACGGCGCCTATGGCGCCCGCCGCGATCCATTCGCACACCTGCCGCGCGTCCTTGCCGGAATGCCCCTGGATGCCCATCTGGGTGCATACGCCCGTTTCCTCGGCGGCCTGCGCGAGCCGGCGCGCCTCGTGGACCGTGTGGGTGAGGGGTTTCTGGCAATAGACATGCTTGCCGGCGCGCATGGCGGCCATGGCGATGACCGCGTGGGTGTGATCGGGCGTGGCGATGACCACCGCGTCTATGTCCTGTTGTTTCTCCAGCATGATGCGGTAATCCTTATAGACCACCGCGTTCGGATACTGTTTGAAGGTGTTGGCGGCATAGTCGGTATCCACATCGCATAAAGCCACTATATTTTCCGACTGCAGCGCGCCCAGGTTGGAGGCGCCCATACCGCCCACACCGATGCCGGCAATGTTCAGTTTTTCACTCGGCGCGGCGTAGGCCGTTCCCCCGAGCACGTGGCGCGGAACAATCTGGAACAGGGAGGCGGCGGTCAGCGCCGAACCGGCGCCGAGAAAAGTGCGACGATCGAGTTTCTTCATGGCAGGGCTCCTTCATGTGTGTCATAAGAATACGGTGGTGAAACGGGACAAAGCAAGAAGGCCGTCCCTTCTCAATCCCGGTCTATGCGGTCAGATTTTCCTGCACGGCGCCGGTTGCGACCGCCTGTTTCCTTCTCAGCGCTTTCATAAGCTCATCCGCGATAAAAATGGACGATGCGACGGCGCTGATAAGAATCCAGTCAATAAAGGTAAGCGGAACCACCCCGAAAAGTGTCTGGCCCATGGGCGTCTGCACCACCAGCACCTGCAACAGGACAGCGAGGAGAATACCGCCCCACAGCCAGATGTTGCTGAACAGGCCCACGGAAAAAACGGACACGTTGGAAGTGCGTGCGCTCAGCGCCTGGAACCATTGAAACGCGGCGATGGTGGTAAAAGCCACGGTCTGCGCGTGCAGTTCTTCGCCGGCATACAACTCATATACGAAGAGGCCTATGGTGCCGACGGCCATGACCGGGGCCAGGGTCAGGATGCGCCGCAGCAGCGGGGCGTCAATCACGCCGGCGTTTGCAGGACGTGGCGGCCGTTTCAAGACGTTCCAATGACCCGGCTCCACGCCCAGCGGTATGGTGCATACCCCGTCGGTCACCAGGTTGATCCAGAGAATCATGATGGCGGTCAGCGGCAAGGGCAGCCCGAACATCAATGCCAGCGACAGGGTAAGCACTTCGCCGAAATTCGTGGTCATCAGGAAAAAGACCACGCGCTGCAAGTTGGAAAAGATGACGCGCCCTTCCTCAACGGCATGGACGATCGTGGCGAAGTTGTCGTCGGTCAGGACCATGTCGGCGGCCTCCCGGGCTACTTCCGTTCCCGTGTTTCCCATGGCCACACCGATATCTGCGCCTTTCAAAGCCGGCGCATCGTTGACACCGTCGCCCGTCATGGCGACAATCTCCCCCTTTGCCTTGAGCGCGCGCAGCAGGCGTAGTTTGTGTTCCGGCGACACGCGCGCGAATACGTTCACCCTGCCCACGATCCCGGCCAGCGCCTCGTCATCCATATCGTCCAGCTGCGCCCCGGTAACTGCTTCTGACACGGTCCGCGAGATACCCACATCGCGCGCGATGGCGGCGGCGGTGACGGCATGGTCTCCCGTGATCATTACGATGCGTATGCCCGCGTCCTGCGCGTCGCGAATGGCATCCACAACCTCCGGGCGCGACGGGTCCAGGATGCCCCAGAAGCCGACAAAGGTGAGGCCGTTTTCACACCTGTCGCGATCCAGCGAAGTCTCCTGGCCCGGCTGACTCTTGAACGCGGCGGCAACCAGGCGTAACGCCCGGCCGCCATAGGCCGCGATGGCTTCTTCTATTTTCCGGCGATGCGCGTCATCCAGCGGAACGGGTCCGTCCTTCGACAGTACATGACTGGCAAAGGAAAGCATCCGGTCGGGAGCGCCCTTGACATACAGGGAGGCGCCGTCTCCCGACTCCCGCCGATGGAGCGTGGCCATGTATTTATACTTGCTTGAAAAGGGAATCTCCGCCAGTCGGGGAAATCGTTCTTGTTCCTGTTCTTCGTTCAGGCCGGCTTTGCGCGCGGCAACCAGGATCGCCCCTTCCGTGGGCGTGCCGTTTAACTGCCAGGTTCCGTCTTCGCCGGACAGGAGACGGGCGTTGTTATTCAGCACGCCGATGCGCAGCAGGAGCCGTGCCGGCTCCGGCAACGATTCCTTGGCGGCACCCTCATTGTTGACGTGTATTTCACCCTCGGGCGTATAGCCGCCACCCGTCAATTCCGCGGACGCGTCCAGGGTCCACAGGCAGGTCGCGGTCATTTCATTGCGCGTGATGGTGCCGGTCTTGTCGGAACAGATTACGGTGGTGGAACCGAGCGTTTCCACGGCGGGCAGGCTCCGGATAATGGCATTGCGCCGGGTCATGCGCTGTACGCCAAGGGCCAGCGTTACGCTGATCACGGCCGGCAGCCCCTCAGGTATGGCCGAAACCGCTGTGGCCAGGGCGTAAAACACCATGTCCAGCCACCCGTATCCCCGCAGCAGCCCAAGAAGGAACACCACGCCGGAAAGGCCCAAGCCGCCCATGCCCAGCAGGGTGCTGAGCCGGGCCAGCCGCGCCTGCAGCGGGGTCTCATCGTCGCCGGCCTGCTGCACCTGTCCCGCAATTTTACCGAGCGCCGTATCCATGCCGGTGGCAACCACCATGGCCCGGCCCCGGCCCGCCGTTACAGCCGTGGACATCCAGACCATATTCCCGCGATCCGCCATGGGACGGTCTTTCTCCGTCTCGCCCGGATTTTTTTCCACGGGCTCACTTTCCCCGGTAAGGGCGGATTCGTCCAGGCGCAGCTCGGTGCTGTCCAGAATCCTGGCGTCCGCGGCGATGCGGTCGCCGGTCTCGAGCAGCAGGATATCCCCGGGAACAACCTCGCCCGCCGTTATCATGGCCGGTTCGCCGCCGCGCAACACGCGCGCATGGGGCGCCGCCAGTTTGTGCAGCGCGTCCATGGCCCGTCCGGCCTTGAGTTCCTGCACTGTTCCCATGATCGTATTCATGGCCACAACGCAGGCGATGACGGCGGCATCCACCGTGTGACCGGCGAGAATGGAAATCAAGGCCGCGCCGGCCAACAGGTAAATCAGCGGGTGACGCAGTTGTCGCAACACCATGCTGAACAAGGATTCGCCCTGCTTCACCACCAGGGCATTGGCCCCCCAACGCGCCAGCCGTTCCGCCGCGCCCGCGGTATCCAGCCCCGTCTCAGCGGCATCCAGCTCCCGGAACATTTCCTGAACCGGCATGGCATGCCAGTAGTGATCTGGCTGTGAGTTTTCCAAGGTCATGCACTGTTCCTTCTCATGATGCATCCGCCCGGCATACCGGCCGCAACCGGCGGCCGTGAGGCGATACGATAAGGGTCTAAGACGATCATTGAGGGATGCGTGCTCCCGGACCAAAGGCCCGCAAACAGCGCCACAACCCCCTGACCGTCATCTGCCGGCGATTATCCTGATATTGATGCGCCTACCCCGTGACAAGGCGCTTTGCGAAGCGGCTACTCGTATTCCTGCATTTCGTTGTGGATATATTCCAACTGGACGCCGCCCTGCCGGAACATTTCTTCCGATTCCGCGCCGTCATGATACCGGCGCTCACATACCACGCGGACAATGCCGCAATTGATGATCAGCATGGCGCACACGCGGCAGGGCGTCATGCGGCAATAGAGGGTGCCGCCGTCGATGCTGACGCCGAGCCGGGCCGCCTGGGCGATGGCGTTCTGCTCCGCGTGCACTGTGCGCACACAGTGCTCCGTAACGGTGCCGTCGCCGTGCAGCATCTTCTTCATCTGGTGGCCCACGTCATCGCAATGGGGAAAGCCCTTGGGCGATCCCACGTAGCCGGTCACCAGCAGCGTGCGGTCACGGGCGATGACACAGCCGCTTCTTCCACGGTTGCACGTGGCGCGCTTGGCTATGGCGTTCGTCACTTCCATAAAATATTCGTCCCAGGTCGGCCGGTGATATTTTTCAGTCATACATGTCTCTCCGTATAAGGGATTTGTCCCCGTTTAACGCCTGCTGAATCCGTCCGAAACACATTAAAAGGGCTCGTCCAGGGCGGTTACCGCTTCACAAGTCAATATGTGTGCGCTTTGCGGATGCCTGCGCACGGTGATGCAATCGCCGCGGTCCAGGCTGAGGTATTCGGTTGAATTATCAAAAGCCAGCGTGGCCGGCCCCCGGGTGATCTGAAACCGCACCTCGTCCTGTTCCGGCACGATAAGATGGTTGACAGGATGCGTGGTCGCCTTGAACGCAAGCCCGATCCCCTGTTTGAAAATGCCCTTAGTGATGGCCTTGAAATAGGCGTAACTGCCAAAAGGGGTGCAGGCGATGAAACCATCACTCACCACTTCAACACCGCTTTCAAAAGGAATATCGTTAATCCAGAGTTTGAAGCGCACGGCGCTGTTGATGCGCCCCATGTGCACGTTAGCTTCATTGAGGCACGTCAATAGGAAATCAGGCTCACAGCGGCGCCTGGACGCGAAAACCGCGCACTCCAGCTTGGTATAGCGGGTGTGCACCAGGTCGTCGCCTGCCAGCGCGGCAATCACTTCGCGCGGCGATTTCGGAATGCAGCGGTGGCCCCGGCGACTGTTCAGGATGGGCACCTTGGGAACACCCGGCCAGCGCAATTCCGCGGCGAGCAGCGTGCCGTCGCCGCCGTAACACACGACCACGTCTGGCGCTTTGTCGGCAAGGATCAGGTTCTTATGGCGCTTGATAACCGGCGCCAGCGTCTCGGCCTCGCTGCCGAACAGGACCACCCGGTATCGCTGCGTTTCCACGGCTTCGCGTTTTGTTTTGTGCATGGACATGTCGAATCGACTCTATCCGGACGCAGGCGGACTATCCGGCTTTGTTTCACCATCAGGGGACGTGGATTGTTTCCGAAGCGTCAGCCACAGGCTGATCGCGATATAATATACAAGATAAAACAAGGACAGCAGTAACAGCAACCGGTGCCCCTCGGGATAGCGTGCCAGCGCGGCAATCGAAAGGCCGGCCCAAATGCAACCCAGCGCCAGGTTGAGCGGACGAAGGAACCGTGTCCGGCTCGGGTAAAGATACCGGATACGGACAAACACCCCCGCGGCGCACACCAGCAGCACCAGGGCGTTCACCGGGCCGGGACAACCCAGCATGAAAAGGTAAAAAACGGCCACATTCCAATAGGACGGGAAACCCGTAAAGGCGTGGTCCGGTGTTTTCGCGTCATCCCGGCAGAATTGGTACGCCGACGCGAGCACCATAATCACCGCCAGCGGCAGACGCCAGGGCCCGGGTAAAAGATCCGCATATAACAGGAAATAGGCCGGCACAAGGACGTAGGTGAAATAATCCACCATATTGTCCAGCAATGCCCCGTCAAAGTGGGGGAGAAAGAACTTGACTTTGCGCCACCGGGCCAGGGCGCCGTCCACCCCGTCTATGGCCGCCGTGACCATCATCCACCCCAGCGCCGCCACGAAATGCCCTTCGGAAGTTGCGCGAATGGCCAACAGGCCGAAAACCGCCCCCGACGCCGTGAACAGGTGCACCATCCACGCGCCAAGCACGCCGGTCATTGTGTTTTGCGTTCCACGCATTCCGCTTCCTCCGCTTCGGGGATTGTTTCCTAATACTATACAACAGACCGTCCCGTGAAAGGAAAGGCCTCGGAAACCCGGGGGGGGGAGGCCCTTGCGGTCCTCTTGCGCGCCCGGTGTTAAATCCGGTATGATGACACTACCATGAAACTTTCCACACGAGCACGATACGGTCTGCGCGCCATGGTTGAGCTGGCGCGCAACCCCGAGGGCGCCACGGGCCGCGTAATCGCGGAAAACCAATACCTGCCCGCCGCGTACCTGGAACAGATCCTGGCGCGCCTGCGTACGGCAAAACTGGTGTCTTCCATACGGGGAGCCCGGGGCAGGTTCGTGCTGGCGTGCGAAGCGGAATCCATCACCCTGGCACAGATTTTGGAGGCCGTGGAAGGACCCATTGTCATCGCCGAATGCGATGATGTTCCCTATTGCCACGCCAATCCCTCGGTATGCGTGCTGCGCAAGGTATACGCGGGCGCGAACAAGGTGCTCTATGATTACCTGAACGGGATTACCCTGGCTGAACTGGCCCGACAGCAGGCCGAACAGGAAAGCCCCAGGCAGGTGGATTACTCGATTTAACCGCCGAACACTTTTCGTATAGCCTTCAACCGACGCAGCCCCCAACCCTTCGTAGGCGCGATAAAGCCCCCTTCCCCGAACTCATTCCACGCGTAAATGGTGAGCGCCTTGATGCCCGGCAGGCCGAGACCTTCATGCACGGCAAGATCCGCCGCCGCCTGTCTCAGGGTGGTCTCCCATTCCCGGTCGTTGGGCAGGGAGAAGCACGCCCGCGTGTCCGGCCAGGGATGGGGTGCCCAGCCCGCTCCGATAACAGGCATATATGGGATTGCGTCATTTACATGCTGTAAACGCCCCTCGCGAAGAAAGTCCGCCAGGTTCCAATAGGGATAGTCCTTCTCCTCCTTTTCCAGCGGAGGCACATCCATGTAGGTGCCCGTGAAATCGAAAAGTTGAGCGGCATTGTGGTCGGGACCAACGGCTTCGTGGGCGCCTACGCCGCCTCCAATGATCAATTCACCAAGCCCCTTTTTGCGGGCCGCCTCGCGAAGAGCATCCAGCCGGGCGCGGCATCGCGCGAGGTCATTCCCGTTCTGTGCCACGAAATACCGGGCGCCATGGACTTTGAACACGGGCCTGCCGTTCACCCGAAGGTAACTCGGATGTTCCATGCAACGGGTCCACAAGGCAATGCACGCCTCCCATTCCTCGTCCGTCGTCACCTCGTATGGCGGATGGTTGCAGAATTCGATCATGAATTTCATGCGATGCGCCTCGGGGGATGCCATGAAACATTCAAGCCCCCGGCTCAGGAAACGGGCATTGGGCTCGCGCTCGGCGTCCGGCGGATTGTAGTACCAGAGAATGGAAAAGAAGTCCACGCCGTATCCCGCCGCCGCAACAATCTCCTGGTTCACCGTTTCCTGCGTGTTGTAGGCGCCCAGGAGGGGCACCCGCCCCGGGAAGCGGGGCCGCCAGTCATTCCCGTCCGCATCGTGCCACTTGTTCGGCAGGGGTTCCCACCATCCGGCAAAGTAGGAAACGCCCACCAGCGTCGTCGTCATGACGGGGGCGGTGCCGTGCATGTGGCTGTGAAAAAAATCCAGTGCCGCATCCCAGGAGGGACCGCCTTCCGGCCCGTTCGGATCCACGTGATCGGCGTCCACAAGGGCGAGTTGCAGATTGTGCGCGCAACCGAAGCGCTTGTAGGCCGGCAGGGCGGCCTCCACAGCAGCACGTTCGCCATCCGGATTACCCCAGGCGTCTTTTAATCCCGCATGGATATACAGAGGGCGGGGCGCCACAAGGGCATGCAGCCAGTGCTGGTCGAAAGGCAGTTCGTCTTCACGACCGTCAAAGGTAAAAATGCGTTCATGCAGCCAATACCGTTCCAGTAACTGGTTCAGCCGCTGCGCCCCGTCGCCGCGCACCCGGTACAGGGCGCTGCCGCCCATGCCCGACATGTGGGGAAACACCGCGGCGAAACGGGCATCCATCGCCCCGGCAAGCAGGGCCGACTTGCCGCGGCGGGAATGCCCCCAGACCGCCACCCGTTCCGCCCGGACTTCCGGCAACGTTTCAAGCCAGTTTAAAGTGACGGAACATCCCCAGGCGGCCACGGCAACCGTGCCCCAGTCATAGCCTGGGTAGGCGTCCGGGGCAGCGCGTAGCGCCGGGTCTTCATAACTCGCCAAAGCATTGTGGTCAAACCCGGCAAAAGCGCAACCGCGACGGAGGACGCGCTGCACCACGCCGTTTTTTAAAAACGGGTCTTCCCACCAGACCGGCTCGATGGCCAGCACCACGGGACAAGGGCCGGCCGACATCTTCGGCAACCAGCAACCGGCCTGCATCTTTAGGGTTTCTCCGGGGCCGAAGGCCAGTGTGGCGGAAATCTTTACCGCCTGCAGCCCGCTATCCGGCAATACAAGTTCTTCCCGGGACTGTTCCAGAACCTTGACCGGCGGCACGGGCGGTACCGTTCCGTATTGCCAGTGCAACAGGGTTTGCAGCATTTCAGCCCGGCGGAGCTTCCAGTCCACATTCGTTTCCTGAGACGCCTTTTCAAGAGTCAAGGCCGCCGGCAGGGGCGCGGCAAACGCCTTGCCGGACAGCGCCAATGACAGCAAAAGCATGCACGGCATCAAGGGTAAAGAATACACTGACCCCATGGTAAAGCCCTTCCGACGAAATAGATTCATCCTATGTTTATTCTCCGTGCAGCGGCGGGCTGGCAACTTCGCCGGTCCGCTCGTCTGATGCGGGGAAACCCTGTCTTTACGGTGTTTTTCCGTGCCTGGTCTGCGGTGAAAAAAAAGACTTGACACGGCGCATTTTCGTGTGTTATTATCACTCACACAGGGTGAGTGCTAACAAATCGAGCGCCATGCCCTGCGTTGTCGCCCGGCGCACCGTGCGTGCGGGTTTCCTTTAACACTATGGTTCATTAACTCAACAAATGGTAACAGAAGGAGTACACACCATGAAAGTGCGTCCCCTTGCAGACCGTATTCTTGTCAAGCGTGAAGAGCCCAGCGAGACAGTCCGGGGCGGGATCATCATTCCGGATACGGCCAAGGAAAAGCCCCAGGAAGGCAAAGTAATCGCCGTCGGCCCAGGCCGTCTGGATGAAGCAGGCAAGCGCATTGCGCCCGAGGTGAAGGTCGGCGACCGGATCCTCATGGGCAAATATGCCGGCACGGAAGTCAAGATTGACGGTATCGAGCACATCATCATGCGTGAAGATGACGTGCTGGCCGTAATCGAGTAATTCATTAACCCCAAGCGACAACCTCAACGTGGAGGAAGTTTGTTATGCCCAAGCAACTGGAATTTGGTGAAAGTGCGCGCCGCAAAATATTAGACGGCGTTGTGCAACTGAGCAAGGCCGTGAAGGCGACCTTGGGTCCCAAGGGCCGAAATGTGGTCCTGGACAAGAAATGGGGCGCTCCCACGGTAACCAAGGACGGCGTCAGCGTCGCCAAGGAAATCGAACTGGAAGACAAGTATGAAAACATGGGCGCCCAGATGGTGAAGGAAGTCGCTTCGAAGACTTCCGATGTGGCCGGCGACGGCACCACCACGGCGACCGTGCTGGCCGAAGCGATCTTCCGCGAAGGTCTGCGCAACGTGACCGCCGGCGCCAACCCGATGGCGCTCAAACGCGGTATCGATCTGGCCGTGGACAAAGTGATCGGTAAACTGGCCTCCATGAGCAAGCAGGTCCGCAATGAGAAGGACGTTATCCGCAACGTGGCGTCCATCAGCGCGAACAGCGACATGGAAATCGGCGACATCATCGCCGAAGCCATGGAAAAGGTCGGCAATGACGGCACCATTACCGTCGAAGAAGCCAAGAGCATCGAGACCACGCTCGAAGTCGTGGAAGGCATGCAGTTCGACAAGGGCTACCTGTCCCCCTACTTCGTGACGGATTCCGAAAGCATGTCCGCCATCCTTGAAGACGCGTACATCCTGATTTACGAAAAGAAGATCTCCTCGCTGAAAGACCTGCTTCCGCTGCTTGAAAATATCGCCAAGAGCGGCAAGCCCCTGCTCGTCATCGCCGAGGACGTGGAAGGCGAGGCGCTGGCCACGCTGGTGGTCAACAAGATCCGCGGCACCTTCCAGGCGGTTGCGGTCAAGGCGCCCGGCTTCGGTGACCGCCGCAAGGCCATGCTTGAAGACATCGCCATCCTGACCGGCGGCCTGTGCATCACGGAAGACCTCGGCCGTTCGCTGGAAGGCGTTGAGTTGAGCGACCTCGGTCGCGCCAAGCGCATTGTCATCGACAAAGACACCACGACGATCGTGGAAGGCGCCGGCGCGAGCGCGGACATCATGGGCCGCATCAACCTGATTCGCAAGCAGATCGAAGAGACCAGCAGCGACTACGACCGTGAGAAACTGCAGGAACGCCTGGCCAAGCTGGCCGGCGGTGTTGCCGTCATCAATGTCGGCGCCGCCACCGAAATTGAAATGAAGGAAAAGAAGGCCCGCGTGGAAGACGCGCTGCATGCCACCCGCGCCGCCGTGGAAGAAGGCATTGTCGCGGGCGGCGGTGTCGCACTGCTGCGCTGCCAGGACGTCGTCGATGAACTCGACCTGGCGGGCGATGAAAAAGTAGGCGCCGCAATCGTGAAACGCGCCCTGGAAGAGCCCCTCCGCCAGCTGGCCGCCAACGCCGGCGACGAAGGCGCCACGGTCGTGCAGAACGTCCGCGCCAAGAAGGGCAATGTGGGCTACAACGCCGAGTCCGGCGAATACGAAGACCTCTTCAAGGCCGGCGTACTCGACCCGACCAAGGTGACCCGTACCGCCCTGCAGAATGCCGCGAGCATTGCGGCGCTGTTGCTGACCACCGAAGTGCTGATCGCTGATATTCCCGAACCCGAGAAGGCCCCGGCGGGCCCTCCCGGAGGCGGCATGGGCGACATGTACTAAGACAAGACCGCTAAACAATTCAAAGGCCGTCAGTCGAAACGACTGGCGGCCTTTTTGTATTCTTATCGTACAGGATTGGACGGGGCAGAAGAAACCGATCTGTCCGATCCGACCGATCCGTCGGCCTATCACCAACCCTTGCCGGCGACTTGTATTGTTAAGCAGTCAGCGTGTTACACTCAGACAAATCAACAACGCCCAACAAGCGTCTACTTGTCTCCATGTAAAACAAAGAGGAAGATGACAATGAAAAAATCCACGTTCTTGCTGGCTTTGTTTCTGTTGACCGCATCCATTTCAGCCATGGCCGGACCGCTTAACTGCCCCAGGCTGTCCAGCGGCGCCCTGATCCGCCCGGAAAACCGCTACTTCGAGGTGCTGCCCCGGGTAGTACCCGCGAACCGGGAATCCACCGTGGAAATCGTGCCCTTGCACAGCCATGTGCAGTTCAAGGAAGGCTGCAGCTATGAACTCACCTATACACCCATGCTTTCGCTGCCGAACCAGGGCGGCTGGGAGGCCGGAAAAAAAATAACGCTCGTCCCGGAAAACGGCCGGATGCGGATCACGGCATTCTTTGAAGGCGAGCAGGAGCATTCGCTCATCATAGAGGCGACCTGCGGCGATAAAAAGCACACCGTAGGTGATTTCCGCGTGTATTCCGTCGCCGAAGACTTGTACACGCTGCGTCCGTACAAGGGGGACTTCCACATGCACAGCAACCGTTCCGACGGTGTGGAATCGCCGGCCTATGTGGCGGGCGCCTGCCGCCGCGCCGGCCTTCATTTCATGGCGCTGACGGATCATCGCTATTATCCTGCTTCCATCGAGGCGCGGGACGCCTTCGCCGGGCTGCCCGTGGACCTGCGCATCTATCCCGGCGAGGAGGTGCATTCTCCGGACAATCCCGTGCACATTGTGAATTTCGGCGGGAACGCCGGCGTTACCGAATTATACAAAGAGGATGAGGCCGCCTATCGCGAACAGGTAGCCGCGCTCATGGAATCACTGCCGCCGACACCGCCTGAAGTCAACCGTTTCCGCTACGCCGCCTGCAAGTGGGTCGTGGACCGGATCCATGAACGGGGCGGACTTGCCATGCTCGCCCATCCCTACTGGGTTACCGGTAACCGCAACAATGTGGAAGAAGGCCTGCTAAACCATTTTTTTGAAACGGGCGTCTTCGACTGCCTGGAACTGATCAGCGGCGACAGCCGCGAAGGCATCCTCAAGAACGACATCAACGGGCTGCAGATCGCTCGTTACGAAGAGGAACGCGCCAGGGGACGGCGTATCCCCGTATGCGGCATCAGCGACACCCACGGCGTTGAACGCAGCGAGGGCTTCGGCCGGTATTTCACCCTCTGTTTCTCCCCGACTGCGGATCTGGCCGACCTCATCGCCGCTGTCAAGGACTTGCGTTCCGTGGCGGTGGAATGTCCGGCGGGCGACATCCAGCGCGCCTATGGCCCCTACCGGCTGGTGCGCTACACCCATTTCCTGCTGCGGGAGGTGTTGCCGCAGCATGATGAACTGTGTTTTGAAGAAGGCAGGCTCATGATTCAGCATGCGGCCGGAGACGCCTCGGCGGCGGCAAAACTCGTCCTGCTACAAGGGCAGACGGCGGCCTTGTACGCGCGCTGCTGGGCACCCGTTGCGGCCGAGTAGGCGGCAGAAACCATGAACGTGAAACCGGGCAGGGAAGGAAGCATAGTTTTCCTCTCCTGCCCGGAGCAATACAACCCGTGGAATACATTCACATCAGAGAAGTGCTGAAATAGCGCTCCGCGCGGTCCGGCAGGACCGTTGTGATGTTGCCTTTGATCCGCTCACAAATTTTCTTCGCCGCCCAGATATTCGCCCCGGAAGAAATGCCAACCAGCAGGCCGTACTGGGCGCCCAGGTCCCGTGTGGTCTGAATGGCGTCGTCGTCGGTCACCTCGATGACGTCGTCCACCAGGGACACATCCAATACCGCCGGGATGAATCCGTCGCCGATGCCCTGGATCTGGTGCAGCCCGGGTTCGTGTCCCAGCAAAGCGGACACATTCTTGGGTTCCACGGCGATCACCTTTACGCCCGGTTTGTGTTCCTTAAGAAACTTGCCCACGCCCTGGAGGGTGCCGCCGCTGCCGACGCCCGCCACAAAGCAGGCAATGTCGCCGTCGATCTGCCGCCAGAGTTCCCGGGCGGTTTCTTCATAATGCACCCGGGGATTGTCGGGATTCTCGAACTGCTGAAGCACAAAGACGCGCGGATCCGCTTCCTGCATTTCCCGGACTTTCGCCACCGACCCGGCAATACTTTCCTCGGCGGGCGTAAGCGTTAACTCCGCACCAAGCGCGCGAATCAGCTTTTTGCGTTCCTCACTCATGTTTTCCGGCATGACAATGTGCACCTGGTATCCTTTCATGCGCCCGACCAGCGCGATACCGATGCCTGTGTTGCCGGAGGTGGGTTCCACGATGATGGAGTCGGGTTTCAGCGCTCCCCGCGCCTCGGCGCCTTCAAACATGGATAGGGCCACCCGGTCCTTGATGCTGCCGCCGGGATTCAGAAATTCAGCCTTGGCATACACCGGGTACCCTTTTAAATGGATCAAGGGCGTGTTGCCGATCAGATTCAAGATGTTATCAGTAAGCATGATGTATTACTTTCCTTTTCAAGCATTAACCCGCTAGACCGGTAAGATTTCAACGCCTCGCAGGCCTACAAGATACGCATATTAAACCTTAAGTTCAAACAGTCTTAGGCCAGCACCAGTTCTCCCGCACCGGCCACGGCATGATTGGCCACAACGGACGCTTCCAGTTCGGCAGCCGACGGGGGCACGCGCCAGCCGACAAGCCGGGCATAAGCGGGACTTTTAAGACAGCGAAGCACGCCGAGGGAAACCTGTTCCGCATCCCCGGCGCGGCACAAGGCCAGCACCGCGCCGGCAATGCCCGCGCCGGTCAGGGATGCGCCCAGGGCGCCGGCCGTGCACGCGGCATCCGCCAGCGCGTCCAGGGCCGGGCTGCTGGCGCCGTACCTGCCCGGACACAACGCCAGGGGGAGTTGCTCGCGGGCCAATGCGTCCAACGCCGCATCACCGATCTCCATGCCGTAAGGTTTGCCGTCGCGACCGACCACCCGGTCGCCGTCATGGCCCGTGTTCATCAATACCCCGGCCTGCTCGTAGTCCCCGCGCTCCAGCAATTTCGGGAAACGGCGCGCCCGCTCGGATTCGGCGATCCCGAACAGGAGCGGCCCCCGCAGGGGTATTTCCGTCGGCTGCTCTTCCTGGGGAAGGCCGTCAAAATACCGCACGTATGCTTCGTCCAGATTGGGCGGGGCGTATCGCCGCCGCAGGTCGTCCAAATTGATCCATTCCGGCACGCCCAGGAGCAGCCGGTAGATGCGGGAAGGCCCGCCCAGCGCTTCCGGCGTCAGCCGCGACAGCCGGTCAAAGCGGCGCACCTCTCCGGCACCCCACCCCGCACGAAGCAGTTCGGCCCGCAAAACGGTAAGCGCCATGGAATAGGCAAAGCGGTTCAGGGAATACTGGACGCGCTCCGCGCCGCTGAGGTTGCGTGCGGTGTGGGAGTTGATGACAAGCAGGGAAAGATCATCCGGGAAAGGCTGATACCGGGCGCCGTCCAAACGGAAATCTTCGGCAAACAGGGCCAGGTGCAGCAACTGCCCCGGGCGGCCCATGAGAATGGCGGCCTGGTCGCTCATGCCCACCCGTGCCCCGGCATACCACTCCACATCCTGTTCCGCGCCCACCAGTTGTTCAAGCGACATTGCAGCGCCCCCGTATCCCGCATAGGCCTGCAAAGCCGCAATGCTCAGCGACGCCGAGGAACTCAGCGCCGCGCCCCCGGGCAGGTCGCTGTCCACCATCACCTTCAGCGCAGGAATGCGGCGCCCCGGAAACGCGAACCCGACACAAAGCGCCGCACCAACACAATAATTGGCCCAGCCGTGCCCGGCCGTCGCCCGGCGCCGATTCACCCTATCCCGTAGCGAGGGCTGCGAAATAAATTCAAACCAGCCTTCCCCGGCCGTCGCTGGTCCGCACTCCTGTCCCACCGCGAAAGATGTTTCTTTGAAAACAGGATTGACATTGGCCAGCACGTTGATATCATTTTCCGAAGGGGCGACAACCAGCAGCACCTCGCGCTGGTGGGTCATCAGGTTCAAGTACCCGCCGTGGGTGTCCACGTGCATGCCGCGCAGGTTGATCCGGCCCGGCGCGCGAAACACACGCACCGGCAGGTTGCCGAAGCGATACTGAAACGACTTTAGCGCCCGGCACGCCAAAGCGGCCCGCTGCTCAAGCAGGCTCTGGTCGTCGCCATAGGTGCCGCGAAGTACTGCACGTCCCTCAGGAGACGCAAGCGCCGCCAGCCAGGCGGACACCGGCTGACCGTCGGTAGGATGAAATGTATGTTGCTCGATCACACGCCTCTCCCCGGGAAAAGGACGCACCTCCTTTAAATAACGAGAAAAGACGCGCCCAGACAGGGGAGCATTATAGCATGAAGCCCATAACCGCCCTTAGCTGCTCCGCGCGGGATGTAGGATTTATGTAATTCCAGTTTTTTTGAGGATGGCACCGATAAACCCGGCCACGCCCCTCTCCTTTGTCCTGTACCTGATCTCTGTCCAGGCAGACGCCTTGACCACCAACATTCACTAGGTACAACACCTTTTTTCGGGCAATCTGAGAAATCAGTACCCCGCTTATCCACGCACCCCCGTTTTTACGCCCTTTTGCGCGTTCCCGCGCGGCTATGGTAGACTACAGGTACTGACCATCCCGGAGCGACCATCCCCAGAATGACGAAACCTGTCGTTACAGAAGGCGGCCTGCCTGTTTTATCCCCTGTCCCCGCATATTCCGCGTGGACTATTTATAGCCGGCTTATCCGGCTGGCCTGGCATTACAAGGCCAGGCTCGTCATATCCCTGCTGCTCGCCCTGCTCATAGCCGCTTCTTTCGGCGTCATGCTGGTCGGCGTGGGCAGTATCATTCGCATCACGTTCTACGAGGCGCCCGAAAATCCGGTCGCGGACGCGTCCGACGACCCCGCGGAAACACTGGCGGCGGATGTCGCTCATTATACCGGGATCCTGCGCGGCGTGATCGGCTGGGCGCCGGACGGGCTGCCGGGCAGGGTGCGCGGCCTGGCGCTGGCCATGCGCGCGGACCGCATGCGCGCCATCATCGTCGCATCCGTCTTCGCGCTCCTGCTGGCCTTTGTCATGAATGTGGCGCGTTTTATCCAGGAATACCTGGCGGGTTCCATCGGCGCGAACATCACCACCGACCTGGGGGGCGCCATGTACGCGAACCTCATGCGGCAATCCGTGGGCTTTTTCGAATCCCATCCCTCGGGCGAAATTCTGGCCCGGTTTACTAATGACATCTTTATGGTCAACCGCGGCCTCGAGGGCGTGTTCGTCAAGCTAATGCGGGAACCGATCAAGGTGCTTGTCTTTCTCAGCGTGGCCTTGTCCGTGGACTGGCAGCTGACCCTCATCGGCATCTGTGTGCTTCCCCTCGTGCTGTATACGCTGATTACCATCGGCAAGAAAATGCGCACAAGCGTGCGCCGCTCCTTGCAGAAGATCGCGGGCATGGCCACGGTCGTCAACGAAACCATCAAGGGTATTGCCATCATCAAGGGCTTCGGCATGGAGGACTACGAGGTGGGGCGGGTGCGCGGCGAGATACAGCGCTTGCGCAAGTTCCTGCTGCGCATGGTGACCCTGCACGCCGCCACCGGCCCGAGCACCGAATTTATTCTTGTGCTGGGCATCGTCAGCTTTGTCCTGTTCAGCGGGCGGCGTGTGGAATCAGGCCTGCTCGACGCGGGGGATCTTGTGCAGATCTATTTCGCGCTGGCCATGATGCTCGATCCCGTGCGCAAGATGTCCGATGTCAACAACCTTATCCAGACCAGCGTGGCAAGCGCCCAGCGCTGTTTCGAATTCATCGACATGAAGCCGGACATAGAGGAGGCGCCCGACGCCGTGGAACTCCAGCCGCTGGCTTCGACCCTCCGCTTTGAAAACGTGTGCTTTTCTTATGACGGTGAACGGAAAGTGCTGCGCGACATCAACCTGGAAATCAAGAAGGGGGAGATGATCGCCCTGGTTGGACCGAGCGGCGCTGGGAAAAGCACCTTCGTAAAACTGTTGCCCCGCTTTTATGACCCCACCAGCGGCACCGTATCCATTGACGGGGTGGATATCCGCAGAGCGACCTTCGCCAGCCTGCGCGAGCAGATCAGCATCGTCACCCAGGACACCATCCTCTTCGCGGAGCGCATCCGCGACAATATCGCTTTCGGCCGGCAGACCTTCACCGAAGAACGCCTCCAGGCCGCCGCACGCGCCGCGCACGCCGACCTGTTCATCAAGGATCTTCCCAAAGGGTATGACACCGTCATCGGAGAATCGGGGTGCACCCTGTCCGGAGGGCAGCGACAACGGCTCGCCATCGCGCGCGCCATCATCAAAGACCCGGCCCTGCTCATCCTGGACGAGGCCACGTCAAGCCTGGATTCGGAAAGCGAACAACTCATCCAGGAAGCCCTGGACCACTTCGTACAGGGACGTACCACCATCGTGATCGCGCACCGCCTGTCCACCATACAGCGCGCAGACCGTATTCTGGTCCTGGATGACGGTCGCATTATCGAGCAGGGCACCCTTGAAGAACTGCTCGCAAAGGACGGCGCGTATCGGCGTCTGCACAATATCCAGTTCAACACCAACGGTTACGGAACATGACTGCGGAAACGGCTTCAAACGGTTTTTAGGCAACGTTATCGGCTATGAAAAGTGGTCTACAACATAGTACTGGGGCGGCGAATTCGTTTATCCTCTGTCTCTGCCTTGTCGCGCTTGCCGGTTGTAGCTGCCGCGATCGGGAACAACCCGCTCCCGTGCCGCCCAAACCCGCCAACATGGCGGCGCCGCAAGAAACGCCAAATACCGCGTCCATAACGCCGCGCGTTCCGGAGAATCCGGGATTCATGACCGCGAAGATGCGTGTTGTGTCGCTTTCCGGGGAGCCCGTTCCGGGCGTGGCGCCCATCGCCACGCTGGAGCCGAACGCTTTTGACACACCGATCGCGACCGGCGCCCTGACCGATGCCCGAGGAATGGCGGAAATCAGGTTCCCCTCCACGCAAAAGATCGCTCTGCGCGCCTGGGATCCCGAGTTGCGCCTGTTTCCCAATAACTTTCTCGAAGTGCTGCCGGGCGCTGGCGTAATAAGTGAAACACTCGAGATCACCATGGTGCGGGCGGGAATCCTCTTTGCCGTGCTTAAGATGCCTGACGGACAACCCGCGGCCGGAGAAAACGCCGGAATCATGCTGTTCCACCCGGTATACGGCCCCTGGTGGCCCGCCGAATCTACCACCAATGCCCAGGGGGAGGTCGTTTTCGACAGCATACCCCCGGGCCAGTTTGTCCTGCGCCTGAAAGTCGCCTCCGGTCCCTCCGTTGAAGTCGCCGAAACGTATATCGCTCCCGGCGAGCCCACCTCACTCGGAACAATTCACCTCCAGTAACGGCAGCGCAGAAAGGCGGGTTACGCTCCGCTGTTTCAAGCACCCCATGTCTTTACATGTATTCAAGTCATGAAAGACTTTCAGGTGTATCAAAACGTTCCGCTTCGCCCGGCCTACAACTAAAAGTCGCCTCCAGCAACACGACACTCCGCTGTATTCAAAAGAAAAACCGTCCCGGGCGTTGTGATGTTACCCGGGACGGGATACGTACTCGACTGAAAAGATACTATTCCTTACCGTTGCGCTCCACAAGCGGCGCATCCAGGCGCTGGAAATCGGGCATGACACCCACCAGCGGGCGCCCGTAGCGGATGAATTCTTCGGTGATGCCGTTGCCGGCTTCGTTGATAAATTCGTCCGGCATGTTCTTGGTATGGCGCGCCACCGTTTCCAGGGGCGTCAGGAAATAGGAAATGGCATAATCGCCTACGCGCTTCATGGCCACGGAACCGTCAAGGCCGTGGCGGACAGCATACCGCACAGCCTTCTCGCCCACGGCGCGCGCTTCCGCCTGGTCCACTTCGCTGACGCAGCCCAGGAAGCTGCGCTGCAGATAGCCGAGCGTGTCCGCGCGGACGCGTTTGATCTTCGCCACGGACTTGATGTGCTGGGCAAGCATGTCGCCCAGGGCGCCCGTGCCGGACAACTGCACGTTGCCGTGGGAGTCCTTCTCGCCGCCGGTGAACTGGGCCGCGATGGCCTCGCCCTTTTCGTCCGCGATGCCTTCGGACACGGCCACGACGCAGCGCCCGTACTTCTGGTAAACCGCCTGAACGTCCTCGGTGAATTTCGCCACGGAGAAAGGCCGTTCGGGAAGATAAATAAGATGGGGGCCGTCGTCTTCATACTTGCGGCCGAGCGCCGCGGCAGCGGTCAGGAAACCGGCATTCCGGCCCATGACCACGGCGATGTACACGCCCGGGATGGCACGGTTGTCCAGGTTCGCGCCGGCAAAGGCCTGGGCCACGAACTTCGCGGCGGAGCCATACCCGGGGCAATGGTCCGTAACCTTGAGGTCGTTGTCAATGGTCTTGGGCACGTGGATGACGCGCAGGTCATAACCCACGGCTTCGGCCTGCTGGTTCACGATGCGGCAGGTGTCGGCACTGTCATTGCCGCCGCAATAAAAGAAGAAGTGGATATTATGGGCCTTGCAAACGTCGAATATCTTCGCGCAGTAAGCCTCATCCGGTTTGTCGCGCGTGGACAGCAACCCAGAGGAGGGCGTGTTCGCCACGGCTTCAAGGTTGGTGTTCGAAACGTCGGTAAGATCGACGAATTTCTCGTTAATAACGCCGTTGACGCCATTGAGCGCCCCGTAGATATGCGTCACCTGGGGGAACTGGCGCGCTTCAAGCACCACGCCCACCACGCTTTGGTTGATAACCGCCGTCGGGCCGCCGCCCTGGGCAACAAGCACTTTGCCTTCCAGTAATTTGGCCATACTAGTCTTCCTTATGGTTCCGAGAGATAAACTCGTCCCGCTATCGGGAGGGAGGGAATCGGGTTGATGGCAAAAGTATGACACACTCCCGGAAAAAGAGTCAAACCGCGGGGCCCGGATCACCGGATAAAGAAAGGGGAGACCGCACTGACAAACGGTAGCAACATACGGGTGGGCTAAAAGAGATCAACCAAAATGTCCGGACAGCAACGACGGGGTAACAAGGTTTAGGGCGCAGTGCTCTCTCGCCGTATGAATCCCATGGATCCCATCAATCCCATAAGTCGTAGCATGTTTTCCCCGCCTGTACTGTGGTATAAAAGACATCCGGCGCGTTCACCGTGCCGCCACACAGGAGAATCACTCGTGAAACTTGCATACTTTGTTTTGCTCGTCATCGGCCTGGCCTGTTTCGCTGTCGCCGAGAACACCCTGACCGTGGCCACCTATAACATTCACCATGCCGAGGGAACGGACGGAGTACTGGATGTGGACCGTATCGCCGGCATCCTGCGTGAAATCAACGCCGACGTGATATTTCTGCAGGAAGTAGACCGCAACCTGCCCCGCACCGGCCATCGTGACCTGCCCGCGTTGTTTTCCGAAAAACTGGGCATGCCCGTTTTCTTTGAAGCCAATTACCGCTTTGACGGCGGGGAATACGGTAATGCGACCCTGACCCGGCTGCCGGTGCTGGAGCACCGGAATATGGCACTGCCCAATCCCGTCAGCGCCGAGCCCCGGGGCTGTCTGACGGTAACAGTGGAATGGCAGGGGACGGCTATAGACCTGATGAATACCCATCTCGGCCTCAACGGCCAGGAACGGCTGGCCCAGGCCGAGGCCATTGTGGCCGCCATGGGCAAGAACCCGGTCATTCTCGGCGGCGACATGAACGAAAACCTTACCGCCCCGGCCATACAGCGCTTCACGGCGAAACTCAAAGATACGCTGATGAACCGGACGGAGGACACGGCCGGCACGGTGCCGTCCAACGCTCCGCGCCGCCGCATTGACTATATCCTGGCGGCAGACATGTTTGAAACCGTTTCCTCCACCATTGTTTTCAATGACCTTACTCGTATCGCTTCCGACCATCTCCCCTATGCGGTCGTGTTGCGCCAAAGCGCCCCGGCCGAATAGGTGTCGCAGCACAGCGATAGTCCTTTTCCTACAGCATCATCATGCCCCAAACGATTCTAAACCGGAAATGACCGGCCTGTTTGTGCTATAGTTCGCCCGTATAGGAAACACCCCCCAGAGATTAAGCCCATGAAACCAGCCATATTAGCCATAGAAGACGGAAGTGTATTCCGGGGTCGCGCCGTCGGCGCCGACGGAGAATCCCCGGGCGAACTCGTGTTCAACACCAGCATGAGCGGTTATCAGGAGATTCTGACGGACCCCTCCTACGCCGGCCAGATCGTCACCATGACCTGCCCGCATATCGGCAATTACGGGGTCAACGAGGATGACGTCGAATCCGACAAGCCCTACGTCCGCGGCTTCGTCATGCGCGAGTGCTGTTTTGAACCCAGCAACTGGCGCGCCACGTCCAGCCTGCCGGACTACCTGAAACGCCACGGTGTTGTCGCCATTGACGGTGTGGACACCCGTCACATCACGCGCCTGCTACGCACAAAAGGCGCCATGAAGGCCATTATTTCCACGGTGGATGCCGACGCTGACGCACTGGTAGCCAGAGCGCGGGCAAGTGCGGACATGGCCGGCAGTGATTTTGTCAAGGATGTGTCCGTTAAAACCCCCTACGAGTGGCGAACGCCGCCAAACCCCCGGTACCGTGTGGTGGCCATTGACTACGGCATCAAGCGCAATATCCTGCGGCTCCTTGAGTCAGCAGGCTGCGCGGTGACCGTCATGCCTGCCACCGTGGCGCCCGAAGACGTGCTGGCGCTGGACCCGGATGGTGTGTTCCTCTCCAACGGCCCGGGCGATCCCGCGGCGCTGCCCTACGTCTATCCCACAGTGCAGGTGCTGATCGAAAAGGAAATCCCCATCTTCGGCATCTGCCTGGGCCACCAGATCCTCGGCCACGCCCTGGGCGGCAAAACCTACAAACTTAAATTCGGCCACCGGGGCGGCAACCAGCCCGTGTACCACACACAGACCGGCAAGGTCGAAATCACGGCGCAAAACCACGGCTTCGCCGTGGACACGGATTCCCTGGATCCCGGGGAGGTCGAATTCAGTCACGTTCACCTGAACGACAAAACCTGCTCGGGCATGTTTCACAAGCGCTTGCCGATTTTCAGCGTGCAGTATCACCCCGAGGCCTCGCCGGGCCCCCATGACAGCCGGTACCTGTTTGAGAAGTTTACCCGCCTCATGGATGAGTATCAGGCGCGGCGGAAACAGGCGGGCTGAGTACCAACGGGAAAGAGGTTGTATATGTGCAATTACGCCAACGTGGGTGCGCAAAGCTACAGTTTCCGAAAGTTCGATCTGCCGGGCGCACTGGCGCAATTGATAACGCTCGGCGGCACGCTGATGGAGTTCTGCGCGGTCCATTTCCCGCCGGACCCGGAACATCCGGGACTCGACGCCGTGCTTGAACGGATACACGCGGAAGGAATTACCGTGCCCTCCTATGGCGTTGAAGGATTCGGCGCGGATAGGACCCTGAACCGACGTAAATTCGCTTTCGCGAAGAAACTGGGCGCGGAATGCCTGAGCGCCGATCCCGAACCGGATTCCTTTGACAATCTCGAAGGCTTGGTGGACGAATTCAACATGAAGGTGGCCATTCACAACCACGGCCCCGACGCGCGCTATGACAAGGTGGCCGACACCCTGGCGGCGGTCCGGGGGCGCCATCCTTACATCGGCGCCTGCCTGGACACGGGCCACGCGTTGCGTTCGGGCGAAGCCCCCCATGAGGTGATCGAACAGTTGGGCAAACGCCTGATCTCCGTGCACCTGAAGGATTGGAAGGCGGGAAGTGGAGAAACGGCCATCGGCGAAGGCGACCTGGACCTTCAAAAAACGGTGGCGGGCCTGCGCGCCGTAGGATTTGCGGGCTTCATCTGCATGGAATACGAACTGGATCCCGAAAATCCGGTCCCAGGTATGCTGCGCGGCCTGCAAAACTGGCGTGATGCCCTCGCCGGATAGTGCTGAAACGTGAACGTCGGCCTACTTGATTTTGGCCGCGGCACGTACCTTGATTTCCGCGATTGCTCGTTCCAACACCACGTCGCGATCCTCCCTAAAAAAAGATTCATAAGCCTCAAAGGTAAGCGGAACGCGGATATCCGGTTTCACGCGGCTTTCCATCTTTCCCGAGGACGTGACGCGAATCGTGTCGGTGCTGTCCAGGAAGCGGCCAATGGGATAAGTGATTACATGGCCGCCGGGTACGGTGACCTGGCCGCCGGGAAAACTCCAGGAACCGTCGGTGCCCGTGAAACCCATGAGGGCGACATTGGGCAGCTGATGAAGGGAATCGGCCAGGGCTTGGCCGCTGTCACGGGTGGTATGCTGAATCAATACCATGACCGGCCCGCCGAAATAGGGGGCGCGCGGTTCAATGGTCATGGACGCATCCTCTTTGAGCGCGAAACCGCCCTTGTCATAGTCAAAGGCGACCACGTTCCGGTAGAAAAGAGGGCGCTTCGTAAAATGGCCGGCATAGGTTACCGCCAATTGGTCCTGACCGCCCACATCCCCCCGCAGATCCAGCACCAGTCCGGCCACATCCGCTTTCAAAAACTGCTCCATGGCATTACGAAACGCCCGTGCGGGAAAGGGCATGGCCAAGGTGGCGGCATGGCAATAGATCTGGATGTACCCGATATTACCATCCAGTATCCTGGTCTCCAGCGGCGAGTCAAATTCCGTTATGGTCTTTTTCTGCCGCGTCAGATCCTCCAGGGAACGGTAGAAATCACGCCGGGCTTCGAGCTGGGTAATCCACACCTCGTCGGATTCGGGATTCCGAAACTTCAGAGTGGCCTTCGTGCCCGCCGGAGCGCGCGTGAGCAGGGCGCACTGTTCAAAACGTCGACATTCATCGGTGGCCGGAGGGGCATCGCTCCAAAGCAACGACGTCTGTTCCAGCGCCTCGGCAATGGGAAGCCCATTCCATGCGATGATTTCGGCGCCCCATTCGATCCCGGCCATATCGGCGAAAAAGCCCGGCTCCACCCGGACCACCACCACCCGTCCGTCATCCAGGGGCAGCATCGAAAAGCCGAAGCCGGCGCCGACAGCCGCGTCGCGGTACGCGTCGGGCGTGCTGATGCTCACGCCCGCATCGGGGATGGAATAAAGATAAGAACGCAGCGCCAAGTAATAGGCCAATTCGTCCTTTGCCTGTGAGGCCGCCTCTACCCGGGGCACATGCGTATCATATAGCGTATCCCAGTCTATACCCTTCCATTCGGAAAAAGGGTATTCGCGTACAAATTTCTGGTGCATCCCCAAAAAAGCGTCCGTCCTCGAACGGTTCTGAAAATTGCCTTCACGGTAACTTCCAAAAACTTCCTTGACCGATTCCATGGTAATTGGCGAGGCGGGCAGCGGCAGGGTAAGGTTGGTCAAGGGCAGGGTAGAGCGCGCGCAGCCCACGACCAAACCGACTGCAACAACGCATGCAAGCAGACCGAAGTCGGCCACCCGCATGCGATACATGAGTTTCACTGTAAGACTCTTCATCCGCTTATCCCGGGGACAAAACCCCATCAGCCCGAAAAAGAATTGTTGCGCCCCTGTCAGCCCCCTATTGTATCATACTTTACAGTATGAAGATATAACGGATGCCCGAGCCCGGCATACACGGATTATCACTGAAACATCGGGCGAAACGTAACCTCCAAAGGGACAGGACAACTTATGGCCCATAAACCCGCCTTAATGACCACAACCCTCTGGGATTTCCCCTCGCAGCAATACGGCGACGAATCGCAGGGCGATAAAAACTACCGGGGCGCTACCCCCGCCTATATCCTGTGGAACCTGCTCCAGAGGTATACGAAACCCGGCGAGCTTGTCGTGGATCCCATGGCCGGAAGCGGCACCACCCTGGATGTGGCCCGGGAACTCAAACGCCGTGCCCTCGGCTATGATGTAAATGTCACCCGTAAGGACATTTTCAACTGCGACGCCCGTAAACTGCCCTTGGAGGATGAAAAGGCCGCCTTCGTGTTTCTGGACCCGCCCTATTCCACCCATATTCATTACAGCGACGACCCGCGCTGTATCGGCAAACTAAGCGCCCATACGGCGGACTATTACACCGCCATGGGAGAAGTGCTCGATGAAGTTAAACGCATTCTCAAACCCGGCCGGCACATGGCCCTTTACGTAAGCGATTCCTTCCAAAAGGGCAAACCCTTCTGTCCTATCGGCTTTGAACTCTTCCAGCGGCTTCGTGAACGCTTCGAACCGGTGGATATCATTTCCGTCACCCGGCGCAACACCACACTCGACAAGGGGAACTACCACAAGGCCGCCATCGAGGGTAATTATTTTCTCCGCGGCTTCAATTACTTGTTCATCATGAAAAAGGCGGAGAAAAACAAAGGATAATTCCGGAGGAGTGGTATGACTGAATGGGAAAATGCAGAGACCCTTTTGCGCTGTGCCCTCGGCAACCCTGCAGCAACATTCCGAAAAGGTCAATGGGAAGCCATAGACCATCTTGTAAACCATAACAGAAAAATTCTCGTGGTACAGCGGACAGGCTGGGGTAAAAGCTCCGTATACTTTATCGCCACACGCATTTTGCGCGACCGGGGCAAAGGTCCCACCTTGATTGTGTCTCCCCTGCTTGCGCTGATGCGCAATCAGATTCGGGCCGCGCAGGCCCTGTCTATCCGGGCGCTCACCATTAACTCCACAAACCGAGACGAATGGCCCGCCCTGATCGCGGCGATTCAAAACAATGAGACCGATGCCATCTTGGTGTCTCCGGAGCGCCTCGCAAACGATGAATTTGTACAACAGGTATTGCTGCCGGCTGCGGGGCATATTGGTTTGCTGGTAGTGGACGAAGTTCACTGCATTTCAGACTGGGGACATGACTTTCGCCCGGACTACCGCAGACTGGCAAGCATACTCAGCTTCATGCCAGTCAACATGCCTTTGCTGGGAACTACGGCCACGGCGAATAATCGGGTGCTTGATGATATTAAAGAACAACTGGGTGACTTGGTGATCCAGCGCGGCACCCTGATGCGGGAAAGCCTGGCATTACAGACGATGCGACTTTCCGATCAGTCGGCCCGTCTGGCTTGGCTCGCAGAGCACATTCCTCAACTCCCGGGAACGGGCATCATTTATACCTTAACCAGACGTGACGCGGAGCAAGTGGCGGAATGGCTACAGCAGAACGGTATTGAGGCCCGCGCCTACCACAGCAGCATCGTTTCAGAAGAATATCCTTCCTCCCATGAATACAGGCTGCACCTGGAAGAACTGTTGCTTAACAATCACATCAAGGTCCTTGTCGCAACCACCGCCCTGGGCATGGGATATGACAAACCGGATCTGGGATTTGTCATCCATTACCAGGCGCCGGGATCCGTTGTAGCCTATTACCAACAAGTAGGACGAGCGGGACGTTCCATCGAACATGCCTTCGGCATCATGATGACCGGTTCGGAAGATGAGGAGATTCACGAGTATTTCCGAAACGCGGCGTTTCCCAACGTGGCTCATGTCACTGCAATCCTGGACGCTCTTGCGACAAGTGATGGCCTGGCTATACGCGAAATTGAGCCGCGGGTGAATTTGCATTACGGGCAGATAGAGAAGGCGCTCAGTTATCTATCGGTGGAAAACCCCGCGCCTGTTCTGAAAGACGGCAACCGCTGGGTCAGGACACCGGTCTCATTCGCGCTGGACCAAACAAAAATACAAAGATTAACCGGTCAACGCGAAAAGGAATGGCGGCAAGTCCAACAGTATATTGACACCCGGGAATGTTTGATGACGTATTTGGCGCGGGCCCTGGATGATGCGGAGTCCCGGCCATGCGGCAAGTGCGGCAACTGTCTTGGCAGGCCGGTTGTCAGTTATTCTTTTTGTAGCGAAACCGCCGCCAGGGCCATCCTGTATCTCAAACAAGCCGATATCCCCCTCATCTGCAAAAGATCCGCAGGCAAGAATGCATTTCCCCTGTACAGATTCAGTGGAAACTTTCCGGTAGCCCTGCGCGCGGAAACAGGCCGGATCCTGTCGCGTTGGGGCGATGCCGGATGGGGACGGATGGTGGCGGAGGATAAGCGTTCAGGCCGTTTCAGAGAGGAACTGGTGGAAGCGACCGCGGATATGATTCAGTTGAGATGGAAACCGCTGCCGGCCCCGGTGTGGATAACATGCGTCCCTTCCCGTCTGCATCCAGGTCTTGTGCCGGACTTTTGCCAACGCCTGGCCTCGCGCTTGGGGTTGCCTTTTTTGCCTGTCATTGTCAAGATACGCGACAATGGTCCACAGAAGATGCAGCAGAACCGGTTTTACCAATGCCGCAATCTGGATGGCGTCTTTGCCGTGGAAGAAGCCGTTCCGGAACACCCCGTACTCCTCGTGGATGATATGGTCGATTCCACTTGGACCATGGCCGTAACGGCGGCGTTGCTGTTGCAGGCCGGCAGCGGACCGGTATGGCCCCTTGCCCTCGCGAAGACCACTTCTGGAGACTGACATGAGCCTAAGCCCGAGAACACAGGCAGTATTACTCCTTACCGCATGGCTTAATAAGCCTGCTGAGGGAGAGCCAAAGCCGCTTACACCGTCCGAATGGGGGCGTTTTGCCCAATGGATGAAAGAAAAAGATATCGTCCCTGAAAGCCTGGTTGAAACAAAAAATATTACACCGCTTCTTGCGGGTTTCATCGATCCGAGTATTACATCCGACCGGCTTAGGCGCCTGCTGGAACGTTCCGCCGCAATGGGGCTCGCCCTGGAAAAATGGCAACGCGCCGGATTATGGGTTGTAACCCGGGCGGATGCCAATTACCCCGCCCGTTTGAAAGCACACCTTGGTATAAACGCCCCGCCCCTGTTATTTGGTTGTGGAAACCGCGTCCTCCTGGAACAGGGCGGTATAGCCGTAATAGGATCCCGCAATGTGGACGTTGAAGGCCTCGCTTTCACGACCGCTCTGGCCGGCGAAGTCGCGTTACAGGGAAAATCCATCGTATCCGGAGGCGCCCGGGGGGTTGATGAGGCGGCCATGCTTGGCGCCCTGAAAAAAGACGGCACGGTAATAGGGGTACTGGCCGACAGCCTTTTGAGGGTAGCGACTTCTGAAAAATATCGAAGTGGTTTGATGAAAAAAAACCTTGTGCTTGTGTCCCCTTTTAATCCTGAAGCGGGCTTTGATGTGGGAAATGCCATGGCCCGTAACAAGTATATTTATTGCCTGGCGGATGCCGCCGTGGTCATTGATGCCGGGAACAATAAAGGCGGCACGTGGGCTGGCGCCGTTGAAAATCTCAAGCAGGGGTGGGCCCCATTATGGGTGAAAGAGCATAATGACGCCACTTCCGGCAACAGCGCACTTATAAAACAAGGCGGACGTCGCCTCCCGGAAGGCGCGTTTAAAATCTCTTCTCTGATAACACCCGTTGAAAAGCCCCCCGAAGAACCCTTGCTACCCGGATTGTTCGAAGAAAAAAAGGTCGTGCCAGTGTGTTCTAAACGAGACAAAATAAGCGCGGCCGCTTCCATTAATGAGATGTCCACTGCCTACCCGGAGACGCCACAGACAACATCCTATTGCAGCCTGTACAAGTGTTTTTTGACAGCCATGAAGCACGAAACCCAAAAAACGCCGCTAAACACCGAAGAGCTACAAAAGCGGCTTACGATCACCAAGACCCAGCTTAATCACTGGTTAAAGCAGGCGGTATCGGAAGGCCATATCAAAACATCTGGCACCCCCCCGCGGTTTCAAATTTCTATGCCCGGAAAAGAGGTTCCAAAATCGTGAGGCAAAACCGCTGAGCATCAGTGTGCAGCGGAGCAGGATGCAATGGCGTCAATGGCCTGCAGTTCCTCCAAGGTAAAATCCATATTCTCCAGTGCGGCAACGCATTCCTGAATCTGTTGCGGGGTACGGGCGCCGATGAGGGCGCTGGTGACGCGAGGATCGCGCAGGGTCCAGGCCAACGCCATCTGGGCAAGGCCCTGTCCCCGTTTCAACGCGAGTTCATGCAGGCGGCGCACCTGGTCCAGTTTGGACGCGGTAATTTGTTCAGGCTTGAGGAACCCGTCCGGGTCGGCCGCGCGCGAATCCCGGGGCATGGGGTTGGCGGGATCGAGATATTTCTCCGAAAGCAGCCCCTGCTCAAGCGGCGAGAATACAATGACGCCGGTTCCGTAAGCTGCCGTATGTTCCAGCAGGTCCGTTTCAATCCAGCGGTCCAGCATGTTGTACCGGGGCTGGTGAATCGTGAGGGGCGCCCAGCCGCGACGCCGGACCAGTTCCGATGCCCGTACAAACAACGGGCCTCGGTAACTGCTCACTCCGGCATACAAGGCCTTGCCCTGGCGCACAATCAGGTCCAGGGCGCTGAGAGTTTCCTCCAGGGGCGTATCCGGGTCGGGCCGGTGGGAATAGAAGATGTCCACGTACTCCACGCCCATACGCCGCAGCGACTGGTCCAAACTGGCCACCAGGTATTTCTTGCTGCCCCATTCCCCGTAAGGCCCCGGCCACATGTAATACCCGGCCTTGGAGGAAATGATCAGTTCATCGCGGTGCGCTGAGAAATCTTCTTTTAAAATACGGCCGAAGCGTTCCTCCGCGCTGCCGGGTTCCGGCCCGTAGTTGTTTGCCAGGTCGAAATGGCAGATGCCCAGGTCAAAGGCCGTGCGCAGCATGGTCCTGCAATTTTCATGATCGGCACGGGTGCCGAAATTATGCCACAAGCCCAGGGAAATGGCCGGCAGTCGCAGGCCGCTCCGGCCGCAGCGGCGGTACTGCATCGTTGCGTATCGGTCAGGATTGAACATGGTATAGATCCTTTCTTTTCTTAGGAAGATACAGTATCATACTGGTCACATTCACACCCAGTGTGGATTATGGAGGGGGAGAACTTGCAATTATTTGGGATTAAGTTTATAATGTTGATTGTTTAACTTGTATATCCCTAGGTTCCACCCAATCTTTGTCAGTCCAACGTTCAGGAGAACACACCATGGCGGACACCACAAAATCACAACGGCTGGGAACGCTTGCGCTGCATGCCGGACAGGAACCGGATCCGGTGACCGGGGCGCGGGCCGTGCCCATTTATCAAACCAGTTCCTATGTGTTCCGCGATCACGAACACGCGGCGCGGCTGTTTGCCTTGGAAGAGTTTGGCAATATCTATACCCGCCTCATGAATCCCACTTCGGACGTGTTCGAAAAACGGGTCGCGGCGCTGGAAGGCGGCGTGGGTGCGCTGGCGCTGGCCTCGGGTTCGGCCGCCATCACCACGGCAGTCCTGAACATCACGAAGGCGGGCCAGAACTTCGTGTCGTCCCAGACCCTTTACGGCGGCACCTACAATCTCTTTGCCCACACGCTGAAGGACCTGGGCATTGAGGCGCGCTTTGTGAACGCCTCAAACGCGGACAATTTTAAGCAGGCCATAGACGACAAGACCCGGTTTCTCTACCTGGAAACCATCGGCAATCCCGCCAATGATGTGGCGGATTTCGAGGCGATCGCCAAAATTGCCCATGACCACAGCATCCCGCTGATCGTGGATAACACGGTGGCCTCGCCGGTCCTGTTTAGGCCCTTTGATCACGGCGCGGACATTATCGTTCACTCCGCCACCAAGGTGCTTGGCGGACATGGCACGTCCATCGGCGGCGTTCTCGTGGACAGCGGCCGCTTCGACTGGAACAACGGCAAGTTCCCCGAGCTGACGGAACCCTGCGAAAGTTATCACGGCATGAAGTTTTATGAAACCTTCAAGGCCGTCGGCAATATCAGCTATATCCTGAAGGCTAGAGTCACCTTGCTGCGCGACATGGGGGCGTGCCTTTCGCCCTTCAATGCCTTCCTGTTCCTGCAGGGCTTGGAAACGCTGCACCTGCGCGTGCCCCGTCACAGCGAAAACGCGCTGGCCGTGGCGACATTCCTGGAAGCCCATCCCGCCGTGGACTGGGTGAATTATCCCGGACTGCCCAGTCACCGCGACTACAAACGGGCGCAGAAATACCTGCCCAAGGGCCAGGGCGCCATCCTGGGCTTCGGTATCAAGGGTGGTTCCGACGCGGCGATAAAATTCATCAACGGATGCCGGCTGGCCTCACATCTCGCGAACATCCTGGACGCGAAGACTCTGGTGATTCATCCCGCGACCACCACGCACCAGCAACTGTCCGCCGAAGCACAACGCGCCGCGGGTATCTCGCCGGAGTTCATCCGCGTGTCCGTGGGGCTTGAAGACATTGAAGACATCCTGGAAGATCTGGACCAGGCGTTGAAGGCCTCGCAGCAATAAAAGAGATTGAACACGAAAGAGACGAAAGAACACGAAAAGGAAAACCAATAAAAGCGTAAGCACGGCTTGCGTACACCAAAACAAAGTTGTTCCTGATCGTGGTACTATAACAAGAAAGTATTAAAGAAAAGGCGGTTGCGTTATTTTCGTTTTTCCGTGTTATTCCGTGTATTCCTTGGTCGACTCTTCGCGTTTGTGTCCTTCGACCGCATTGTGTTTCAATTTAGCGTTGTCAGGCATGCCATAACGTTTATCGTATCCCCATAACAGGCCTCAATGGAACCAACGTCTCACATACCACCAGATTCGGTGGGGATCGTAACTACGCACCAGGCGCTTCTAGAAGAAACCCACGACGGGTTTATTCTGGAAAGCGGCGCGAAGCTGGGCCCCATCACCGTCGCCTATGAGACCTACGGGCAACTCAACGAATCGCGGACCAACGCGGTGCTGGTGTGCCATGCCCTGTCGGGCGACGCGCACGCGGCGGGGCGTTATTCGGCGGAGGACGCCAAACCGGGGTGGTGGGACAGCATGATCGGGCCAGGCAAGGGTATCGACACGGAGAAATACTTCGTCATCTGCTCGAACTTCCTGGGCGGTTGCAAAGGCACCACCGGCCCCGCCAGCATCAACCCCGAAACAAACGCCCCCTACGGGCTGGACTTCCCCGTGATCACGGTCGGCGACATGGTTCGTGTGCAAAATGCGCTGGTGCGGCAATTGGGCATCGAACAACTGCTGTGCGTGCTGGGCGGCTCCCTGGGTGGCATGCAGGCGCTGGAATGGGCGACGCGCTTTCCCGAGGCGCTGCGCTCCGTCATGCTCATCGCGACCAGCCACGCGACGGGTGCCCAGCAAATCGCCTTTGACGCCGTGGGGCGCAATGCCATCCAGGCGGACACGGAATTCCAAAGCGGTGATTACGCGCCGGGCAAAGGCCCGCGCAGCGGACTCGCCATCGCGCGGATGCTCGCCCACATCACCTACCTGTCCGACCAGTCCATGCGTCGCAAGTTCGGCCGCACCCTGCGCAACGGCGACCGCCTGGGCTACCATTTCGAGAGCGAGTTCAATGTGGAAACCTACCTGGACCACCAGGGCGAGGGTTTCGTGAATCGCTTTGACGCCAACACCTATCTGTACGTCACCAAGGCCATGGATTATTTTGACATCGCCGCGGCTTTCCCCTCGCTCGATGCGGCGCTGGCGCGCGTCAAAGCCTCCGTGCTGGTCGTTTCCTTCACCTCGGACTGGCTGTTCCCGCCATACATGTCCCAGGAAATGGTATACGCCCTGGCCAGGAACCGGCGGCATGCCAGTTACTGCAATATTCGCTCTGATGCGGGCCATGACGCCTTTCTACTGGAAGTGAAAGACCTGTCCCGCCTGATCTCCGGCTTTCTCATCCATACGCTGCACCCGGAACGGAGCTGCGACAACTGTCCGCCCAAGCCCTGTGACGGGCAGGATACGGAAACTAAAAGCCCCGACGGTAACCGCACCCTGTCCCAGTCCCGGCGCGTTGATTACGACATGATTGTCGATCTCGTGGACGAGAATAGCCGCGTGCTCGACGTTGGTTGCGGCGAGGGCGAACTCCTGTGCCGCCTGCAGCGCCGTCGCAATGTAACCGGTCTCGGCATTGAAGTGGACCAGGAAAAAGTGATCCGCGCCATCGCCTGCGGCATCAACGTCATACACGCCAACATCGACAAAGGCCTGGCCGAACTGCCCGACGATTCCTTTGATTACGTCATCCTGAGTATGACCCTGCAGGTTCTCAAGAATCCCGCCTTGGCACTGAAAGAAATGCTGCGTGTCGGCAAAAAATGCATCGTGACTTTTCCCAACTTCGGCCATTGGCGCGTGCGCGCCGAACTGGCCTTCCTCGGGCGCGCGCCCGTCACCTCGCAGCTGCCTCACAGCTGGCACGAATCCCCCAACCGGCACGTCCTTACTGTCAGGGACTTCCGTGCTTTCTGCGCCCAGTTCCAGTTCGGCATCGAAAAGGAAATTTTCCTGCACGACAACGGCCAGACCCGGGTGCTGCCCAACCTCCGCGCGGAAGAAGCATTGTATGTGCTGAGAAAAAGTCCTGCCTGAACCTATCCGAAGACACAGGTGCTGATTTTTGATTTCCCAGATAAAAAACTGTCATGATGCCGTTTCTTGGGCTGAAACCATCAACCGGGCGGTTTTATATGAGCACATCACTTCCGGAGCAATGCCGCGGCTGCAGACATCTTTTTTATCGCTTCGGGAATGCCCTGTGCAACAAGCGCATGTTGCAAAAATGCATTCATGAGGGCGACACGCAGAAAGTGCTGATGGCGCCAGGGCTATGTTACCTGCTCAATCCCGATAATCAATGCGCCGAATACGCGCCTCCGCGTTTCCATCGGCTGAAGAAATGGTTCAAGAAAAAATGAATCGCCCTCGGCATCATCGGCACGATAGAACAGACGCGTTTCAACTGGTTTTACGTTTCCTTGCCAATAAACCCAGGAAACGTCATTCCGGCTTTTTCGCGCCCGATGTCTTATATCAAAGTGCGCTTCCCGACAGCGCGAAAAAGGCCGGAATCCAGATTCAAGCCACGTGAAGGAAGAGATTCTTTCCTGCCCGAAAAATGAGACATCTTTCGTTAGAAACGCATTACCAATCCTTGACTGTTCCTGTGAAATTCGTTACTATCACGTTCGTGTGCCGTTTTCGGCGGCCGCATGCTTTTGCATACAAGCCGTTTTGTTTCTTACGCCGGGCAATGGAGGACGCCTGCGTGCCTCATTGCCCCGGCGGGATATCCGGACAGGGCGTAAACACGGGGAGATGACTTATGACACTGGAGGCGATGGTAGTAATCAGTATGACCTTGGGCGCGCTTTCGAGCGAATCCGCAATACGGCCCGAATACCTGGACACGCCCCTGACCGCAGGGGATTGGGACGCCCGTTATTTTGACGTCCAGGCGTCGAGGCCCTTTGAGATCAACCTGACGCCCGCGCGGTGGGTGTGGATGCCGTCCGCACGTACCCTCTCCAATACGTTCATCCTCTTCCGCAAAGAATTCGACCTGCCGGGCAGCGTGCCGGTGCGGGCGCGCGGATGGGTCACCGCGGACAGCCGCTATCGGCTGTCGGTAAACGGAGTGCGGGTGCAATGGGGCCCGGCGCCTTACGACCCGCGCTATCAGGAGGCCGATGGCTTCGACATCGCGCCGCTGCTCCAACCCGGTAAAAATGTCATTGGCGTGGAGGTGCTTCATTACGGCCTGGGCGACGGCACCTGGCCGGCCGGTAAGCCGGGTATGATTTTTCATGCCGTGCTGGAATTCAAGAATGGCGCGAAACTGAACGTAATGTCCGATGACTCCTGGAAAGTTTTTCTCGACCGCGCCCACGCGCCAGGTCAACATAAGCGCTGGTACCTGCGGGCGCTTCAGGAAGAATTCGACGCGCGGCTGCACCCCTACGGCTGGGATACCCCCGAGTTTGTGGTGGGGAGGGAATGGCTGCATGCCATGCCTCTCATCTGCGGTCCGGACAAGCCCGCCGCGTGCAGCAACTATGAAAGCAATGACCTGATCGACCGCATCCAGGCGGAAAACGGCTCGCTGCGGGCGCGCCAGATACCGCTCATAAAAGAGTTCATCGTTCCAGCCAAAGGACTTGCCGATTCCGGCAGGGTGCGCTGGCGGCGCGATCCCCGCGACTGGTTCGACATGCGAATTCCCGATTCCTTTACCATTATCGAAGAACCGATCGCCCAGGTCCTTCCGGAGGATGCCGGCGTGACCCTGCCCGCAACGCCGAGGGGCGAAGGGGTTTTCGCCACCTTTGAATTCACCGAGCAGATGGTTGGCTGGCCGCAATTCACCATCGATGCGCCCGAAGGCGCCATCATCGAGATGATGGTCCAGGAATCGCACGCGGAGGACGGCCCCGCCTGGATGGACACCCACTTCTTCGCCTGGACACGGTTCGTTTGCCGGGAAGGCATCAACGTATTTGAGCCCTTCGATTATGAATCCTTCCGCTGGGTGCAGCTGCACGTGCGCAACGCCTCGCGTCCCGTCTCCATTTCCGGAGTGGGCGCGCGCAGGCGGATCTTCGACTGGCCCAACCCCGTGCAGGTGACGTGCGCCGACCCTGCGCTACAACGGCTTTTTGACGCCACGGCCAACACCCTCAACAACAGCGCCATCGATGTCGTGGTGGACGGCATGGGCCGGGAACGCCAGCAGTACAGCGGCGACTGCGGCCCGCAACTCTTCGCGATCCGCTACGGTTTCGGGGAAACACGCCTGCCCGCACGGTACCTGCGCACCTTCAGCGAGGGCCTGACCCCGGAAGGCTATTTCCTGGACTGCTGGCCCGCCTTCGACCGGCTCGCGCGGGTCATGCAGAAACAGGTGCAGGCGGCCTATTGGGGCCCCATTCTTGACCACGGCATCGGCTTCACGTTCGACTGCTGGAATCACTATCTCGAAACGGGCGATCTCGAAAGTGTGACCGAAGCCTACCCGCGCCTGCTGCGTTTCGCCGGCTATCTCGAATCCATACTTGGGAAAGACGGCCTGCTGCCCGTTGAGGACCTCGGCATCCCGACCGTTTGGATTGACCATGACGCCTACAAGAAGCCGGCGCACAAACAATGCGCCTTTAACCTGTATGCGGCGGCCATGTTCCGCCACGCCCTCGCACCGCTGGCCAAAGCCTTCGGCGACAACGAACAACATAAAGCCTTCCAGGACGCCGGCGACGCTCTCCTGGCGGCGGTGCAGACCCGGTATTGGGATGAGGCGCGCGGCATGTTCGTGGCCAACCTGCCCTGGGCGGAGGAAGAAAAAGAAATCCGCCTGTGCGACCGTTCCCTGGCTACCTCCATCCTTTTCGATCACTGTCCGGATGGCAAAACGGGCGCCGCGCTGAACGCGCTCGCAACCTGTCCGCCGGAAATGGGCCTGTCCTATCCCGCGAACGCTTACTGGCGTTACTGGGCGCTGTCGAAACTGTCACGGACGGACGTGGTGCTCAAGGACTTTCGGGAGCGCTGGGCCACCATGGATTCCGTGCTGCTGAACAACACGCTGCAGGAAAACTGGACCGCCCGGCCGGATTCCACCGCCGAGTGGAGCCATTGCCCCGTTTGTCCATTATATATTCTCTACATGGATATCCTGGGCATCCGTCCCACAGCGCCGGGTTTCACCGCGTGCGATGTGCGCCCGCAGCTGGGCGACATCGGCGATATCGAGGCCACGGCCCATACCGTACAAGGCCCCTTCACGTTCAAGGCCCTTCGGAAGGGACAGGAATATGACGTCAGGCTGACCGTTCCCAAGGGCTGCCAGGCAACCCTGATATTGCCGGAATCCCTGCCGTGCGAGTTGAAACCATCTCCCAGTCCGGTGCCGCCCGGGTTAAACGCTTATCAACTGCGGGAAGGCGCCGAAAACCGTTTCAAGGCGATTTAAGCACTCACAGAAAAAATAAATTTCGGGGACCTGTTCGAATGGCACTAACTTAAGGCATATGCCAATCGCAAATCTTAGTATACGATGAAGCAAAGAAGGGACTGACCCCAAAAAACTTACTCAAACCCTTATCTTCACCAACAACAAGATTCTTTTTTGGGGTCTGTCCCTCCTTTGCGCCAGAATTCAAAACTGGACTGCGGGCAACGCTCGCATTAAAAAAGGAGTTTTCCCATGTTTTCTCGTCAACATCTGTTTGCTGGATTGTTACTCGTGCTTATGTCAGGCCTAGCCGTTTCACAATCGGCCCCGGAACTGGTTTCCGTCAAAAACATCTGGGGCCAGGGGGAACACAACGCCTTCACAGACCTGATTCGCTTTAACGAAACCTGGTATTGCGTGTTCCGGGAAGCAACAGGCCACGTCAAAGGGGATGGCGGCATCCGCATCATTACCTCCGCCGACGGCGACAGCTGGGAATCCCGCGGCCTGCTCCTGGAAGAAGGGGTGGACCTCAGGGATCCGAAGATATGCCTCACGCCGGACAAGCGGCTGATGATTACCATGGGCGGGTCCTTTTACCGGGACGGGGTGCTGCTCAACCGTAGACCGCGCGTTTCCTTTTCCCCGGATGGCGCGGCATGGTCCGCCCCAGCGCCCATAGCCCGTGACGGCGACTGGCTCTGGCGCACCACCTGGCATGACGGTATTGCTTATGGGGTCACGTACAGCGGGCCCGTGCAGGAAAAAGAGGAATGGACATTGACCCTGATGCAAAGCAAGGACGGCCTAAACTGGACCCCGGTTACGGGACTGGACGTCACTGGAAAGCCCAATGAGACCACGCTGCGCTTCCGGGAGGACGGTACCATGATGGCGCTCATACGCCGCGAAGACGGTTCGCGGAACGCCTGGTTTGGAACCAGCAAGCCTCCCTACACGGCATGGGAATTCAAGGAACTCGGCTGGGCCATGGGCGGTCCGAATTTTATCCTGCTGCCTGATGGCCGCATGTTCGCCGCCGGGCGAAAGTATACGCCGGAAGTAAAAACCGCTCTCGGGCCCCTGACTCCCGAGGCGTACACCCCGGTTCTGGAATTTCCCAGCGGCGGCGACACCAGTTATCCCGGGCTGGTGTGGCACGATGGGCTGTTATGGGTCAGTTATTACGCCTCCCACGAAGGAAAGACTTCTGTCTACCTCGCGAAGGTGCGGCTGTAGAACGCCAACGCTATAACGCTATAGGGTATAGTGAAGAACGCATTTTAAAGCATTGCGCGTTTTATTGCGAACCGTCGCAATAAGCGTCATTCCGGTTTTTTCGCGACATAAGGCCTATATCACAGAACGCTCCCAGATAACGCGAAAAAGACCGGAATCCAGCATTGCTGTGCGACAAAAAATGAATTGGTCATGAAGACGGTTCCTTATTTGTGCTTGCCTGTGGTTTTTGAAGATAGATTGCGGTCTTTGTCCCCGGCAACACCTGTTTCAGTACCGGTAATAGTCCGGTTTGTAGGGGCCCTCGACGGGCACGCCCAGGTAGTCCGCCTGCTCGGGGGTCAATACCTCCAGTTCCGCCATCAATTTTGGCAGATGTAGCCGGGCCACCTCCTCATCGAGCAACTTGGGCAGGGTGTACACCTTGCCCGGTTCATAGTCCGCCGTCCGCGTGAACAGCGCGATCTGGGCCAGCGCCTGGTTGGTGAAGGAATTCGACATCACGAAGGACGGATGCCCCGCCGCGCAGCCCAGGTTAACCAGGCGCCCACGGGCCAGCAGGATGAGTTCCCTCCCGTCGGGGAAAATGAACTTGTCCACCTGGGGCTTGATGTTGAGTTCCTTGATGTCCTCCTGTTTTTCCAGCCAGGCGACATCGATCTCGGCGTCGAAATGCCCTATGTTGCACAGAATGGCCTGGTGTTTCATGGCGCGCATGTGTTCGCCCGTAATGACCTTGCAGCAACCGGTGGCGGTGACGAAAATGTCGCCCAGCGGTGCGGCTTTCGCCATGGTCATCACCGGGTATCCCTCCATGGACGCCTGCAGCGCGCAGATGGGGTCAATCTCCGTCACAATGACCTTCGCGCCCAGTCCGCCCATCGCCTGGGCGCAGCCCTTGCCCACGTCACCGTATCCGGCGATCACTACCGTCTTACCCGCCACCATGACGTTGGTGGCACGCTTGATGCCGTCCGCAAGGGATTCGCGGCAGCCGTATAGGTTGTCGAATTTGGACTTGGTGACGCTGTCATTGACGTTGATCGCGCGGGTGCGCAGCGTGCCCTCGCCCATCATACGGTACAGGCGGTGCACGCCGGTGGTGGTTTCCTCGGAAACGCCGATCCAGCGTGCCGCCACCCGCCTCCAGTAACCGGGATCTTCCCCGTGCACCCGGTGCAACAAGGTATCGACCGCCTCCACGTCCGGGTTGTCCCGGCTGATATCCGGGAGCGCCCCCGTCTTTTCAAAGGCTTCCTCCAGCGCGCAACCCCGGTGTATCAACAGCGTGGCGTCGCCGCCGTCGTCCACCACAAGGTTCAGCGTTTCCCCGCCGGGGAAACGCATGGCCTGCCAGGTGCACCACCAGTATTCTTCAAGGCTTTCTCCCTTCCACGCGAACACGGGCACACCGGTCTCGGCAATAGCCGCCGCGGCATGATCCTGGGTGCTGAAGATGTTGCAGCTGCACCAGCGCACATCCGCGCCAAGCGCTTTCAAGGTCTCGATCAGCACCGCCGTCTGGATCGTCATGTGCAGGGAGCCCATGATGCGCGCGCCTTTGAGGGGCTGCTGCCCGGCATAGCGGGCGCGCACTTCCATCAGGCCCGGCATTTCCACTTCCGCCACGTCGATTTCTTTACGGCCCCACTCGGCCAAGCTCAGGTCCGCCACCTTGAAGGGAAGCGCCGCCGTCAGCGGCAGATCCGCCACAGATGCGCTGGACGCGGACGCCGTGGACAGGCCGGCCGCCGCGCCGGCGGCCAGCATCGAGGTCTTACCAAAATCCCGGCGGCTGATAGGATTGTAAAATGCGTGGCTCATGACAATTCTCCTGTGCGTTGTGCCCTTCCTCTGGTTCCCAAATTCCATTTGGGAACCCAATCTCTCTTGAAATTCCATTTCACGTTACCCAGTGTATCACGCTTTTAGCATGGATTGGGGACAATGATTGCGAAATGGAACTTCGCAGGCAAGTGCGTTCCCAAATGGAATTTGGGAACGAGCCTCGCACTGTGAGGGTGTCGTAGGCCGGGTGGAGCGGAACCATATTACCTTGACCTTATTTGCAAATATGACCGAAAGGATACACAGACGCTTAGAACATGCATATGGCGAAGCGTAACCCGCCTTCATTAATCCATGCACGCAACGTATTCTTTCCCGCAAATCGCGGAAGAACCTTTTCTTCTTTGCTGTACAAGCATAACGAAAACAAGGCCGTTAAAGCATGTTCGCCGGGGCGCCAATAACTACCGAAACCACTCTCGAAAAATGCAATGTATCTCGGGTACATTGTCCAGACACAATACCCGGAGGATCAGTCATGGCATTCCTGTCATGGACATTTCATGGTCCCATGACTTACAATCGAACTTTAAATACTAAAGGGTTTGATATGGCTATACCGGATTTCCAGAAAATAATGCTTCCACTTTTAAAAAAAGCCGCGGATGTGACGGATTTCCTTCTTCGCGATTTTGGGGAATTGCTGGCGAACGATTTTAATTTAAGCGAAGCGGAACGCGCCGAAGTACTGCCGAGCGGAGGCCAGACACGCTTCATCAACCGCGTCAGCTGGGCTGCAATCTATCTGTACAAAGCCGGGCTCCTTGAAAGGGTAAAGCGTGGACATTACAAAATCAGCCATCGTGGCAGAAAAGTCTTAAAAGAAGGCCCTGAGGAAATCAACATCAAGTTCTTGTCCCGTTACCAGGAATTCATCGACTTTCATAAGCACACCAAAAAAGATGATAGCAACGGTGAATCAACGGTCGTGGAAAGCACCCCGGAAGAGGCTCTGGAGTCCGCGCATCAGGCTCTAAAGGAAGGCCTGGCCATAGATATTATTCAGGCAATAAAGCAATGTTCTCCTGAATTTTTTGAACGCCTGGTAATAGACGTGCTCGTAAAGATGGGCTATGGCGGTTCGCGAAAAGAGGCGGGCCAGGCCGTGGGCAAGGCTGGTGACGGCGGTATTGACGGCATCATCAAGGAGGACCGGCTTGGCCTGGATATCATTTACATTCAAGCCAAGCGCTGGGAGGGCATGGTCGGCCGTCCGCAGATTCAGGGCTTTGTAGGCGCCCTGGCGGGAAAACATGCGCAAAAAGGCATCTTCATCACCACATCGGCTTTTACAAAGGATGCGGCTGATTATGTGCATACCATTGACAAGAAGATTATTCTGATTGACGGTCCCCGGTTGGCCGATCTCATGATCGAGCATAACGTCGGCACGACAACCATCGCCAACTATGAAGTGAAACGTATTGATACGGATTATTTTTCCGAAGAATAACTGCGCTTTTTTACAAGGGCGTCCTTTGATAAAGGCATAACCGTTATACTCACTCTTACCGACAAAAACCTTTTCCTGCGGCACGCAGCTACGGCTCTTCCGAAGACCACCCTGGTATATGACCTGATGCTGCCCATGCTGCTGTTCGGGTGCCTGGGCGCGATCACGTGGGCCATACGGGGCACCAGTGGCTGGGGCGGCATCGACGGCACGCTGGTGCCGGGGCTGACCTGGGGCATGCTCTGGTATTACCTGTGTTGGCGCAAGGGGCTGGACGCACGGGGTATTGTGCTGTGGCTGGGCCTGGGTCTCGGGTTGGGCGGCGAACTGGGCTATGGCCAGTATGTGTCTTGGATACGGGGTTCATTCGAAACCGCCTCCGGCCCGCTTCCCGTTTCGCCCTGGACGGGATACCTGTGGTTCGCAGTCTGTGGTATAGGCTGGGCGGCGCCGGGCGGAATTCTGCTGGGCTGGGCGCTTCATGCCGGGGTATCCCCCGGAAAATGGACGGTGCGTGTTCTGTTGCTGCTGGCGTTGTTGGTCATCCTGTTCGATGCGCCCCTGCCGGGACTGGACGCGGGGGCGGTTTCTTGGACAGGAACGCAACTTGCCCGCACGGCGCCCGGGCTGCTCTTTCCCCTGGCGGACACCAGCCTCTACGTGGGCGAACTGGACCGCCACCTGATCCGCACGGTATACACCAACACGCAGAACGCGGGGGCGCTCGTGTGGTGGTTGTGTGCCCTGTTGCTGGCGGTATTGCAGCGGGACCGGGCGACACTGGTGTGCGGCGCGGTGCTCGGCGCCGGTTTCGGGGTGGGCTTCGCTCTCAGCGCGGCATGGTGCCTCGGGTACGGTATCGCGCCCGCCTATATCGACTGGTGGAAAATGTGGGAACTCCATGCCGGCTTTAATCTGGGTGTGCTGTATGCGCTTCTGTGGTACTGGGTCGTCCGCCGGGCCGTTAAATCGATGCCGGAGGGAACTTCACCGCCCCCTGTTTCATTCAACGTATCACAGGAATGGTTCGCTACGTTTTTTATGGCCTTCAGCGGTTTCCTGCTGGTTTTTGCCGCGGGCGCCGAATATTTCTTCTGGACCGGCCTGCTGCTGGCCCTGTTTTACGCACTGTCCCTGATAATCCTCGCAATGCCGGGCGGTACGAAGGGAGGAGGACCTTCCGCAACGGAACTGCGCAAGCGGGTTTCGTTCATTTACAGCGCCTTCCTGCTGGTGTTCATCCTGATTCACGGCGCCACTTCCCGGCTGGGAGTTTTCCTGGAATGCTACAGCCCTTCGGAAGTGGACCAGTATGCGTGGCCATTCGCGCGCATTGCTTTGTTTCTTCCCCCGGCCTTGCTGGTCACCATCGTCACCCTGTATTGTCTCGTCCGCGCCCGCTTCGTTTCAGAAAAACAATGCTCTGCTGAACAATACCTGGCCGGCCGCATGATCGACTTGTTCGCTTTCATTGCCCTGGTGGGCGCCCTGTCCATCTGGCCCGAAAAAATCGGGGTCCTGTATGCATTATTTTTGATGGTCGCGCTCTTTGCCTTTACCAGGATCAACCGCCGTTTTGACGGCATTAACGCCGGCCGGGGCTAACCGTTCCGGGTCCCGAGTGGCGTAGCGATGTTGCTCGGCGCGGAGAGCCCATGCCGCTTAACGGCCTTATGCGCGTTTAAATTCTCTCAACGGATATAGTGTCCCTGCCGGGGGCCATGGGACATTCCTGAAATAAAAGTGCGACGCGGGAGCAAACTGTCCCGCGCCGCGCTGTGATCTATGGAGAAAGGTTACTCTACAGTAACGCTCTTGGCAAGATTACGGGGCTGGTCCACATCGCAGCCCCGGTTTACCGCGACGTAGTAGGCAAAGAGTTGCAGCGGCACCGCCACAATGATCGGGCTGAAGGGCTCGTAGCAGTCCGGCACGTAAATCACGTCTTCACTGTGGGAGAGGATGTTGGTGTCCCCCTCGGTGGCCACGCTGATAACAAGTCCGGCGCGGGCCTTGATTTCCTGAATGTTGGAAACCACCTTGTCATAGGTCTCGCCGGCAACCGCGACGCATACGACCGGCAGTTCATTGGTTACCAGGGCGATGGGGCCGTGCTTCATTTCACCCGCGGCGTAGCCTTCGGCATGGATATAGCTGATTTCCTTGAGCTTCAGGGCACCTTCCAGCGCGCTCGGGAAATTGAAACTACGACCAAGGAACAAGGCGCTCTGGGCGTCGCGATACTTGGGCGTGGCGGCAAGTGTCTTGATAACATCCTGATTGTCCAGGATGGACTGGATCTTGTCGGGAATGGCACGCAGGTGGGCGATCATTTCCTTGGCCTGCTGCTTGTCCATGACGCCGCGTGTTTCCGCGAGCCAGATGGTGAACAGCGCGAAGGCGGTCACCTGGGAGGTGTAGGCCTTGGTCGAGGCGACGCCGATTTCGGGGCCGGCTTGCTGGTAAATCACGCCGTGGGATTCGCGGGCCACGCTGGAGCCGACGGCGTTCACAATGGACGCAACCTGGGCGCCCAGGCTCTTCGCGATGCGGATGGCCTCGAGGGTGTCCGCCGTTTCACCGCTCTGGGACACGGGAATCATGATGGTGTGAGGCGGCACGATGGGGTTGCGGTAGCGGTATTCGGACGCCAGGTCGAGTTCTACGGGCACCTTGGCGAATTGTTCAATCAGGTACTTGCCAACCATGCCGGCGTGCCAGGCGGTGCCACAGGCGACAATCACGATTTTCTGGCAGGCTTTGAGTTCATCGAGGCTGATGTTCATGTCGGGAAGCTTCACTTCCGCGGAGCCTTCTTCCACGCGGCCGCGGAGCGTGTTGCGGATAACGTCCGGCTGCTGGTGGATTTCTTTTAGCATGAAGTGCGGATAGCCTTCCTTCTCGGCGGCGGCGTCGTCCCAGTCCACATGCTTCAGTTCAAGCGTTACGGGATTGCCGGCAAGATCTTCGACTTTTACTTTGCCGCGACGAATCTCACAGACCTGGCCGTTGTCGATGTACATGACGTCGCGGGTATATTTCATGATGGCGGGCACGTCGGAACCGATAAAAGCCTCGTCCTTGCCCACGCCGACGATGAGCGGGCTGCCGTGGCGGGCGGCCACCATTAAATCAGGATGATCTTTGGCAATGACGCCGATGGCATAGGCGCCTTCCACATCCTGGAGGGCGCGCTGCACGGCCTTGAAGAGGTCGCCCTGGTAATACTTGCGTACCAGGTGGGCAATGGTCTCGGTGTCCGTCTGGCTGCGGAAAGTCACGCCTTCGCCTTGCAGTTGGGCACGCAGTTCCTGGTAGTTCTCGATGATGCCGTTGTGCACCACGGCGATTTCTTTGGCCATATCAAAGTGGGGGTGGGAGTTCACCTCGCTAGGCACGCCGTGGGTCGCCCAGCGGGTATGCCCGATGCCCAGCTTGCCTTCAAGAGGGTTCTCGGCCAGTTTGGCATCCATGATCTTCAGTTTGCCCAGGCTCTTGACGCACTCGAGGCCTTTTTCGTTGACCACGGCCACGCCGGCCGAGTCATAGCCGCGATATTCCAGGCGATGCAGTCCGGTCATGATGACTTCCACGGGGCTCCTGTCGCCGATATACCCTACGATTCCGCACATAGTTACGTTCCTTTTAGTGTTGCTGACAAAAAACTTGTATCTCTTCGCGCATGCCTGACGGGGCGCGTCAACGCCCCGTGCCGGCCTGTAGTTGGAAAAACGGCGGCTTACACTTAGGGGAAGGCAAGCCGCCGCACTCTATAATAATCATGGCACTGCCCAAAGGCGGCCATGGCATGGGGCAACAATTAGCGATACAGCGCCTTGGCATCTTCCAGGGTCATGGGCTTGTAATCGCCGGCATGGCCCGCCTGGCCGAAGGCTTTCATGCGCGCGACATACACTTCATACGCGGCTTCGCGGGCCGGCTTCAGATAATCGCGCGGATCAAACTTTTCAGGCTTCTCCGCGAACACTTTGCGGATGGCGCCGGTGATGGCAAGACGGCTGTCGGTATCGACGTTGACTTTGCGTACGCCGTGCTTGATGCCGTCCTGGATTTGTTCAATGGGGATGCCGAAGGTGTCGGGCATGTTGCCGCCGTACTGGTTGATAATGTCGACCAGTTCTTTGGGCACGGAGCTCGAACCATGCATGACCATGTGGCAGTTCGGCATCCGCTTGTGGATCTCATGGATGCGTTCCATGGCGAGGGCCGGCGGCAGCATTTCGCCGGTGACGGGATCCTTGCGGCCGGACTTGTAGGCGCCGTGGCTGGTGCCGATGGCGACGGCCAGCGCGTCCAGTTTCGTCTTCGCCACAAAGTCTTCCGCCTGGGCAGGGTCGGTCAGGTGGTCCTGCACCTGCGCGTCGCTGAGGCCCGCGCCGTGGCCGTCTTCAATGCCGCCCAGGCAGCCCAGCTCGCCTTCCACCGTGACGCCGAGCGGATGGGCGTATTCGACCACCGCCAGGGTAACGGCGACATTCTGCTCGTAGCTGTTCGGTGTCTTGCCGTCTTCACCCAGTGAACCGTCCATCATCACCGAGGTGAACCCGAGCGCGATGGCTTCCTTGCAGGTTTCAAGGCTGTTGCCATGGTCCAGATGCATCGCCACGGGGATGTGCGGAAATTCTTCCGCGGCCGCTTCCATCAATTTCTTAAGGTAGATCATTTTGCTGTATTTCAGCGCGCCGCGACTCGCCTGGATGATAACCGGGCTGTTGGTGTCGTTGGCCGCCTGCATGATCGCCTGAATTTGTTCCATGTTGTTGACATTGAAGGCGCCAACACCATAGCCGCCTTTGGCGGCCTCATCCAGAATCTGACGCATGGGTACGAGTGGCATGGGTATTCTCCTTACGGTTGCATGTATTGATACAGAAATCTCGGGTTACACGTTTGGCAAGAGGGTGGTTTTTGCTTTGCCGGAATCACGCAGCCGTTTATCCCGCAAAAGCATACCGTTAGAAGGGAGCCTTAAGGCATTCTTCTCACGGCGTGATTGTATAACAAATGAGAGGGCGGATTCAAACTTTTATTGATTCCACCTCGATGGCGGGCATGAAAAAAATGTCTTTGTAATCGGGCGGCAGCGTCATCGCGCCTCGCTGGCGCCGTGTTTCCCCCGCGCTTTTAATACGTCCCGAATAAACACAAAAAGGACGCCTCTATTTTTTCTAGAGGCGCCCGCTAGTCTTAAACTTGTAATAACGCTCAGGCAGAATCAGAAATTAATACTGCGCAACGCGGACATCCGCGCCGCCACCGCCTGTGGCACCGCCACCGGCACCGCCGGCCGCGCCACCCGCGCCACCCGCACCGCCGCTTACCGTGCTGCCCACGAGTTCCGTGTCGGCAGGCGCGGCATCCTCAGACGCGGCAATCGCCACACCGGTCAGCACGCACGTCATGACGACCAACGTAACAATCACCATCCACAGACGCTTTGTACTCTTCATGGATTCCATCTCCTTATCTATTTTAAGGCCTCATCGTCAAAATCAGGCGTCACATACCCTACTGGTAACGCTTATCTGAGAGTATTGTACAACATTGGCAGCGAAAAGTAAAGCTTTTTTTTGCCCCGCAACGCCATGGTTATCATAGTCATATTCCGCTTGTTACGAATTTTTCCTGATACTGGACCGTTTTATGGCATTTATTCACCGTTGTCAGGCCTTCTGGCGGGATTATCGATTACCCCGACACGCTCAATTGTACCTTCTTCCGGCAAATAAGGTATGATACCGGGGTGAGTCATGGTCGACGCTTGACGATTAATAATAGATACAACAGCAATGGAGTAGCATGATGACGCAAAAGATTAAAATCAGGGGCATTATGGCGGCAATGGTCACGCCCTTTACCAAGGGTGGTCAGTATGTGGATTTTGACAAGTTAGGCCCCTTGGCCAACCGGTTACTGAGCCAGGGTGCGCACGGCCTGTTTCCTTGTGGAACCACCAGCGAGGGCCTGTTGATGACTCCCGATGAGCGGCGCGAAACCCTGGAGGAAGTGTTGCGCTCGGTGGACAAGAAGACACCGGTCATTGCGCATACCGGCACCTTCGATACGGCGACGACCATTGAATTGACGCGCCACGCCCGTGACTGTGGCGCCACGGCGGCGTCCATCGTGGCGCCGGGCTATTACGGCTACGATGACGATGCCTTGTTTCAATATTATCGGACCATAGCGCGTTCCGTGGAGAAATTCCCGATCCTGCTTTATAATATTCCTTCCTGCGCCCGCAATGTCCTTCAGCCGGAATTGGTGCTGCGTCTTGCGGAATCGGAGGAGAATATTGTCGGCATCAAGGACAGCTCCGGTGTGATGACAGGCATCACCCGTTTGGTCGGCAACGCGCCGGACGGATTTCATGTAATCTGCGGCACCGATGATTACGGATACCAGGCCCTGCTCGCCGGTTGTCCCGCGGTCGTGTCAGGGCTTTCAAACGTGGTCTGTGAAATTTATGCCGCCGTTTATAATAATATTCAGAAGGGCAATCTGAAGAAGGCCTGGCAGGAAGAGGTGCGGCTGGAAAAAGCGGCGCGCATTTTCAAATATGGCCAGAACCTGGCCGCCTTCAAGGAAGGCCTGCGCCTGCGCGGGTTTGACGCCGGTTATGTGCGTCCGCCGCAACGTGAGTTGACGGCGGCGGAAAAACGCGCCCTTGAAAAAGGAATGAAAGAGATAGGCATTATCTAGCGGCCATTTTTATGGACAGTATGGACCGGATGGACGTTTGAATGGGCGACAATCCTGTCCATCCAGTCCATAGAAGTCCATAATGTCCATATTCTTGAAAATACCGAGGATTCCTTTTCATGAATCTGACTATTGCCCAATCGACCCTTCATGGCACGGTAGTGGTGCCCGCGTCCAAATCACATACCATTCGCGCGGTGGTGGCTGCGGCGCTGGCGGGCGGCGAAAGCGTGATTGACACCCCCCTGGAATCCGCCGATGCCCGGGCTGCACGCCATGCCTATGCCATGCTGGGCGCCGAGATTGCCGTGGAGCCCCGGCGATGGCGCGTCCAAGGCACGAACGGCTGCCTGAAAACACCCGATGATGTTATCAACGTGGCGAACTCCGGCACCACCATGCGCATGGCGCTGGGCAGCGCGGCGCTCCTTGATTCAGGCGCCGCCGTGCTGACGGGTGATGCCCAGGTAAGGCGGCGTCCCTGCGGTCCCCTCGCGGCGGCGCTAAACGCCCTCGGAGCCCAAGTGCGGTCCACGCGGAATAACGGATGTCCGCCCATGGTTGTTACTGGAAAGATGCGCGGCGGTGAAGCGGAAATAGAAGCCGTCACGAGCCAATATGTCAGTTCGCTGCTGATGAATGCGCCCTTGGCGGAGGCGGACACACGACTGCGGGTGCCGCTCCTGAACGAAAAGCCCTATGTCGTGATGACCCTGGACTGGCTTGAACGGCAGGGGGTTCGGGTGTCGCATAATGAGGACTTAAGCGAATTCCATATTCCCGGCGCACAACGGTACCAGCCTGTGAACCGCCCGGTACCGGCCGACTTCAGTTCCGCCACGTTCTTTCTCGCGGCGGGCGCGCTGCCGGGAAATGATGTTTGTTGCCGGGGCCTGGACATGAACGATCCCCAGGGTGACAAGGAGGTCGTCACTTACCTCAGGGCCATGGGCGCCGAGGTGACCGAAAGCGCTGATGGCATTGTGGTCCGGGCGGGAACGTTGCGCGGCTGCGAACTGGACCTGAATGCCACGCCGGACGCGTTGCCCATGATGGCCGCGCTGGCCTGCTTCGCGGAGGGCGTTACCCGCCTGGTCAATGTGCCCCAGGCGCGCCTGAAGGAGACGGACCGCATCCGGGTGATGCATGAAGAACTGGAAAAACTAGGCGCGCGCATTACGGAACTTGAGGACGGGATGGTGATCGAGGGAGGCGCCCTGCACGGCGGCACCGTGGCCGGTCATGATGATCACCGTGTCGTGATGGCCCTTGCCGTGGCGGCTACGGCCATTCCTGAAGATGTGGTGATTCACGGCGCCGAAGCCGTCAATGTGACCTATCCCGGGTTTGTGGATGATCTCGCTTCGCTGGGCGGCGTCGCTGCCTGTGACGCTTGCTGAACATGGAAGGATGCTGCACTGATGAATATCGTGGTTATGGGGCCGAAAGGCGCCGGTAAAACCTCCGTGGGCATCGCCCTGGCGGAAACGCTGGGCAGGCCCTGGGTGGATACGGACCGGATCATAGAAGCGCTGGATGGCAAAGGGCGCACATGCCGGGAAATTTTCATCGCTGACGGGGAAGAGGCCTTCCGCGCCCTTGAACGCGAGGCGGCCTGCCGCGCGTCTGAACTGGCCTATCACGTGGTCATTACCGGCGGCGAACTGATGATGAACCCCGACTCGCGCAGGCCTCTGCGGCATGGGGGTGTGCTGATCCTGTTGAAGGCGCAGCCCGCCATCCTGTGGGAGCGTGCCACGCGCGGCGGCATTCCCCCCGCCTTCGCGGGTGAGGACGGCGAGTTTCGCTTCTACCAACAGTGCGCCCAGCGCAAGGAAGTATTGACGCCCTTCGCGGACATTGTGCTGGACACGACGGACGGCGTGCCGGAAGTGCTGGCGGCGGCGCTGGCGGACCGCGTCGGTGAAGAACTGGCCCTGCGCAGTCTCCGGGCGAACTCTTTCGGCGAAATCATAACGTGCACCACCTTCGGTGAAAGCCACGGCAAAGCCATCGGGGTGGTGCTCGACGGCGTGCGGCCGGGCACTCCCCTTGAGAAGGAAGACATTCAGAAGGAACTTGACCGGCGCCGTCCCGGACAGAGCAAGGTGGTCACCCAGCGCCGCGAGGCCGACGCCGTGGAGATCCTGTCCGGCGTGTATGAAGGGAAAACCACGGGCGCGCCGCTGGCCATGATTATTTATAACGAAGACCAGCGGTCAAAGAATTACGACGATTTGAAAGACCTGTTCCGGCCGGGGCATGGCGATTTCACTTTTTATCAAAAGTACGGCCTCCGGGACCACCGCGGCGGGGGACGCCAGTCCGGGCGCGAGACCGCGTGCCGCGTGGCGGCCGGCGCTTTCGCGCGCAAGATCCTGGGCAACCTGGGCGTGCGCATCGTCGCCCATGCCTTGGAGATTGCGGGCATTCGGGCAACACGCTGCGACCATGACGTTATCGAACAGAACCCGGTGCGCTGCGCCGACCCGGATGTGGCGCCGCTGATGGAAGAGGCCATTCTGAACGCGCGCGCGGAAAAGGATTCCGTCGGCGGCATCATCCAACTCGAAATTTACGGCCTGCCGCCGGGCCTGGGCGATCCCGTGTTCGGGAAGCTTGACGCCCGTTTGTGCAGCGCCATCATGACCATAGGCGCCATCAAGGGCGTGGAGGTGGGCGACGGATTCGCCATCACGAAACTGCACGGGTCGGAAGCCAACGACGGCATGAGCCCGGAGGGATTCACCAGCAACCATCATGGCGGCATCCTGGGCGGCATTTCGAGCGGCGCGCCCGTCATCATGCGCGTTGCCGTCAAGCCGACCGCCTCGATAGCCACGAAGCAAAGTACCATCACCGTGACCGGTGATCCTTGCGAGGTGGAAGTCAAAGGCAGGCACGATCCCTGCATCGTGGTGCGCGCGGTGCCCGTTGTTGAGAACATGGCCGCATTCGTGCTGCTCGATGCTTTTGAAATGCAGGCACGGCTGAACCCCGAGTGGGCCAAGAAGCATTATCCCATTTCGTAAATCATTTTCTCGTGCGGGACATACGGGCAGTCTGTTTTCACGGCGTCGCCCCCCGGCGAAGGAAACGGGAAACAAGACGATTCAGGCGCCACGGTCCGTATTCTGAAGAATGAACTCCACTATGGGCGTGGGGTCATCCAGGCCGTGGGGATGATGCTTAAAGCCTTTTTTGAGGAGGAGCGTCATGGAACCGCCCAGTTTTTCGTACCGCTCCTTAAGAACAACCGTGTTCTCCTCGAAAGGCACCACCTCGTCGGCGTCGCCGCATACGTGCAGCAACGGGATTTTCGCGTCGGCCAGGGACTTCAGGTTGTCAATCGGGTTCTTGTCATAAGCAAGCGCTTCCGCCTCGGATTCAAAATGGTAGCACTGCAGCAACTGCTTAAAGTCTTCAGCGCTGCCGGGCCCTTTTCCCTTGCCACCGGGCCAGCTCTTGAAATCACATACCGGGTTGTCGCCGTAAATGCACGATACCTTGTCCGGGTGCGCCGCCGCCCAGTTGTACACATACAACCCGCCGCGGCTCAATCCTTCCAGCGCAGGTTTTCGGGACAGGCCGTGCTCCTTCGTGAGGAACCTGTACAGCGCGGCCCAATGCCCCATGGCGTCGGGGCACCCGAAGGTGTTACCCACCTCCATGTACACCAGGTGAAAACCTTTTTCGACGAGGGCGATATCCGTTTCGGGCCGGTGGTCAAAAAATTCCGCGCGCCAGATCCAGGGCTTTCCCGGGGCGACCGTTTTGGGCGCCACCACCAGCGCCTTTGTGCCGTCCACTTCGAAATCATAGCGGTCAAAACCGCGCCAGTCGGACTTGACCCCGGGGAAAGGCGGCTCCGGTTCGGCGCAAAGAGAAAACATCGGAGCAACGGCGGCAACCGCAACAATCCAAGTTAACAATGTCCGGCTATGCATAGGGTGATTCCTTTCCTGGCGGCAGGCGCGCCTGCCGCATTGTACTCCGAAAACGCCCGACAGGAAAATCTATGGGGAGTGCTATAATGTATACAGCCCCAATGCTGCTGTTTCAACGCGGCCAGGGCGCTTACGAAAGGATGTGTACCATGAACGGGAAGCAATGGTTTAACAGAACCTTCCTCGCGCTGCTTGCCTGTGGCGCCTTTTTGGCCGCCGGATGTCCCTGCGTTATTTCAGGGAACGGCAACGAGGATACGGCGGTGCGGATGACGCCCTTCTCCGGCCGTTTTGGGTATCTCCTGGAAGGTCGCTACGATTTCACGGGAACCCTGACCAAGGAGGCGCTGACCGACCCGAACTGGGTTTTGGAGGGAACCTTGACTTTTCCCACCACCGGCTATACGGTGCGGCAGCCTGATGTCCGCGTCGCGGAATCCTATCCCGAACAGGTCACCGTAACCATCACGGTGACGCCCCCCGCGCCCGGGACCATCGTGGCGCAGGCAACCTTGCCTGTTCAGGTTACCGCGGATATCGCCGCCTCCAACGAGGCGAAATTCAGCATCCATATTGTGGATGAGGGCGGCTCAACTGATACCGGTGCGCCTGAAGTCCTCCTGCATAAGGAAGAAGATGACTGGCAGTTCCTTCCGGATGAGATAAATCCAGTCCTGCTTGTCACCTGTCCCTCCGGGATAGGGTCCGCCGTGGTCTACTACCAGCCGGCCGGTTCCGCGCCGACCCTTTCCATCGGCCTGGCCTATGGGCCGGAACAGCCCTTCCCCCGTCTGGAGGGCGTGGACGTAACCGGGCCCGACGGCAAGAAATGGTCCGGCCTGACCACCTCACCCCAGCCCGACGGCCTCCGCTTCACCATTCCCGAAACGGTCTTCGAGGCGGGAAATCACCTGTTCACCATCAGCTGGGTGGACATGTATCGCTGAAACCGCAAGCAGGAACAAACCGCCAGATTCGCCTCTTTGCCGTATACCGGGGAATTCAATCGTCCCCACGGGTCTTCATGGGCGGGTATCCCATGTGTTCCCATTTTGGACGCAACCCCTTCGGGGTAAACGTTATTTTGTCTTATTCTACCCAGGGTAGCGGGGTACCGTAACCCTTTGTTATAGAATTCCCTTGGGATGCGAAGAGCAAACAGCCGTTTTTCGTGTTGATAGTTTCACACTCACGACTTACCCCTAATGACAAGAGTATAACTTGGGAACGACCCCAACCAAAGTATTATTGTGATTTATATGCTTTTTGTGGCGAACAATGACTTTGAAAAATTGGCACAGAAGGCACAGAAAACAAAAAAGTTTTATTGCCCTGACTTCTTTGAAATAATGTTGGAAATTAACAGATAGGAATACAGAAGTTTTTTTGAGCTGGCTTCTTTGAATCCGTATAGGAAGCAGACGGTTGATACTAAGGAAAGGGGAGACCCATGAACACAGGACCGCGCTTTCAGACGACACGCCGTTCTTTCCTGCGGGTTGCCGCGGCGGGAACGCTTGCGGGAATGTTGCCCCGGCCGGGCGCCACGCAAAGCAGTCCCTCGCCGCCGCCCAACATTGTCATCCTCTACGCCGACGACATGGGCTACGGCGACCTGGCCACCCAAAACCCTGACTCGAAAATACCCACCCCGAATCTCGACGCCCTCGCGCGGGACGGCATGCGCTTCACCGATGCCCACAGTTCTTCGGGCATCTGCACACCGAGCCGGTACGCCCTGCTGACCGGCGGCTATCACTGGCGCAGATTCCATGACATCGTGCACAGTTTCGGGCCCTCCGTGTTCAGCGACGAACTGACCCTGCCGGAAATGCTGCGGCAACGGGGCTATCATACCGCCTGCATCGGCAAATGGCACCTAGGCTGGGACTGGGAGAGCCTCCGGACCGGCCCGCCCTCCGATGAGAAGACCGGAGCGAAACCGGGGGACTATGACTGGTCCAAACCGGTCCCGGGCGGTCCGACGGCCCATGGCTTCGACTATTATTTCGGCGACGATGTGCCGAACTTCCCGCCCTACACCTGGATGGAAAACGACCGGATACTTGATACGCCGACCGAGATGTACGCCTCGGATCCAGTTCCGGAAGAGGGCGCGGCCGAAGGACGCCCCGGCCCCATGGCGCCGGGCTGGCGGCTGGACGCAGTCATGCCGCGCCTTACGGAAAAGGCTGTTGAATGGATCGGCGCGCAAAAATACGCTGACAAACCGTTCTTTCTGTATTTCCCCTGGACCTCCCCCCATGCGCCTATTGTTCCCACAGATGCATTCAAGGGCAAGTCGGGCGCCGGGCCTTATGGTGATTTTGTCTGCCAGAGCGATTGGAGCGCGGGGCAGGTGCTGAAAGCATTGGATGAGAACGGTTTCCACGACAACACCCTCGTGATTTTCGCCTGTGACAACGGTCCAGAAACCTATGCCTACCCCCGCATTCAGAAGTACGGGCACCGCAGCATGGGCCCCCTGCGCGGACTCAAACGGGACATCTACGAGGGCGGACACAGGACGCCCCTGGTAATGCGCTGGCCCGGTGTCATCCCCGCCGGGAGCGTCTGCGACGCCCTGGTCGGCCAGGTGGACATCATGGCCACCCTTGCCGCCATTACGGGGTGTTCCCTCCCTGAAGCCGCCGCGCCGGACAGTTATGACCTCACGCCCCTCCTGCGCGGCGAAGTCCCGGACCCACCCATCCGAACTGCCCATGTCCACAACACTTTCGCGAAGCACTACGCCATACGCCAGGGCGACTGGGTGCTCATAGATGCGCGTTCGGGCTACGAATCCAGGACGCCCGAGTGGTTTGATAAAACCTACGGCTATGAACCCAATCCCCATGAACAGGCCCTGTATAACCTGCGCGAAGACATCGCCCAGCGCACGAACCGCCTTGAGGAATTTCCAGAAAAGGCGGCGGCAATGAAGCAACTGTTGAAACAGATACAGCAGCAGGGACAGCGATTTTCAAAAATCCAGAGTCGATAGGACGGCATGGCCAGGAACTGGAATCTTGGGTATACCTTTCGCGAACACTGTCTATATCCACGGCCAGGCGAGAGGCAATGAAAACGCGATAAGCCAAGTGAATAATATCGTTGTGGCGACAGCCCCGGCCCGCCAGTCGGCGGCGGCACGGACGGCCAGGGCGTGTGTCAGAGACACCAGTACAACAGTCAGCGCGAAAAGGATCAGACTCATCCCACTGAACGCCAGGGGCGGGCCCAGCAACCACAGCGTGACACCCGCGGCCAACAGGGGCACGGCGCGGGTCAGCGCGGCCACCGCGAAACGCGTCCGCGAACGGGCAAAGGGCAGCCGCTCCAGCAGCCAGGCATCCAGGAATACAAGCGGTCCCAGTATCAGCGTCAAAATCCCCCACGTCAACAGCCTCCCCGGATGATCCGGGGAGCAGGTATAGACATGACGGTTCAGTAGTACGGTCAGCAAGAGGATGAACATCATGCTGAACACCACGCCGCGCGCCGAGGCGGAAAATAGATTTCCAGAGCGGGGCGGCGCGCCGGGACCGCGGCATCCCAGGAGGCGGCCCGCAATGCGGTACGGGTTGACACTCCACGCGCGCTTTCGCGGAGGCGGTACACCGTGGACAGGGGCGGGACGGAACAGACCGGCAATGCCTTCCGCGATAACCAGGGCGGCGAGGAAGCCCAGCGGGATGGCTGCCGTAAAGGTCAGCCAGTAGAGGCAGGGGAACACGGGCTCAGGCGCGGTTTTCACTACCCCGCCCGTCCAACGCATAATGCGTTGGATGAGGAGCGGATCGTGCGCCTCGAGGACATGGTCGCTGAACGGGCTGGTGACGAATTCGCCCCAGCCGTCCAGGACTTTGTGCGCCTGTTCCCGGGTGAAGAGTTCCTCGTACTTTCCCGCCGCCACAAGGGTGGGACAGGCGAGTTCTTGCTTTGGCAACGCCCCGAGGGCGATGAAAGCGTCGGCCAGCGGTTCTTCGCGGAAGGCCCGGTCGCCCGCGAAACCGCCCATGGAATAGCCCAGGTAAACCAGGGGCACGCCGGGATAGTTTCGACGTGCCCAGAGGCACCAGTTATGGACATCGGCCGGGTTTTCGTCCCAGTTGAAACGCAGCCGGCATTTGCCGTGCCCCCCAAAGTCCAGGGCCACCACGTCATAACCGTTCCGGGCGAAGGCATAGGCGATCATGAACATGATGCCCCGATTGGCCGTGACCCCGTGCCCGGCGACCAGAACGCCCCGGGGTGTTTCACCGCTCTTCCAGAGCGTTGCCGGACCGGGGGCGATTTCAGGCCCAGGCACATCAATTACTGTTCCCTCCAGCAGGCACAGGGGCGGCAGATGAATCAATGCGATTGCGCACAAGAAAAAACCCAGGGAAACGACCAGGCGGGTCATTTTCCAACTTCGATACTGAAGCATGGTGTCATCCTTTTCCTGTCCGTTCCCTCTGGTTCCCAAATTCTATTTGGGAACCCTTTCTCTCTTGAAATTCCATTTCACATTACGTAGTGTGTCGTGCTTTCCGCATGGCCTGAGGACAATGATTGCGAAGTAGAACTTCGCGGACACGTGCGTTCCCAAATGGAATTTGGGGACGAGCCCCGCACTGTGAGCGTGTCGTGCCGGGTGAAGCGGAACGTTTGAAAATATCCGTAAGTCTTCCTTGACCTGAATACATGAAAAGGCACAGAGAGATTGAAAGAGCGAAGCGTAACCCGCCTTCCTGCCGTGAAAAAAGGCGGGTTTCGCTTTGATTACCTTTTAGCCAAAGTTTTCTCCGCATCATTGCAGCCAGTTAATGTTTACAGGCCATGACACGGGTGACCGCTCCACCCGGCCAAATCCGCCACTTTTTAAAAATTTCAAACACAAGCACAAAGACTACTTTGGACTGCGCAAGCCATGCTTGCGCTTTCTCTTTCTGGTTCGGGGCGGCATTGAAACCGGTGCAGTTACCCGGGGACTAACCCGAACAAGAACGTAAAAGCGGTAGCAGGGCTACCGCACTCCAAAGCGTCTACATCTCTGGGTAGTGGGCAACGCCATTCAGTATACTCTTCGGGTTATCCCGCGTTGAGCAGGGCCTGCACCTCGGGCGTATCGATGTTTTCCAGGGTTACCACGGTAACGCCGGTGTCAATGACAGCAGGTATGGTTTCGCCGCGCAGGGCGGCCACGGCGGATTTCACGCCCTCATACCCCATCTTGAAGGGGTTCTGCACGATGAGCGCCTGGATGACCCCTTCACGCAGGGCTTTCAGCTGTTCTCCCGTGGCGTCAAAACCGATGAGTTTCACCTGGCCCACCTTGCCCGCGGCGCGCAGCGCCTGGGCTGCGCCAATGGCGCCCGGTTCGTTCGCGGCGAAAATGCCCGCGAGATTCGGGTGGGCGGTGATCATGTCGGAGGTGACATTCATGCCGATACCCACGTCGCTCTGGCTGTAGTTCGTAACGACGAGGGGCATGTCCGGAAATTCCTGGAGCCCTTCCTTGAAGCCCCGTTCGCGCAGTTCTGAGGTGGCCGCACCGGGCACAAAGGGAAGCAGCCCCACTTCGCCCTTACCGCCCAGCAGTGAGGCCATGTGACGCGCGGCCATTCTGGCGCCTTCCACGTTGTCGGTGGCCACCAGCGCCTTGGGCAGATCGGATTTAACCCCGGAGTCAATCATGATAACGGGAATGTTCGCCTCGGCCGCCTGCGCGACCACGCTTGCCAGCGCGTTTTCATCGCATGCCGCCAGGACCAGTGCGTCGACGCGGCGGGTAATCATATCCTGGACGATGCTGATTTGCTGGGCGATCTCGGTTTCCTTGGGCGGCCCCTGCCAGAGAATGGAAGCGCCGAATTCCTTGCCGGCGCTTTCCGCGCCCGCTTTCACGGAGATCCAGAACTGGTGCGCGAGCCCCTTGGGAATGACGGCTATTTCCAGCATGTCCGCGCCGGGTTGCGCGGTCGGCGATGCCCCCGGGGCGGGCTCCGCCGGTTTTTGGCCGCCGCAGCCGACCGCCAGAAATGCGGCTACCAGAAGCAAACTTAATACTGCATGTTTCATGGTCTGATTCCTTCATTCGTTTTAGGCATACCATGAATTCCGGGGACATGTTCCCAATTACACTTTTGTACATGGGAGTAGCGACTACGGTTTCATGGGCAATTGGGAAACGTGTCCCCGGAATTCAAAAAATGTTTTGTTTTTGTTGATAGAAAATTTTCAAGAAGGTGCCAAATACAGGTTGTCCTCAAAATCCCTTTTTTAACGCTTGTGTCCCTTGCCGTTTCTGATTCCGGCTATCGCGGTATCCGGTAGCGTTTCAGGCCGCCGCCGCTGTTGACTTCCACGCCGATGGCGTTGGCTTCCACGCCGATCAACCGCGCACGGGTACCGGGGATCATTTCGCCGACAT
>Ga0123335_1000326_pt1 | contig 80136 bp, 69 predicted proteins | sample BiotimSIPDNA_2_FD_89707 | JGI IMG/M metagenome (GOLD analysis project Ga0123335, IMG submission 89707) | Anaerobic biogas reactor microbial communites from Washington, USA - Biogas_R2 time_0 SIP DNA | ecosystem: Engineered > Bioreactor > Anaerobic > Unclassified | place: Washington, USA... | reverse complement strand
CCGCTGGTTCGAATCCAGTCACTCGGACCATTGAGAGCAGGACAACTTTTGTTGTTCTGCTCTCAATTCGTTCATATGCACTATGAGAACCGGCGGCCTCTTTGTCATCCCCGAGCGGTTGCCGCGTAAGCGGCGAGCGAGTGGGGACATAAAAACGGAGGCGTAAACGCAGTTTGCGCTCTCCGCTGGTTCGAATCCAGTCACTCGGACCATTGAGAGCAGGACAACTTTTGTTGTTCTGCTCTCAATTCGTTCATATGTACCATGAGAACCGGCGGCCTCTTTGTCATCCCCGAGCGGTTGCCGCGTATGGGGAAGCTCAGATACTTTCCCTCGTTTTTGAACTACGTTCGCCTGAATCGTTTGAAATGATCTTCACGCTCGCCGAATTCAGGAAAAGTATCAAGTAATAAGAGATTCAAGGGGCGGAAGAACGCATACCGCGATCCTCCGCCCATGTTATTTCATTCCCGGCTCTGTTCTCGTTATATCTCATGCAGAATAAAAGCGCTTTTCAGGGTATTATAGCAAAACTCTTCAGCCTTATGTTACGCTATATGACGTAATCGCCGGCCGAAGCATTGCAGGCCAGGTCTCCCAGCGTTACTCCCTCAAGATAATTATCGATCAGGTGATCAAGTTCGGTCCACATCGGGAGCGTCCTGCATTTTGCGGCCCGTTCACAGGTGTTTTTCTCCCTTTCAAGGCAGGCGACAGGTGCGAGGGAGCCTTCCGTCAGTTTCAGAATGCTGCCGACGGTATATTCGCTCGGGGGTCTGTTCAACCGGTATCCTCCCCCTTTACCGTGGAGCGCATCGACAAAACCAGCCTTTGACAGAACAGACATGATACTCTCAAGATATTTCTGTGAGATCTCCTGCCGTTCAGCAATATCTTTAAGCGGAATATATGCGCCGTTATTGTGTTCCGAAAGGTCTACTATCACGCGCAGAGCATACCTTCCCTTTGTCGATATCCTCACTATGTTGCACCTCCTCCCCCATAACCTTGACTACCGGACGGACCTGATCATCGACCGGGCAATATCAGGCTGAAGCGGCTGCCCGTCCCGCATTCACGGGTGTTTATCGGCACTCCTTGCAGGTTTGACAGTTTTCACAATCAGGGAAACCGGACTTGTCGTATTCGAGTCCGATTTTTTCATAGTAATCCTGCACGGCAAGCTTGATAGCTTCCTCGGCGAGGACAGAGCAGTGCAGTTTGTGCGCCGGCAGGCCGTCAAGAGCGTCTACCACGTCCTTGTTCGTGAGAGCAAGAGCATTCGCGATCGGTTTGCCCTTGATCATTTCGGTCGCCATCGAACTGGACGCGATGGCGGAGCCGCATCCGAATGTTTCAAACTTCGCATCTTTAACGATACCGTCATCAATTTTCAGGTATATCCTCATTATGTCGCCGCATTTTGCGTTGCCGACTTCGCCGATGCCGTCCGCGTCTTCAATGACGCCGACGTTTCTTGGATTTGTAAAATGATCCATTACTTTTTCACTGTATAACGCCATGATTTTCACCTCTCACATTAAAGGATGAACTGCTTCTTATTTGCCGCCAGATCGCGCCAGATCGGCGAAATGCTTCGCAGATATGAGACGACTTCGGGAATAACCTGCAGCATATAATCTACTTCTTCTTCGGTATTCCATTCGCACAGCGTGAGGCGCAGCGAGCCGTGAGCGATCTCGTGCGGCCTGCCTATCGCCAAAAGTACGTGGCTCGGGTCGAGGGAACCCGATGTGCAGGCAGACCCTGAGGACGCCGAGATACCTTTCTGGTCGAGCAAAAGTAGCAGGGATTCACCCTCGATGCCCTCAAAACAGAAATTCACGTTGCCCGGAAGCCTTTTCTCACGGTCACCGTTTAAGACAGAGTGCGGGATTTTCGATAACCCGTCGATCAGTTTGTCCCGAAGAGCCGAAATCTTTTTCGCGTTTTCATCGATATGATCGCAGGCCTCCTCAAACGCCGCCGCCATGCTCACGATCGAGGCTACGTTCTCAGTCCCCGCGCGTTTACCGCGCTCCTGCGCGCCGCCCTCAATGATGTTTGTAAGCGGTATGCCCCTGCGGGCGTAGAGGGCGCCGATGCCTTTCGGGCCGTGAAACTTATGCGCGGACAGAGTCAGCATATCGATGTTCTGCGCTTTTACGTCGATGTGCAGATGCCCCGCGGCCTGTACCGCGTCGGTGTGGAAAAGCACGCCTTTCTTTTTGCAGACCTCTCCGATCCCGGCGATAGGCTGGATCGTGCCGATCTCGTTGTTCGCATACATGATCGTAACGAGGCAGGTATCGTCGCGAATGGCGGACGCTACTTCCTCGGGCGTTACGACGCCGTTTTCATGAACGTCGAGCAGTGTGATTTCAAAGCCCTGCTTTTCAAGTCTGTTCAGCGTGTGCAGCACCGCGTGATGCTCGAAAGCCGTTGAAATAATGTGTTTTTTACCCTTCTTTTCTCCAAGCACGGCAGCCGAGATGATCGCCTGATTGTCGGCTTCGCTGCCGCCGGACGTGAACGTGATCTCCCGGGCCTCGCAGCCGAGGCACCTTGCCATGGTCTCCCTTGCATTCTGCATGGCTTCGGCAGCTTCCTGGCCTATTGAATACAGGCTTGACGGGTTGCCGTAGAACTTATCCAGATACGGCAGCATCGCGTCAATTGCAGTGCGGCTCATCTTCGTTGTCGCCGCGTTGTCTGCGTATACTTTCATAAATTTGCCCACTCCTTCTTTTTGATCTGCTGCAGTCCGAAAGCGGACCGCGCAAAGATCGGTCTGCGCTGACGCAGAGTATTTTGCCCGCTTCCTTCGAGTGTTCCAGCCATACGCTGCCGGCAGCCACATAGCTGCCGCCCTTTGCGGCGACGCCGCCCGGAGGGTGCGGAAACTTTCGACACGCTGTCTCCTCCTATATACCTACCGGGGTCATATGTATTATATCATCTAATTCCTACTCGGTCAATAGGATTATGACACACTTTAAACCTTTTCGCGAAATACGCGCAGCTACTTTATTTTTTGCTCTATCAGATCCTTAAGGGTGATACTTTCAAGGTATTCGTTGATGATCTCCTCAAGCCTCGCCCACATCGGCAGCGTAAGGCAGTGATAAGCGCGGGCGCAGCTGTTATTTTCGCTGTCCAGACAGGATACGGGGGCGATAGAATGCTCGGTCAGCTTTATGATCGACGCGACAGTATACTCCTCCGGTGTTTTTGTGAGCCTGTAACCGCCCTCCTTACCGCGCTGGCTCTCGACCAACCCTGCTTTATTCAGTATCGCGACAACGGCTTCCAGATATTTGACGGATATTTTCTCACGCTCGGAGATCCTCGCCAATGAGATATAGCCGTCGTCCATGTGCTGCGCGAGATCAAGCATGATCCGCAGCGCATATCTTCCTTTTGACGATACCATCATGATGTTTTCCCTCTCGCTCCGCTCCCGGCTCCATTTATATTATAATCCGGAACCTTACTCGGTCCGCCCGTTCCGGAGCCGCAATGCTCCCCGGGGTGCGGACTCCCCCGGAGAAAGTCACATCTTCAGTTCGATTTCGATATTGTCCCCGGAACGTATGGTCCCCGATTCCAGCACAGTTGCGAATATCCCCTCACGTGGCATGACGCAGTCACCGGTCTGCCTGCGGATCGCACAGTCTGCATGGCATTCCTTGCCGATCTGTGTGACTTCCAGCAGAGCTTCTCCCACGCGCAGGCGCGTACCGACAGGCAGCTCATATAGAGTGATCCCGCGGGTCAGAATATTTTCCGCAAAAGCGCCGGCGGCAATATCCGGCAATAGTGCCCGCACTTTGTCGACGCTCTCCTCAGCCAGCAGGCTGACTTGTCTGTGCCAGTCGCCCGCATGCGCGTCCCCTTTGACTCCGTGACCCTTTTCAACGGATATTTCGGGTACCGCAAGCTTCTGAACACCTTTTTTCTCACTTGTGCACACAGCCAGTACTGTTGCCATAAGCATCCTCTTCTCTTTGACTTATTGTTCAACTCCGGTAACGGTAAAACCGGAGAACTCCCTTTTTCTATTATATCACAAACATCCGTCGTGGATAAAGTATAAAAATCCTGTATTTCATTCTCGATAATGCTTCATGTTCGTGCGGCCCCGTAATTCCCGGCAAACATTTCTTCTCCCCTACAAATATAGACATGCATTTTGCCGCCGCAGACCATTCCTTCATTCTCCGCAATATCATTTGTCATATCGACCGTGATTAGCTCGTTTTTGCCTGTGCGCAATACGCGCAGCGCCGCTGTCACTACCTCATGTTCCCCGCAGCCCCCTCCGACTGTTCCGAATGTCTGACCCAGCCTGTTGACCGCCATGATCGCCCCGGTCCTGACGGGTGTCGAGCCTCTGCGCTCCACAACGACCGCGACGGCTCTTTCTTCGCTGCTGCTCAGATAACCGAGGAAAGAAGGATCGACGTTTGTTTGCTCGAGTATCTCGCCGCCGCGGGATAACATACGTCTGCTTCGGCACTGGATCAGCTCTGCCAGTATGGATATGGCGATCTCATCAGGTGTGACTGCGCCTATAGGGAGACCTATCGGCGTATGAATACGCTCGAGCAGCTCTTTTGAGAAGCCTTCATCCGTGAGCATGTCAAAAAGGCCCCGTACGCGGCGCTTTGAACCGATAAGACCGAGGTATTCCGGCATGTTTCCCCTCAGAATGATGCGAAGGCAGTCGGCGTCGTGCTTGTGCCCTCTTGTCACAACGGCAACGTAATCTCGATCCGTGATCCGCAGCTTTGCTATCGCATCGGGAAAAGTGTCGCACAGAACATTTTTTGCCTGAGGAAACACCTCCGTATTAGCAAATACCGGCCGGTCGTCTGCAACGGCTATATCGAATTCCAGCGCGGAAGCAAACCGGCACAGCGATTGCGCCACGTACCCGCCGCCCAGTATGATCAGCCTTACAGGGGATTGAAAACGGCGGACATAGACTTTCTGCTCCGGTTCCCCGGGTACACGGAAAGTTATATCAAAAGTCTTCCCTGCCGTGTATCCCGCAAATAAATCATTTTTATCGCCGCACATCGATATCATTCCTTTGACCTTGATTTTATCATAATGAAGAAATTGGTTAAGCGCCGCCTATAACCAACGGACCGGAGAAAGACCTCGCCGCTGCGGCAAAAAGCCTTCCCCTTTGAGAGGAAGGTGGGCGGCGAAGCCGGCAGGATGAGGTGTTTCCGTTCTTTCCGCTGGGGCGCCACCTCATCCGCCTCACTTCGTTCGGCACCTTCTCCTCATGGAGAAGGCACGCAACAGATATCAAAAGACCGGTAATGCATTTGCAACGGGATTTTTGTCTTTTCGCACTTAAAAAGTACTGTGGCAGAAATTCTCTCCTTTTTGACAATCTGAACGTGTCAGTCCGCAAATAGCGCGGTCGAGAGATACCTCTCGCCGGTATCTGCAAGCAGGGCGACAATGACTTTACTTTTGTTTTCCGGCCTTTTCGCAAGTTCTGCCGCTGCCCAGACAGCCGCTCCGGACGATATTCCGACAAGCACGCCGTCGGTCCTGCCTAACTGCTTTCCGGTCGCGAAAGCGGCTTCGTTTTCAACCGTTATGATCTCGTCATATATCCCGATATTCAGTACCTCGGGAACAAAACCTGCGCCGATACCCTGTATCTTGTGCGAACCGGCGACGCCGGTCGACAGCACGGGGGAGGCGGCGGGCTCGACAGCCACGACTTTTACCGCCGGATTTTTTGATTTAAGATACTCGCCGACACCCGTAACGGTACCGCCGGTCCCGACGCCCGCGACGAAGATATCCACGTTTCCGTCGGTATCGTTCCAGATCTCCGGACCCGTTTCGGCCCTGTGCACCGCCGGGTTTGCCGGATTGACGAACTGTCCGGGTATGAAGCTCCCGGGGATCTCCTTCGCAAGCTCCTCGGCCTTGGCGATCGCTCCGTTCATGCCTTTAGCGCCTTCCGTAAGAACGATCTCCGCTCCGTACGCCTTCATCAGGCTCCTGCGCTCGATTGACATGGTTTCCGGCATCGTGATAATTATCCTGTAACCCCTGGCCGCTGCAACGCTGGCGAGGCCTATGCCCGTATTGCCGCTGGTCGGCTCAATAATGACTGAATCCTTTTTCAGCAGGCCCTTTGCCTCCGCGTCGTCGATCATCGCCTTTGCGATCCTGTCCTTGACGCTTCCTGCCGGATTGAAGTATTCAAGCTTAGCCAGTATCGTTGCGCCGAGACCGTTCGCCTTTACGAAATTCCTGAGCTCGAGCAGCGGGGTCCTGCCGATCAGCTGGTCTATTGAGGTGTATACTTTTGACATTACAATCATCTCACTGTTTTATTTTATTGATTCGAAGCCCTGCGCAAGATCGGCGATGATGTCGTCTATGTGTTCCGTACCGATCGAGAGCCTGACTGTCGTCGGCTTGATTCCCGCCCGGAGCATTTCCTCGGAAGAGAGCTGCGAATGAGTGGTCGAAGCGGGATGGATAACGAGCGATTTTACGTCGGCGACGTTTGCAAGCAGAGAAAAGAGCTTGAGGGATTCCGTGAATTTCCTCGCCTGCTCCTCCGTGCCCTTGACTTCAAACGTGAAGATCGACGCGCCCCCGCGAGGATAATACCTGTCATAGAGCTTCTTCGCCTTTCCGGTCGCGAGCGAGGGGTGGTTGACCCGTTCGACCTGCGGATGGTTTTTCAGGTAGTCCACTACCTTGAGCGCGTTTTCCACGTGGCGCTCCACCCGGAGCGACAGGGTCTCAAGCCCCTGAAGGAGCAAAAAAGAGTTAAACGGGCTTATGGTCGCCCCGGTGTCCCTCATAAGCGTGGTGCGGATCTTGATGATATACGCGAGCTTACCGGCAGCTTCCGTAAATACGACGCCGTGATATGAAGGATTCGGGCCGGACAGGCCGGGGAATTTATCATTTTGCGCCCAGTCGAATTTCCCACCGTCTACGATCACACCGCCCATCACCGTCCCGTGTCCCCCGATGAATTTCGTCGCAGAGTGGACTACAATATCGGCGCCATGCTCGATGGGCCTGAACAGATACGGCGTCGCGAACGTGTTGTCGATGATAACGGGGATCCCGTTTCTGTGAGCGATCTCCGAAACCGCTTCGAGATCGATGATATCGGAGTTCGGATTGCCCAGCGACTCAAGGAATATCGCCTTTGTATTCGCCTTGACGGCCTTTTCGAAGTTCCCGGGATCGCTCCCGTCCACAAACGTGGTCCCGATCCCGTAATCGGCTAAAGTGTTGGCAAAAAGGTTGTACGTTCCGCCGTATAACGTCTCCGAGGAGACGATGTGGTCTCCGGCTCTGGCGATATTCATGATCGCGTACGTGATGGCCGCAGAACCCGATGCTGTCGCCAGGGCCGCCGCACCGTTTTCGAGGGCCGCGATCCTTTTTTCAAAAACGTCGGACGTCGGGTTCATAAGGCGCGTGTATATATTCCCGCCTTCGGTCAGAGCAAATCTGCCGGCAGCCTGGGCGGAGTCGCGGAAAACGTATGAAGTGGTCGCGTATATCGGTACCGCTCTTGCATCGGTCGTCGGATCCGGAGTCTCCTGTCCCACGTGCAGCTGCAGAGTTTCAAATTTATAGTTATTATCCGGCATATATATAGTCCCTTTCGTTTAAATGTGTTTTAATATGTATAATTCATTATAGTTTTATATACATCGACACATTCGACCGAAACGAAAGTTCGCTCTCACCATGAGCTCAAAGATATTATTCATCAATAATTACCTACCATTCTTGTAGTTTAATAGGATATTAGCACAGCTTACCATTTATGTCAATGGGTAAAAATCTTTCGGTTACATTTTTTATCAGAACCGGATGAATACTTATGCCCCGGAACGAACTCTATTCGAAAGCACACATTTGTCATACGCCCGGACACAGATCCGGGATGCACGATGCGAGCGGCTGACATTGTCACCTTTTCCGTGCGGTTACCTGAGCGGCGCTTCCCCGGAGAATAATACAAAGAGCCTCGGAGCGCCGTTAATGCTCCGGGTTTTTTTAGCAGATTGCACCATAGAAGACAAAAAACGACCGGCGAAAATATTTAAATCTTCTGTTGATTTTAGCAAATATTAAGAGTAGAGTACCGCACATAGAAGGGGTGTGAAACTGTGGCAGGATTTGCTGCGGGACTGACTTCGGGCGTTGTCCAGTTCTGGCTTCTTTCAAAATTTACTCGGCTGGTGACCGGCGGCGGCATAACGCCGCGGGCCGTATTGCTGGGACTTACGCAGCTGATGCTGCCGCTTTTCGTACTGCTTGCCGTCGCTTTTTTGCGGAAACAGGACCTGCTGTATGCGGGCGTCGGTATATCCGTCGCGCTGATAGCGGGTTCACTCCTTAAATATATACTTGTCCGGCGGAAATCTAAGGGCGGTGAAAATCAAAATGATTGACTGGATACTGCTGTGCACCTCTGTGGCTATCATGGCTGCGGGATTTTTCTGGCGCAGGAGCGCCGTAAAGAAACTCCTGCTTGAACCCAAACCCGACAAGCGAAAAAAGCGGCCGAAAACGCTTGCCACAGTGGTCACGATCATCGGGGTCTATCTGTTTCTTACGCGCGTACTGAACCTGATTTTCGGGCCTCCCGAAAAAGAGGAGCTTAAAGTCAGTCTATTTGCCGAGCGTGTTGAGTTCCTCGGCCTGAATCTCAGCACGACTATAATCTCTACTTGGATAGCAATGGCGGTTATCCTCATAGCCGCGATCATTCTTCGGCTCACTGTCGTCAGGAAGATGAAAGAACGTCCCGGCGCAGTTCAGAACGCCCTGGAGGCAGCCGTAGAGGCGGTGTCGGACTACATCAACAGCAAGGTGCACGGAATGAGCGAGGGCTTTTCGTCCTACATTTTTACTGTCGCCGTATTTCTGGTCACTTGCGCCGTACTCGAGATGTTCGGACTGAAAACGCCCGCCGCCGACATCACCATGACGTTTTCTCTGGCTTTCATCACATTCGTGCTTATAAACTGCTACGGCATCGCGAGAAAAGGACTCAAGGGCAGACTGAAGTCGCTTGCCTCCCCTTCCCCCGCGGTATTGCCCATACGAATAATCACGGACATCGCGCTGCCCGTATCGATGTCCGCCCGTTTATTCGGGAATATGCTTGGCGGAATGATAGTTATGGATCTGATATACGATACTCTCGGAAACAACGCCGTCGGTATACCCGGCGTTTTGGGCCTGTACTTCAACGTTTTTCACCCGCTTATACAGGCTTTTATATTCGTTACGCTGACACTTACATTCATTAACGAAGCGACGGAATAGGAGGATAATATGAGTTATGCAATCGGAGTAGCGCTGTGCCTGCTGCCGTGCGTTGCGGCAGGCCTGTCGATGGGTTTGGCAACGGGAAAGGCAGTTGACGCAGTATCACGCCAGCCGGAGGCCGCGGGCAAGATAAATTCAATTTTGCTTCTCGGTCTGGCTCTTACGGAATCGGCGGCAATTTACGGCCTTGTCATCGCACTGATAATGATATTCACAAGATAGCCCGAAAGGAGGCGGCACACGTGGAGTTTTATCCTCTGGATATACTCATTAACGTCATCAACATCGCGGTACTTTATATCCTGTTGAGACTGATCCTGTATAAGCCGGTCGCCCGCTTCCTGTCTGCCCGCGCTGAGAGGATCGGCGATCAGATCGCGAAAGCCGACGAGAAACTGCTCGAGGCAGAGCGGATCAATCAGGAGTATCGCGCCAAGCTTGACCAGGCTGTCGAGGAAGGCCACGCCGCAGTCCGGGCCGAAAAGACAAGAGCTGCGCAGGAAGCACAGGCGATTATTGCCGAAGCAAAAACAGAGTCGCAGAGATTACTGGATGAAGCGCATGACAGGATAAAGAAAGAAAAAGAGCGCGCCCTGGAACAGATGCAATACGAGGTGGCTCAGATCTCGGTCGACATCGCGTCGCGCATCCTGAAGAGAGAAGTTTCGGTGGCGGACAACATGAGGCTGACGGAAGAGTTCTTTCGCGAACTGAGGACAAAATGAAAAGATCGCTTTTGTTAGTCGCGCCATCCTTTGACGAGCGCTCGATCAGCCTTGTCCGCGACGAGTTTGAAGCGCTCACAGGCAGCGCGCCGGATTTTGACGTTATAAAGGATGAAAAACTGGTCGGAGGCTTTATCGCGATAGTTGAGGGTAAAGTGTACGACGCAAGTTTCTCGTCGCGCCTGAGCGCGATCCGGCGGCGGATGACCGAATAGGAGTGAGAAAATGCTTGATCATGAGTTTTCGTCTGTCGGCGGTCTGCTGAAAACGAAACTTTCTGATTTTGACCCGGGTGCGCACGTATACGATTACGGGATTGTCAACAGCTGCAGCGATACGATCATCCGTATCAACGGCCTGGCAAGCTGCAAATACGGCGAACTGCTTGAGTTTGAAAACGGCGCTGTAGGGCTCACCATGGACCTTTACCTGGGGGGTGTCGGCGCGGCGCTGCTCAGCGGGACCGTGCAAACGTCAAGCATCGTGCGCTCCACGGGCCGTGTCGCTGAGGTACCCGTCGGCGAGGATCTTCTCGGGCGCGTGGTCGATCCTCTCGGGCATCCTCTTGACGGCAAAGGTGAGATCCTCGCGAGGCTCACCCGCCCCGTCGAATCCGCGGCGCCCGCCATAATGGACAGGTCTCCCGTCAACACGGCTCTTGAGACCGGCATTCTGGCGATCGACAGCATGATCCCTATTGGCAGGGGGCAGCGGGAGCTTATAATCGGTGACAGGCAGACGGGTAAGACGTCTATCGCGCTTGCCGCCATAAACAACCAGAAGGACCGCGGAGTCTTCTGTGTCTATTGCGCTATCGGCCAGAAAGCGTCGACAGTCTCCGGCCTGGTGCACTCGCTGCAAAAAACCGGCGCGATGGACAACACTGTCGTCGTGGCTTCCTTCAGCAGCGATACGCCCGGAATGCAGTACATCGCTCCGTACGCCGCCTGCGCCATTGCAGAGGAATTCATGTACAACGGCAAGGACGTGCTCGTCGTCTATGACGACCTTTCAAAGCACGCCGTTGCTTACAGAGCGATGTCTTTGCTGCTTCGCCGTCCCTCCGGCCGCGAGGCCTACCCCGGCGACGTCTTTTATCTGCACAGCCGGCTTCTCGAACGTGCTGCAAAGCTAAGCCGTGAAAAAGGCGGAGGTTCAATGACCGCTCTTCCTATAGTGGAAACGATGGCGGGAGATATATCGGCATATATACCCACAAACATCATTTCGATCACGGACGGCCAGATATATCTCGAGACCGAGCTTTTCAATGCGGGCATACGCCCCGCAGTAAACGTGGGTCTTTCCGTGTCGCGCGTGGGCCGGGCCGCCCAGAGCAGGGCGATGCGCGAAGTGTCCGCCAGTCTGCGGCTCGAGGTCGCCCAGTACCGCGAGATGGCGGTATTTGCCCAGTTCGGTGCAGACATAGACGCGTCGACCGCCGAGCTTCTGCGAAACGGCGAGAAACTGATCGAGATCTTAAAACAGAAGCAGGATCAGCTTTTCTCACTGTCGGAACAGGTCGCGCTTCTCTTCGCCATGGAGAGCGGGGTGTTCAAAGGCTGCGATAAGAGCGGGATCGACGCAGCCCGCACGGCGCTGCTCGATTTTCTTCACAAAAACGCCCCTTCCGTCATGAACGGCATCGACGCGACCGGAACGTTGACGGAAGACGACAAAGCGGATCTGCTGCATCTGTTCGAGCAGTATGAGGGAGGAGGCAAAGAAAGTGCCGAGTCCGATTGAAATCCGCCACCACATAGCCGCGATCGAACAGACGAAAAAGATCACCGGGGCGATGGAGATGGTATCGTCCACGCGGATGACGCGCGTGATGAGCCACATAGTGCAGAACAGGCATTATTTCGACAGCGTCCAGCAGACGATGAAAGAAATACTTGAGACGTCAGGGAACATTTCGCACCCTTATCTGCGCGATATACCGGAAAACGGCCACTGCACGTATATCGTCATCTCCGGCGACAAGGGCCTTTGCGGAGCCCATAACCACAACGTCCTTCAGTTTGCCCACAGCATAATCACAAGCAAGGAGAAATTCTCAATAATAACGATCGGCAACACCGCGGAGGATTTCTTCAAGAGTATAGGCATCATACCGGACATCACGCTGCTCAGCATCGCACAGGACCCGGCGCTCTCAAGAGCGCGCTCGCTCGTTCGCGATATCATGAATATATTCGACAGCGGCGAGACAGATGAGGTCTGCGTGATCTACACCTCGTTTTACGGAGACACGAAGAATAAGCCGGTCATGCGCCGACTTCTGCCGATCCTGCTCAGCGACTATATCCAGATATCCGGCACCGAGAAGCTTTCGGAGATAATCTATCACCCTTCCCCTCAGGAGGTGTTTGACCTTCTGGTCCCTCAGTATATCCTTGGTATTCTTTTCGGCGTGATGGTCCAGGCCTATGCAAGCGTGAATTATGCCCGCACGAACGCCATGCACAATTCGACTACAAACGCGCAGGAGATGCTCAAGGCCCTGCGTACGGAGTACAACATGGCCCGTCAGAGCGCCATAACAAACGAGATATCGGAGATCACCGGCGCGGCGGAGATCCTCAGAAAGGAGGGTGACGGATAATGGGCGAAAGCAGCAGCGGAGTTCTTATCAAGATCAGCGGCTCGGTCCTGGACGTGCGCTTTTCCGACACCGCAAAAGAGCCGCAGATCAACGACCTGCTCGTCACGGAAGACGACCGGTATATGGAGGTCGCAGCCAACCTTTCTCCCGGCATCGTCCGCTGCGTCGCGCTGGACGCCACGGACGGCCTGTACTGCGGAGCCGCGGTAAGAAATACCGGGCACGGCATAAGGGTACCCGTCGGCAAAGGCATTCTGGGGCGCGTCGTGGACGTGCTCGGGCGCCCGATAGACAACGGCCCGCCCCCCCAAGCCGACGAATACTGGGATATTCACCGCAAACCGCCGGCTTTTACTGAACTGACACCGGTGACGGAATTCTTTGAGACCGGCATCAAAGTTATTGACCTGATAACCCCCTACTCAAAAGGCGGAAAGATCGGACTGTTCGGCGGCGCCGGCGTCGGCAAGACCGTCCTCATCATGGAGCTCATATATAATATCGCCAATATGCACGGAGGTTTTTCCGTTTTCGCGGGAGTCGGCGAGCGCAGCCGGGAGGGCAACGAGCTTCTGCACGACATGATGGCCTCGGGCGCGATCTCCAAAACGGCGCTCGCTTTCGGCCAGATGAACGAACCGCCCGGATCGCGCATGCGTGTCGGACTTACGGGGCTCACAATGGCCGAGTATTTCCGCGACGTGATGAACCGGGACGTCCTGTTTTTCATCGACAATATATACAGATACGTACAGGCCGGCAACGAGGTCTCAGCCCTGCTCGGACGTATGCCCTCCGCCGTCGGTTATCAGCCCACGCTGGCCGGCGAACTGGGGAGCCTTGAAGAGCGGATCGTATCCACAAAGAACGGCTCCATCACTTCGGTCCAGGCAATATACGTCCCGGCCGACGACCTGACAGACCCCGCCCCAGCAACGATCTTCTCGCATCTTGACGCGACGACCGTCCTCTCCCGTTCGGTCGCCGAGATGGGAATCTACCCAGCCGTCAGCCCTCTGGAGTCGTATTCCAGAATACTGGACCCCGCAATCGTGGGCGAGCGGCACTACAACACGGCCCAGGGCGTGCTTGCCTGCCTCAACAGATATCGCGAACTGCGGGATATCATCGCCATACTTGGTATGGAGGAACTCTCGGAGGAGGACCGCAGGACAGTCTACAGAGCGCGGCGGATCCAGCAGTTCCTCTCTCAGCCGTTCAGCGTGGCAGAGCAGTTTACCGGCAACAAAGGAAAATACGTTCCGCTGGAAGATACCATCCGCTCCTTCGAGGTCATTCTGGGAGGCGAGGTGGATTCGCTGCCGGAGACCGCATTCTACATGGCTGGTTCGATCGACGACGTGTTCGCCAGATCAAAGGATCCGAGCGCATGAAACAGGGGGTATGATACGTGTCAAAGCTCTTTAAACTGACGATCATCACGCCCGAGCACGAGGTTTTTGACGGCATGGTGGAGTCCCTTACCGTGAACACGCTGGACGGCATGTACTCGTTCATGGCGGACCATGCCCCCATCGTCATGCCTCTTGTCGTGGGGTCTATAAAAATCAGGACTCCCGAAGAGACTAAAGAGGTCTTCAATTCCGAGGGCTTTCTTGAGATCGACCACGAGGGCGCGCACGTCTTTGTCCAGGCCAGTGAATCACCCGAGGAGATCGACAGGAAACGCGCCGAGGAGGCGCGGCTGCGGGCCGAGGAGCGCTTGCGGCAAAGGCAGAGCATACTTGAATACAAGCAGTCGAAGCTGGCGCTCGCCCGCGCGATGGCGCGACTGAGGATCACCAAACAGAGGTAAGCCGGAACCCGGGCGTCCCGTCGGTCACGAGCCGGAAAATGCGGGCGGGGATCGGCCGGCTGTGTCACCGACCGATGCGTAAAGGCCGGATTTTTACGGCAAAAGCGATAAGACAATTTTTGAGAAAAATCATTCTCTTCCGTTGACAGCCTCATCCTCCCCTGTTAAAATATTATTGTCGATTATTCGACAAACGTTCCGGGGAGGTGCTTTTAGTATCAAAACTATACGAATACCTGTTTCCGAGCTATATAAACTTGCGGAGCAGATGAATGAAGACCGGATGACGGAAGTAAAAATCTCGATAATCGACGCCCAACTTGACCAGGGACATATTTCGCCCCCTTTCGCGCATTTTGAAGCTTTCGACTCAGACGGGACCGCCTACGATTACGGGTCTGTTGATTCCGCATCAGACTGACGCTTCTTTGCCGTAAAAGGTACGGTCTGTCAACCGGCCAGCATAACTCAAAACCTCTCCCGGCCCGACGGCCCGGAGAGGTTTTTTGATCTTTTACTGTTAAACGTATGTGCGCGCTCTGACCATGTTGATAAAGCCATTCAGGAACGCCGAATTGCTGGGCTTGTCTTTATTGCCGCTTAAGCAGGATGCAAACAATATTCGCAGAGCCCTGCTGTTATCGCCGTTGAAAGCGCTCTCAACGGCGTTTCTGATGTTCCTTTCAACACAGGACGGGGAGGTTTTAAATTCCGACGAGATCCTTAAGTAAACTTTTTCGTGTAGACTGTTCAGCGCCGCCGGGTTATCCAGTATGATCCGGGCGGCCGTTATCAGGTATTTGTAACCCGTCAGATGGGGCGGTACTCCGATCTTGTCGAGCTCGGTTTTAATGCGATGCAAATAAAAATCCTTTGCGAGCGATCCTCCCGCCGCTCTCGCTTCGGGATGTCTCTGCCTGTACAGGCATCTCATCACGCGGACAAGGCTTCCCGGGTCGAACGGTTTATAAACGAAATAATCGGCGCCCAGATCGACCGCTATCCTCGCGATTCTTTCGCTTCCCATGGCAGACATCACGATAACGATCGGCTTTTTACCCTCCGGCATCCCGCCGACCTCTTCCAGAACGCCGAAGCCGTCCAGCCCGGGCATTACAAGGTCGAGTAAAACGATATCGGGGCAGAGCGATCTGATCGACGTTCCGGCGCTCTTTCCGTCGTGAACTGCGCCCGACAATTCGATAAAACCGAGCTCGGACAGGTATTCGGACAGCGCGTCGGTCAATTCCGAATCATCGTCAACGATCAGGACCTTTATCTTGCTTTCCGTACGCTCGCCCCCCATCGCATTATCCGCCGGAGAACAGCCCGAACCAAAACAGCTGCAGCAGGGACATGTCGGAGCTGCGCTAGAATCTCGGCTGACCTTCGAAGAATGCGGCTATTAGGCCCGGGCCCGAATGGGAACCGATCGTCGGGCCGATATAACTGATAAACGAGCCTTTAAAATGAAACCTTTCCAGCAGCGTGTCGGAAAACGATCTGACCTCTTCCGGACGGCAGTCAGAGTGACAGATATATACAGTCTGAGTTTCGGGGGCGATGACCAGTTCTTTCACGATCGCATATATGCGCTCAAAGGCGTTTTTCCTCCCCCTTATCTTTTCCTGCACGATCAGCTTACCCTCTTTGTCCAGGTTGAGGATCGGGTTGATATTGAGGGCAGTCGCGACTATTACCCCCGCCTTGCTGACCCTCCCGCTGCGGTAGAGGTACTTGAGGTCATTGGTAGTGTAATAAGTGTTGATATTCTTTTTGCGGTTTTCCAGATCCGCGACACATTCCTCGGGCGTGCTCCCCGCGTCGCGCATGTCGGCGGCCTTCACGCACAGCATTCCGTACCCAATGGAAGCCAGGGTCGAGTCGACGACAAAAACCTTTGCATCGGAGCGCTGCTCGAGAAACAGATCCACGGCGATCTTCGCGTTTGCGCAAGTGCCGGAAATGGCGCTCCCCATAGCGACGTGCACGATCGGAAGATGCTCGGAATCATAGAGTTCCGTCCAGAAATCCACAAATTCCAGCGGGTTCATCTGGCTTGTCTTAGGCACGGCCCCGTTGCGCATGAGGTCATAGAACTTCACGCAGTCCTCAGGATCCATCTTATCCGTATACTCGACTTCATCTATCTCATACTTCATGGGGTAAGCATGGATCTTGCGCTCAGAGCAGAATCCGGCGGGAAGATCGCACCCGGAGTCGGTAGCGACACTGAATTTATACAAAAGACCGCTCCCCTTCACAATAAATCTCAGACACCTTAGCCGTCGAAGCGTATTCCGGAACATTTGCCGGTCGACGCGGCCGAACCAACATTAGTGAAATTTTGTCATTAATGTTAATAGTATAATAACTTTATCTGTTTTTTTCAACCCCTGATGTAACTTTTTGACGAATTATGCGGGCAGGCGGTAACAAAAAGCCGCCTTTTTTGCGCTGCGGCGCGCCTCCGGGCGAACACCGGGCGCTTGTGCGCCGGGGCTTTTCATGATAATATTCTTATTAATGAACAGGCGGGTCAGCATCAAGAGCCCGCCCGCACTTTACCGTTAGTTCACACTGAGCAAAGCATGGTGTGATCCGATAATTTGGGAGGCCGCTTATGAAAACGATACTCAGAAAAACTTACAGCGTCTGCCCCGTCTGCCTGAAAAGGATACCCGCGTACCACACGGGCCGCGGGAATGAGATATTTCTTGAAAAAACTTGCCCGCTGCACGGCGACTTTACCGCTGTCATCTGGCGGGGCCTGAGGGACGCTGACGCGTGGAGGGGCTCCGTCTCTCCGATCGCAGACGGCGAGAACGAAAACTGCCCGCACGCGTGCGGACTTTGTCCGGAGCACCGTCAGGGCACCTGCTGTGTCCTGCTTGAGGTCACAAAGCGCTGCAATCTCAGCTGCCGGTTCTGTTTTGCGGACGGCGGCAGCGGCGAGGACATACCTTTTGAGACTGTGCAGGACCGCCTGCGGGCGCTGGCCGTGCCCGGTGAAACGCTTGTGCAGCTCAGCGGGGGCGAGCCCACTGTCCGGGATGACCTGCCGCAGATAGCAGCGGCCGCAAAAGAAGCCGGATGCCGGTACGTGCAGCTGAACACTAACGGAATACGTCTTGCCGAAGACCCCGGTTATGTACGGGCGCTCACCGACGCCGGTTTGTCGTTCGTGTTTATGCAGTTTGACGGTACCGAAGAGAGCATATACCTCGCCCTGCGGGGCAGGGAACTTCTGGACGTCAAGCGCAGGGCTATCGACAACTGCGCGCGGAACGGTCTCGGCGTGACGCTGGTGCCGACGATAGTCCCGGGTATCAACGTTTACAATATCGGGAGCATTATCCGCTTTGCCGCGTCGCAGTCCCCCGCCGTGCGCGGCGTGCATTTTCAGCCTGTCAGCTATTTCGGGCGCACCCCCGCGCTGCCGTCCGACGCCGACCGGTTTACTCTCGACGAACTGCTGCAGGCTATCGATGACCAGGCCGGAGGCATCGTACCTCGGGATTCGCTAAGGCCGTCGAGCTGCGATCATCCGATGTGCGGTTTTCACGGCGATTACCTTGTCATGGGTAATAAGACGCTTCTGCCGCTGCAAAAAAAGCAAAGCAATTGCTGCAAACCTGCGACCGCCGAGCAGAACCGCCTTTTTATCGCCCGCAGATGGCAGCGCCCCGGCAAGGGACCGGCGGAGAAAAAGCGCTCCCAATGCTGCTCCAAGGATGATCCGGAAATTGAGACTCTCGACAGTTTCCTTCACCGTGTACGCTCGCAGAGCTTCACGATAACGGCGATGGCGTTTCAGGACGCCGGAAATATAGACCTTGAGCGCCTGCGCAGGTGCAGCCTGCACGTATTCGACGACGGGCGTACCGTTCCGTTTTGCGCGTATTATCTGACCGCGCAATGATAACCCCGACCGGGCCGCCTAAAAGTGCGATCATGGGAGCATCCCGCTCTCTTCGTGCCCGGGATCCCGATACGCGGAGCCCTGCCGGGATCAAAGAGACAGGCGGCACGGATCAATCTATATGGAGCACAGATGTGAGCAGCATTATCAAAGACAGAACGTTTTATATAACTTTTATAAAGATCTCGGCCGCGCTGGCGCTGCAGCAGCTTGTCAGCTACTGCGTCAACCTTGCCGACAACGTCATGCTCGGCTCCTACAGCGAGGTCGCCATGTCCGGCTCCGCTCTTGTGAGCCAGATACACTACATACTGCAGCTGATGATAAACGGGCTCGGAACGGGCGTCGTCATGATCGGTTCCCGTTACTGGGGCATGGGTAAACCCGAGCCCATACGCAGATTCGTGGGCATGGGGTTCAAGTTTGCCGTCGCGCTGGGCGCTCTGTTCACCCTGGCTTCGGCATTGATCCCCGATACGATCCTGTCCCTATATACGGACGACGCGGCCGTTCTCGTCCAGGGGCGCGAGTATCTGCGGCTGATGAAATGGACTTTTGTTTTGTTCCCCGTATCCTACTGCCTCACCTGGAGCCTTCGCAGCGTTGAGACGACGTTTCTGGGCCCACTGCTCTCGGTTGTATCGCTCGTTTGCAACATCTGCCTGAACTACGTGTTTATTTTCGGCAATTTTGGCGCTCCGGAGATGGGCGTTGAGGGAGCCGCTCTCGCCACCTTGATAAGCCGTGTCGTTGAGGGTGCGATCGCTCTTGCGTATGTGTTGTTTAAGGATAAAAAACTCATGCTCAGGCCCGGCGATCTGCTGCGGCCGGATTTCCGCGATCTTAAGCTGTATCTCGGAGCGTCCCTCCCCGTTACCTGCAATCTTCTAATTTTCGCCCTCGGTTCATCCGCCCAGACAGCCATACTGGGGCACTCCTCCGCAGCCGCTCTCGCGGCAAACAGCATCATGACGATCGTATGGCAGATAACCGGAGTCGTCGGCCTCACCTGCGGGGGAGCGTCGGCTATCGTCATCGGGAAGGCCATCGGCGAGGGCAAACAGACGCTGATCGACTCATACTCAAAAACGCTGCAGATGCTCTACGTTATCATAGGCGCGGTCTCGGCGGGAGTGCTGTTTTCTCTCCGCGATATTATTCTGGGCTTTTATGACCTCTCACCGGAGACAATGGAACTGGCCCGCTCGATGATACTCGCTCTGTGCTTTATAGTTTTCGCGACGTGTTACCAGTACCCGGTGTCTTCGGGCATAATACTCGGCGGCGGTAATTCAAAGTACAGCTTCGTTGTGGACAGCATTGCTATGTGGGCATTTGCGCTGCCGTGTGCATATATTTCGGCGTTCGTGCTCGGGTGGCCTCCTCTCGTGACTTTCTGCCTTCTGCGCAGCGATCAGTTTGTCAAGGCATTTGTAAACGGCTACTGGGTCAATAAGCGCAACTGGTACCGGCAGCTGGTGACATGAAAGAAACTGTCCAGGCGTGCCGAACAAAATAATCAGAATGCCGTTTCACTCAAAACATGTGAAACGGCATTCCTGCAATAAAATAACTTATCTAAATTGCTGCCGGAGGCAATACCGCCGAGCGTCGCATCCCCTCGGCCGGATGCGGTTATTCGGCCTTTTCTCCGATACCGTGCAGGTATCTCCAGACTACAGCGGCCAATATGCCGCCTACGAGCGGGGCGACTATGAAGACCCACACGTTGGCGAGCGCGTCGCCGCCGAGAATGAGGGCCGGTCCGAATGAACGCGCGGGGTTCACGCTCGTGCCGGTGAAATAGATGCCGAGCAGATGCACCAGCGTTAAAGAGCCGCCGATAACGAGCCCCGCAACCTTGCCGTTCTCTTTTTTGCTTGTCGCCCCCAGAACCGCGATGACAAACACGAATGTTAAGATCACTTCGATGATCAGTGATTTTAAGATGTCACCCTCAAAAAGGCCGTTGGCGCCGAGCCCTTTTCCTACTCCGATGAAACCCGACAATACGGCGGCGCCTGCGATCGCGCCGAGGAACTGCGCGATAATATAACCCAGGAAATCTTTGGCGCTCATTCCCTTGTTTATCCATACCGCGATCGATACCGCGGGGTTTATATGACAGCCGGAGACGTTGCCGATGGAATAAGCCATGGCGACGATCACCGCGCCGAACGCCAGGGCTGTGAGAATATATGCCGCGTTGGGCTCACCGCTGCACCCCGTCACTGCTGCCACGCCGCATGCGAACAACACCAGGACAAACGTGCCGATAAACTCTGCGATGTATTTCTTAATGCCTGCCATCGTTATCGTCCTTTCTTTTATTTTCAGATTATCCTGTTTATTTACGTCTGCATACTACGCCCGGTCAGATGCCGAGTTCGCTCTTCAGTCTTTCCAGCTCGTCGTCAACAGCGGTCGGGCCTGTTGCGCCGTACTTTTCCTCCAGTGCCGCGGCTTCATCCACCGGCTGAGCGTTGAGCTCCGCCACCGCATTGGCCGCGTCGAGCATCTTGTCGGCTTTTTCCTCCATGCGGTCAAAGGCGCTCATCGCACCCTTTGCTGAGCTGACGGAGGCCGAAACGTCGTTAATGGTCTCCTGAGTTTTCGCTACGGCGACCTTCGCTTTGATCATCTCGCGGCGGGTCTTCAGCGTTTCGATGTCTGAGGCCAGTTTGTCGTGCATCTGGCGCATCTTGACTGCGTTCTCATGGGCCACCGCGTAAGTCGTCATCAGTGAAGCGCCGATATTCTCCAGGTCCTGCTTTTTTTTGATGAATACGCGGGCATCCTCCTCGTTTCCCGCTTTCAATGCTTTTTTGGCGAGTTCGGCGTACTTCGCGACCTCGGCCTGATTATCGTCGAGCTGTCTTTTCGCCCTGGTCTCCTCGGCCATGACCTGGGCGGTGCTCTTTTTGACCTCGGCGAAATCCTCCATCATGTCGCGCAGATACTGGTCGATCATCTTTGAAGGGTTTTCCATCTTGTCGATAACGGCGTTGATATTTGCTTTGATAATGTCCCCGAATCTTTCCAGAATTGCCACGTTGTTTCCTCCTTAACTAGTCGTTTGTTTTGTCTTCGTATTTTGCTCTCAGGTCTTCCGCTTCACGGTCGCCGAATTTTTCGATAGGCGTGTTGAGTATCTTCTCAGTCTGCTCCGCCTCGAGGACCTTTTGCTTTTTCGCGTGTTTCCACCAGAAAAACAGGATCACGAGCACCGCGACGATGCCGAGGATGACAAAAACGCTGATCCACGGCGATCTTGTTACCTCCATTATCCTGTCGGCCGCGTCGCTGAAAGACTTGCTGAAAAACTCGTCCTCAGTCAGGTTTGAATCGTAATAATACTTGTCGATATAATCCAGAAGGATGTCTCCGGCTTCCCGGTCGATGACGCCCTTCGCCTGTGTACCCGTCACATAATAGTCCATATAGTCGGAAGGAACATACTCGAAGAACACGAGAAGGATATGCGATTCGTCCGTAAACAATTCGTCGTAAAGGCCGTTTGCGAAATCCTCGAGGTCTTTCATATCCGGGTAGTTGGAGCCGTTTACCGTATCCGTTATATATACGTAGGGCTGAACACCGGTCTTCTTATAGAAGTACCTCAGACCGTTTTCAAGAACCGTCCTGTTTTTTATCCAGCCCAGCTCATCCGTAAAGTATTCCGTCTCGTTTACGGCGCCTTTTGGCAGCGGCTCCCGCTCGATAGTCGATTTCGTCACGTCCGGAGAGGACGAACCCAGAACGACCATGAGAATGATAAAAACCGCAACTATTATCAGAAAGACAACGATTGCCGTGCCGCAGCCTTTCGATGATCCGCCGCCGCCGGAGGGTTGCGAACCGCCGCCCCCTCCTCCGTACGAGCGCCCTGCCCTGCTGCCGAGGTACGCTCCGAGAAAGCTGCCTCCGAATGAGGAGCTTCCGCCCGACCTGTATGGAGCGCCGCCGTACGGGGGACCTCCGGCCGGCCTGAAAGAGCTGCCTCCCGGGGTCCTTCCACCGAAGGAGCCGCCTCCTCTGCCGCCCGAGAAGCCTCCGAAGCCGCCGCTTCTGCCGCCGCCTCCGCGGCTCCCGCCGAATGAGCCTCCGCCTCCGCGGCTGCCGCCGCCTCCACCGCCTCTGCCCACTGATCTACCTCCTGATGTCAATACAATCGAATTGATTCCCGACCAGTGCTTTTCGTCTGCCGGATTCAATCGCGGCTTTGCGTGTCTGGACAGCCGCACGAATCTGTACAGACCGTAAGCATCCCGGTCTCCCGCGCCGAGATCTCCAGGACACGAAGCAGGGCCGTTCCGTATGTTCCGAGCGCGGCTACGATTTCGTCCGCATGATTGATGATTATCTGCGTCGGCTCGCCGATCTCTGCCAGGCAGTCGTGCAGGGCATCCAGATTGCCGCCGTAGTGATCGGGAAATGAAAGCTTCTCCGCTATGTGGGCGTGCGCGCGCTCGCGCGATGTCAAATCTCTCCCGTCAATTATTACAGTTTTCATTCCCCGTCTTCTCCGTACAGCAGAGTAAAGCTGCCGTAGTGGTCATCCGTGTAATAGATTAGTCCGTCGTTTGAATACACAAGCCTTTTTGCTCCCCCGTCCGGCATGCCGAGCGTGTCGATATCACACTCAAAATATTCCCTGCCTTCTTTTTCGGGGAGCAGCTGCTCATAGTTTCCGAAATGGCTGCCGCCGATACATTTCCCCGGGGCGTATTTTTCAACGGGTCCGCCTGTCCAGCCCAGAGCCCTTGCCTCTTCCTTTGTGATGAAATTTGCCGGCAGCCTGCCATAGACATGGATATACAGCGCTGCATCGTCCCTGGAGGAGTATACGCCGTTTTCATCGGGGATATTACCGGCCTCGTCAGGCTCCTCGGCGACCTCGGAAGGCGCTGAAAGAGCGGGTAACGGCTCGTCTGTCTCCTGCGTCGGCTCTGCGGCAGAAATCTCGGAGAAGTCGGGCGGATAGTATTCTGTCTGCGCTCCGGTGATACTTCCGCAGCCCGATAATACCGATAATACGAGCGCAGCCAAAACAACGGCCGCGATCTTTCTCATTATTGCCCCGCTCATTCTGCCTGACTCCCGTTGTCGAACTAGAATAACTTTTTTACCGAGTTAAACAGTCCGCCGGCCTTATCAAGGGATACTTTTGCTTTCACGGCTTCGATAACGGAATTGATCTGATCGTCCGGCAGGTCCTTACCTATTATCGATTCTATGGCCTTGACGGGGTCGCTTGCGAAATTTGACGCGAAATTCTTATCAGACTTAACTTTATTTACTATCTCCTCAATCTTTGCTTTAATGTCCATGGACATTTCCTCCCGATATTTTGGCTTTTTCAGTCTGCTTGACGTTCGCTCCGGGCAGCCGGAGCGAACGTCTGTTATATTTATTTACTCAGTACTGAAGAATGCGGGGCAGCAAAGCCGCCTGCCTGATCCAATCCTCGACCTGTTTCTGGGTGGGCAGCTTTCTCACAAGGGATTTCTCAAGGTTGACCTCCTGGAGCTTCTTGAATAGATTTTCGGTTTTGCGCATTGCGAGTTCAGGCACAGTATCGACTCCGGCCGCCTCCAGCAGCTCAGAGTATTATCCGCCTATCCCCTTTATTCTGATAAGGTCGGAGTGGTTCGCCCATTTAAGGATCAGCTTTTCGGAGATCTGTGTTTTTTCCGCAAGTTCGGTCCTTCCCTTTTTGGTGGCGCAGGCTTTCAGGAGCGCTTCTATTGACTTGATTCCGGCTTCCTGCAGTTTCGCTTCATAGATTCCGCCGATACCCTCGATAACGCTTACTTTTGCCATTTTTATGCCCCTCTCATTTCTTTTATGCCCTTTACTTTCACAGATCGTACATATTATAACATACTATAAATAATATTCCATATCTTGTTGCACCAAATATATACGATAAACGCGCCATTCCTGCACCGCTCAGCCGACGTGAGCGCGACTCCGCCTTGCGGCTGCGTTGATTTCCGTGTTTTCGAACGGTATGACATAGACTGTCTTAATGCCTGGAAGTTTCAATAATAAAAGGTCCTCCGGCGAGTGGTTCCTGCAGGTGTACCCCGGTCCAGGTTGCGGATGCGAATGTATGAAAGCTTCGATACGTGCCCCGCGTTTTATCAGCTCAATAACGGACTGAAAAAGATACATATATATAAACGGTATCACCACGTTTGCCCGGATCCTGCCGTGGCTCCCCATCCCCACATGCGTTCTTCCGGTGTAGTACTTTTTTTCGCCGCCGACACGCAACGAATATATGAAAGCGCCATACTCGACTATAGCGCTCCGGCCCCTGAACAAATCGGCCCACGCGGCTGCCGCACCGTGTTCGCTGTCGAATAACCGAAGATTCTTGCCGCCCGAAGGTTCTTGATCGCGGTAATCGGCCCGCACCCCTTTATCGTTTTTCCTGAACATCCTGTCACCCCGAACTTAATAACTTTTGTCTTGGATGCGCCACTTCTCCACGATACCTGCAACAGCGCGAAATCGCGCCTCATGCGGCTGTTCCGGCTGTTTTCTTTTATGTACCCGCAACTATGCCGTCATGGGTATAACTTGCAGTTCGGTTTCCGCGTTTGTAAAAAACGAGAGCGCCCGCCATGGAAAACATCGAGAGTAGCGGGCGCTCGCAACTGTGTTATTCGCTATACGCGCGGCAAGGGAGGAAGTTATAATCCGAGCTTGTCCAGAATAAGTTTCGCACAGTCGATCTGGTTCGGTATATTGCCGTCTTCATCGCGCACGCGCCATATGTCCGGAGTTATCTCGTCAGCCACATACATTTTGCCGTCCTCATCATATCCGACTTCTATTTTGAAATCGATGAGAGTCAGACCCAGCTTCTTCAATTCACCCTTCAGGACCTCACCTACTCTTACGAGGATCGAAAGTGCGCTGTCATACTGGCCGGGCAACAGCAGGTTCTTCATAATGCAGAGCCTTTCGCTTATGAGGGGGTCGCCCTGCTCGTCATCTTTCAGGGTTACCTCGGTATACGGCGGGTCAAAGGGGATGCCCGGCTCGAGGGAGAACCGGCGGCACATGCTCCCCGCGGTGAAATAGCGCAAAACGAATTCAAGTTTCGGTACCGTGAGCCTCCGGACCTGCATCAGGCCTTTTTCAACATCCGCACCCAGATAGTGTGTCGGAATGCCGCGGCTCTCAAGCAATTTGAAAAAATGCTGCGAGATCTTCAGCCCGGTCTTCCCTTTCCCTTCAACGCTGCCTCCGACGGTATTAGAGCCGGGGTCAAATACGCCGTCTTCCCCTGTGGCATCGTCTTTAAAATACAAATAGACAGAGCCTGTCCCGTCGTCGGCGAGAACTGTCTTTGTCTTGCCGCTATATATCGTCTTCAATAGTTTTATCCCCCCGTTTTGTTTTTCGGTGAAGAATATTCTACCACAGCGGCGGTACCGTGTCGATTCCATTCGAGAATTCCTTCTTTAGAACACAGCAGAAATACCGTAATTTTGCCCGTGACGTTAAGACTTATCCCGGGTGCTTCCATCCGTAATTTGTACATGCTGCCGCAGCCCGATACGACACGGAAGACCGCAGAAAACCCCTTATACAAAACTCCTGCATAGGGCAAATACGTACAAAAGACTGAAATATCCGGCTCAAAGCTCAATAAACGCGTTTATATCCGGGTTTTCGCACGAAAAATACTGCGAATTGTCTGCAATATACAAATTGTGTATAATTCTGTGGAATTGTTAATAATCGCAAATACGATCGTAAAAACTTTGTCGAATTTTAACTAATCATAGATCTATGCGTCGAAACCCGGCAGAATGCCGCGGTTCGATCCTGCGTACATAATTCCGCTAAGCGCATGTTCTCCTCAGGGCGGCTTTTCAGCCGCCCACTCCCACCGTGTACACGGCGCCACATCACATTTTACCATGTTCGGATATGATGGAATGACAGAAATGTTTGCGCATTGCGAGGAGGCAAGAAAAGAATCGTAAACGCGAGCTGCGGCGGGATATCGCCGCAGCTCGCGCCTCGCATAATGCTGTTTCAGAAGGAACTATTTGTACAGATAGTATGCCTGCAGGTAGATGTTATCAGACGTAAAGACGACGCCTTTGAAATCCCTGTTGAATGCGACAAACCCGGGTTTCTGATATCCGGCAAGTGCGGCCATGTCGTCCTGCATGTATTTCGTAAGCTGATTGGCGTGCACCAGCATCTCATCCCAAGTGGAAGCTGTCGACATCTTGTCATACTCGTCGAGCATTGTCTGATACAGCTCGGGGTCATAGACGTCCTGCCAGCACTGCTTGATCATACAGCCCTCTTTCAGAATGTATCCCCACGGAATATAAGGTCCCGTGCTGCTGTAACCGTTGGAGCCGACCTGAATCGTCCAGTCGCCGTTTCTCAGGTATGTGAAGTTGGCCTCGGCTTCGATTATCTCGATGCTGATCTCAACACCGGCTTTTGTCAGCTGATCCTGAATGGCGGTGAAGTCATCTTTGGCGAAATCCGGTGCGACAACCTCAAAAACCATGTCGGCAGGGGTGTAACCGACCTTTGCAAGCAGCTCATTACCCTCTTTGGGGTCGTAGTAGTACATGTCGGACTTCACGTAACCGGGTGTGCCCGCCGGCCAGATGCTGTCCTGCACCACACCCATACCATCCGCGATGATCTGATTGATCGCATGGTAATCCAGGAAGCGATCAAGCGCCACACGCACCTCGAAGGTCTGAAGTATCTCCGCCTTCTTCGGGTTCAGCCACAGCGGGTTGGGGCCTCCTCTGGTCCTGACGATCCTCCCGGTATAACCTCCGTCCACCACGTTGTAGTACTGCTGAACGGAGCCCAGCCTGGCTGCGTCTATGTCTCCGTTGAGAAGGGCCATCGTGATGGTATTCTGGTCTTTGATGAACGTCAGGTTGACCGTCTCGATGCTGGGCATTTTCTCTTCAAGATAGTAATCCGGGTTTGCTTTGAGGACGATCTTGACGCCGGACGTATAAGACTCAATATAATACGGTCCTGTACCGACAGCGGCTCTGTTGTCTCCGATCCCGTACAAATCGAGAGCCGTCGGACTGACAGGCATGAGCGGGTTGCCCGACAGGGCCTGCAGTAAGTACGGGCAAGGGGCGCCGAGCTTCAGAACGAGTGTGTTTGCATCCGTCGCTTCCCAGGACTCAATGTTGTTGTTCGTGATGTACGCGGATGACGCTTCCTGTGTATATTTCCACGCTCTGGCTATGGCGGGAGCGTCGCATACGGTGCCGTCGTGGAACTTGATGCCGTCACGGATCTTGAAAGTCCAGGTAAGGAAGTCATCGGAATGCTCCCAGCTCTCGGCTATACAGCCGCATTCACGGGCGATACGGTGAGAATGCCCGTTGGTGAATACATCCGCCGTCACGTTCTCTTGTGGTCGATCGTGATCCTGGCGTTATAAGTGTCGTTTAATTTTAATATTTGTTCCGTTATCGTACGCCTCAGCTCTTTATCTTCCAAAATGAAGTCGTAGGGGACGTCGACGTCAAAAATGAGATTGGTATGGCTGAGATTCCGGACAACGCGAAAATCATGGATGCCTATTTCGGGCGAGATCTCCTTTATTATCCGCGTGACCTCCTCCTTGAGCGCGTCGGCGCCGCTGTCTCCTGTGACCACAGGGTCGAGATGGATGACAAGGCGTATTCCCTGTTCCCTTAAAAAATCGTTCTCGATCGTGTCGACTATGTCATGGCTGACCATTATATCCTGCTGCGCGGGCACCTCGCAATGGAGGGAAGCGAAGCAGCCGTATTCCCCGTAGCTGTGTACCGTCAGATCATGTATCCCGATGATCCCCTCATAGCTGAGTACCTTTTTTTGTATATCGTCCACCAGCTCTTTTGCCGGAGCCGCGCCGAGCAGCAGGTTTACGGTCTCCGATATCAGCTTTACGCCTCCGGCTATGATGAACAGCGCTACGGCGATACCGATATATCCGTCGATGTTGATGCCCCAGAGCAGCGTGACGATAGCGCCCAGCAAAACGGCAAGCGTGGACAGGGCGTCGTTTCTGCTGTCGGCAGCCGCGGCCCGCAGAGCCAGCGAACCGATAGTCGTGCTTATCTTTCGGTAGAATAAAAACTGCCACAGCTTGATGAGGATCGAAACAGACAGCGCGATGACCGTGCCGGCTCCGATCCTCGTCTGCTCCGGATCGATTATCTTGCCCAGGGAACCTTGAACAAGCTGAATGCCCAGCATGAGGATCACGACGGAGACGATCAGCCCGGAGACGTATTCCATACGGCCGTGGCCTTGCGGGTGATCCGCGTCCGCCGGTTTACCTGAGATCTTGAAGCAAACCAGTGTGACCACTGACGAACCGCAATCCGTCAGGTTATTGACCGCGTCGGCGATGACGGAAATACTGCCGCTGTACAGTCCCGCTATGAGCTTAATCAAAAATAGTAAAAAGTTCCTGATTATCCCGACGATGCCGGCGAACCTGCCGTATCGCCCGCGCACCGCGGGATCCTTTGAATCTCCGTTGTCCCTGATAAACAGCTTCACAAGGAGTCTTGTCATATCATCACCGCCCGAAATAGAAAAACATCTGCGGAACATGATTCTGTCCCGCAGATGCTTGAATTGACATCCGCTGCCGTAACGGCCCGGCGCCCGGCATTTCGCCTGTTGCCTGACCTTTTGTACCGCTTCTTCGAGCGGCGCAAGAAAGGTATAATCATAGTAACTATCCCGCAGCTATATGTCAAGCACGATTTCCAAATTCCGTTACGGGACAAACTCTGCGGGTCCCTTCGGAAAATAAGGCGGCTTGCGGGCCGCGCCGAAGCCTCGGCGGCGATCTGCGGCGGTTTTGCGTTGTGTTTATGCCGGGCCGCAACTATAATGTATATCGTCGACTACATCTTTACTTACTTCGGGGAGAGCCATGGGCAATACGATAAGACTGCCTGTCAGAAAACTGGTTGAATTCATCCTGCGCTCCGGGGATATCGACAGCAGATATTCCCCGAAGGACAGGATGTATGAAGGCGTGCGCATCCACAAGGCTCTTCAGAAAAAGAACGCGGAGCTGTACGGCGACTACAAGAGCGAGGTCAGGCTGTCCGCATCCGTCACGTCCGGGGACACCGAGTATCTTCTGGAAGGCCGGGCTGACGGTGTTTTCACAGACCGCGGCATGACGGTCATCGATGAGATAAAATCGACGTCTTTACCCCTTTATCTGATAAACGGGGACTCCAATATCACCTACTGGGGTCAGGCGCAGTGTTACGCTTATATTTACGCTCTGCAGAACTCGCTGCGGGAGATATCTGTCCGACTCACTTATTTCAACGTCGATACGGGCGACAGTACCGGGTTTCTTAGGACCTTCTCTTTCGCGGAGCTCGAGGTGTTTGTGTCGACGCTGCTCAGGCAGTACGCAAAATGGGCCGCGCTGACAGCCCGATGGTCCGACCTGAGAAACAGCACCATAAAGGCGATGCCTTTTCCCTTTGCGGAGTACCGAAAGGGCCAGAGGGAACTGGCCGTGAGCGCCTACAGGGCGATCTCGGGAGGCAGCAAGCTTTTCGCTCAGGCGCCGACCGGGACCGGAAAGACGGTCTCCGTACTGTTCCCCGCGATCAAGGCTATGGGCGAGGGCATAACGTCAAAGATATTCTATCTGACGGCCAAAACGACGACCCGCCGCGCCGCAGAGGACACCTTTACCCTGATGAGGGAGCGCGGGCTAAGGATTAAATCCCTGACGCTAACCGCAAAAGAAAAGATCTGCTTTCAGGATGAGACGGTCTGCAGGTCTGAGATCTGCCCTTACGCAAAGGGCTACTTTGACCGCGCAAACGACGCCGTGTACGACGCGATAACGAGCTGCGATGCGTTCACCAGAGACATCGTGGAGGAGTACGCGCTGAAGCATACCGTATGCCCCTTTGAATTGTCCCTTGACATCTCGCTCTGGGCCGACTGCGTCATCTGCGACTACAATTACGTCTTCGACCCCCGGGCACACCTCCGGCGTTTTTTCGCCGACGGCACCACGGACTATACTTTTCTTATAGACGAGGCCCACAACCTCGTGGACAGGTCGCGGGAGATGTTCTCTTCGGAGCTGAAAAAAACGAGGTTCTTCGACGTAAAAAAACGTTTCAAAGGCGCCGACCGGGCTCTTGACAAAGCCCTGAACTCCATCAATAAGCGCATGATCGAGCTGCGGAAAAGCTGCGGCGAAAAAGGCGCATTTATATCAGCCGATATCCCGGATAAACTAATCGTCAGCATTCGGGAGTTCACGGCCGTATGCGAGAGGATGCTTAAGGAAAACAGCTCCCTCGGCGATAACAATCAGTTTTTGCAGCTCTATTTTGATGCTGTGAACTTCGCGGCTGTCTCTGCCCTGTATGACGACAGGTACATCACGTATACGGAGACGCACGGCGGCGATGTCTCAGTCAAGCTTTTTTGTCTGGACCCGTCCCGGCTCCTGAGTGAAGCGCTCGGGCGAGGCAGGTCGGCCGTAATGTTTTCAGCCACGCTGACCCCCCTAACGTACTTTCGCGACATCCTGGGCGGCGGGGACGGCGACAAACTTCTCGAGCTGGGTTCGCCGTTTGACAAAGACCGCCTGTGCCTTTTATCCGCCGACAGGGTGTCGACGCTTTTCAAGCGCCGCGAGCAGAGCGTCGCCCCGATAGCCGAGCTCATCGGAGCCTTCGTCTCGCAAAAAACGGGCAACTATATAGTATATTTTCCTTCATACAAATATATGACAAACGTCTTCTCCTGCTTTTCCGAAAAATTCCCTCAGATCAGGGCTGTCGCGCAGGAGAGCGCCATGGGCGAGGAGGAGCGCGAGTCGTTCCTTTCCGGGTTTGTAGAACAGCCTGCGCAGACACTCGTCGCCTTCTGCGTTCTCGGCGGCGTATTTTCCGAGGGGATCGACCTGAAAGGCTCAAGACTTATCGGCGCCGCTGTCGTAAGCGTAGGCCTGCCGCAGATGAGTGTGCAGCAGGACATTATAAAGGACTATTTTGACAAAAAGAACGGCATGGGTTTCGAGTATGCTTACATGTACCCCGGCATGAACAAGGTGCTTCAGGCCGCGGGCCGCGTCATCCGCTGCGAGACCGACTCGGGCGCCGTCCTCCTCATCGACGAGCGGTTCGGGCGGCGGGATTACGCGAGGCTCTTCCCCGCCCACTGGCAGGATATCAAGGCGGTCAGGGATACCCGGAGCCTTGAAGAAGCCCTGAGATCGTTCTGGAGCAAAAACTGAGCGCGCTATTGAACGCGGTGGGACCCGGCTTTTTGAGCCGGGTCCCCGTTTATTCATTACTGCACCTTATCACACTTAGTGAGAGTCCTTTCGGCTAAGCTCAAGTCCCAATCCTGCCTGATCACCGTTCTTGCGCCAAAATACACATGTATGCCGGGACCGGGATTAATGCTATGACTTTACGTTGTAATTTCTGAGTGAATAAACTCTTTTCAGGTCGATACAACCCGCGTCGCGCGATATGGCGCCCGTTTTATGCATGCGGACCGTTTTTGCGTCATAGGTGAGCCCGAAACCGTAACCGCAGTCGCGCCCGGTCCGCAGGTTGCGGAACAGCGCGCACATGCCGCCAGACCATTTCTGCTCTACCCACACCATGGCGTATACGTCGTCACGGAACTTGAGATACTCGCAGGGGGAACTCCAGACGTATCCGCCGGCGCGATTTGCGGGCGTTCCCGGAGCGGCGTTGTTGATTATTGTCCATGAGTAGGAGTGAGGAGCGTTGTAGATATGTATAGAGCTCATCTCGTCGGAGTAGGTCTGAGTAAAAGCCCTCCCCAGCAGCTCATCCGTGAAGCCGTGGCGGAATATGCGCAGCGGCGTCAGGCCCTCGAGTTCGATCACACCGAAATGATAGCTCGGAACGGGGTCATGCAGATCATATTTTGAGCCCATTTTCGCGGAGATACAGGTCGCGCAGCCGTTTTTGAAGTCAAATGCGAAGCTCATGCTCGCCGGAGGATTTGACCCCGTGAGGTAGAGACCCAGGACTACGAAATCCTCGTCGAGTTCCGACGCCCGGTACTGTTCCGCATGCCACTCGCTCTCGCCGTTTATGCGGTATTCAAGCTCCGTTACCGTTTTGAAGCGGAGCTCGACCACATAGTCGTCGTCCCCGCGGAACACGAGCTCTTTTCCCACGCAGTAATCGGTGTCTTCAAGCACGTGGGAAGAGCCCATGACCGCCTCCTGCAGTTTTCCCGAATCGAATATCTCCGGGTTCTTTGATGCCTCCGTGATCTCCTCAACAGTCGGCTTTTTCGCCATTATGCTGGGGCGATAAGTACAACGTGCTCCTTTGACTGAAAAATCGATCCTTCTTTTTATGAAATCAGAATACGATTCGCCCCTGTCGTTGAAATCAAAGAAAGCGGCGTATCTGCCGAGGTAGTTGCCGCGGCCCGTATAAAGCGTGTGTTCAAACTGATCCTCCTCGTCTATACCCATGCACACGCCTATCTTCTTCATGCTGAAAAGGTCCACAAGTTCCACGGACAGCCTCCCGGAATACTCGACCTCACCGAAACAGTGGATATACTGCGAGTCGCTTATTTGCAGTATATCGGCGGCAAACGTGAGCACGTCGCCCCCGTCAGGCGTATCAAGCTCCACAAGTGTCGTATAAACCGTGGAAGTATAGGTGGTCAGCCTGTGTTTGCCCCTGTCCTCAAACCACTCTATCATGCTGTTTTCGAGCTGCAGCGACAGTTTATCGCGCTTTTCGGGCGGAGCTTTTCCCGGCTCCTCATAATATCCGAAGTAGGATTGGCGCTGTACCTCGCGATTTATATAAGGCGCTATCTTGCTCGCGTCGCCCACTTCGCAGTATGTTTTTGTTGTATCGATCGCGACTCCCTCATAGTCGATAAACCACATCTCGAACACGGTGACGACAGCTGTTTTCCGGTTCACGATCACAGTGTACCCCTTTTTTGTTCCGGGAACCATGTGGGAAAACAGGGTCATCTCTTTCAGCGAGAGCGCGCCGTAAGTACACTCGATACCGTCATGGCCGTTTTCTTTCAATATGAGTTTCCTGCCCGATTTGAACTCATATTCGAGCGTCGGCCCCTCGACGGGGAGCTTGTCGAGAACGATCTTCATCGTTTTTCCCGTCAGGCATGAGCAAAACGCCGCTGCGCATTTTGGAGCGGCGCCTTTGGCCAGGATATCTTCGACTTGCTTCTTACTCAGGTTCGTGTAGTTCAGCCTGTACATTCAAATAGTCCTCCTTCATATTATACGTCTTTGATCGACTCTGTTAATGTTGCCGGGTCTCGCCAGGATCCGGACAACGGATCAGATCTCGTTTTTATCACAGGGATTTACGGCTTTTCAATAATTTTCACTATTTGAATATACGCTTTTTATATTATCTGCACAAGCAGTGCGGGAGCGGCAACGTAACGAAATATCGATTGCATAATTGTGCAACATCCTGCTTATTCAGGAATTTTCGTAATTATCTGTGCTGCGTCACACCTTCTGCTATGATGCCTCTCCCGTGCCGCCCGCTCAGCGCTTAATAATTGAAGACCACCTTTCATATACGGCAAGCAAAGGCTCATCAAGGAACGATAACGCCTTTTCTTTTATCTCGTCCGGCACGCCGTAGGCCGCCTCGGCTACGCTACCGGTGATAGCCGCGAGCGTGTCGCTGTCGCCGCCGAGAGAGATCGCGTTCCTTATTGCGTCTTCAAAGTCCGTGCTCTCAAAAAAGGCTATCAGCGCCTGAGGCACGGTTTTCTGACAGCTCGCGTTGAAGCGGTATGACGGCCGGATATCGTCAAGGGCTGCCCCCAGGTCGTAGCCGTGCTCCCGCTCGATGAATTCTTTTATCACGAGCTTATACTGCTCCAAAGTATAGCGCTCGTTAACGGGATTTCCCTCATCGTCCCCGTAGCCGCCCGTGTAAAAGCGGCACATGAATATCGCGTCGGTCACGGCGAGCGCCCCTTTTATCCCCTCGGGGTGGTTGTGTGTGACTTCCGCGCTCACCTTTGCCTTCTCTCTGCCGTCTGACGGCCACAAGCCCGTCCGGGATGTGTATCCGCAATCCATCAGCCACGCGCATGGCGACACCCTCATCGCCGAACCGTTGCCCCAAGATTTATAAGGCTCCCGGTCCGAGGAGCGTATCCAGGCTCCGAACCTGGCGCCGTATCCCGCCTCCGGATACAGCCGCCCCCATTTTTTATACGCGTCGATAAAATCGCCGGCATCACCGCCGTTCATAAGCGCGTCCGCAGTGGCGACGGTCATGACCGTGTCGTCTGTAAAGAAGCAGTCTTTTCGAAACAGAGGGAAATCCTTTGTTTTTATGTTGTTCCACTCATATACGGAACCTATGACGTCGCCAATAATCGCTCCCAACACCGCACTTTGCCTCCTTTTCCTGTATATCGACAGTCTTAACCCCCGCAAATAATCAGCTTTACGGGGGTTTTAGTCACATGAGACGGGCAGCGCCGCCTGATACTCCGGCGCCCGTCACTGCAGAAGTTTCGCTATTTGCCGGGATTGGTTTTTTTCCATACAGACGACGTTGCGCCCCAGTCTCTTGGCACAATAAACGGCCTGATCCGCCCGGTCTATAACATTTTCATAATTCCTCACCGTTTCATTGCCGCAATACGCGATCCCGATACTGACGGTGATTATGTGAGAATCCATAACCGTGCTCATAACCGCTATTTTCAGGCTCTCGGCGATAGAATACAGCTCTTCCCTGTCGTAATCATATGCCATCGCGACGAATTCTTCGCCGCCGTATCGGTAAAAATGCAGCCGGAAGCTCTGCGAGAACGTCATCATCACCTTGCCAAGACATGCCAGACACCTGTCGCCGGCCGCATGCCCGTACGTGTCGTTGAAGTCTTTAAAGTTATCGATATCGATCATCATGATACCGGAAGGTTTTTTTGATCCCGCCGTTTCGAGATATGCCAGAGTTTGAAACAGTTTACGGCGGTTTGACAGGCCTGTCAGCTCGTCGGTCTCTTTTTCGATCGTGAGCCTGCGGTTTGCTTCGTAATTATCAAGGCGTATGCGCACCGTTATGTTGCCGAGAATACAACCGAGGATCCCGAAACAAATACAGTTCATCATGTCCACTAGCGCGTTCTCTGGCTTTAAAACAAATGCCAGAACGGTATGAACGACAAACCAGAAAGCCGCAAACAGGTTCATGCGGATCGGTCGGTCTATGAAACCCAGGGGCATGACGCAGAACACCCCCAACAAGACCGTCGCTCGCATATCGGGGGAGTAGACCACGCTCATGCAGACAGCCAGGAGAAAAAATATGGAATATACCAGGTACAACCCGATCAGAATAAACCTTTTTAGCGCTTTGATCCTGAACAGGAAAAAAAGCGCAAGATAAAATAAGGAAACGAAGATGTACGCCGGATAGGATCTGTGGTGGGCGAGCAGCGCGCCGGTCAGCGGCAGCAACATAATGACGGCTCCGACAAGTGTGAGAGCAGACAGCATATTCAGGTTATACTCGCTTATGGCTTTTCTGTTTTCAGACGCAAGCTGAGTGTAGGTATTACTGTCTTGCCAAAGCAGGACCGACCTCATGACCATGTACCCACCCCTTAACCTGTCAGAAATGCTGCTGCGACACCGCGTTATATTATCTTCACCAAATCGAGCCGAGTCTTATTGCCCGCGTCTTTTTGAACATTATACTCCGCTCGGGCGGCAGGTCAACCTTATTCAGGAAATTTTTCGGCGGTTTATGCAACTGTCACAATATCGTTACGGCTGCCGACCGGGACGCGCTTTACAGTCCGCACGGCATTTAATATAATGGATCGCAAGCATGTAAAGACACAAAAATCACAGCCTGACTGCTATACGGTCGGAAGAAAGAACAGGTGGGAAAATGCTGAAAATCGCGCTGCTGCAGATTCTTCCCTGCGGATCTCTCGGGGGCAATCTTCAAAAGGGTGTTGAATACTGCCGGAAGGCAAAGGCGGCGGGGGCAGATATCGCGCTGTTTCCGGAGATGTGGAGCAACGGTTATCAAGTATCCTGGGATCCGAAGCTGCTCAGTCTGGATGCCGTTGCAGATGACGGCGACTTTGTGATGGCCCATGCGGATCTAGCAAAAGAACTTCAAATGGCCATAGGGATAACTATCCTCGAAGATCACAGACCCTCTCCGAGAAATACCCTCATACTTTTTGACAGGCACGGAGCGAGGGCCCTGTCCTATTCTAAAGTGCATACGTGCGATTTTGACGCCGAGCGGAACCTCACGCCCGGGGAGGATTTTTACGTCACGGAGCTTGACACGGCGGCGGGCCGGGTAAAAATCGGGGCAATGATATGCTACGACAGAGAGTTCCCCGAGAGCGCCCGCATACTTATGCTGAAAGGCGCAGAGCTGATCCTGGTGCCGAACGCCTGCCCGATGGAGATCAACCGCCTTGAGCAGCTGCGCAGCAGGGCGTTTGAGAACATGCTCGCGGTTGCCACCTGCAATTACCCCGGGGGCCACCCGGATTGCAACGGCGGCTCCTCGGTTTTCGACGGTATGGCCTGGCTGCCCGGCCTGCCTGATTCGCGGGATATGTGCGTTCTGCGCGCGGGGCGTGAAGAGGGCGTCTACGTGGCGGAGATCGATCTTGTAAAGCTGCGCAGATACCGCGAGAACGAGGTCTACGGCAACGCTTACCGGCGACCCGGCAAATACCGACTTCTTGTCAGCGAGGAAATAAACGAACCGTTCATCCGTGAAGGCTACAGAGGGTGACGGCCGCTCGATGCCGGGTACCGCTCATTAAAGCAATATCGTGTCCAACATATGCCTTTTGTAGCCTTCGATCACCGGATCGGGCGATATTATCCTCATCTTACCTCCGAACTGGAATACCCACCCCCAGAACGTTGGGCTTATCTGGACCCGGACGGTCGCGATCGCGGTATCCTCGTCAATGCGTACCATTTTTATGTCCTCGCCGAATTTGTCATGGATAACCCCGATCAGCTCGCGGCTGAACAGGAGTTGTACTTTCTCTTCCCTTCCGCCGTACATCTTAAAGACCCGTTCCGTGTAGCGAGCGATATCGGTATCAGGCATGAACGCTTCTTCACATACCGCGTCGTCCTCGATTTCTACCCCCGTCATCCTGTCGACGCGGTAGTTGGCGATTTCGCCGTATTTTGCGCTGTAGCACATAAGGTAGTAGTTGTCCTCGTTGTATACGAGGGCCATGGGGTCGACCACATAGCGCTCTCTGTTTTTTCTGTACACCTTTTCGCCGTTCTCATCGAGGTCAAAATAGCGGAAGGAGGCTTTTCTCCTGTACCGGACGGCCTTCTCAAGAAAACCCACGTTGTAATAGATGCCTTCATTGCTGTGCTTGCGCGTGTTGAAACACACCAGGTTTCCCTTTAGTATCTCTGCCCGGTGGCCACCGCCCAGAGCCGCGATTTTAGCTGTCAGCTCCTCTGTTTTTCCCGGCGTGATAAATCCGGCTGCCTGCACGGCGTCTATGAGTATCTTAAGCTCCGGCACGCTGAAGCTCCGGTCTTCTACGTAGTACGCCTTTTCATGCCCCCTGTGAGCGGACATGACCTCGAACCCCTGCTCGTTGAGCAGGGCAATATCTTTTCCGAGCGTTCTGCGGTCGCAGGTTATGCTCTTCGCTTTCAACCGGGCGCACAGCTCGCTTGTTCTCAGCGGGTGGTCCTCGTCCGTCTCCCTGCGGAGCATCTCCATCAAAATCAGCAGCTTCAGTTTTTGATAATTGGGCTCCGACATACAGCACCCCCACGCATTATTCGCGCTTTTTCATTACGTTATTACACCGATTGACATTTATCCGGTCAGGAGGCGCTTCTCAGCCTCCGCTGCCCCACACGGCCCCCGCCGCGCCTGATCCGTATCCCGGCCATGTCTCTACCGAGTAGTTGTTTCTTACGGCCCACTGCTCGGCGGCGGCGGCGAGTATTGCGTTTCCGCAGTTTAAAAAGAACTCGGCCATGACCTCCGTCCCGCAACTATCGAGCGCCGCGATCAATACCTTCTCGCTTCCATCCCTGCCCTTTTCAATAAAATACGTTACGGCTCCGGCTATGGCCGGGTAGTCGTTTGCACTGAAGATCCGGTCAAGTGCGGACGACGCTTTTTCTTTCTGCTCGGCGGTGACCTTTGCGCCCGCACGGGCGTAATACGCGAGCGCGGCTGCCGCTGCTCTTCTCACGTCCGCATCGCTGTCACCGACTGCCGCGATGAGGTCGGAAACGGCACGTCCGTCGACCCAGCCGACAAGTGCGGCAGCCGCCTGAGCGCGCACTTAGCTGCTGCTGTCCTTTAAGGCTGTGAGCAGGGCGGCTTTGGCCTCAGACTCTTCCATTTCGCCGAGTTCCTCTACAGCGGATGCGCGCATCTCTACGCTGTCGGACGACAGCTGAGCCGACAACGCGTCGATCCGGACAAGATCTTTCTGACGGCCGTAAAACTTGGCAGCCAAAAGGACAGCGACTACTATCAGAATGATCACTGTTTGACGCGCAATCTTTTTGTCGTTTTTACCGGTATCGCTCACATTCGCTTGCCCGCCCATAAAATCACCTTCTCAAGCGATATCTCACCCTGCCTGTACGCAGGCCGCGCCCGGTCCCGCCCGTCCGAACGTCTGTTATTTTATATTTTCATGCCTCTGCCACAAGGACAGCCTGTTTCCGGCTTCTTCCATCCCCGACATTGTTCTGATGACATTATGTACCATATAACATTGAAACACAAGAGCAATAACGGCGTTCGGCGACAAAAATAAACGCGCTATTGCCGCTCCACCCGTTGTGAACATTCGTGGTGCAGAGTATTTGCGCGGCGTTGTCGGGTGATCCGTCGGCTGATGTCTTGATGCCGCAAAAACGAAAAGGCAGCCGGCCGGTTCCCCAACAGGTCCCGGCCGGCTGTTCTTATTCATTCTCTTAAGGCATCACAGCCGCGCGTTCTACTCGCGGAAAGCCTTTACGGATTCAAACTCGTCCTGGATCTCTTTGGACTCTTCCTTTGTCAGCAAAGAGACAATGATTATTACGATACAGGAGAAAATGAACGCGGGGAGCAGCTCGTATATCCCCAGAGCGCCGCCTATGGGTCTGATGAGCAGCTTCCAGATGAACACCATACCTCCGCCCGCTACCATGCCGGCTACAGCGCCCGCGCGGGTGATACGCTTCCAGAAAAGGGAGAACAGCATAACGGGCCCGAATGTGGCGCCGAAGCCCGCCCATGCAAAGGAAACTACCTTAAATATAACGCTGTTCTCGTCAAGAGCTATGACAACGGCAATGATCGCGATGACGACAAGAGTGATACGCGATATCCAGAGGACGGACTTGTCCGAAGCCTTTTTCCTGAATAACCCCTGATATATGTTTTTTGAGAGCGCCGACGCCGAGATCAGCAGATAGGAGTCCGCGGAGCTGATCGTCGCCGCCAATATCCCCGCCATGACTATGCCGGCTATGAACGGGAGAAAGAAGTCCTTTGACAACACTATGAATATACTCTCGGCCGCGCTCGCGGTCAGCAGCTCCGACGGGAAGAGTATCCTCCCGACTATGCCGATGACGACGGCGGCGCCGAGGGAGATGACCACCCAAATTGCAGCCACTCTTCTTGACAGCTTAAGGTCAGCCGCTTTCTTTATGGACATGAACTTCAGCAGGACCTGGGGCATACCGAAATATCCGAGGCCCCAGGACATCGTGGAAATGATCGTCAGGAAGCCGTATCTGCCCGCCGCTTCGAATATGGGCTTCGAGTTGGCGTCAAGCTGCTGCACCCCGTCGACCAGTTTCGGTGTGGCTATACCGAAGAAATCCAGGAAACCCGGGATGGCCCGGGCGTTTTCAACCACCTGTGAAACGCCGCCCGCAGCTGTGATACCGACGATCAACACGGCAGCCAGAGCAAATATCATGATGATGCCCTGCATAAAGTCTGAGACGGACTCGGCAAGGAACCCGCCGATAAATGTGTAAGCGACAACAAACACTGCTCCGGCTATCATCACATACACGTATTTCGCGTCGAACAGCGTGCTGAACAGCTTGCCGAATGTAACAAAGCAGCTTGAAGCGTACACGGTGAAGAATACAAGGATAAAAAGGGCCGCGATAGTCATAATGACTTTCTTGTTCTCTTTGAATCTGTTGCTCAGAAAATCCGGTATCGTTATCGCATCGCCCGCAAGGTGAGAATACACTCTGAGGCGCTTTGCGACAAACAGCCAGTTCAGGTACGTACCGATTGCCAGGCCAATCGCGGTCCATATTGCGTCGCTCAGGCCCAGAAAATAGGCGACGCCCGGCAGGCCCATCAGCAGCCAGCCGCTCATGTCCGAAGCCTCCGCTCCCATCGCCACTACCCACGGGCCCATCTTTCTGCCGCCGATGAGGAAATTGTCGCTGCTCTCGTTGGCGCGTTTTGCAAAATAAACGCCGATTCCGATGACGACTGCAATGTAGATGATCATAGCAATCAGAATCTGTATGCTGCCGCTATCCATTATTACCTCCTGTACATGATATTTTTGTATAAAAATACATTACTGCCGCTTATTTTAACCTCTGATTCATAAATTGTACAGTCTTTATCTATATTTTTTGTTATAAAAACCGCCGGCAAAGCGCTTTTTTTCAAGAGGCGGAGGTACGTCCATATCATCCGGGATCGCGACCCACATCTCATAGCCGTGAAAACCGGTCTCATCGACGGGATTCGGGTGATTGAAGCCGTATAGCCTCAGATCCGGTTTGACCGCGCTCAGCCCGCTCTTCCGCACAAAATCATCAATCATTTCCTGCGCCCTGTTTTCGGGCTCGTCCTCGATATAACGTGCCGCGGCTATAGTCGACGGCGGCAGGAAAACGATCCGTACGTCGGTGAGCTTCGACAGGCGCTCATGCGCCGTTTTCAGTTTATTCATTGTCTTATCCTCCCTGAAATTGATACTTTCAGAGGGCAGGGATCCCAAGCAAGCCGGGATATCGCAGTCTTGCGCGATCAGGTCATGAAGCCGAACACCCGCCTTTTGCCGCAGCGCGTCAACCAAGCGGCTCAGGATTTCCCTTATTGTCGATAACGCGGTTATCTCGTCGTCTAGTTCGCTTATGTTCTTCATAAAGATCTCTACGGCCGCGGCGGCTTCGGGCTTTTGCAGGATCGTCCTTATCTGCTTAACGGGGATGCGCAGCTTGCGCAATATAAGGATAAGACTCAGACGCGACAGAGCGGTTTTGTCGTACATTCTGTATGCGTAGTCCTCCCGCCGAAAACTCCTGTTAAGCCCCGCCTGCTCATAGTACCGCAGCATTCTCGCGGATACTCCGAAACATCTTGACACAAGACTGATCGACATGGCTTCCATTTTCGTACCCTCTTTCAATTCCGGAGTATAAACCGCGACACGATGCCAGAGTCAACACATGATCCCGGATTTTTTCGGCTTTCACCCGCGGATCACTTCTTTTTGCCGCAGTAAGCTTTATTCACCTTTTTTCCTGTCTGCTTTGACCAGGCCATAAATCACGAGATCGCAGACGCCCGTATTGTTGAAGCCTGCCTGGCGCAGCGTTCCTTCTTTAATGAGCCCGCATTTTTGCATCACCCTGCCGGACGCGGGATTATTCAGATCATGCTTCGCCGCAATGCGGTTGACCTTCACTTTTTCAAAAAAGAATTCAATCAGCGCGCCGAGCGCTTCTGTGGTGATCCCCCGGCCCCAGAACTCCCTGCCGATGCAGTATCCTATTTCGACCGCATTCAGCTTTTCATTTACGTCGACGGCGCTGATGCTCCCTATCGCTTCTTTTGTGTTTTTCAGCTCGATACACCACTGGTAATTGTCTGGAGTACCGTATTTTTCTTCCCACATCCTGATAACGCGTCTTGACTCGTCCGCGCCCGAGTGCGTGGGCCAGGTGAGGTATTTCGTGACGGCATCGTCCCCTGCCCAGTTCTTGAACATATACTCCGCATCATCCGTTGTGAATCTCCGAAGCACCGTTCTGTCGGTCTCTATCCTGACTGTCCCCAGATGGTCCATACCCGCTTCCCCCGTTTTTCTGATCGGTCCTCCCGACTGTGGAGGCGCCCTCATCCTTTGATTTGCAGACTATTATATTCATGCGCGGGGCGATTTTCAATCGGTTCCGACCATCCGGGCCGTTCAAAGGAGCATACGGTCCAACGCGCGGCCGTGGATCGGGACGGAAACCTTCGTTTATTCTGAACCGCCGAAAAAACCGAACATCCGGATACGACTGCGACGCCTTGAAATTGTCGGAGAATTTGATATAATATTTTATTAATCATCCGAGGCCGTGGACCGGGCGTAGGATCATAACGGTATCGAAAGCTCACTGTAATCAGACGCACGGTGGTTTCCAGAGATCACTACACCGCATATAAAAAATGCATAGAATCCAGCCAAGTATTTCTTTACAATTCACATATGTTAATTCCGTCTTATCTTGATATGATTAGTGTAGAAACACAAGTGGCGGAGCGCTTCCGCCACGTCTGGGAAGCTCCCGTATCAATACATACTTACTAAGGGGGTTTTGAACCTTGAGTATTCGGGAATGCGCCATGAACAGCGAAGCATTCCGCCGCCTTTATGAAGTCTACAAAAACAGGGAAACAGTATCCGATGCTTTCCGGAAAAACGGAGGAAAAGTCGTCGGACAGATGGGCTGCGACGTTCCGGATGAGCTGGTCATCGCCGCAGGAATGATGCCGGTGCGCCTCTATGCCGATGAGTACAGGCCGCTCGTGCAGGCTGACAAGTATCTCGAGTATTCCTTCGATCCCGTTATGCGGGCACAGTTTGAAAAGGTCGTCGACGGCACATATAACGACAGGATCGACTATCTGGCGATTTCAAACTCGACCGACGTGATTATCCGTCTGTATCTCTACCTGAGAGAGATCAAGCGCCTGGACCCTGCCGCTCCGATACCTCCGCTGGAGTTCATTGACTGGCTCTTTACACGCAAGATGATACATCAGTCGCGCAACGAACTCACCGTCAGGCTTTTTTGGCGAAAGCTCGAGGAATGGTCCGGCAGAACGATAACCGACAATGATGTGCAGAGCGCCGCCGCGATATGCAACGAAGACCGCGCCGCGCTGCGCCGGATCTCCGCTCTCCGCAAGGCGGATGAGGTCAAAGTGTCGGGAAGCGAAGCCCTTGTGATCATCGGCTCGGCTTTTTTCATGGACAGGCGCGAGCACGCGAACCTTGTCAATCTCGTGGCGGACGACGCTCAAAGCTGGCCCGGTATTGACGCTGCCCGGATCTTTATGACAGGCAGCGCACAGGAATCGACCGAGCTCTATGAACTTATCGAAAAAGTCGGCGGAGTCGTCATCGGCGAGGATCACGACTGGGGTGACAGGTTTTTTGGTCGTGACTGCAACACGTCATATTCACCGGTGCGGGCTATCGTCGACGCCTATATGATGCGTGAGTTCAGCTCGAAAAAAGCCACCGTATCCCAGCGTGTGAAAGCCCTCAATGACGCGGTCGACTCGGCCCGGGCAGAGGGCGTCCTTTTTTATATCAACGCGTACGAGGAGGCGGCCTCCTGGGATTTCCCCTCCCAGAAGAGTTCCCTCGAGAGCAGGGGAATTGCGACCGGTTCTTTTGTCAAGATGCTGTTCCCTCTTTCCGAAAACCGCGATCTGGAAGAAAAACTGGGTTCTTTTGTCGAATCTGTGAGGAGGGTGCGTCGGGATGCGTAATGACTGCAAAGTAACAGACAGACAGGGCGGACCTGCGCGCGCAAAGAAATCGCTCAATGCCACCGCAACGGCGGCGGCGTACCAGAAGGAATGGTTCTCCGGCCTGAGGGCCAGAGTGGATGCCGGCGAAGACTTCGCCTATCTTAACGCCGACGTACCGATGGAAGTCCTTCGCGCTATGGATATACCCTTTGTCGTCAACCAGTGGTGGGCGGCTATCTGCGCCGCGAAGCGAATGACCTCGAAATACTTCTCTCTTCTAAGCAGCGCCGGTTACCGCGACGACCTGTGCTCATACTGCGCCACGGCCTTTGCCGAGAGCCTCGATCCTGACGATAAAACAAGCGGCCCCTGGGGCGGGCTCCCCTCACCCACGATCGCGATAACAAGACTCACGTGCGACTGCCAGAGCAAAATATTCGAGCTGTTTGCTCGAAATCACGGCGCAGACCTGTATTTGATGGAAAACACACAAGCCCGCACCGTACCGCCCGATTGGTGGGAACTCGCCGCGGACAGGTGGGAAGAACTCTATGACAGCGACAGGCTTGACGCGGCCGTTGAGGAACTGAAGGCGCTGATCGGGTTCCTCGAGACAAAGACCGGCAAACTGTTTGATATAAACAAACTTGTTGAGGTCATGGCCCTGATAAACGAACAGGAGAACTGGTACAAAAAGACCAGAGACCTTATCGCGATAACGCGCCCCGCCCCCGTAACCGTCGTTGACACGATCAACGCCGTCATGCAGGCGCAGTGGCAAAGAGGGACGCAGTGGGCCGCCGCGCACGCGAAAAGCCTGTACGAGGAGATCAAGGCTTTTGTTGACGAGGGCAGGTGCGCCGTGCCCAATGAAAAGTATCGGCTCATGTGGCTCGGGCGCGGGTTATGGCACGACTTTGCGTTTTATCAGAACTTTGAGGAGAAATACGGTGCGGTCTTCACCTGGAGCATGTATCTCGCGATGGGTGCCGACGCCTACATCCGCAACAACTTTGAGCAGGACCCGCTGCGCGCTCTGGCCGCAAGGTATATCGGGATGGAGGATTTCCTGCATATGCCGCCCTGGAACGCGCAGTGGTTCCTGAGCGAGGCCAGGCATAACCTGATCGACGGCGTGGTGTATATGGCCCCGGAAAATTGCATGCAGGCCGTCGAGGGCTCCTACTTCATCAAGAAGACGCTTGAGGACGCCGGTATTCCGGTCCTGCTGTTCAAGGCAGACCCTGTCGACTCCAGAAAGTGGAACCGCGACACTATGACCGGAATGGTGGAGGACTTTATTGAAACACGACTCGTGAACGGAGGAAAGAAATAATGGGGATAGGTCCCTTAACCGGAATCAAGGTACTTGATTTGACGCAGTTTGAAGCAGGAACGGTCTGCACGGAGACGCTGGCCTGGATGGGGGCGGAGGTCTGGAAGGTCGAGCGGCCGGGCACAGGAGAGCTGGGGCGCCACTCGGTGGCCTGTCCGGATGTTGATACCGTGGGCTTCGTGATCATGAACATGAACAAGAAGTCCATCACGTGCAACCTGAAAACCCCGCAGGGCATCGACTTAATGAAACGTCTTCTGAAAAAGGCCGACGTCATAGTCGAGAACATGGGACCGGGTTCGATCGAGCGGCTTGGGCTGGGATACGATGACTGCAAAAAGGTCAACGAAAAGATCATTTTCGCTTCGATCAAAGGCTTCGCAGCCGGCGGACCCTATGCCGATTACCCCGCGTTTGATCCGATAGCCACACATACGGGCGGCCTTGTCGCCTCCACCGGACTCCCCGAGCAGCCGATGAAGGCCGGGGTCAGTGTCGCCGATTCGGGAAGCGGCATTGCCTGCGCCATGTCTATTATTGCGGCTCTTTTCCAGCGCGAGAGGCAGGGGATCGGACAGCGCGTCGATATAGCCATGCAGGACTATATAATCGGCCTCTCCCGCTCCGGATGGGAGCCGTATTACGATACGGGGAGCCCTCCGCGCAGGGTCGGAAACGGCATGCTGCTCGAGGACGTCGCCCCCTCCAATACGTACCCGTGTAAACCCTTCGGACTGAACGACTACGTTCACATTTACTGCTCCCGCGCCCCCGGCAGCAAGCACTTTGAGAACCTCTGCAGGGTCATAGGGCGCGAGGATCTCCTGCAGGACGAGCGATTTGCAACACCGCGCTCGCGCTTTAAATATCGCGACATACTCGACCCCATCATCGCCGAATGGACCGGCCGCCACACGAAGCAGGAAGCTATGGACATACTCGCGCGGAACGACGTGCCGGCGGGCGCTCTGCTGGACGTCGGCGACATTACCAATGACCCGCAGTATCTTGAGAGCGGAATGATAATCGAAATCGAGCACAAGGATCACGGCAAGCTGAAACTGCCCGGGTTCGCCCCCCGCCTTTCCGAGAATCATATAGAATATAAAGTGTCTCCCGCGCTGGGAGAGAACAATCGGGAGGTGTACGGCGGAGTTCTGGGCCTGACAGACGAGGAGATGGAAGAGCTGGTAAAAGCAAAGGTCATATGATTTCCTTCAGATACCAGGTACGTAACGGACAGATTGTCCTATAGGTGATTCCATATTTGAAAAGGAGAGATCAATATGAAAAAGATCCTTGCAATCGTATTTGTCGCGGCCCTGATTCTGTCGCTCGCTGCGTGCGGGTCATCGGCAAAAAAGGAAAAGCCGGTAGAAACGCTGACCGTCGCGCACAAGGGCGACCCCACAAGCCTGTGTCACCTCACCGTTACCTTCGGCAGCGCCAACGGCCCGGTCGACTGTTTTCTGTACGACAGACTTCTGGACTATAACGCGGAAAAGAACGACGTAGAACCGATGCTGGCAACCAAGTGGGAGTATATCGACGACACCCACATCAAGTTCACTCTGCGCGAAGACGTAGTCGCCCATGACGGCTCGCCTTTCACGGCAAGCGACGTCATATACACACTCAAAACCGGACAGGATTCAGGAAAACTGGCAAACTACTACGGCAACTTCGATCTTGACGGCTGCGAGGTCATTGACAAGTATACCGTCATAATCGCCACAAAAAAAGTTGATCCATTTGTACTTTATAATCTCTCCAATATTCCCCTCGGCATGGTCGTCGAAGCTGCCGTGACCAACAGCGGCGACATCACCGTGCAGGATCAGAAACCCGACGCCGGTACAGGCCCCTACAAGTTCGTCGAGTGGGTAGCCGGCTCAACTATCAAATTCGCCCGCAACGAAAAGTACTGGGGCGAGAAACCCTATTATGATTTTGTAGAGATCCGCATAATAACCGACGCTTCCTCGCGTGTCATGAACCTCGAATCCGGAACAGTCGACGTTGCTCTTGATCCCGCGACAGCGCAGGTCGTGCTGCTGGAAGACAACAAAGACTTCCAGATAATCAATTATCCCACAACTAACCTGACCACACTGTACTTCAACTGCACGAAAGAACCTTTTAACGACGTTAAAGTCCGCCAGGCGATCGCTCTCGCGCTCGACTACGAATCTAACCTCGAGGTCGCGGCAAGCGGTTACGGCTCCACGTCCGACAGCTTCCTGCCTAAGAACAGCAGCGCCTACGTCGCCCCGGACGGCTCATACGTAAACTACTTCCACTACGACGTCGAAGCCGCCAAGGCTAAACTCGCGGAATCCTCCTATCCGAACGGCTTCTCCTTTGAGCTGCTCTACATGGAGGGCGCAACTTTCCAGGCATATGCAGAGCTCATCCAGAATCAGCTCGGAGCAATAGGCATCACGGTGACTCCCGTCCCGATAGCCTCCACGGCATTCTATGAGCTCCTGAGCGCAGGAAACTACGAGGCAGAAATCGTAAACAGCTCCAACCCCGACCCCTCCATACAGCTGAAGTATTTTGACCACCGCGTCGGCTTCGCCGACGTTCGCGGCGGCACAGGGTGGCAGGGTCCCGCGGAACTCGACACGCTCATAGACCAGGCGAACTCCGTTCTGGACACCGAAACCCGCAAAACCATATACGCTCAGATCTCGGCGATAATCAACGAGAACTGCCCCGCGATCCCCCTGTACTCCCCAACAAAAGTCTGTCTGGCTGATGCCGACATATCGGGTATCAGGCTGACGGAGTTCAATGATATCGATCTATCCAAGGCATACCGCGTGTCCTGACCCGGTCATCAAACGGGTTCAGGCCCGTAATTGCGAGGGCCTCTCCGAAAACTCACCCCTTCGGAGAGGCCCCGGGTGATTCTTTTATTTTTTCACCGCGAGAGAGCGCTTAATCCTTTTCAAGGAGTTCACTATATGTTCAAGTACATAATAAAGCGCCTCCTATGGATGATACCTGTCGTGCTGGGCGTTCTGAGCATAGTATTCATACTGTCCGAAATTACATCCGGAGACCCGGTGGACGCGATAGTGGGATACGACGCTCCGATCGAAGTAAGAGAGGCCAAGCGCGAGGAGCTGGGTCTGAACGACCCTGTCGCCGTCAGATTTATCAGCTATATCGTAAAAGTGGTGACGAGAGGAGATCTCGGAGAATCATACGCCACCGGCAGGCCCGTACTCGACGAGCTTCTTGCGCGCTTTCCGAACACTCTTATACTTACATTCGCGTCTGTGATCGTAGCTCTGATAATAGCAATACCGCTTGGGCTGCTGTCGGCGGTGAAGCAGTACTCGGTAATTGACAACGCCTCAATGGCTTTTGCGCTGTTCGGCGTTTCGATACCGCAATTCTGGTTTGCTCTGCTGACACTGCTGCTATTTTCCGTCAAGCTCAGATGGCTGCCCGCGAGCGGCATAGACAGGCTGGCGGGCTGGGTCCTTCCCGTAGCCATGGTCGGTATCGCGAACGTCGGCAACATCGCCAGGACGGCACGTTCAAGCATGCTTGAGGTAGTAAGGCAGGATTACATCAGGACCGCGAGAGCCAAGGGGCAGAAGGAGATCATAGTGGTAGTCGTACACGGTCTCAGGAACGCCCTCATCCCTGTTATCGCGAATGTGGGAAACACTATCGGCGTCTCGCTTGGCGGAGCGATCATTGCCGAGAGCATTTTTTCGATCTCCGGTGTCGGGCAGTATATGCTCCTTGCAATCAACCAGAGGAACTGGCCCTCGATCCAGGGGGGCATCGTTCTTCTGGCGCTGGCTTTCAGCGTTACGATGCTGGTCATGGATCTTCTCTATACCGCGATCGACCCGCGCCTGAGAGCCGAGTTCAAGGCAAAAAACAAAATCAGGGCCAAAAAGAATTCCGACGGGGAGGCTGCGTAATATGGCTAAACTGTATACGCCCGCTATGGCAGCCGTAGCCAAAAAGCGTGCGCGGTCGAAACGAAAAGCAACGTCCGGGCAATCCACTCCCTCCCGCGAGGCCTGGAAGCGCCTGAAGCGAAACAGACTCGCGATAGCCGGAATGGTGATCCTGGCCGCGCTCATACTCGTCGCTGTTTTCGCGGACTTTTTAGCTCCGCGGGGATACGATGTACAGAACCTGAGCGAGAGAAACCTGCCCCCTTCACTTAAACATCTCATGGGAACGGATAATTACGGCAGGGATATACTCAGCCGCGTCATATACGGCACAAGAGTATCTCTCCCGATCGGTTTCATATGCGTGATAATTGCGTTTGCGATCGGCGGGACGCTTGGCGCTATCGCGGCTTTCAAAGGCGGCAGGACAGATAACATCATAATGCGGATCATGGACATATTCCAGTCCATACCTCCGATGCTCATGGCGATCGCCATTGCCGCCTCACTCGGCAACGGGGCGCTCAATCTTGTTCTCGCGATCTCGATCAGCACGATGCCTGCAAGATCTCGCATCGTTCGCGCCGCCATACTCACGGTAAAGCGAAACGACTATATCGAGTCCGCCCGGGCCATCGGCGCAAGCAGCAGGCGGCAGCTCTTAAAGTACATGCTGCCCAACGCAATAGGCCCGATCCTGACGAGTTTTACGTTCAGCGTTGCAACCGCCATACTCACCGTATCATCTTTGAGCTATATAGGCCTCGGCATAACCGCGCCCACACCAGAATGGGGCTCCATGCTGTCCGCAGGAAAAGAACTCTTAAGGCAGGCCCCGCACGTTTTACTGTTTCCGGGCCTTATGATAATGGTCACTGTGCTGGCTCTCAACCTCTTCGGGGACGGGCTCCGCGACGCTCTCGACCCGAGGCTGAAGTGAGAGGTAACTGAATGAGTGAAAAAGTACTTGAAGTAAAGAATCTTATCGTTCATTACGAGACCCAGGACGGCGTCGCGGAGGCTGTTAACGACGTAAGCTTTTCTATCAGCGCCGGCGAGACTCTCGGCCTTGTCGGAGAGACGGGCGCCGGTAAAACCACCATAGCCCTGACCATAATGGGCCTTCTGCCGAAGCCCGCGGGCTGCGTAATAAGCGGCGAAGTGTTGATCGACGGCAGAAATATCACGGAAACATCACGAAACAGAGCGAAACAGCGCAAAAACGACAGAATGATGCGCAGGCTGCGGGGCAACGACGTTAGCATGATATTTCAGGACCCGATGTCCGCTCTTAACCCTGTTATGCGCGTTGGGGATCAGATTTCCGAGGTAATAAGGCTGCACAGCAGCGCCTCCCGGGCTGTCGCCACCCAGAAGGCGATGGAGATGATGGAGCTAGTCGGCATCCCGGGTGTCCGTTTCAAGGATTACCCGCATGAGTTCTCCGGCGGTATGAAACAGCGCATAGTCATAGCCATGGCTCTGGCGTGCAATCCCCGTGTGCTGATCGCGGACGAACCCACGACGGCGCTCGACGTGACGATACAGGCACAGGTCCTGGAGCTTATGAACGACCTGAAGCGCCAATTCAATACCTCCCTGCTAATGATAACTCACGACCTCGGCGTCGTGGCTGAAATGTGCGACAAGTGCGCGGTAATATACGCGGGCCAGATGGTCGAACACGGAACGGTCGAGCATATATTCAACAACGCACAGCATCCGTACACTCAGGCGCTCTTTAGCGCTCTGCCGAGCCTCGATAAGGATGTGGACCGTCTGAAATCCATATCAGGGCTTATGAGCGACCCCATGGACCTGCCTCCTTACTGCACTTTCTATGAAAGATGTGACGCCCGTTGCCACAGGTGTATGGAGCTCGACCCTCCTTTGACCGAATCAGAACCGGGACATTTCGTGAAATGCGTGCACTTTATGAAGGATAACGGAGCCCCATCTCCAAAAGAGGGCGCGGCTGCCGCGGAGGCATCGTTATGAACGAGATATTGCAGGTAAAGAATCTGAAGAAATATTTCAACGTATCCGGCGGTACGCTTCACGCTGTTGACGACGTCTCTTTTACAATGAAATACGGGGAGACTTTAGGGATAGTCGGTGAATCAGGCTGTGGAAAATCAACGCTGGGCAAGGCCATACTCAGACTTGTACAGCCCACCTCGGGCGAGGTGATATTTGAGGGCAGGGATATCACGCGCATCGGCAACAAAGAGCTGACAGCCCTCAGGCCGAAAATGCAGATGATCTTCCAGGATCCGATGTCTTCCCTTAACCCGAGAATGAGCGTGAGTCAGCAGATAGCGGAACCGCTCATGATATACAACGTCTACCGGAACAAGGCAGACATGGATAAGAGGGTCCTTGAGCTCATGGATACCGTCGGGCTGGCGAGAAGGTATGTCGATACATATCCGCACGAACTCGACGGCGGGCGCAGGCAGAGGATCGGTGTCGCGCGCGCGCTGGCGCTCAATCCAAAGCTGATCGTCTGCGACGAACCCGTGTCCGCGCTCGATGTGCTTATACAGGCACAGATATTGAACCTCCTGCAGGATCTGCAAAAGGAACACGGTCTCGCCTATATGTTCATTACCCACAATTTGTCGGTCGTCAAACATATATCGAACGACATATGCGTCATGTACCTCGGTCAGGTCATTGAGCAGTGCAATACGAAAGAACTGTTCAGAAACACTCTGCACCCGTACACAAAGGCTCTTTTATCAGCCATCCCGGTACCCTCGCTTAATAAGACGCGTGAGAGGATAATCCTGAAGGGTGAACTCGCGTCGCCTATTGACCCGAAAGACGCCTGCCGTTTCGCGCCGCGGTGCATATACGCGAAGGAGAAGTGCCATAACTGTGCTCCTGAACTTGTAGACGTCGGCGGAAACCACAAAACGGCCTGCCACTACGTAAAGGAGATCAACGGTCTATGACGCCCGTTCCCGAACTCAGAAAACCACGCCAGGTATGAATTGCGGCGGTAACGTCGCCTGAACCATACGCCGTACAAACGGAGCGCGAGTCGAAATGATCCGGATATACCCCTGGCAGCGGAGCCGTGCGCAAAACCGGCCTGAGCACCCCTTCTTGCTTATTCTTTCATAATATTCTACAATATTATCCGATAACTATACTGGATCACTATACTATAAGAGAGGTTTGTGCCGAGTATGGACGAACAGGCTGAAAACAAAACGAATTATGACTTCTATCAGTCGCTCAGAAAAAAAGTGGATGATTATCTCAACACGGAAGAGGGCAGGAAGTATAAATTCGCCGAGTTTCTTTTGATCGCGCCCGATCTGTTTCATTTGTTGATAAAACTGACGATGGACAAGGAAGTCCCCGTGTCGGATAAGGCCTGCCTTGCGGCAGCCGTCGCTTACTATATTTCACCTTTCGATCTTATTCCAGACTTCTTGTTCCCTCTCGGACTGATCGACGACGTCGCAGTCGCCGCGTTTGTTCTGAACAGGATAATCAACAATACGAGCCCCGAAGTTGTCGGCAAATACTGGGCCGGAAACGAGAGTATTCTCGAGACGATCAAGAAGGTCCTGCAAAAGGCCGACGAACTGATAGGTTCGGGTCTGTGGAAGAAAATCAAGAAAATGTTTGAGCAGTGATCAGCCCGGGAACACTCGGTGCCCGCCCGGGTCCGCGGCAGAGCCTGTAGCCGGCGGTATGCCGTCGGCCCGCCGCAGAATGCGGCGCACGGTTTCGGACTTTTCTTACGCGCACTGCGCAGGCCTCGCTCCGGCGGGGTCTGTGGGGGCTGGGGGCCGGAGCATTCGCTCCGTCCCCCCTCTTTTTGCGCCCGCGGATCTGCGCAGTGCAGCGGCAGAAATCATTCCCGATCATAACGCAGACAAAGCAAAAGCAGATATGAAGTTAACAGATTATCGGGTACTCATTTTTTACGAAAAAAATCTTAGAATATTGCAGCCTTTCTCCCGCCTGACGCGTATATACAGTGAAGGGGGTGGAGCCGGTGTCATTCAGGTCCTGCCGGCCGGAGGACTTCGAAGCGTTTCTCACAAGGCATGAAACAGCAATCTACCGTACCGCCCTTGCCGTGACCGGAAACGAATCCGACGCCAAAGACGTGGTGCAGGAGGTATTTTTGCGCGCTTACACAAAAGCTCCCGAATTTGAATCGCCGGAACATGAGACGGCATGGCTCACCAGGGTGACTGTCAACCTCTGCCGGAGCGTTCTGCGCTCTCCCTGGCGAAAGCGGACGCAGTCGCTTACGGACAGTTACCCGGCCGCACGGCCGGAGCAGCGTGTGCTGCTGGAATACATACTCCGGCTGCCCGCAAAATACCGCATCGCCATACACCTTTTCTACTACGACGGATATTCGGTAAAAGAGATAGCCGAATTGACCGGGCAAAAAGAAAGCTCCGTCAGGAGCATCCTCACCCGCGCCCGTCAAAGGCTGAAAGCCATTTTAACGGAGGAAAGCTATGAAGAGATATAGGGATTATTTTGACAGCACAACCGTCTCGGATGCGCTTCACCGCCGGATCCTGCTCTATGCCACCCGTTCGGGGAGCACGCGCCGCCCGTCGGCGCCCATGCGCAGGATCGCCGCGTATGCGTGCGCCGCCGCCGTTTTGATCGCCGCGGCCTTATTCGGCGTTGAATATCTGCCGCGCCCCTCGCGTGAAGGAACGCCGTCCTCGCAGGACGTTCCCGGGACATCCCGGCCCGTTGTATCACCCCCGGCATCCGAAACGGCCCCGGAGGCGTCCGGCATACCCGAATATGATCTGATACTAAACAAGGCCGAAAGCATGCTTTCAGCAAGCGTCATCATCCCGGGCCACTTCTGGCGGGAATTGACCCCGGAAGAACAGAGCCGCGTCTTTCCCGGCCTTTCGGATATGTACGATCTGAGGGCCACAGTCAATTTTCAGAGCGACGACTCGGGCGCGTCCCTGTATAGTATAGACGCGCACGCGGCGCCAAAGGGCGGACCTGAGTCATATATAAAAATTGCGCCCGGCGAGGCGACAGTCGACTACATTATCGACGGGGAGATAAAAGACTCGGACGTTCTCGGGACGGCGGTTTCGGCAGGGTTTTTTGAAACAAAACCGAACAGCAAAGGGCTGAAAAAAGTTATTTACTTCGCGTCGTTCAAAATGTCCGGCCTGGGCTACTATGTGGAGCTCGGAGGATCCGAATCCGAGAAAGAAAAGCTGCTTGAAGAGTTCTCGTCGCTTGTCGGCCTGCTGATTCGCGGCGGACCGGCCGACGTAAGCTTGTTTGACGATCCGGCTGTGCCCGAACTTCGCAATGAGCGCATGGATCTTGATCAGGCGCGGAGTGACCCCGATTTCGGAATGTATCTGCCCGCGAGTCTTCCCGCCGGTTTCTCCTTTGAAAGCGCGCTGCGCTTTATTGACCAGGATTCGGATTATCTGTACGCCACATGGTACAAGGGTCTCGGATATATCGACTGGCAGGTCTCCCGCTTTGAAGAAGAGGACGAAAAGCGCCTGACGTCGGTTGAAGATATTCAAAACTATGATCTTGCCCTCTACCCCATCCCCCGCGCCGAATCGGTGCCCGCCGAACTGCGGGCTGTCGTCAGTGATCCTATATTCCGCATCGATGATCTGACTTTGGACGTGGTCCGGGCCCGGACGTACGAGGTCTCCGACGCGGGCGACGAACCCGGACCGCGGATGGAGTTCGGCGTTCTGTACGGGGAAATACTGATAGAGCTGAACGTAAAAGGAGCGGCTCCCGAGGTCATATTTGAACTGTTGCGTCAGATCGGAAAATGATCCGAAAACAAAGGTCCGGGGTGCGAGCTGTCCGTGTGAAAAGCCGCGGATATGTCGGCCACGAATCTGTATGCGGGCATCATAACGGAGCGGCCCCCGACTCTATCATCCGGGCAAATACTTCCACGATATGCGAATCAAACTGCGTCCCGGCACTCTCCCTGACGGTATCAAGGGCCGCCAGGTCCCTATCCTTCCCGGATAGATCGCTCCTCCTGCGCACACGGTCATACGTCTCCGTGATCGAGATGATCCTCGAGATGAGCGGGATCTGTTCCCCTTTCAGGCCTCTCGGATATCCCGTTCCGTCCCACCTCTCGTGATGTCCGTATATGTATTCCGCCAGATCCAGCGTATCGTCAAAAAGATTGAGTATACGGTACCCGACGACCGTATGCTGCTGCATATTTTCATACTCCTCTTCGGCAAGAGCGTCCTTTCTCAGGATGCTGTCATCGAGGGTGATCTTTCCGATATCATGCAGGTAGCCCGCTCTTTGAAGCTTGCTGATCTCGTTCTGAGAGAGCTGCATAGCAGCTCCCAGAGCGGCGCACAGCTTGCCGACTGCGATCGAGTGCTCCTTCTCCCTCGGGCTGCGGGCGTGCAGAGTTTTAATGATCGTGTCGATGATATCTTTATTTATCGACTTGCGATTGATAGTTTTGTCTCTGTACATCTCGTTTTCGGCATTGGCTGTTATGTCGTTGATCGATTGTCCCGTGTCTTCTTTAGTGTCAAGGCCGAGGGAGATGCTGCACTTTATTGCCTCCACACGCGCGTCGGAAAACCCGGCTCTGATCCTGTCCGCTATTCTGCCGGCTTCCTCCCTGCCCGTGTTTGGCAGCAATATGATAAACTCGTCGCCGCCTGTGCGGGCAGCCAGGTCTTCCTTTCTGCACACTTGCTGCAGGATCTCTGCCGACTTCTCTATCAGCATATCGCCCGCGCTGTGTCCGAATATGTCGTTGGTCATCTTCAGGCCGTTGATGTCGGCGAATATTACGGACAGCGGGAGATTTCCGGGTATATCGAAGGCCGGGAGGCGCTCATCAAAGCACCTCCTGTTGTTCAGACCTGTCAGAGGATCGTAGCAGCTAAGATAATGTATTTCGGCCTCTTTTTTCTTTCGGTCGCTCACGTCCATGAACGTTATGACGGCGCCGATCAATTCGCCGTTTTTTATCTGCGGGTATGAGAAATACTCGACGTCGAAAGAGGTCCCGTCGGAACGCCAGAAGACCGCGTCGTCAACGTGCGTCCCGGTCCCGTTGACAAGAGAGCCGATGATCCTGCACTCACCGATGTCGATCGGGCTCCCTTCCTTGCTGGTATGGTGTATCAGCCGGTGCATATTCCTGCCGAGCAGTTCGGAAGAGTCGCCGTAACCCAGGATTTTTGCACAGCTCCTGTTGCAGAACGTGCAGTTCCCGTCCAGATCGATACCGAAGATGGCCTCCGCCGCCGAATCAAGAATCAATCGGAGGTCGTCTTTGCTGGCTTCCAGGGAAAGGTAAGCGCTCTGAAGCTCCGCCGTGCGCTCCTGAACAGCCGTCTCCAGATTCTCGATATGCGACTGCATCTTGTCGGCGACGCTGTTAAAGCTTTTTGATATCAGGCCAATCTCGTCGTTTCTGACGATAGTCACTCTTCTTGACAGGTTTCCGGAAGCCAGCTCGCCGGAGACCTGCAACAGGCTTTGCATCGGTTTGAGGTATTTTTTTGTGAGCAGATGATATATCAGGATCGACAAAAGCAAAAACAGGACGGACATGATCGCGGACCAGCGCATACTCTCGCCCACGTCCGACATGAAGAGGGACTCGGGTATGGCCGATACGATGATCCAGTTCAGCCCGTCGTATTCCAGCTCTTTTACCGTGACAAAATATCTTCCGTCCTCCCCCTCGAATATTCCCGGCAGGCTCCCGTGGGTTTCATAGAATTCGAACGCCCTGCGGATGTCCGCGTTTTCAACGTCAGCAACCGTACTATGCTTTACGGTACCGTCCTCAAGTATCGAATAGTTTTCAATATCCTGTGAGTTCGATACTAAAATCCCGGTACCTTTTTCGATAATGAGAGCAGCCCCGTTGTATCTCTCAACGGCGCTCTCAAGGTATGTTGTGATCTCGGAGAGCAGTATATGCGTTGCGAGCACTCCCCGTAATTCACCTGTCTCGCCATAGATAGGCCATGCGGCGGACAGCGCAAGGTCGTCCATGACGAAATGCTTATACACCTGAGAGAACACGGGGCCTGCGGCCTCGGCCGCTTCGATATACCACGCCCGGGTCCGGGGATCGAATTTCTCTGTTTTCTTAACTATGCTGCCGACAGTCTTGTCCTCATTTACGGAATAATACCATGTGCTCCATCCTGTATCGGCGTTATTCCCGAAGGCCTCCGTATCGCCGTTTTCATTTCTGCGCGCGCCGTAGTACTCGCCGTTTTCAGTCCCGTAGCCTATACTGTATATATGGCTGTCGTGCGCTTCCAGTATCCCGGTAAAAAAGCGGGTGCGCTGCGTCTCGTCCGCAAGATTCAGGATATCGTTTTCGATTATCCCGTAATTCATCTCGTTTATGTGGCGCGTGGAGTATATAAACGACCGGACTTTATCATAAATGCTGTCGTTGATGCCCTCCGCCATAGCTTTCGCCATTGCCCGGGCAGAGTTGATCCACCCTGTGAAGACGAACAAGCCATAGCATACGACCAGGACCAGCATCGCGACGCTGAATACGATCAGGATGATCCTTCTAAGCGAGAGCGTATGTCTCTCTTTTTTCATATCTTCACCGCCTAAAGTACAGGCCGCCGTTAATCATCGGGACACCTTCAGCTTCCGGTATTAAACCGTGATTTTTCGTAATTAAAAGGTATACTTGTTCCCTCGGAAACGTCTTCGATTTTGTCAATGATCAGCCAATCGTCCATATTCCCCTGGTGTTCAAACCGGATCGGCGGCTCGATTTTCCGAACGTCTCCGAACTCGACCAGGCACAGGCATTTTTTATGCCAGCGCTCTTTCTGTTTATCATTCAGGTTCAGCTTATCCTGGTTTTCTTCGAGCGTTATTTCGATCTCGGCATCAGTCAGCTTCACGTAATTCTGCACCGCTTTTACTGTTGCGAGAGCGGAAATATCCTTCGTTCCCTTTTCAATGAAATAAAGGGTTTCACCGTGGAACACGCGGCTGTGCGGTATTTTACGGCCTGACGCGCCCCTGACAACCATTGTTTTTGTGCCGGACAGGATCTTGTCCAGTACGCGCTCGCCTTTTTTCCCCGCATTATCGCAATATACGAGATGTACCATTTTTTGCGCCTCCCGCACCCGGAGTATTCATTTTCCCGGTATTTGATCGCATTTTTCTGCTGAATCAATGATCAGCTCTGACATAGGTCTCGAAAAATCAGACCGGTGCTTATACCGTGTTTTTGTGATCATAATAATACGGCAAATCGACATATAACGCAATCTTATCACAGAATCCGATAAATTACAGCGTATAAAAAACACAGACGCAGTGTCCGCACCGGCACTCCGTCCCTGTTTTTGGCTTTTTCTATAGCATCTTATGCATTTTGGCGGACCGCTGTCCTTTTCTACGATCGTCTTTTTCCTGCCCGTGTCGGTACGGATCACCACCGTGAACTGCATATATGTTCGCCATCTGTCGTCATCGCCTCTTTGCTCGCTTTTCTACTTGCTGTATTTATCGACCACCACACCCTCCCACATAGGCTGCCCGGTCCTTCGCAGAGCCATGAGATTTAAGACAAGCATGACAAGCGCTGTACCGATACCTATGACAAAGGATTCCCCAAATGGGAAATCGTCCATCAGCAGACCAGCGACGGGGAATCCGACGAGGGGCACAAAAACCAGTATTCACATACAGCCGACGGAGAATTTCTTGTTTTCTTTCGCTGCCGCCAGTATCTCCGGCGAGCTGCACCTGTCTGAAAAGCCGACCGGCCCCGCTCCCCCACGCGGGGGTGTAAGCCGCCGCCCGCGGATTCGGCGGTATGGTGATAATGCCTATTACGAGCATCAGCAGGTTGGCCGCGATCAGCGCGATGATCAAGCCTTTTTTCACATTTGAACTGCCCTCCGTATTACTTTCGCTGTCTGCCACGGATCATAGCCCTGAGGCGTGCATCGGGTTGAAAGCACCTGCGGGATAGTTTTATTTATAATAACATGCGTTGGTAAAAACATCTACGGCAATCCGGCAGACTTCGCCTTATTGCACGGGCGATCGCCGACAGGCCGGAGCCCCCGGAATAAGCGGTCAGGATCCCTGTACGGAACGAAAAACGGCATAGCCGCTCATCACGACTATGCCGGGTCTTTCGCAGACCTTCGATCTCTTTGTCAGAAAGCCGCAGCGCGGAGCCGCTCTCCGTGCAAGTGCGCAATACGGCTTGCCGCAGTTTTCCGGCCGCCTGATTAACTGCCGTATTTCGTCAGCGCCGCCCCGCGTATAACCGTATTCATGTAGGGCCTCGGCACTTCCACTTCCTCGGCGTGAGGCGCGGTTGAGCCTGTGATCGCCTGGAACACCATCGAGTTGCCCGCGCCGGAGCCCGCCACCATGACCAGGACGTTCTCGGGGGCGCTGAACGGTTCGCGGTGCAGACCGGGCTTGACCTCATCCGGCGACATACCGAACATCTTGTTGCCCGCGGCTACAAACTCTTCCTCGAGCTCCTTTTTTAGCTTCTCGCGCTCCTGTTCGGTCATCCTGTCCCAGTCGAGCACGTTTTTGTCGTACAGGTACTGTATCAGGGACTGCTTTGTAAATCCCGCGTTAGCGAGCTGCCACGCCATAGCGGGGTGCAAAACGATCATGTGGCGCACGTTCTCCGCGTTTTTCGGCAGGCCGAATCTTGAGAACAGCAGGGCTTTCCTTGAGAATATCCTGCACAGCTGCTCAAATCTTTCTTCAAACGTCGCGTTAGACATGCATTCTCCCGCGAAGCCTGTGCGGCCGTTATCCTCGCAGGCCGTGACGATGCTCTCGTCGGGCCCGTATCCGTTCTGCTCCGCCCAGGATTCCCACGGGCTCTCGTCCTGATTTTCCACGATTATCGTTTTCGCGTACGCAGCCTGCTGTCCCGGCCCGCCGGGGGACGCGTAAATGGTCATATCGCGCCAACCGATATTGATCATGCACAGGAGGACCGAGCGGCCCAGAGTGCTGTTGATCCTGTACCCCGGTGCCAGGTATCCCACCTTATTGTTGATGCCCAGCTCTTTTACGATGGGCCCGCTGATAAAGAAAACGGGCAGGATCTCGTTGACAATATGGAACTGGTTAAAGTTCTTAGCCGTGATCGTTTCGATCATCGCTATAATGACCGGGAGGTATTCGGGCTTTGCCCCGGCCATAACCGCGCTTATCGCGATCTTCTCAACAGTGGCGATCCCCTTCTTCGGGTACATCAGCCCGATGACCTTGTCGCGTGGATATGTGGTGCCGGAGAGCATCCATTCCACCGCTTCGGGGGTCGGAGGCGTGACAGCCAGACCGTCCGTCAGATGGTTTGCCTCGCAGTACTGCTGGAATTTCTCGTTAGCCTCGAAATAGCTGGCTCCTGTGAACACTTTGTTTGAATAATCGTATTCCATCTCGAAACTGCGCTTTTCCTCTTCGGTCAGAGGATCTGTCAGCGCCTTGATGATATCGTCGATCACCGCGGCCACGACGCCCTTCATGCGCTCCGGGTCCCTCTTGGCTACGCAGTAATCCGTTGCGGGAACGTCCACAAGACGGGCAGCAGGCATACCGTTGAGATCGGCAAGCGCCCTTTTCGAGCGCACCAGCACGTCCGAGCATATGGACACACCGGGCTTCCCCGCTCTCTCCATGTAGACGCCCACGTCGCGCCTGCCCTGAGTGATGGCCTCCTTGACGCCTTCGACCCACGCGTCGCACTGCGCGCATATCTCGTCCGCGTTGATCTTCGCGTTCGGCGAGCCGAAAGACTGGGTGAATATAAACTTCATATCAGGGTACCGCTCTTTCAGCATGTCCGCCAGAATCTCAAAAAACAATTCCGAGCCGAACTGCCGCAGATCATCCACGTGAATGCTCATCAGCGCGATCGTTTTCCCGTTCAGCTCCGTGAGACGGGGATTTGACAGGCCCTCCCTTTTCGGATCGGAGAGCACACCCTTCGGTTCAAGTACTTCAAGCTTGACCTGTTGTGCAGCAGACATTTATGTACCTCCCAGTTGTTATTGCCTTCCGTTTACCGGCCCCGCCGGCTCAGGAAAACGTTTAATATACAGATATCGACGAGGCGCAGTCATGCGGAGAAAGTGCCGCATGATTAGCGAACGCTAATTAAGCGTAACATTCATCACAGTTAATGTCAATAGGAACAACCCTATAATTCTATACTCCGGCATGTCGGTGCGCGTCCCGCGGCAGCGTCATTCATGTTCGGGGCCCGTGTGCTTTTTTGCGCTCCTGTGGTCCGCTGGCCGGCGGTTCCCACGGTCACTGACCGCGGCGCCGGATCAGATATCTGTTTTCATTTTCACGGCCCCGTGCTATACTTTTTCCACAACCGCCGCGTCAATTATACACAGTCTGCCGTCATCATACGGGATATCCGGTCCGGCACCGCGGCGGCCTTTTGTTTCCTTAATTCGGGAGGAGATCTCTATGGTCAATTATGACACGGCAAGCACTGGCTTACAGGGTTTTGATCAGGTTATCGACTATCTCCGTCTGGGCGATAATGTTGTCTGGCAGGTCGATTCAGCGTCAGACTATAAAAAAATGGTCGATCCGTTCGTTGAACAGGCCACAGCGGACGGAAGGGATCTCGTTTACGTGCGTTTCGGCGATCACGACCCGCTGGTTACCGGCAGGACGTACCATGTAGACGCGAGCAAGGGCTTTGAGAACTTCGCGACGCAGGTGCATAACATCATAAAGAAGGAAGGCAGAAAGATATTCTACGTATTCGACTGCCTGACCGACTTGCTGAAGTACTGGAATTCAGACCTTATGATCGGCAACTTTTTCAAAGTTACGTGTCCCTTTTTATATGAGCTGGATACGGTCGCATATTTCGCCATCATAAGGGGCGCGCACACGTTTAACACTATAGCGGGAATACGGGAGACTACGCAGCTGCTGCTCGATCTGTATCACGTGAAAAACAGGCTCTATATCCATCCTCTCAAAGTCTGGCAGCGCTATTCCCCGACAATGTTTTTTCCGCACCTTATCCAGGGGAGCGAAGCCATATCCATAACGGCTAGCGCCGAGGTATCAGAGCTGTTCTCGAGCGTCCCCCGCGGCGGGGAGAGGCTCGATTACTGGAACGTGACGTTCAACCGGGCGAAAGACGCTCTCTCCCTTGATCCCGGCCTGCAGGAGGGCATTAAGAAGCAGCTTATGCAAATGCTGCTCGGCAGCGAATCCCGTATGACACGGCTGTGCGAGCGGTATTTTACCCTGGCCGACATACTTGCGATTGCTTCAAGGGAGATCGGCACAGGTTTTATAGGCGGTAAGAGCGTCGGTATGCTTGTCGCAAGAAAAATCCTGGAACTGGACGCCGGCGACCGCTTCGCTCCCTTTCTTGAACCGCATGATTCATATTACCTCGGCTCCGATATTTTCTATACATATATAGTGCAGAACGGCTGGTGGAAGCTTCGCACCGAGCAGAAAACGGTGGAGGGATATTATAAGTACGCTCCGGAATTAAAGGAAAAGCTCCTGAGCGGAAAATTCCCCAAAGATATTCAGGAGCAGTTCGTTCAGATGCTGGAGTACTTCGGCCAGTCTCCGATAATCGTCCGCTCAAGTTCCCTGCTTGAGGACAATTTCGGCAATGCCTTTGCCGGAAAATACGAGAGCGTATTTCTGGCCAATCAGGGGACGCCGGAGGAGCGCTACGAGGCCTTTGAGCAGGCTATACGGACTGTTTACGCCAGCACGATGAACGAGGATGCCCTCGCCTACAGAATGAACCGGGGGCTCTTTGAGATGGACGAACAGATGGCGATACTTGTCCAGCGGGTATCCGGGGATCAGTATGCGGACTGCTTTTTCCCACACGTCGCGGGCGTCGGGAACTCAAAGAACCTCTACGTCTGGGACAAGAGCATAGATATGGACGCGGGGATGCTCCGCCTTGTATTCGGTCTGGGCACGCGCGCTGTGGACAGGACGGTCGGAGATTACGCGAGGATCGTATGTCTTGACGATCCTCTGCGCCCTTCGCCGATGTACAGCGAAGACCTGAAAAAGTACAGCCAGCACACCGCCGACCTTATCTCCCTTACTGAGAACGCTCTGACGAGCCGCGACATTGAGGATATCCTGTCGCGCGATATCAAAACAGATAAGTCGCTCTTTGCCAGCCCCGACGCTCAGACCGCGAAAAGGCTGCGGGAACTGGGCTATACGTCCGGAAAAATACCGCAGATCCTTGACTTTAAGAAACTGCTCGGCAGCACCGAGTTTCCCCGCGTGATGCGCGATATGCTCGCAACGCTGTCCGCCGCGTATGACTACCCTGTCGATATCGAATTCACGGCGAATTTCTCGAAAGACGGACGCTTCAGGATCAACCTCCTGCAGTGCCGGCCGCTGCAGACCGGCGGACTTGGAAAAGCCGTAAAACTGCCGAAAATAGACGACAGTGCCGACTGCATCTTTTTAACAAAAGGGGGATTCATGGGCGGAAACGTCCATCTGCTTCTTGATTACATCGTTATTGTCAGGCCCCGGGAATACAGGCTGCTCAGTGAAAGAGATAAATATGAGACAGCCCGGCATATCGGCCTGATTAACGCGAGTCTGAAAGGAAAAACAGTGATGCTGATCGGCCCCGGCAGATGGGGGACCACTACGCCTTCTCTCGGGGTGCCCGTGCATTTCTCCGAGCTGTCCAACATGTCGGTCATATGCGAGGTCTCATCCGCGGAGGCCGGATTCATGCCGGAATTATCCTACGGCAGCCATTTCTTCCAGGATCTTGTGGAATCCGGTATTTTTTACGCCGCAATTATGGACGGGCAAAAGGACGTCGTCTATAACCCCGACAAGATACTGAGAAGAGAAAACCTGCTTACTTCGGTCTCGCCCGGGAGTGAAGCGTTTTCCGACGTGATCCATATCGCAGCTTCGGGAGGGGCCGAACTGTACTCGGACATCGTGTCTCAAACGCTCTTATGCATATGATCGCCGCCTTATTCAAAGCTTGCGGCTTTTCGCTGTGAGCAATATAATAGACTCATCTTTTTACCGGAGGTACCGACACGATGGATCAATCCGCTTTTTTTGATTTGACTTACGGCATGTTTTTACTCGGCAGTTCGGCAAACGGCAAGCCGACAGGCTGCATCGTCAACACCGTCACACAGATCGGCAAGGAACCGCCGCTGCTCTCAGTCAGCGTGAACAAAGAGAGCTTCACCGGCGAAGCGGTAAAATCGTCCGGGCTTGCTGTCGTCAATATCTTATCCCAGTCCGCGCCGATCAGCCTTATTCAGACCTTCGGCTTTCAGTCCGGCAGAGACACCGATAAGTTCCTCGGGATCGACTGGATCCCCACCGCTGACGACCTGCCTGTTCTGGAGGACGGCATCTGCGGCTGGCTGGAATGCCGCGTAAAGCAGGCCGTGGAGTTTCCCGCCCAGACGCTTTTTATTCTTGAGGTCTTCGATGCGGTGCGGCTGGGAGAACATGTGACGCCCATGACCTACTCCTATTACCAGATGGTGATGAAAGGCGGCGTCCCCAAGGCCGCGCCCGGGCACAGGCTCCCGGAGGAGGATGGCGGCCCGCCCGCCGGGCCCCGCTACGTCTGCTCCTTATGCAATTACGAGTATGACGGCTCCGACGGCCCCTTTGAATTCCTGCCGCCCGACTGGAAATGCCCCCGCTGCGCAGCCCCGAAGAGCAAATTCATGATCAGGGTCTGAGCGCGTTGATTAAAACTGACGTCCGGCTCCTGCTTATCTGATATCGAACCGGTCTTCAGGCAGGTAAATATACCCGATCGCATCAACGGTCGACCGTTGCACATATAGTTAACCCCCGATGTTTTCCCTGACAGGTCTGCTGATAATTCTTTCGGTGATACTCGGTGCCGCGGCACCGTTCACCCGAACGACAGCGGGCCTGTCTTTTATTTTCGCGCGATATGCAATACTTTTTCCCGACCATGAAGGTCCGGGCAAGCCGAATCCAGGTTCATTTTTTGAGTAAACAAAGTCAATAAACAATAGACATAAAATAGCAACACTGATATAATTGGCGCATTAATTCGTTTTTTTAGTCCTTTTTCGCTGAAAATTGTTATAAAAGCCCCCGATCTATGCGCGGAGGTGTTGCGTTTGCGCAATAACAGATCAAAAGAGCAAAAAGATGCGATCGTAGCTCTGCCCGGGTCCTCTTCAAAAAACAGATACAACCTCGTTTTAGTATGCCTCATCGTTCTGATCCTGACCGGAGCATATCTGTTTTATAAGTGGAACAGAGCCAGGGAGATCATATCGTCGGAAGCGATACAGTTAGCAGAGTCGATAGAGTCCCTTCTCCACGTCGAACACGTCGAAAATCTTTCGGGCGCTCCGGAGGATATCGAAAAACCCGAATATATCATGACAAAGAAGAGCCTGACTAGTCTTGTCGATAATACGGCCGCGATTGAATTCGCGTACATCCTGGGGGAAAAAAATAATAATATCATTTTTCTTGTAGATTCGGAATCTCCCGACTCCGCCGACTATTCTCCGCCGGGGCAGTTGTATTACGAGGCTGATGAGGCCGACTGGCAGCCCTTTCTTCTCGGTGAAACTGTATTGATGGAGCCGAAGACAGACCGGTGGGGCACCTGGGTCAGCGTAATGGTGCCGATCAAGGATGCGCAGGGCGGCATAGTTGCCGTATTGGGACTCGATTACCCGGCGTCCGAATGGAAACTTGATCTTTGGAAGCTCATGCTTCCGGAAGTGATAATAGTCATTTGCATCCTCATAATTATTGCAGCCTTTATAAGGATCTGGATGCAGCATCTCGAGCTTAAAAACATTACGAGGAAGCTGGCGATCGACGAAGCGCTGTATCGCAGCGTTTTCAGCCAGGCTCCGATAGGCATCGCTCTTGTTGACGGCAAAAGCTTCATATCGCATTCCGAACTGGGCGTTAATATCAACCCTATGTTTGAAACCATACTCGGAAGAAGCAGCCGCGATTTTGACATAATAAGCTGGGAAGATATCACGCACCCGAAAGATCTTCAGACCGATCTCGAGCAATTCGAGAGGTTTTCCAATGGCGAGATCAGCGGATATTCACTTGAGAAACGCTTTTTGCGCCCGGACGGTTCAAGTATATGGACTAATATGACGATTTCCCGCCTGACCGGCCTCCCGAACACCGGTTCCATGCAATTGCACTTGTGCCTGCTGGAGGACGTATCCGCACGCAAGGAAATGGAAAGAGCAAAAGAAGAGAGCGAGCGCAGCAAAACGCTTCTGCTCTCCCATCTGCAGGGCATGGCTTACAGATGCAAATATGACCGCGATTGGACGATGGAGTTTGTTTCATCAGGTTGTTACAAGTTGACAGGATATTATCCCGAGGATCTGATAAACAATAACAAGCTGTCTTTCAACGACATAATTGCCCCGGAATACCGCGACACCCTCTGGGACGAATGGGAGCGGGCAATGAAAGAGCGGCTCCCCTTTACGTTTGAATACGAAATAATAAAAGCCGACGGCGAACACAAATGGGTCCTCGAGAAGGGCGAGGGCGTATATGACGAGAACGGCAAGATCGAAGCCCTTGAAGGGATCATTGTCGACATATCCGACCGGAAAAAGATCGAGGATCAGCTCAAACAGACCCTGGAGCGCACACGGGCAATGATATATAATCACGAGGCGGTCATGCTGCTTATCGAGCCGCACTCCGGGAAAATAATCGAAGCGAACCACGCGGCTACTGTTTTTTACGAATATTCGAGGGAAGAGCTCCTGAGAATGACGATCCGGGATATAAATACCCTGGACAGGGATACCGTGCGTGAACTGCGCATGAAAGCATTAAGCAGAGGGCAGAAGCATTTCACCATGCCCCACCGCCGCAAAAGCGGAGAGATCAGGATAGTCGACGTATACAGCAGCCCGGTCGACTATGGCGACAAAAAAGCCCTGTTCTCGATACTCTTTGACGTAACGTACAGAGAGGAGATCGCAAAACAAAACGAATATCTGGCTTATCACGACCACCTGACAGGCCTCTACAACAGAAGGTATCTGGAAAAAGAGTTCCAGAAGCGTGTCGAGGACGGGGAGTTTCCCATCGCACTATTGCTCGGCGACATAAACGGATTCAAAGTCCTCAACGACACGTTCGGCCACGCGAAGGGCGACCGGGTCCTTATTGACGTGGGTGAGTCCATCAGCAAGGTGGTTGATGAAAGCGATGTACTCGCCCGCATCGGCGGAGACGAGTTTGCCATTGTTGTTTCCGGAAAGACCGAGGCCGAGATAAGGAAGTATCTGGATAGGCTCGAGATGATATCGTATAATGACCTCGAGGGCTTGCCGAGCGATAATCTGATCACCATCTCATGGGGTTACGGGATCCAGAAAAGGAGAGAGGATTCAATCGACGTAATTACCGAAGAGGCCGAGGCCTTCATGTATAACAGAAAATTCTACAGCCATGCGAGCTCCAGGAGCAAAACGGTAGACATTATAATGGAGACGTTATTCGCAAAAAGCGGCAGGGACGAGAAGCATTCCGTTCGCGTCGGCATGCTCAGCGAAGCCATAGCCCGGAAGATGAATCTGAATCAAATGGATATCGATAAGATCCGGGTCGCAGGGTTTCTTCATGATATAGGAAAGATCGGAATCGACGAGAGCATTCTGAATAAAGCGGGGCCGCTGGACGGGAGAGAGTGGGAACTGATGAGGCTCCATCCGGCTAAAGGCTCCGCCATTCTTTCAAACATCCGCGAGTATCAGGACATTTCCGATATCGTCCTGTCACATCATGAGCGCTATGACGGTATGGGATATCCTAACGGTCTCAAAGGGGAATCCATCCCCCTGGGGGCGAGGATCATTTCGGTAGCCGATACTTTTGACGCACTGACGAACGTTCGGCCGTATAAAGCGGCCGTGAGCCCGGAAGAAGCAATTGACGAAATCGCGCGGAGTTCAGGAACTCAACTGGATCCCGAAATAGTGTCGGTCTTTATCAGCGAGGTCGACTGGCGCTGATAGTCAGCGTCATATGCCTTGTATTCAGTCAAAAGGCAATCGTAAACCATTCCATGAACTGAATAACCCTCCGGAAACGTGTGCTCAGGAACACAGATCCGGAGGGTTCCCTTTATAACACAGCCGTAAGCGTTCCTGCCGCGCTTGAATTACGTACAGCACCGGAGACGTCGAAAACATTTACGCTTTTTGTCCTGATATTAATAAAAATATATTGAATATACTTATGCCGTAGTTTATTCTTTAGCCAGCGGCAGATAATGGTACCGCCGGCTTTTCGGGCTTATGTCGTCAATGCCGACTCTGATTATCAGGTGATTCTCGGGAGGATGCCGGATGATGACAGCTGAACATTTCGATTCTGACACCTTCAGCACCTTTTCGCTTACACATCAGTTATTTGAGCGCTAACATGATAGCCGCCGTCATCTATCAGCATGGGCAATAATCATCTGCTGCAAGGCTCAGCGAAAGGAGATACCCCGATATGTCGCAATTTGGTTTCTGTCCCCAATGCCGTCGGTGCGATAACATGGACCGTTTCCCCAAATGCGCCCGGTGCAAAAGCAGGCCCCGGCTCGTATCACCGTCCGATACGTTCTTTCACGAGATATTCGTCGAAGGAAAGCGTCCGACGCAGGCAGAACTTCTTGAGCTGCAGTCATGTGCTTTTGGCCCGGCTCATATGAACGATGTTGAACATAATGTCGCCAAAAAGAAGCTGGGCAAGAGCGTGTCGATCGGCCTTTGCTCGTTGGTTCTGGGCCTTATGCTGTTCGCCCTTCTCCAATTCGTATCGCTTCGCGGGCTGGCATGGGTTTGTATGGCATGCTTGCTCCTGTACGGGATCGTCTCCCCTGTCGCCGCGGTTGTCGGTTATATACATAACAAGTCATCCGGCGGAAAACATAAAACGCCGCGCAGCGCGTTTGTCCATTATTGGCTCAGTTCCGTTTTCAGACTCAGCGCCGAAAAGGAGACGGAATTTGAGTCCCCCGAATTCGCTGCGGCCTCCGCGCTCCGGCACGTACCGGAAAGCTACAGGGTCAAGCTTGATGAAGGCCATATAGCGTCCTATATCGTTAATATGCGGAACACGGTACAGCAAATACTGAAGGAACGGGCGCAAATGTCCAGAGAGGCTTACGCAGTTCATCATTACTGGGTTGACTGCGGCATTTTTCCTTCAATCAGGGAAAAGGATTTCCCGAAACCGACGCGGGAGAGCGGCGTATACGAGCTGAATACGGACGTCGAGCTCATTTTCAGGGTGTTTCAGACCAACCGCAGCACCTACGAAAAAATGTACGTTAACCTCGCAAAAGTTGTGCTTCATGTGCGGCAGACTTGCATCCGCAACGGAAAACGCTGGTTTATGTATGATCTGACTCCTGCCGTCGCGGCAGGCGCGGCCGGGCAACCGGGCAGCCTCAATATATAAGTTTCGTAACTGCCGATACGCTCGTTATTTGTTTCGGGGATATCCTCGGGCGGGGCCGCCGTCGCCTGGCCGCCTGAATATATGCGGGAGGGGCAAAATGAGCTTGTTCAAACGAGATAAACAGCGACAAGATCACCCGATTTCAATGAGCCCGCTTGCAGCAGAGCTTCTTTCCGACAATGATCCTGACTTTCTTAAAGCTCTTGAGGCGGCGGATTACGCGTCATGGCAGGGCGATTTCAGGGGCATTTATGAAATTCGCGAAGCCATCCGCATAAAAAGCGGCAAAGAGAGCGTCAGTTTCAAGGTAATCGATGATTCTTCGCCCTGTCCGGACGTTTACATATTGAAACCGGCGAAGAAGCGCGCACTGCTCGGCGATCCCGGGGTGACATGCGGTTATGTCGCCAATCTTTTGTATCGCATGTATCGCAGTAGTATCGATCCGGGCCAGGCCGGAGTTTCATACGGCTTTAACACAATTCCTTGTATTGGAACGAAGGCAGGGTTCCGGGAGACTTCCTCAGGAAGGTCGTCAAAACCGGCGGACAGCGCGCGGGTCATGATTTCCGGCTGCTGTGCTGCGAGATCGGTGCCCGCATGAGGCTGATGGATGCCTGCACGCGCACAGGCAATCGGGATGAGTATCTCGGCCTTGATTGCTGAGCTGCGGGTATAATCACATGCAGAGGCATGAACATTCTGACCCGACTTGCCGGCCATGACTGCAAGGTCTGGGCGCTGTATTCCTGAAACCAGGCAACACCATGAACCCTCGCGCTTTCCTCGCAGCAGCGTTACCCGCGCGCCGTTTCTTCTATATCGGTAACTTCAAACGACTTTTCAGATACAGAGTAATTGTATGAGCCCTGAATCCAATAGCCGCCGTCATCCAGCCAGCCAAAATCAATCTTTATCACCGTATCCGATAACCAGCTGTCGATTATGATCTCATACAGGCCTGAAGCGGGCGCCGCCGCGATATTTGCGTGTGAAAGAATCTCTTCGCTCCGCGGCAATACGTTGACCTCGAATGTACCGGTATCGATTATCGAAATGTCTGTCCATATCCTTCCCGAGTATTGACGCGCGACATATTCGCTGTCATCCGACCACAGATATCTCTCCCTCTGGCAGCCGCTGTCCTCCCACAGCACTTCCCCCGTATTCATATCCATTATCCTTGTTTCCCCCAGATACCGGTCTCCGCCGCCTCCGTGGCCTCCGCCGGCGATGTCAACAGATTCGATGCAGTACTTCTTATTCGGTGATACGGAATACGCATACCAAGGGGTGTTGAAAAAGCGCTCATAGTTTCCCGCAGGAGTTTTATAATAGAGCGAGTCTGACTTTGGATCGATCGCAAACGAATCCAGCGGATAAGTCCCGTTATCATATTTTCCCGACACTTCTATCGCCAGGCAGAAGTTATCGTCTACCTTTACAGGTCCGGCCACTTTAAACAAGCGTTCCGGGCTGTTTTCAAAAAAAGATGTGACTTTGTTTAAAGCGTCGTTTCGCTCATCTTCAGTGAATAATTCACTTTTTTTGCCGCATGAGGACAAACACATTAATACCGCAATTACAATAAACAGGAGTATGATTTTCGCTCTTAACACTTTTTCGCCACCTCGCTCGTGCAGATATAACCATAGGCATAGAGAAACAGGAAGGGACCTTATCTCCTCAGATCCCTCTTTTTTGCCTGTACCGCCCCGATACCGGAAAAAGGCCTGCCGCATCGTGTTTTCAACACGGAGAGCGACAGGCCATTGCGTCTTTTGCAGGACGTATCAGATCAGTGCGAGGAGCACAAAGTTCAGTATGAAGAGCCCCGTGCTGACCCAAACGATGGGATGGATCTCCTTTGCCTTTCCGGTCAGGCACTTGATTATGCAGAAGAAGATGAATCCTGCCGCGATACCGTAGGAGATGCTGTAGCAGAACGCCATGAATATGCCCGCGAAAAACGCCGGGACAGCTTCCTCAAGTTCCGTCCAGCTGATCTTTGCGAAGGATGCGAGCATCATGACGCCCACCAGGATTAGAGCGGGAGCTGTCGCCTGCGCCGGGACGATGCCGATCACGGGGGCGAGGAAGATGCTCAGGAGGAACATTATCGTGGTGACGAGCGAAGTGAGCCCCGTGCGTCCGCCCGCACCGATGCCGGCCGCGCTTTCAACGTACGTCGTGGTGTTGGAAGTGCCGAACAGCGCGCCGATCGAGGTTGCGATGGAGTCTGCAAACAGGGCGCGATCCATCTTTGACTTGAAGCCGCTTGAGGACTCGAGGAGCTTCTGATCCTCTTCGCTGAAGATGCCGGAACGGCGGCCCGTTCCGATGAATGTGCCTATCGTGTCAAAGATATCCGAAAGGCTGAATGCAAATATGGTCATAAGGACCAGCGGGATTCTGGAGGCCTTGCTGAAGAGGGAGCCCATTCCCTCAGCTCCGAACGCGGCGCCGAACGTTGTGCCGAGCTCCTTGAAAGAACTGCCGACGTTGGAAGCGATCCCGACCTGGCTGACGTCCACAATTTTCAGAGCGATCCCGATGATGGTCGAAACAATAATGCTGATGAAGATCGCGCCCGGCACCTTTTTTACAACCAGCACGACCATGATGACGAGGGAGATGACCGCGAAAATTACGGGGAGCGCATTGAAAGTGGCCAGAGCCGGAACAATGCTGCTGTTTGCGACCACGGTTCCGCTGTCAAAGAGTGAATACGTGCCCGGGTCGGCGGTAAAGCTGAGGAGCCCGGCGTTCTTTATGCCGATGTAAGCGATAAAAATTCCGATACCGCCGCCGATAGCATTATTCAGGCTCTCCGGGATCGCTTTTATTATGGATTTGCGAACCCTCGTGACAGTGATCAGGATGTTGACGATACCGCAGATGAAAACCATTGCGAGAGCTTCCTGCCATGAAAACTTGAGGGCGAAACATACCGTATAGGTAAAGAATGCGTTCAGGCCCATACCGGGAGCCTGTGCGTATGGCACGTTGGCGAAAAGAGCCATGACCAGAGTGCCTGCAGCGGATGCGAAAATCGTTGCGAGGAATACGGCCCCATAGGGGATTCCCGTCTGAGACAGCATAGCCGGATTGACGAAGAGGATGTACGCCATCGCGAAAAATGTTGTCAGACCTGCAATGATTTCAGTCGATACTTTTGTTCCATGCTTCTTTAGCTTGAACAGTTTTTCCATTGACAATCTCCTCACGTAATAATTCTAGTCTCGGATTCATCTATCAATACCCACAATAATAACTGATTGAGTAAAAAATGCAACAATCTTTGAACTTTTTTTGACAAAGATTTTAACGGCAGCGGCTGATGCAAAGCGACATCGCGGTAAAATCCGGCCTATTTAAAGATCAACTGGAGAAAGTCGCAGGCGGCGCGGCGCCACACGCGCCACTCATGTTCTCCCGGGTAGACCTTCTCAATGTTGTTGACGCCTTTTTCCTCCAGGATCTTCGTCTCGTTCCGTATGAGCTCATAGGAGGACTCGCTGTCGCCTATCGCGCGGAACAGCACCTTGATCTCCTTGTTCAGATATTCCGCGTTGTCGAGCGCCTTCAGGTGGTGCTGCTCGCTGGGATCAGAAAACGGAGACGTTATACCGGTGAAAAGACCTGCGGCAATGAACATATCGGGGTGTTCCAGTATGATCTTGCCGCACTGCAGCGAACCCAGCGACAGCCCTGCGATAGCCCTGTTCTCCTTGCCCGGCTTGACTCTGTAAGTTTTCTCGATAAACGGGATAACATCCTGGAACAGCAGATTCTCGAATTCCCAGGCCCGCACTGCGGTCCCGCCTTTGCCGTCGTCAAGCTGCACCATGCCGTTGCTCATTACGATTATGCAAGGCACAGCTTTGCCCTCGGCGATAAGGTTGTCCATAGTGAAGTTGATCTTACCCTGGTACACCCAGCTCGTCTCGTTCTCGCCGCCGCCGTGCTGAAGATACAGCACGGGATAATTTACGGACAGATCCTGCTGATAACCCGGAGGGGTGTATACGAGGCAGCTTATGAAGCGGCCGGTGTACGTGGATTTAAAGTATTCCCTGGTCACGCTCCCGTGCGGCACGTCCTTCAGCAGCAGGAAGTCGCATTCCGTGTCCGGCACCTCAACATAGTTCAGCGGTGTGTTGCTGCCGAACCCGACAGGGGCCATTCTGTTCAGGACTGTGACGCCGTTAACCTTGAACCCCAGTTGTTTGAAGCCAGGCTCGTAATACGGAAGAATGCCCGTCCAAAGGCCGGCTTCATCCTTGACCAGGTCCACGGAGACGTCTTCATGAAACGCCGTGACTGTTTCGGCCTCCGGGGCGTAGAACGCGACCTTAACCGTGCCGTCTTCCTGCGTCACGGCGCCCTCGGGGATGTAGCTGCCGTTGGGGTCGGCCATCAGGATCGGGTTTGCGTTGACCGGGATCTGCCTGCTGAAAGCCAGCGGGCTGCAAAAGAAGGCCTGATTTTCAAGAAACTCTTTCGGTATATGCATTGCGGCACCTCACTGTATAGTATTTGTATGATCAGGCTTAAAGCTGACCTTTTCTTTTATTTGACTGCATTGGGCTTTCTGCGTTTTTCGGTCACGGGGCTCTCCGGGACCTCCGTAGTCCCGGATCCGCGCTTATATCTTTCATTTAACGAACGATTACTAAGTGCAATCTAACATTGAGGCCGTGATATGTCAATATGCCGGAAATCAGGCGTTCCGCGTTGCCGCTAGACGGAGTTGCGGAACGCCCGCGGCGCGCCCGGTCACTCGATGCAGTCCGGGTCCGTCCGGCGCCGCTCCGCGACAGCGGGGCAATTGTGTTTCTGAAGCGGGCTCCACAGACAGTTCCCGCATCCCCGGCAGGGAACGTAGCCGGTTCCCTGCGTGACCGCCCTTGCCCAGTTGGGGTCGGCCAGAAGGGCGCGGGCCGAATCGACCGTGTCCGCCAGGTCGTTGTCCAGAATGTAGTTCGCAAGCTCCGGAGTGTTGATGCCGTTGACGACGGAGACGGGGACCGCGCCGGACATATGGCGGTGGATCATGGTCCCGGCCCATACGATGCTGTTGTACGGCAGGTTCCCCGGATATCCGATATCCTCCGGCCGTGTTGATGCGATGCCCAGTGACGTCTGGATATAATCCGCGCCGGCGGCTGCATAGGCGTCCGCGACAGCGCACGCCTCCTCTATCGTCGGCTCGGCGACCGGTGTGCGGACAGATATAATGAAATCGCTCCCGCAGGCGCCGCGGATACCCCGTATGATCTCGCAGCCGAAACGGGCACGATTTTCCGTGCACCCCCCGTATGCGTCAGTCCGGAGGTTGGCTGCCGGGCTTACGAAATCGTTTACAAGATATCCGTGGCAGCCGTGCAGCTGGATACCGTCGTAACCGGCTTTTTGTGCCCTGATCGCCGCGTCGACGAATCTGTCGCGCAGTTCCCCGATCTCGGCTATCGTCAATGCCTGTGTCGTCACCGTTCCTCTGAAGGTCCGCCATTCCATGGCGGACGGTCCTTTCGGTACGGCGCACTCGGGGTGCGTGTTATATCCCGCGTGATGGATCTGCACGAGCACGACAGCGCCGTGGCGGCGGCATGCTTCGGCAATAGCTGCATGTCCCTGTATCTGGCTGTCCTCCCAGAGGCCGAGCTGCGACGGCGCGAGCTTTCCGTCAGGCCTGACGCAGGTCGCCTCAACGACGATCAAACCCGCGCCTCCCGCGGCCCTGGCCTCGTAATGCCGGGCAAAGCGTTCATTTGCATGACCTGACCCGTCGGACCAATCATACCTGACGGCGGGCGCGAATGTGACGCGGTTCTTAACGGTCTTGCTGCCGATGACGATCGGTGTGTTTGATCTGTTCATAATCTTTCAGCCCTTTTATCTGTCGGCCTTCCCGGCCTCTATTGCGACTTCCTGTATTGCCGGAGCAGGAATCTCATGATCTCGCTCGGTTCTTTGCAGTCAGTTGTAACGGTGTCGCAGAACAATATCCTGTTGGGTTCGGCGTCCGCGAACGGTTTCCACAGAGGCATTTCCGAGCCGTCCGCGTCGATTCCGTTCGGATCGCCGGACCTGATGAAGTTGGCCCAGTAGTTGCACATCTTCCTCGCGAGATCATAGTGCTTTCCGACAAAGGGCCGCCAGCATTTTGCCAGCGTCTCAAAGAAAAACCACAGGTCCGAGGAGTGGAAGGAACCCGGATTGTCCCAGCCGGGGATCTCCGGATCGAAGACCCAGTAGTATAGCGGCATCTTATCCCCCGTTTCGGCTTTCGCCCTGCCTATCAGCCTTATGGAGTATTCGATATGGCTGACTGTGGCTTTGTACATCATCTCGGTGAAACTGCCTATCGACGATTTGCAGAGCGCCAGAAACTCATCAGCGTCATCACCGTATGTACTCGCGGCAAACGCTTTAAGCTCTTTGATCGACCGGACCGGCGGTCGGTTCGGGAACTCCGTCAGCGTGTGCCCGAACATCATGGACACGGGCTGGCACTTATTCTCCATAAACAATTTGTTGCTGTTTCCCAGGCAGAATTTCCCGTCGGCAACGGTCCCCCACCATCTCTTGAACTCCACGGCCTTATCGCGGATATAAAAAGCGTCCAGCTTTCTGGCCTCCGCCAGGGAGGAAACACCCAGCTGTCTGAAAAACTCCTCGCCCTCCTTCTCCACATCCTCAAGAGTCCTTGAAGAGCCGAACATTCCGCCGGGATACGCCGTGAGGCTCAGGCCGCTGTCCACGATGGCCCTCTTGAACAGGCCGCCGTTTTGAGGAGAGGTGACCTGTGTCATGACGCTGCCGCCGCCCGCGGACTGTCCGCCGATTGTGACGTTCCCGGGGTCGCCGCCGAAAGCGGCTATATTGCGTTTTACCCACTTAAGACCGTACTGCTGGTCGAGATGGCCGAAGTTGGCGGGGGCTTCGGGATTCTCGGCCGTGATCTCCGGGTGTGCGAGAAATCCGAAGACGTTGAGCCTGTAGTTTACCGTCACAACTACGATCCCGCGCCTTGCTATCCTCTCGCCGTCAAATTCCATCTCGGCGGTGTTGCCCTCCTGCAGGCCGCCCCCGAAAAACCAGACAAAAACGGGAAGTTTTTCATCCGAGTGTTTTGCCGGAGTCCATACGTTGAGATAGAGACAGTCCTCGCTCATCTCTATGGAGGTGTCCACGTTCCATTCCCTCGTATAGATGTTCTCGGGATCCTCACCGGGGACATGCTGCATGGAGATCGGCTTGAACTTATATGCGTGGAGAACGTTTCCCCAGTTCTTCGCCGGCTGCGGCGCTCTCCAGCGGAGATCTCCGACCGGCGGCGCGGCAAACGGGATACCTTTAAATGACGTGATGCGCGGGTCGGCTGCGGGCAGACCTTCAACAATACCGTTTTCGGTTGTTACTGTTCTTAACATGATGGTGCTCCTTACAAAATACTTCGGAACCGTGATCTGCGATCGTGGCGGGAGTGGGATACCGAACTTCGCAAACAGTTCTTTGTGCATTATTATAACATGTCATGCGTCGTGCTTGAAAAAAATGTTTCGGATAGTAAAGGTTTTTTGCCGTATTACCCTCAGGTCGCGGAGAACAGTCTGTCCCGCTGATGAATATTCCCGCATGTGGAAATAGCTCTGTCAACAAATTTCGCGTATATTTTGTAATTAGTAATTATAAATCCAAACATTTTACCAGCTTCGACAAAATATGACCTAAACGTACACATTCCCGTTGTATACTTAATTTACAATAACTAGAAGGGGGTGCGCACCGTGAAAACCATTCGTATACCAGTGTCCGATCTGCTGAGCAAAGCGATACAGATGACAAACGACAGCATGGTGGAAGTCGAACTGACCTTAATCGATGAAGTAACGGATCAAGGCATAACAACCCCTCAGTTTCTGAATTTCGTAGGATTCAAAGATGACGGAGCAGTATTCGACTATGAATCGATCGACTCAGCAGCATTTTCCACGCTTAACCACGGAAAAATCGTCGTCTTCAAGCGACCACCGGATTATGAAGAAAAAGTGATTTAGGGAAGCGTTGGGCTCTGCTCGGCGTCTTTATTATTTTCCAAGATTAATAGCGTCTGCAATGCTTTAATGAAAGACCGATACCGTCTGCACAGGCTGCGCGGTATCGGTCTTTCCGATATCGGTTATTCTTAATACGGAGCCGGTAGTCCGCAGCGGTCCGCGTGTCTCCATCCAGGTTTTTGACACAGGGTGTTATGAACGGGTAGTATTGACATTATTTAGCGTTATAGTAAGATGAAACGGAACAACAGCGCCGCAGCGCACTTTGAGCGGCAAAATAATACGTTCGGCAGGTAGACGTATGACATTAACTGCTAACTATAAAAAAAGAGCACGGACAGCATTCACCTTCCTGCTCACGGGCCTTTGTCTGGCGCTCGTGATGCAGACCGCGTTTATCCCTATGAGTGACCCCGACAACTTCTGGCATATTAAAAACGGGGAATGGATCGCCGCGAATAAAACCATCCCTTACTCCGATCATTTTTCATGGTACGGCATGGAAAACGGGTTCAAGTGGACGAGCCACGAGTGGCTTTACGACCTTCTGTCTTACGGGGTATTTTCTCTTGGGGCGTTCTTCGGCGCTGAAAACGGCGGGTTCACAGCCATCCGGCTGATGGTCGCGGTCGTGATACTTGCTTTTTTCTTTCTGACTTACGCTCTGGTACATATAAAAACCAAGAGTCTGACAGCGGCCCTGCTGATCGCCATGATATCCGCAAGGGGCCTCGTGCCGCACATCCAGCCGAGGCCGCAGATATTTTCCTTCTGCCTCTTCATAGTTTTCATGATCTTAATGGAGAAAAAGAAGTATGCCTGGGGTATCCCTGTCATCATAATCGGGACAAATCTTCACGGAGGGGTATATCCGGTTTATCTGGCGCTCGGCGCGTACTATCTGCTGCAGAACGTCACGCTGAAGCGGTTTATCATTTATATGGCCTTGTTCCTGCCGGCTGTTCTCATAAATCCATACGGATTCGGTATATACATGTATACGATCAAATCCATGAGCTTTGCGGATACTGCAAAGTATATAAACGAGTGGAAGCCTACCGTGCTTTTCGAATATAAGCCGCTGATGCTCTGCCTTGCAGTCCTGCCTTTATTGCTGAAGTATGCGAAGGTGAGAGCGAAAGATATTATCCTGCTGCTCGGCGTCTATTTCATGGCGCTCAAATCCGCCAGACATATGGCCCTGTTCTATATTATTTCGCTGCCGGCGGTCTCCCCATATATCTGCGAGACGTTCGCGATATACAACGCAGCGATGCGAAACGACCAAAAAGCAGAAAAATTCGTCAAGGCTGTCAATAACCTGAAAACAGTATTGGTAAAAGCCGCAGGCAAGGTCTGGCTGCCTGTGTGTGCGGTCTCCGCAGCCGCCTGCCTGCTCCTTTTCTTTGTCCTGGCCGCAGGGCATATCGAACCGCAGACGGAATATCCGTATGAACTGGTAAACTACGTGAGGACACACCCGGAGATGCGGCGCATTTTCAACGACTACAACATCGGGGGATATTTCATTTTCAATGATATCCCCGTGTTCATCGACGGGCGCCAGGACCTTTATACGCCGAATTTTAACGACACGAATATTTTCACTGAATATTCCGGACTACTGTATTCCGAAGACGAAGATTACGGGTCATTTTTCGAAGAGCACCGGATCGATTACATTATCCTCGGAAAAGGGATGACTCTGTCAAAGCTTCTTAAAAACGACAGCCGGTATCCGGTAATTTTTGAAACGGAACTGTACTTTGTTTTCCGGAATGACGCCTGAGGACCCGCTGTCAACGTTTGACTCGCTGTTAATATGTTAATATTTTCGCTTGACCGCCTTAATATGTTTCATGCACACCGCTCAAACGGTGTGCATCTTTTTGCCGCGCATACCCGAAAACCCGGCAACACCGGATTCTTAATGATTTGCGGCAATTATTAAAGCGTTTCGTCCATGTATCAAGGATGGGGCGTTTTGCTGTT
>Ga0123335_1000323_pt1 | contig 80329 bp, 72 predicted proteins | sample BiotimSIPDNA_2_FD_89707 | JGI IMG/M metagenome (GOLD analysis project Ga0123335, IMG submission 89707) | Anaerobic biogas reactor microbial communites from Washington, USA - Biogas_R2 time_0 SIP DNA | ecosystem: Engineered > Bioreactor > Anaerobic > Unclassified | place: Washington, USA... | reverse complement strand
GGTAAACAAAAATCGTTTTAAGGTAGGGGTATGAACCCTCTGACGTAAGATATGAAAGTGCTGAAAATTTTGTGTAAACCTCAAATTCAGCCGGTTGTTTTTCAAATTCAGCCGGTGTTTTTTGGCAAACAAAGCCTTCGATTTTCAGGTATAGCCGGAAAAAAAACGTGGTGAGCCGGCGAAAAATCGACCTCAAAGCCCGTTTTTTCTAATTGAGCCGGCGTAAATTCAATGAGAGCCGGCCAAAATCAGACTTTGATACTGAATTAGGCCGGCTGATTGTGAATTTTTGGACGGTTGATCTCGATTTTTGAAGCTTTGTCGTCGTTTTTTGAAGCTTTGATACTGATTTTGAGGCTTTGGTATTGATTCTAACCGGCTGTATTCATTGTCGGGCGGCTCTTTTGGCTGATAAAAGGCAATGATACAAAAAAAGGCCGGGCTGCAGCAAACCCGGCCTGTGCTAATTGACGCATAAGCGGTTATACCTTATGCATCGATCATTTCTTCATTCATTTCATTCGTCTGTGCATCTTCTTGCGCATCTTTTTTCTCACGCCTTGCATTTGCAGCAGTTTCACCAATACGCACATGATAATCACTGTAGCACAGATAGTGCAGTGTGGGTACCCCGCAATAAACATTTCGAATAAAAAAATTGCCCCTCATTACTATACGAAAATTCTATATTCATTAAAAAGGTCTGCTCTCTGAGAGGAGAATGTTATGAACACAATCTTTAAAACAGCAGCTGCCGTTATGATCTATTTAACCCTGGCTGGAGGAGACACTATGGATTCAATCTACAGTATCAAGGTTACAACAATCTCCGGAGAAGAAACAACCATAGGAAAATATGAAGGCAAAGTACTTTTGATTGTTAATGTCGCAAGCAAATGCGGTTTTACCGGGCAGTATGACGGCTTGCAGCATCTTTTTGAAAAGTATAATGAGAAAGGATTTGTTATCCTGGGTTTTCCATCAAACGACTTTTTGCGCCAGGAGCCAGGAACCAATGAAGAGATTGCTCAATTCTGTAAACTCAATTATGGAGTAACGTTTCCGATGTTTTCCAAAATCAAGGTTAGAGGCGGCAAAGATCAACATCCACTCTATTCATTTCTTACGGATAAAAACACGAATCCCGGATATTCCGGAAAAATAACATGGAATTTCAACAAGTTTCTTATATCGCGTAAAGGAAAGATTATAAACCGGTTCGGCAGCCGTGTTGAACCACAGGATCCTGTTATTATTGAAGCTATTGAGGATGCACTTGCCAGTGAGGAATAAGGAATGGATTTCAGGATATCTGCAAGCAATATCCCTGGTAACAAATTAAATTAAATCATTCTGAATTGGGGGCAAAAGGTGGCAGTTTTATGCTTGAAATTGAATATAATTACAGGAAGGCCAGTTAAAGTAGCAAGACCACTCGTTTACATTACCGAAATGGTGTTTTTAGTTTGAAGGAAAGATTAGTTGCAGAGGTAATAAACCGGCTTGATAGAAGAAATCAGCTGATGAATGCATTAGAAAAGCAAACTACCAGGTTAACTTATTATTATTTATTCGCTATTGATTATCAGAATCTTGAACTCAAATAATGTCTGCTGCTTACTTACAGGAGGATGGGCAGTTGGAATCTATGGAAATCTAATTGTTCAGGAACAAATATGTTTACAAAGTTAAATGTTTTTTTTGAAAGACCAAAGCCGTACGCAAGTAATGACACATATTCGAGGATATGGACGGATGAGCATATTTCAAAGAATATGCTTGAACTCCATTTGAATCCGCGAATAGATGCTGCATCGAGAAACCATGCCCTTATTACTGAATCCGCAAACTGGATGATTTCAAAATTCAATTTGACCAGAGGGAAAAAGGTTTTAGATTTAGGCTGCGGCCCCGGTTTATACTCATCAATAATCGCTGAAACGGGAGCAAACGTTACAGGAGTTGATATATCAAAAAGATCACTGGATTATGCCAGGAAAAAAGTGAATGAAAAAAGCTTAAAGGTCAATTACATAAATGAGAGTTATCTTGAATGGAAAACAGAAGAAAAATTCGATTTTGTCTATTTGATATATCTGGATTTTCACGCGCTAAAAACAGATCAAAGAAAAAGTCTATTGGCAAACATCAAAACGTATCTGAAAGATGGCGGTTTATTTTTATTCGATATCCCTACAATCCATAATTTCAAGAAAATTGAAGAGATGACAAATTGTGTATTTCATAAAAAAGGTGGATTTTTCAGCCCAAACCCCCATTTTGAATTTGAAATATTGTACAAGTATGAAGAAGAAGGATTAACATTCAGAAGACATATTGTCATTGAAGAAAAACACACGTATAACATTGAAATGTGGCACAAATATTTTACAGATAAAGAAATCGAAAATGAATTGAAAAAAGCAGGATTTGCAATAGCAGAAAAATATTCTACTGTTAAGGGAGATGTTTTTCGTGAAAACAGTGAAGAGATAACGCTGGCGGCAAAGCTGTTTTAGTTTATCTTTCAGCCGGATACTTTACCTGGCAGGACGTATAGCGGCATCACGTGCTCTTTTGACCTTTGGTGCATTTTGCCTTCACATACGCTCGGTAAAACGTAATTTACGCCCCAGAACATTATAAGAGATGGCCAATTTTCAGAATCACTAATCGCACTTGTAATCAATACCTGTTCAGAAAGAAAAAAGTAACAAAGGTGCAGTTGCCAGAGCGCTATGCCCATAAGCAGCATACCGGGCTTCAGGTGGCACCCTGTCGTCTACACTGTTTGCAATGCTCAACCAAACACCTGATGCAATTACTCCCATACCTATTATCCTGTGGATTGTTCTTATCACTGGAGGAAGATTATCATTACTGATCAATATTACCAGTCCTCCTCCAGCCTGTAAACCAAGAACTGCAAGATCGGTAATGGCTGCAGCCCGCGAAAACCGGTTATCAGTATTTTTCAGAGTGCTTATGGATGAATAAATGCCACTGCCTGCAATCAATGGTGCAGTGGCAACATGCAAACCACCCTTCCAGGAATAGATTTTCCCTGAAGATTTTCCGGCTATAAATAATACCATAACTAAAACCAAAAATGTCTTTTTCATAAATACCTCTTAGACAGTTATAAATAATATCACTTGTTTCCATCTCTCTTCTTTGGGTTGTTTACCCCTGGCAAGTGGCATGGTCTCTTTTCTATAGTAAATTGCTGTTTTTTTTCCGCTTCTCCAGGCAACTCCGGTTACTCCGTTCAGGATTAATCATTTTATCGGAGAGGCATGTGCTTGCAAAAGACATGCCATTTTCATACTATAATAGATAAGTTTACCTGTTCTCTATCTCAGGATCTTTTTAAAGTTATAAACGGGTGCAATTTAGTAATATACTCTATTCAGAATATCTGGTGATACAATGTTTCTGTATTCCAGGAAATCGGATTAAGTTATACAGTTCTGTATATAATTACACTTTAATGGCAGTCTATCACTTATCCTTCAAGCGTTTTTCTTCACACGGTTTTGCGACAACCAGATTTTTAGGTGAGCGAACCCGGCAGAGAGTTCAAATGAAAAATTATAATTTTCCTGTCTGATAATGGATTTAGAAAGAAAAACGCTCTGCGATTGTGAACTCACCTGCAAATTTAGAATCAAAAAGAAATTACATTCATTAACGATTAACTGTATTATCAGTGGATATTTTATTCGTAGTTTGGTTTCTACGCCTGCTCGTGGAAACCGTCACCACCTCCATCACAAAGAGAGTTAGCAGGCCACGCTGCGTCTGGCGTAACATAATATCTATTTTTTTATATTAAAGTTTTGCAATCTTTTCTATCTCAAACGCGCAATACTCTGCACCGTTCTGTTTTACCGGTTGCGGTTTTTTGCAGTTCAATACTGCCTGAAGATGTTCATTCCAGTTAAGGGAATAGAAACTTTCAGTTTGAATATAATACCCGCCTCCCCATCTCCTGATTGCTTTTTGAAGGACTTCATACTCTGAAAAGTTTTCTCTTGATGGATAGATCAAGGGTGTCCCATTGACAAGACACTCCGAAAGAATACCGTAACCAACTTTACTTATCACTACATCGACACTTGCGCTGAGATTCTGAAATGAAAAGGCACCTTTTTCTACCAGATGATAATTTTCTACATTCTGGCCAAGCGGGTAGACACCGACAAATTCCCATTCTGTAAACTGTTCAAGTTTTTTCCAGTCTGGACCGTTTATTCCATAATTACCAACATAGATTAATCCAAGTTTCTTTGCATTATCAATATTGAGTTTTTTATTTAAACTGTCCCTTACGTTTTTTGCAGTTCGTGCAACAACAGGGATATCCTTTCTGTTTTTCATGTATTTCATTTCACCTGCGGGTTGAAGCGCAAAAAGATTATCACTCATGAGATACTGCTCATGGATTTCATCAAGATATGGTTTAAACCACCTGCAGTCGTATTCACTGTAAATATCATACCATGTAAAGTTTGATACGGCAACAGACGGTATATTGGCGTTTTTTGCGATTTGAAATGCGAATGGGGTTATGTCGCTGACAATACAATCTACCCTGTTGCTTATACACCAGTCGGATTCCTGCTGGAGTATTTGACGGTTTTTATCTGCCATTTTGGCATATTTATGAAATGTTTTTTCTATATTTATACTCATACTGTCCAGTTGAACACAGCCACAATCAAATTCTGAAAACTGATACGAAAAATTCCTTTTAAGTTCTTCAGAAAAAAAAATCTCTGGAAGAGCTGTTTTTAGTGTAAGTTTAATATCTGAGGAAAAAGCATTTGTTATTGCGCAGGTACGTACTCCATGACCATATCCATGAGCTGTTACAAAATAAAGAATATGCACAACTTTGAGCTCCCTAAGTCGTAATTACGTGGGATTAAAAATATAATACTTTGTTGCAGATATTCACCCTGTAATAATGAGAATAATTCGGTGTGTCCGGTTGCTTTTTGTAGTGTGAGTATATCCAATCAGGAGTTTTTTTGTGTATGTTATTTTTCTATGCCAGCATTTTTAAAATGTCTGAAAAACGCACCGGATTGCAATTTCATCAATTTTTATCGGACACTTTTTGGAATTTTTCCATTTTTTTTCAATAGACATCGTTTTCGACAGAAATTATATTTCGTGGCCGCTGAGGTGATCTTCAGGCTATTTACCAACTTTTCCGGGATATTTTCCAGGTATCAGGCAAATTTTTGGAAAAATGGGATGAATCCTTCCAGACAGGTCTCCTTATTCATGTGAATGGCAATTTAATTTTTAATGTTATGACACCTTGGCGATAGTATTATGTTTTTGTACAGAAACGCTATTATTTTAATGTGAGAGGTTTAGTAGTTTATGGCGAAAGATATCGCAAAAATGCGCAATATAGGAATCAGCGCACATATTGATTCAGGAAAAACGACTCTTACCGAGCGAATCCTGTACTACAGTAAAAAAATCCATGCGATTCATGAAGTAAAAGGTAAGGATGGTGTCGGGGCCACAATGGACTCGATGGAACTTGAGCGGGAACGTGGAATCACAATCGCTTCAGCTGCAACCAATGTAACGTGGAAAGATCATCCGATCAATGTAATCGATACTCCCGGACACGTTGACTTTACCATAGAAGTGGAAAGAGCACTTCGCGTACTTGATGGAGCGATTTTGGTGCTGTGTTCTGTAGGTGGTGTTCAATCGCAATCTATTACAGTGGATCGGCAGTTAAAACGGTACTGCGTCCCCAGGATTGCTTTTGTTAATAAATGTGACCGTTCCGGAGCCAATCCCTATCGTGTAAAAGACCAGCTCCGCGAAAAACTTGGCCACAATGCAATCATGGTTCAGATTCCCATAGGTCTTGAAGAGAAGCTTGAGGGAGTTGTAGATCTTGTTACAATGAAAGCTTATTACTTTGAAGGTCCAAGCGGTGATGAACTTGTGGTTCGTGAAATACCTTCTGAACTTCTTGAAGAAGCTCAGAATAAACGTGAAGAGCTGCTTGATGCTGTTTCCATGTATTCAGATGAACTGGCAGAAGCATACCTGGAAGGTAAAGAGACTGAAGAGCAGATTCGGTGCGCAATTCGTGCGGGAACACTTTCTCTGGAACTTACACCTGTTTTTATGGGATCAGCATATAAAAACAAGGGAATACAGCCTCTACTTGATGGTGTATTGAATTACCTCCCGAATCCTTCAGAAATCAAATACCATGCTCTTGATACAAGTAAAAACGAGGAAAAGGTTCCGATTGTGCCAGATGATTCCAGGCCTGCCATTGCTCTGGCTTTTAAACTTGAGGATGGACAGTACGGGCAGCTTACATATATAAGGATTTATCAGGGAATGATAAAAAAGGGATCTGAGCTTTTTAATACAAGGACAGGCAAGAAGTTCAAGGTCGGACGCCTTATACGTATGCATTCAGATTCGATGGAAGACATTTCTGAAGCCGGGTGTGGAGATATTGTTGCGCTGTTTGGTGTCGACTGTGCATCGGGAGACACATTTACAGAAAACAACATGCCTTATACCATGAGTACCATGTATGTCCCGGAACCGGTCATTTCACTGGCTATTCACCCAAAAGACAAAAAATCTGCGGATAATCTTTCGAAAGCTTTGAACAGGTTCACTAAAGAGGATCCTACATTCAAAACATATGTAGATCAGGAGTCTAATGAAACCATTATACGTGGAATGGGAGAACTTCACCTTGATGTTTACATTGAGCGGATGCGCCGCGAATACAAGGTAGAGCTGGAAACAGGAAAGCCGCAGGTTGCATATAGAGAAACTGTTACTCAGACTGCAAATTTTGATTATTCGCACAAAAAACAGACTGGTGGAGCCGGTCAGTATGGCCGGGTTGCAGGTATCCTCGAACCGAATCCGGAAAATGAATACGATTTTGTTGACAATATTAAAGGTGGTGTAATTCCCAATGAATATATACCATCATGCGACAAGGGATTCAGGGCATGCCTTAACAAAGGCAAGGTAATAGGTTTTCCGATTGTTAATGTTAAACTGACAATCAATGACGGAAACTATCATCCTGTGGATTCATCTGACATTGCATTTCAACAGGCTGCGATTGGCGCATTCTGGCAGGCATATGAAAAAGCCAGACCGCAAATACTTGAACCTGTAATGAAAGTTTCCATTGAAGGGCCATCTGAATTTCAGGGAAATATTCTTGGTAGCATTAACCAGCGCCGTGGTATTATAATAAGTACTAATGAAGAGAGTAATTTTACCAGAATCGAAGCAGAGGTGCCACTTAGTGAAATGTTTGGATATTCAACGGTGCTTCGCTCTCTGACTCAGGGTAAGGCAGAGTTTACTATGGAATTTCTTAAATATGGAAAAGTTCCAAATTCAATTGCACTGCAGCTCAAAAAAGAGTTCGAAGAGAAAAAGAAAGCCGATTCTAAAAAATAAAGGAGTCTCTCAATGATTAAAAAAGAGCTTATAACCAGAAGCCCGTTGAGGATTCTGGAAAAATCAACACAAGGCGGAGTTGGTAATGGCAATATTGGTGTGATTACTGCCAGAAAGGGTGTCGGGAAAACTGCATGCCTGGTTCATATTGCTACAGATAAACTATTCCAGGCAAAACATGTTATTCATGTTTCTTTTGCGGATGATACGACTCATATAGTTTCCTGGTATGAGGATATCTTTCAGGAAATAGCGCGCAGATATAAACTCGACAACGCGATGGATATTCATGATGAAATAACAAAAAACCGGGTTATAATGAATTTTAAGCAGGATAATGTTACTACTGAACAGGTTCTCAAAAGTATCAATTCGATGATTCGCGATGCACGTTTTTCGGCCGATCTTATAATGATCGACGGATATGATTTTAGTAAAATCACTAAGGAAGAACTCGGCTGTTTTAAAAAATTTGCCCGGGAACTGCAGGTTGAAATCTGGTTCAGTACCACACTGCCAAGAGAAAAACAGTTTTTTGATGATAACGGGTTTCCTGTCATTCTGAAAGATTTTATTGATCATATCTCAATTTTGATTCACCTTGAAGCAAAAGAGGATTATGTTCAACTGAAACTGATTAAGGATCACGATCAGTTACCATCAAAAACTCTTCATTTAAAACTCGATCCACAGATTTTACTTATTGCAGAAAAAAAACAGTAAGGCAGATCAAATCTGCCTTTTTCTTTTTATATTCAAAATCAGCTTCCAGCCCCCCCCTATTTTCTAATCTCAAATATTAATCAAATACCTGTTGCAGAACTCATTCCTAATTTATATCATTAAATTTGAATATATGATTAGCAAAATGCCGGAAATGAAGCTATGCTCTTATTTTTTAAATCGATTATTATAATTTTTCTCTTTTCTTCCTTCAATCCTGCTTACCCCAAAAGTACTAAAACACTTATGCCAAGAGAATCTTTTAAAATAAATCTCGCAAAAATTTCTTTATACTTTCCTGACGATTCACAAATGCCTGAATATGTAAGGATCAGTTTCGATAACGACAATGATTATGTAATTATCACGCCAACAGATGATTCTTATATTAAAAACACCAGAAAAGGAAGAGAAAGAACCACATACAGAGAATCTTTCGAAAAAGCTTATTATCTGTCGGATTTTGAAGCTAAACAGATAAATCTGGTGTGCAAAAGCTTTGTTTCAACTCTCAAGGAGTTTGAAGATAACTTGAAAAATGAAAAATGGGAGCGATGTCTCTATCTTGATTCATTTTTTCCAAAATTTCTGAGAGGTTTTCATTTCCTTGTCTGTACTGCGAAAAATTCACTGGATTTTCTTTCAAAAGAATCTCTGGTATCAGAAAAAGATTTTGATGTATCCTTAAAATCTCCAAAAAGTGATATAAGGATTAATCACTGGCGAAAAACCGATGATTACTGTGTCAAACTGAGAATTATTACCAATGAACTTATTTATCAAATTGAACAGTGGCAAAAAAATGAACTCACAAAAAATAACCGAAATCCTGAGGTGTTTTATATAACTAAACTTGATGAAACGTTAAAGATGTTTATCAACATTTATTTTATCAGATCTGCTCAGATTTCCGATCGAATTAACAGAAAACGACGTTAATCCTTCATTTTTACTTTAACATCTACATTTCCTGTACAGCTAATTTCAGATTAAATCCCAAACAAACCTTTATACAGGCTCATGTTCTATGAAACAGACGTGAACATAACTTCAATATTGAATATTTTGCAGTCTCAGATTTTATTACCAGCCCTGCGTTTTAGATGAATTTATTTTGCCGATATAACAAATTACCTCTTTTTGAGTAGATTTATCAGGTTTCAGGGGAAATACTCATCAGGTAGATAAAACCAACTTTGTATCCATGAATTTGGTTTTGTGCGTTATTGCTTTCCAACTCAAACTTTAATTAATCTTCTTTATTTCAGTAATAATTTATGACAACAGTTAAACAATATGTTATTTTCAGAATTTGGCATATAACATTTATTTTTGTTTCAGCTTAACTCTTTTTTCTTGACAAAGTCTTTCGGTATGATACCAAAACTGGGTGATATACTTAAGCGCATTTATGATACAGACGATCCAACACTTGACAATGCAGCTCGTGACAGTGCTGAAAAAGGTGTAAGGATCGGTGAAATTCTCACTGTCAATTATGGCATTCCGGAAAAGGTCATATACAAAGCTCTGGCGTCTCAATTTGACATGGAGTTTTTTCCTTCTCTTGAAAGCGTTGTAAGTATAGATATCATGAGAGAGTTTTCATCCGAATTTTTCAAAGAAAATCAGTGTCTTCCTCTTATAGGCGATCCTGATACACTTCGTCTGGCAGTCTGCGATCCCTTTGACCTGGATATTTTAATGCAGGTTCAATTGACAATAGATCGCAAGATCAAGATCGTACTCACTACTCCGTCCGAAATAGAACTCATGCGCAGTAAGCTCTTTAAGGGTGATACAATGTTCAAACAATTCGCGGGGAAAATCACACGCGAGTATGAACGTCAATTGCAGATTGATGATTCACTTTCGGAAGATGAGATTCGTGAACGCACAGAAGCTGAACCGGTAGTTCAGATGGTTTCGTTGATTTTTAATGAAGCAATTAAATTGGGTGCTTCTGATATTCATGTAGAACCGTCTGAACATATTGCAGTAGTGAGATTCCGTATTGATGGGATGCTGAAACAGTATACGGAAGTAACAAAATGGATGTTTTCTCCTCTGACTTCCAGGATCAAGATACTTGCAGATCTGGACATAGCAGAAAAAAGGATTCCACAGGACGGACGTATCAGGCACACTATTAACGGGCAGTTGTTTGATTTTCGTGTATCAACTCTTCCAACACACTTCGGAGAAAAAACTGTTATTCGCGTACTTAAACATGATATTAAACTCTTGGATATAGCTAATCTTGGGATTTCACCATCCGAACAGAAAATCATGACCGAACTTATTAATAAACCCCAGGGAATGATTTTTGTTACAGGTCCAACGGGAAGCGGAAAGAGTTCCACTCTTTTTGCATGTTTGAATAAAATCAGACATAAGGCGATCAATATTACGACAATCGAAAATCCTATTGAATATAAACTTGAAGGGATCAACCAGGTTCAGATTAATGAAAAAGCGGGTGTTACGTTTGCAGCTGCTTTACGTTCAATCCTCCGGCAGGACCCGGATGTAATTCTGGTTGGTGAAATACGTGATAAAGAAACCGCCCAGATTGCAGTACAGGCCTCACAGACAGGGCATCTCGTACTGTCAACTCTTCATACAAACGATGCAGTCTCGGCGATCACCAGATTGCGGGATCTGGGCATTCCAGGCTTTTTAATCTCTTCATCCCTTGTAGGAATCGTTGCCCAACGTCTGGTCAGGGTACTTTGTCCGCATTGTAAAAAAGAATCGGAGATTTCTGAGGATATACAAATAAAGTGGAAATCTCTTCTTGGAGCATATTCTCTTCCTAAAGCTTACAGTGCCCAGGGATGTGATAAATGCAACTATACGGGATATAAAGGAAGAATTGGCATTTTTGAAATTGTTACAGTCAACGAGAATCTACGCAGTTTAATTGCTGATAATATACCGGAATCAGTGATTCGGAAAACCTTGCGGGAAACCGGTTTTAAAACACTGATTCAGGATGGAATAATGAAAATAGAACAGGGTATGACAACACCTGAGGAACTTTTACGTGTTGTGCTTGTTGAGGATATCATAGCTGCACCTTGAACAGGTTATGGGTGCAGTTTCATAACTCCTGCTGTCTTAATAAATTGAGGTATTAAATGCAAATAAGAAGTTTTTGTTTTCTTTTATTACTGACACTTTTCACGTTTTATTTAACCGCTCAGGAAAATGAAACTGTTCAGAATGAACAGACGCTTTCAATCGATGTCAAGGATACGGATATAAGGGATGTTATCCGGATGATTTCGAGGGGTTACAATATAAACATACTCCTTGATCAGGATGTGTCCGGGAAAGTTACTTTACATCTGGTAGATGTTCCGATAATGGAAGGGCTGCGCAGTATTGCCGAATCAAATGGTCTGGAGGTAGTAAAAGAAGGCAGCGTTTACAAAATACAGAAAGCAAGAGATGAGCAGAAATCGATGATACGGTATTCTGACGGTAATTTGACCGTTGATATACAGAATGTTGATGTAAAAGATTTTCTTAAAGAATTGTCATCCAAAACAGCTGTCAGTATTGTACCTGATACAAAAGTTGAGGGGAAAATATCAGGTAAATTGTATCAGGTGAATCTCTATGAAGGATTGAGAGTGCTTCTTGAAAGCAACGGGTTTAAAGTTATAAGACGAAACAATATTTACCAGGTACTCTCCGGTACTGAACCTCTGTCGTCTTCATCACCTGTACCACGATTCTCCGGTGGATCTTCACAGGGTCGTTTCTTTGTTGATTACAATAACGGTATGGTTTCTTTAGATGTATCCAGTGGGGATCTTGAAGATGTAATAAAGGCAATAGCCGAAAGAAGTGATATAGAAATTATCACTTACGGAAGCATTAAAAGTGAAGTAAATGCCAAACTGAATAATGCACCATTAACAGAGGCACTGGCACTTTTACTTGGAGGTACCAGATTTACCTTTGTACAAAAAAACAATGTCATTCTCATAGGAGACAGAAATACTGCAACCCCTTCAGGACAAGCACTTTCAAAATCGGAACTCATCCATCTGCGTCATATAAAAGCAGACAACATTCCTTCAATTCTTCCAAAAGATATACCGGCGAGCAATGTTCGTGTAATAAAGGAACAGAACGCGCTTCTTATATCCGGAACATCCGAGGATATTGTTGCTGCACAGGAGTTTCTCAATACAATTGATATTCCTACTCCACAGGTTCGTATTGACGCTGTTGTGGTTGAATTCAAAAACAATATTGATAAGGAGTTCGGGGCAAGGGCCGGAAAAGATAACCGGCTTATAGACAGTTCGTATAACTATACACCTTTTCCTCAATCGAACAGATATGGTGGAAGCCAGACATTTGAACTTGGAATGAGTGGTAAATTCATAAAAAAAATAGTGAAGAATATTTTTAATTCTACCGGTTTTGTAGATCAGCTTCCGGATGATTTTTTTACAGTTTTGCGGTTTCTGGAATCTCAGGATAAAGCCAAAGTACTTGCACAGCCATCCATCCTGACTCTCAATGGAAACAAGGCTTCAATAGACGTCAGTGAAACACAATATTTTAAAATAGTTACAGGAGTTGGGGAAAACTACACTTCCCGTTTTCAACCTATTAAATTCGGTATACAGCTTGATATCGTCCCCTGGATTTCACAAAGTGGACAGATAACAGCTGAAGTTACTCCAAATGTATCCAATTCAGAAAAGACCAATAACGAGGGATATCCTAATGTCTCGACAAGGTCGATAACTACGACGGTTCGGTTAAATGATGGAGAAACACTTGTGCTGGGAGGGTTAATCAAAAACCAGGAAACAGAGTTTAATTACAAGATTCCGTTTCTGGGTAATCTTCCAATAATCGGAGCACTGTTTCGTCATTCAGGCAAAAACAGGATTAAATCCAATCTTGTAGTCTTCATTACTCCCCATATAGTTACCAAAGATGATCATGTAGACCTTGAAAGGGAACTTGAAAAGTATGATATTCACAACAAAGATTTTATAGAACGTCAAATATACAGGGGTGTTCAGAGAATCAAGAAAAGGATAAATAAAGATAACGGTAAAGAAGAGATTATCGACAGTCTGCATGATGATGAATCTCAAAAGCAGATTGAAGATGATGAAAAAACAAAAAAAACAGGAAAAAAGCAGAAAGCATCCGATAAAGAAGATACAAAAGGAAAGCATGAAGAAGCGGCTGTCATTGAAGAAAAGAATGAAAAAGCTCTGCCGGTCAACAACACAGAAAATTCACAGGATACAACCGAAGTAATTAATAAAAGAAATTACAGACGTTTTATGGCTCCACAGGATTCATCAAAGAGATGATATTTATGAAAAAAATGAGAGGCATGGTCCCATCCGATGATGGATCTTACATTCAGGCTACAGCAGGACAATCAGCTTCAGGATGGAAATTTCTTGGCTGTAAAAAGCTTGCCTGGGACCAGAGATATACGGGAGTTTTTAAAAGCAGCGGAATCCATTTAGGTGTGTGCTGTAACTGGGTTCGAGAAATGCCTTCCGAACAGGAAGGATTTGCATTTGCAAAATCGGATGCCGGTTTTCTTGCATGTACTCAGAATTTTGGCCTCGAAATCCATAAGGAGATTCTTCAAAACAATCTTCTTGGAATATATCCGGATGATGTTTTCATGTGTACACTTCCTCTTTATATGGGTACGGATAAATCAGAGTCATTTTTGTCGGCATTTTCAGAAAATAAAATCAACAAAATAGCTGTAATCATTAATAAAAAACTGGCCTCTGTATTTGTCGTTCCGGATTCTTATTCGGTTAATCTATTTCTAAAACGTATCAGGCATTACTGGGAAAATGTTTACGGTTCAGATTTACCCGAAACTGTTTACCTTTTCAATGATCAAAAATTTGACATAGATAACAGTTATTCAATCAGGAACATTTCTTTACCTGTTAATGAGCCTTCAGATATCAAGGCTATGGGTTTAGCTTTTTGTGGAATGGATAATACGATACCTCAGATAGGTGGTCCGACAGAAGCAAGCAGATTCAGAAAATATCGTTCAGCTTCTCTTGCTGTTTGTGCATTATCAATAATAACTATTGCACTTACAGGGGGGATTTTTCTGTTACTCAATAACCGGTATGAGATAAAAGCTGATGAATACGAAAAGGAATATCGTAGTATTCTGGCCAATGACAGCGAAATCAGGGGGATTATCAGTGAAGGCGAGAAACTTTCAGATAAACTGTTAAGAATCAGCAAGATCTCTTCAAGCCCCACTGCCTGGGGACGTTTTTTGTACTTACTTGGGAGTATCAGGCCGGACAAACTTTATTTTGAAAAACTTGGTTCTGAACCTCTGTCAGATACGAACGACAAAATCAGGGTAGCTTTGGCAGGATGGGCAGAGAGTGAAATTATTGTAACAGATCTTATAAAGAAACTTAATTCATCGGATTTAATTACACATACATCACTGTCATCCATGGAACGTGATGAAAAGCAGCAGAATTTATGCAGGTTCAGAATAATATGCATGTTAAAATTATTGAATCCCTGAAACGGGAATCTTTTACAATATTTATTGTCTGTCTTGCAATATTTATAAGTATTGCAGGTTTAATCCATTTTGTATTGCCTTCATACCATAAAATGAACCACAGCAGTCATAAACTGACCACTTACCATGATCTGATTTCATCAAAAAACGGCTATTCAAAAATAAAGCAGGAGATTGAAAAGAAGAACAAAATATTAAGCGGGCGTCTTGATGCCTTGTCTGCCGCCGCATCCGGCTCAGAAGACCTCTCTTTCTATCTTGAAACACTCATAGGCAAAGCTAAAGTATCTGATATTCAATTTGTAAAGATGCAGCCGCAAAATGAAACCAGAACTTCGGATTTTATTCTTTGTCCTGTTGTTATTAATCTGACAACCAATTATCATGCACTCGGTCAATTTGTTTCTTCGATAGAAAAACTTCCGCACATGTTCAAAGTTGAGCGTCTTGCAATGGAATCAACCACTATAGGAAAACTGGAAACAAGGATTCTGGTTACATGCTATATTCCTTCCATGGGGGAAAAATGAACAGTGACAAAAGCACAATATCCTACCTGATGCTTGCAGCAGCCTGTTTGCTTCTGTACTCAGGATTCTCCATGATTGACCAAATTCCTTCTGGATTAAAAAAAGGTAACAAAAATATCAGAAATGAATTTTCTCCACTAAAATCAAATAATTTTGAATTGATAGAACGGGCACTTGCTTACAAAACAAATGATTCCAGTTTTACATATACAGGAGATTTCGAGAATCCTTTTCGCAATTTTATTCAGAAACAGAAGAAAAGCAGCGGAAAGTCTTCACCTTTACCGCAACGCACGCAACTTTTTCTCAAAGGAATTCTTATCAAAGAGAAACCTCTTGCCATACTTGAAGATCAGAGGGGTGAAACCTATATTCGCAGTATTGGAGAAACTGTACAGGATCAGAAAATTATCAGCATAAGTGAAAATCGGGTTACACTCAGGGATCTCCGGGGTACTTATGAACTTTCTGTTGAAGGAGAATGAAATTGTAAAGGTTAAGAATAAAGCAAACCGTGGAAGTGTTCTGCCGCTTGTTCTGTTTTTTTCATCTATCGCATTTATTACGGTTTTCTCTTACATTCTGCACCAGATGAGTTTAGCCAAACCATCACTGCGTTCCCCCTCAGCATACCAGGCTCTTCTTAACGCCCGTTCCGGTATTTACAAAGGATTTGCCGTATACGTAGACTCCTCGCTTCAGGCCGATACTCTGAAAACGATTTCAACGCTCGATTCACTTTTCAGCAGTGGCATGTTTGACGGTGATTCAATAACAATCAGTGATAATATTGGTTCCGAACCATCGGAACTGGATCTTTTTACATCCGATTCTTTTGGCAACTGCGAGGTATCTATTGAACCGTCGGGCAGTTTCCTCCTGTTACGATCAACAGGACGATACAGGGATGTTGAGCGCGTGGTTGAAGCGAAACTTGGCAGCAAATTACCGGCATTTCCAGATACAGTCCTTGTTTATCATTCCGATTTTGAATGGGAAGGCCCGGAACCGGACGGCATACGGGTTCATAAAGAAAAGGGAAATGATGCTCAATCTCCAATTCTCCAGAATCTTGTAGCCGATTATGATTACAAGCTCGCTGAAATTGACAGTATACTTATTGACCCGCCGCTTACAATCATGTCTTCAGTTGACCTCAAAAAAGTTTCCGATACTGTTAATGGATCTTTACTTTTAGACGGATCTTATGTACCTCTAAAATGGAAAGACTGCAAGGAGATAATTGTTCGGGGTGATGTTCAATTTACCGGTGATGTCAACATTGACGGTATAAGTTTTATTGCAGCCGGCGAAATAAGGATACTGGACAAAACAGAAATTAATAACTCATCACTGTATTCTCAAAGCCGTATTTTCATGGGTGATTTCTGCAGGTTCAAGGGAGATGCTCTCGCAAAATCGAGCATAACTGTATATGGTAACGCTGCAGTTCATGGTAAAAGTACTCTGGTTTCTTCCGGATCGTCTTTAAATACGACAGACACACTCCCCTACTCCATATTTCTGGGAGATGAAGCCAGTATTGACGGAGTATGTATGGCATTATCGAATCCAGGCGGCATAAAAACTGATCATGGAGTAGTTATTACCGGTATATTATGGGCAAATGGAAAAATATGCCATCGTGGTAAAATGCAGGGGCTTGTGCTTGCATCACAAGTTATAGACTGTGATGCTGCTGCATCGGCATTGACATCCACTACTCCGGTAGATTCATCCGGAGCAGCCATTGAGGATCATAAAAACTCTTTGCCAGGCAAGCTTTCGGTTCTTGGAACTATCAATGAATACCGTATTCCCTTCTACTCCGGAATTCCTTCAATAATAGACTGGAAGGAGGACGGATTTTGAAACTTGAACATGAAAACGGATTTACTGTTCTTGAAGTACTTGTAGCTGTTTTCATCTTCAGCTGTATTACAGCTGCACTTCTTAAAGCCACCGGTTCTGCAGACAGAATCAGATCCAGGTCTTCAATGGTCCTTAACGCTCGTCTTGTGGCTGAAAATGAGTTTGGACGTATCAGTAACATTGCTTCAAAACAGGAAACAATAAATGACAGCAACTATACAGCAATCGTAAACGGAAAAGCATTTGAGGTACAAAGGAATATTTTAGTACCCGAGCAATTTTTCTGGGGCAGTATACCCCAGGACAGATCAACATCTCTTGTGGAAATAGAGCTGGTTATAACAGCTAAATCCAGCCCCCAAAAACCTGTTCGCTTTAGAATGATTCAGGGGTATTCATGGTAAAAAAGCTCTCTCTTTGCTGCAAACGTGGTTTTACAGTTATAGAACTTATAACAGCACTCGCACTGTCATCAATTGTTATTAGTTCTGTATACTATTTCTGGAATTTTCTTAATAAACATGTTTATACCCATGCCAGACATGCACGATTTGAACAGGAAGCTCATCGTGCAGCTCAGGGAATTTTTTCCAGTATCAACAAATCTTCAGAAATTACCGAATGGGATCCTCAATCAATAACATTCATATCCACTTCAGGCGATACCAATAAATACCTTTATGACAGTGATTCTTTGATATATAACAGATCGGCAATCCGATTTTCCAATAAAGGATTAAAGGTACATTCTTTCAAACTCAGGGATATTGATGAAAACATGATCAATGAATCACAGCACCTCTTTCTCGAATTATCAATTGTTTTTTTGCACAACGAGAGAGATACTGTAACAATTGAAAGAATTATCCGGTCGACAAAGCCAAAAGAGCAAACTCAATCATTCTGGTAACGAAATTTTAGATTCCAGGATTAACCTTTTTATCCTTTTTCATCAATTGTAGAGTAACAGTATTTAATTTCACCGTAATAGATAGAATGATAATCTTTTAACGGGTACAGATGTTTATAGGATTCAATCAGAAGTGAAGGGTCCATTTCAGATTTATAAACAATTTTACATTCAAAGTGAATACCGGGAGTATTAATAATTGGTGTAGTCACTTTTTGACCCGGAAATATCTCAAGGTTACATTTTTTAAATTTATCTATGTCTTTACCGGATTCCGTACCACAAATATTCAATGCTTTAGACATATCAGTCATGGGAACACTTACGGTGAATTCTGATGCACGTTCAATTATTCCGTATGTATGGCGGGATTTTCGCACCATTATTGTCATCATATCCCTGCCCCACAAAAAACCCAATGATGCCCATCCAATTGTCATAACGTTTAAATCATCTCCAGCCTGTACTGTGAGAAATGCGCCTTTTCGAATCTGTTGTATGACTTTTTCAGAAACAGCCATGTAATCAATATGATGCATAAATTAAAACTCCAATTGTTGTTTTTTTCGTACTTCTTGGCAAAATATAAATTATGGTGATGTTGAAATGAAGTATAAAAAAGGCCATTTCTACTCTTTAAAAGTCTCTTATGGTCAGCCGCAGATTCAGATCCAGTGTGCCATCAGGCATCATCCAGTCCGGATGAGGTTCCCCTCGTTCTTCCATTATATATCGTACACACTTTTTCGTTCCATGACAATAATCCCTCACCCATTCAACATTGATTAAACCTTTTTCGTAATATCTTTTAATCGGGCAAAATTGATACCACTTACACTCTTTAGTTCTTTTCATACTATAACCTTATGGTATGTTTTTTCTGCAGCTGCATAACAGTTTGCAATAGATGCAATGTATTTGCCAAAACCTGAACATTTTGACCTCCCAAAAGTGGATCCTTCTGCTGCACAGCCTTTTCTGCTCCCCGTTAATCAATTATAAAAAGTGGATTTGCAAACAACTGCCAGATCAGTTTTCAACTGGTCTTGTTTCAGATGATTCAAGCATTACAATATGTGGTGTACCACCATGATTGTATATTTTCACGTGAACATCAAAACATTCAAGTATTATTTCTCTGGTCAAGACATCCAGAGGTACACCCATTTTAAATATACGACCTTTATGCATCAAGATAATTTTGTCGGAAAAAGCTGCTGCAAGATTCAGGTCATGGATAGCCTGTATTGATGTTATTTGTTTTTCTTGTGCAACAGTTCGTATGAGGCGCATAATCTGCAATTGATGCTTTAAGTCCAGATTGTTAGTGGGTTCATCAAAAAGAAGTACATCTGCACCCTGGGCAAGAGCACGCGCAATCAAAACCTGCTGCTGTTCACCACCGCTGAGATGGCTAAAATACCTTTGCGAAAATTCGGACAATTCCATATCTGCAAGAATACGTGCCACAATCTCTTCATCCTGTCTTGTGTACCGGACAGGTGAATGAGGAAATCTCCCCGTAAGTACAACATCAAACACTGTTGTCGGGAATAGATATTCACTTTGCTGTGAAAGATACCCTATTTTTTTTGCCCGCTCCAACTGTGGCAATGCGGCAACAATTTTATCATTTATATACACATTCCCTTTAACTGGTTTTAAAATGTGATTGATGCATTTAAGGAGTGTCGATTTACCTGCTCCATTTTTACCCACAACAGAAACGACTTCGCCTTTGCTGATGATACAATTTACATCAGTGAATACGGGATGTTTTTCATATTTAAAGGAAAGGCCATTTATTTTCAGGTCTACCATACCCTGTCCTTCTGTTTTTTAATTATCAGATAAAGAAGTATCGGGCAACCTGTAAAAGAGGTAATTATTCCTGCGGGCAGTACCGCTGGTTCTATAATTTTCAATGCCATTACATCAGAACCAAGAAGAAATACAGCACCGAAAAGCCCTGATGCCGGCATAAGATATCGAGCGTCATTACCAATAAGAAGCCGCACAATATGAGGAGATACAAGCCCGACAAATCCAATCATACCGGTAAAGCATATAATTGAAGCAGATACAAGGGAGGTGAGCACAAGTACGACAATTCGTGTTCTTTCCACATTCACCCCCAGCCCCTTTGCGCTTTCATCACCGGCATTAAGCACATTCAGCTTCTGGTTCTGCATGAAAAGTAACGGAACCGTAATCAGAAGTATTATTGACAATGACACGATATCATCCCATGAAGCGCGTCCCAGATTACCCATTGTCCATAGGGAAAGGGCTTTGAGTTCTTCTGAATTTGAAAAATAACTCAAGAGTGTTGAAAAAGAAGAAAAGATAAAATTCATGGCAATACCTGCGAGTATAAGCATACCATGTCCACAACTGCCTATGCGGGAAAGAAAAAAGACAACAAGACATGGCAGCAGTGAAAAAACAAACGCGTTTCCGACAAGCATGTATTTTCCACCAATAACAGTGATGCCGGAAATAATCGCCAGACCAGCTCCAAATGCTGCGCCCGAAGAAACTCCAAGCGTAAATGGACTCGCAAGAGGGTTTCTTAATATGATTTGCATTTGCATACCTGTAATGGCAAGACCAAATCCACAAAGCAGGGCAAGTATTATTCTGGGCAGTCTGATATTAAAAATTACCATCTGTGCGGTTGGTGCAACCTCAGATCCGGTATTCAAAAAACTGTTTGTCAACACCCCAACGATATCACTGAAACTGTACTTGATCGGTCCAATACCAAGCCCGGTAATACCCAATATGAACCCAACAATCAATAACAGAAAAATAAAAACTGATTTTCGTGCGATCGCTTTACGATACTTTAATTGTATAATTCGGGATTTCATATCTGTTACCAGCGGTATAGTTCCAGTTCTTCTGCCATAGTCGTATAAAGACTGTCTTCTCCATAAAACCGTTTGAAAATTTTATTCCCCTGTTCCTCAACATCCAGATCAGCAAAAAGCCCGGGGTGAAAAAGCTTTGCCATGTATAAAATCTGTACGAGTGCACGCTGATGAGGCCACCAGTTGCAAAAAGCTGTTGTATAAAAAACATTTTTGTTCTTAACAGCATCAACAGTTTGCAGAAATCGCTTGTCAATTACATTTTGTATAGTCACCGGAATCGGAGAAGTTGTTCCGTTCTGATGCCATTTCTGAGGTTGATATCTGGAAATAAATATGAACTCAGGATTCCAGTTAAGAATATGTTCCCTTGAGACCAGAATACCCCGTTCCCCTTTTGAAAAGTTAGTGGCTTCACGGGCAACATTTATGCCACCGGCAAGTTCTATCGGATCAAATTCACATACAGTATTAAGAATATCCCCTGTCCAGCTTGTCCAGGCAAAATATACACGTGGTCGGGCAGTGTCGGGAATATTTGATGTAACAGTAATCACCGGTTCCAATACAGAAGAGATAAAAGTTTTAAGACTGTCAGCCTGCTTTTCCAGCCGAAGCGCTTTGCCGATAATATCAATTTGCCGGTTGAACATTTCCAGCATGGATAAATTATCTGAAAATGAAACAGCCACAACAGAAGCATCAGTTTTGCTTGTGAATGTCCCTATATCGGATTGCGATGCGAAAATGAGGTCGGGATTCAATGAAGCTATTAATTCAATATTTGCTCCAAAAGGTCCGATATCCGGCAACTGCCCAAGCACTCCATTGCATCCGTATAACTCTTCAGGCAGAAGACAGGTGTGAGAAATTCCAGCCAGTTTATCACACCCGCCCAATGCTGCTATCAAACGTGTATACATTGTAAAAGGTGAGATAACCCGGTTTACCCGCGCAGGTATGCATACTGTCCTGCCGGCAGCATCCATAAGCGTATCGCAAACTGTTTTTCTGTTTGTGTTGTCATCTGCCTTCTGGCTCACACATCCAGTCAGCAGAAATACTACCAGCACCAGCAAGTATCCTGGAAAGCGCAGTTTCATACCCGTACTGCATTTCCTGAAGTTATGCCGGATCCAAGCACCATGTGAAACTCTTCCTGTGAACATGTTCTGCAAATCGGTTTTCCGTTTCGAAATCCGGCTTTAGTCTCCATTACCTTTTCAGCGCATACACAGCATTCCTGCGAATCGAATATGGGTGCAAATGACAACCCTGGTACATCACATTCTGATATAGTGAAAACATCCTCATCCGGCTGTCTGATTACAGCAAACGAACGCTGTATCGACAGCACTTTCAAACGTTTGCTTTCAACAACGGAAAGCTTTTCCCTGCGTTTAACCGCCTTGTCGAACAATTCCTGAGCTTCCTTTTGCTCCTCTTTGCTTCCGGTTTTTATTTCAAACGATTTAACACACAACCGAACCGCTTCATCAGATCCCCTCCGATAAAATGTAACTGCAGTTTTTCCAAGATCCTTGTAAACCAGTGCGTTATTGCCAAGAGAACAACCGGACGCGAATTGAATACCGTCAACAAAACAGTTGTTACATTCAACAACTGCCATGATTTCTTCCATACCTGTGTTGTCTGAAATTCCAAGCCTGGTAAAACCGACCTCAACAGCTTTTACACCAAGTGCAAGTCCGACACAATAATGCCCGTGTAACATTCCAGCCATTTCCAGAACCTGTGCAGTATCTTTTTTCAACAGGAGTTCCTGAATTTTTTTCCGTGGATTAAGTAAATTGTCAGTAATTTGTATCACCCATATACCCCCAGTATTATTGCTGAACAGACCATAACATCCGACCAGTACATCCCTTAACAGAGTTTTGAACAACACCATTTCGGGCATGTTGTCTCAAGCATTCTTCAATTATATTTCGTATTTTATCAGGTACAGGCCTTGAATTTTCAGATAAAAATACAGAATAGAAATCCAGCAGTTCTTCGACAGTTTTGTTTTGTGTCCATTGAACAGGTGTGAAACTGCAATCAGGATAGAATCCTGATGTAACCAGCAGGTTAAGCGCAACCATGAAATTCCCCACAAAAGTATAAGGCCTTTCGGGTTTCACGGTCTGGACAATCTGTTCGTGAAGAGAGTTTTTGCGAGGTCCAACCCACCCACTAAACCAGCATAATTTTCTGCTTGCCTTGATAAGCTTAAATAATGTTTCATGAGTTGTTACTGCAGGTGTCATGTTGGCAAAAACGAGATCAAAAGCAGAAATAAATCTTTTTTCGACAAGGTTTAGCGAACGCCAATCCGCTGCGAATGCAGTTACGCGCTCTTGAATTGATTCTGGCAATTCATCTTTTAATCTCTGGATCATTTTTTCAGAAATATCAATGCACACAACATTTGCGCCTCTTTCTGCAAAAGCTTTTGCATAATACCCCGGTCCGCACCCTGCATCAAGTATCCTGGAGTTTTTGAAACAGAAGCCTGCATTTTCAAGCTTTGATATCACCTCTTTGATGCGTTTATCATTGTCATTTTTATCATTATGCTTACAGTAATTTGCAGCCATGGCATTCCATGTTGCTTGGGTGCTGTATCCTGAAATTACAGTATTGGCAGCATTCAGGTTGTTCCATTGCTCTATCCAGTATTCCGGATTTGAAACATTCATTTTCTCAATCATATTCAATCCCTGTTGAATTTTGCCAAAATAAGCTTCGAAACAGTTTCCCAGGCGCGCTTTTTCTGAGTTGCTGCTTTTAATATTTTTGTCCTGCAAATTAATGTCTAAATAAACCTGTTCACCCATTTATCATGAGTAGTTACAGTTTTAAAATATAATTTCTACCGCACCTGTAGTAGTTATCCCCGGCATCGCAATACCTGGTTCTTCTTCGTAGTCGCTATTAAAAAGGTTGTCGATACCAAACCTGATTCTGGCAGCAAAAGCATCTGAGGAATAAACCGGGTATGTTCCGTACAGGCGCATTGTCATAAATGCATCAACTTTTTTATATCCTGCCCCGCTGATTGAAAAACTTTCCTGTATTACTTCCCGTTCTCCAACAAAGCGCATTGCAACCCCGGCAGATAAACCATTATTAAAGGTATAATCCATACCAGCGTTGGCTTTATGTTCGGGGAGTTCAGGTAATCTGTTACTGTATATTGTACTGCTGTCGTACAAATCACCGGTTTTATGTGTAATTTGATACGTGTAATTTGCCTGTAAATTCAGATTGTCAAAAAGGGCAATTTTTGTTTCAAGTTCAAAACCTGTGAATTTAACTTTGTCTATGTTGTAAATGAGACGACTGGCTTTTGGCTGAACAGGTGCAACCGGACGCCCGCCAAATACAGTTCTTATATAGTCATTTACAATATAATGATAACCCTCTATTCTGAACGTACCCTTAAAGGCTCCTTTTTCGGGCAGTTCCTGGGAAAAACCTATGTCCAGTTGTCTGGCGCGTTCGGGTGAGAGTTCTTTCCTGCCAATAAATGAATGCCCGTCATAATACCAGTACAGCTCAGGGCATGAAGGGAAACGATAGCGGTAAGAACCGTTAATGGACACCACGGCACCTTTCCATGTTTTCAGTGTTACACCTGCATTTGGACTTATGCCTTGCAATCTGGTTTCGTCAACCGTAGAATCCCGTTTATTCCCAAAATAGTAGTCATATCTCACACCAGGTGTCAATTCCAGTCTTTCCATGAGAGATAACTCACTTTGCAGGTAAGCAGAGTACAGATTTGAAGCGCGAATCGTCTTTTGTGAACCATCAGACGGAAGACTCAAAAAGTATGAAGTATCAACATGCCGGATATCTGTATTATTGTACTGCAAACTGAGCCCTTCCATACCATATTTAACGGTATTACCTTTTCCAAGATTCTGATCAGCCTTGATGTTCCATCCCCAGGTATTGTCTTCCGGTTTTGCAAACCGCTCAAGGACAAGATTGCTGGTATCGGTAATCGCGTAGAAATATTCTGTCCGGTTTTGATCGTTGAGAAATATACGCCCCGTTAAATTCACATTATCAAACATTTTAGAAAGAGAAAAATCGGTCTGAGTCCGGATGTTTTTCCAATAGCTCCGGTCACCGAAATAGAACTCTCCGCCTTTCCATGCAATGCCCGGCCCTCCCCCGGCACTGCCGTTGGATTCCGGGTAGTTTTTTTTGTAATCTGTATTCCCTGAATGATTCTCAATCGCGAATCCCCGGTCCTGGATTGCAGTGCGCAGTCCGGCTGCAAATTCTATGTCTAAAGGTAAATGAAGAGACAGATTACCACCAAAGTTGGTGCTTTCATGATAATTATTACGAAGGAATGGTTTGCCTTCTGCATGTGACACATACAAATCAATTGTCGCGAAATTCCCGATATGTGACCTGTGTGCAAGTGAAACATTTGTTTTTCTTTTTTCATAAATATCCTGTGAATGTTCGGGAGAAAAAACACCATACGATACCGACACAGTAGTCTTTTCCGGAAGATCTTTACCGGTTCTGGCAACAATATTTATCACACCACCAAAGGTATTACCAAACTCGGCTGATTTTGGACCTCTTATCACTTCAATTTTTTGAATATTATCGGTTGATAATGAAGACCAGTCTACATAATCTCCTCCCATAACACCTGCACCGTTAAGCTGCCGTCCATCAAGAAGTATCAGAAAACGGGATTCGTCAAATCCACGTAATGTTACACTTTTGCCTTTTCCCGAAAAAGGTGAACTTCGTTTAACATCAATACCAGCAACATTTGTTAGTAATCCATCTATGGAATTTGATTCACTGGCACGATAAATCAGGGAAGAATCGAGACAATCATACTCTATAATGCGTTGTCTGGTTACTGTCATTGGCTGCAATTCAACAAGATCTGTGGAATCTTTAGCTATCACGGCTATTACCAAAAGCCCCGTTATCATGAATACGTAGTGTAGTTTGTGATAACAGAAAAACAAAATACTCTCTTCGTTTAAGAGTGAGACTCAAAATCCATAGTAACACGAATATAATTATTGTGTTACGATGCGTGAAAAAAATGTTTTATCGGTTAATGATGAACATATTCAGAGCAGTATCTTGAAATACACAAAATTCGTTTTTTATGTGTGAAATGTATGCTCATGAATTAATTTTGATTTATTAAGCATCTTTAAACACGAAATAATCAAAAAGGAGTTGCCTGAAAGCAACACATTATAAGATAAGACCGGTCTGGTAATATCTGAACATGTAAGGATTATACTAATGAAACATCTCCTCCAGGTTTTTCCACACTCCAAACGTTACCTTTTTTCCTTTTCAGAACTTTCTTTTATTCCTTTTCTTAAAGCTTCAAATCCCCAGAACAGCCATAACTTTTTTCTACAGGTACAATTTCACCAGTTTGAAAATTGGTGTAATAACAGTTTTTTTGTGTATTTACTTCCTGAAATTGAAAGGAAATCAATATTATGAAAACCGTTGACGCAAAAGGGCAGGCTTGTCCTAAACCACTTATAATGACCAAAAAAGCACTTTCCGAGATCTCACCTGGCGAACAATTGAGTATTATTATCGACAATGTAACCTCTTGTGAGAATGTAATCCGATTCCTTTCCGATAATGGCATGAAACCGGAAAGTACACAGCAGGGCGATGTTTTCACAATTACGGTCAAAAAAAAGGACCAGACGCTTGTTCAGCCAGATGCAGCTTCATACTGCACAGCACCTCCCAAAAATCATATTATCGTCTTTTCAAAAAATAAAATGGGACAGGGTTCAGATGAGCTTGGAGAGATTCTGGTTCAGGCTTTAATCAACATTATTGATGAAGTGACCCCATTGCCTTCACACCTTGTTTTCTATAATGGCGGAATTTTCCTTACATGTGCAGACTCTCCACTTGTGGAAACATTGAAAACTCTTGAGAAAAAAGGTGTTACCATTCTTGTTTGCGGAACATGTGCAAACCATTTCGAAAAAATGGAAGAGATAGCGGTTGGAACCGTTTCGAACATGTACACTATTCTCGAAACAATGACTGAAGCCGGACATATAATTCAACTCTGAAAAGGAAAACTGTACGATGTCATTTGACCTGCTAAAAACAGTAGAATACGGCGGTTGTTCCGCGAAACTGCCGCCAGACCAGTTGACTGATGCCCTTGCCGGACTGACGCATACAAAACATGAAAGACTTCTTGTTGATATTAACACACACGATGATGCCGGTGTATGGAAACTGACAGATGATATTGCCCTGATACAAACAACCGATTTTTTTCCTCCGATTTGCTCTGATCCATATGAGTTCGGGCAAATAGCTGCCGCAAATTCTTTAAGTGATGTGTATGCAATGGGAGGAAAACCAATTAATGCACTGAACATTGTTATGTTTCCACAGAACCGTATCGGGCTTGACGTTCTAAAAGAGATTCTGCGGGGTGGTATTGATAAGGTGAATGAATCAGGAGCAGTCATAGTTGGCGGCCACACAATTGATGATTACCCGCCAAAGTATGGTCTTGCGGTTACCGGAATAGTTCATCCTGATGATTTGACAACCAATGCCGCTGCCCGGGCTGGTGATTTTTTGATACTTACGAAAGCAATTGGAACTGGTGCAATTGTAGCCGGACACCGCATTGAAGAAGGCACCGAGAATGGATATCGCCAGGCATTGGAATCGATGAAACAACTGAACAGTGCTGGAGCTGAAGTGATGAAAAAACACAAAGTGCGATCTGCCACAGACATAACCGGATTCAGCCTGCTTGGGCATGCAATGAAAATGGCAAAGGCAAGTAATGTGAGTTTCCGGATCTTTGCTAAAGATGTACCGTTACTTGATGATGCTTACCGGCTTGTTGAAATGGGTTGTATCCCGGGAGCGTCATTTCGTAATCAGCGTTTTGCGGAAGAACACTGCAATTTTGAAAACGGTATGGACTACAACCTGAAAATGCTCCTTTTTGATCCACAGACTTCCGGTGGGTTGCTGTTCGCGGTTTCCGAAGAAAACGTGGAATCAGCTCTTCGAGATCTTCATGAACACGATAATTTACAAGCTGCCATAATCGGAAGGGTTGAAAAAAAGAAATCACACATGCTATATATTTGCAAGTAACAATTGAATAAAATATGGTTAAACAGGAAACTGCTTACTGAAGCTAATTATTTCAAAGAAAGGCGGCTTGTATGTCCGAAGCAACTGTTGATTATCGTCCAATGTGGAATGAACTTGGTTTGAATCTCGAAGCTCATGATGAACTTCTTGGAGTTCTTTCGCAATCGTATAGTGATATTTTCATGAAACAGAAAAATCGTCCTGAAGGTATGGCTTATTTTGATTTTGTCATGTCGGAAGTTCACGGCCTCAGGATAAAGGAACTCATGGATGCCAAACGTGATGGACGCAAAATTATTGGAACTTATTGCACCTTTGTGCCCGAAGAACTGGTTATTGCCGTTGATGGTGTCATGGTAGGTCTTTGCGCCGGAGCCGATTTTGCGCTTGAAGAGGTTGAAAAAATCCTCCCGAGAAATACCTGTGCTCTTATTAAATCGACTTTTGGTTTCAAGATCGGTCAGGTCTGCCCATATCTTGAAGCATGCGATATGGTCATTGGCGAAAATACCTGTGACGGAAAAAAGAAAGCCTACGAAATACTGAACAACCTTGTCCCCAACTTTTATGCTATGGACATGCCTCAGATGAAAACCGCCGAAGGAAGAGTATTGTTGAAAAGTGAATACCTGAAACTCATGGCAAAGCTTGAAGAATTGAGCGGAAAAACCATAACCATCGAATCTTTGAAAAAAGCGATTACTATTGTAAACAATAAAAGAGCTGCGGTTCAACGACTTGCCCAATTGCGTCACGCAGACCCAGCACCAGTCAGCGGTCTTGACAGTTTACTAATAAACCAGGTTTATTTCTATGATAATCCTGTAAGATTTACGGAATCTGTTAACAAAATCTGCGACGAGCTCGAAACAAGGATTACTGAAAATTCAGGTGTGTACCCAACTGGCACAACCAGAGTCCTTTTATCAGGGTGCCCTATGGCTGTTCCCAACTGGAAAGTTCCCTCCATTATTGAAGGCATGAATGCTGTTATTGTTGGTGAAGAATCTTGTGTCGGTGAACGTGGTTTTCAGGGTGAGGTATCCACAGAAGGAGAAACTGTTAATGAACTCATGGATGCCATTGTTGACAGATACCTGCAAATCGACTGCGCAATTTTTACTCCCAATTCTCAACGACTTGAGCATATCAAGGAAATGGCTGAAAAATACAAGGCAGATGGAATAATTTTATATAGTCTTAATTTCTGCGCTCCTTACCTTATGGAATCTTTTAACATTGAAAAAGAGCTGGAAAACAGTGGTATACCCACACTCCGCATAGAAACCGATTACAGCCAGGAAGATAACGGTCAATTGAAAACACGCATTGAGGCGTTTATCGAAAGGATAAACGACTGACATGAAAAGCCTTGGTATCGACATCGGTTCAAGAACAATCAAAACAGTTTTATTGAACGATTATAAAATTGAGCAATGGGAAGTAGTTGATGCTACTTCCCGACCTTCCCGCATTGCCCGAAAACTTATTGAAAAACATGAGCAAATTCCAACAGTTGCTACAGGTTACGGGCGACATCTTCTCGAAAAAGAGGGGATTCCTTCAGTGACAGAAATCAAGGCATGTGCATGCGGTTCGCGATTTCTTTCAAATGATGTCAGGTCAATAATTGACATTGGAGCACAAGACCTGAAAACAATTGCACTGGATACAAACGGCAAAATAGCCAAATTTGAGATGAATGACCGTTGTGCTGCAGGAACAGGTAAATTTCTTGAAATAATGGCTCAAAAACTGGGGTATAAAATTGAAGAATTCGGCAATGCAGCCCTTAAAGGTAAAAAAAAGATTATAATCAGTTCTCTATGCACTGTTTTCGCCGAATCGGAAGTGATCGGTCTTCTGAATCGAGACGAATCTCCTGAAGATATTGCTTTGGCAGTTCATTATAGTGCCATAAAGAAAATCACCAGTATGTACAAAAGAATATCGTCATTAAACTTTCCTGTATATCTTGTTGGCGGTGGAGCGTTAAACCCTGCACTGAAAGTTTTATTACAGCAGGAACTTGAAACGGATGTTGTAGTACCGGATAATCCGCAAACAGTTATCGCTTTGGGTGCAGGTATCATTGCTTCAGAAAAGAGTACACATTAATAAGTTTTTACTGAATTAATTTAAATCGAATTCCAATCAATTTATAATTTATTTCACCAAATGATTACTTTTCATTTATATTAAAGTTGAAGAGCTTTCTTCAGCACCGGTTTGGACTGTATCTGGTTATTAATTTTAACTGTAGGAATTGATGGTGGATTGAGGGCCACTGAAGGGTACGAAATCGCTACTGATATCGAAAATGTCTTAACAGAAAGGTTGACCTGGTTAAAAGGGTTTATGTACATTATCATTCTGCAGAAAGATAAGAAGAATTAATAAAATATTTTGTGAAATGAATAAAAAACTGTTTGATTTTTAGGTCGAATACGTTCTATAGGCATGTAAGATGATAATTTTGATATAATCAATAGCTATTCATTTTCCTTTTAAAAGGAATTTTTACAATACGTCATTTATATATTGATCACAAATAATATTTTATTGATTATATTGTAGTTTAATAAAATTTAATCAGGCGATTTAATCACACAAGTTTTTATCACTTTATTGAAAAGATGACAATATGGTTACAATTATTGATAGTATTTATTGGTGCCGAATTCGCACATATTTATCTCCATTTTTATTAGTCCTGTCGGCCTTTATATTTCCACCAAAGGCACATGCCGAATGGACAATAACAAACCATAATTTTACAGTTAATTCAATGATCGAATGTAATGGAAAACTATACGCTGGCACAGATAATGGTTTATATGTTTCTGACAGCGGTGAATATTGGACACCTTTGATCGATTCATGTGTAGATGTATTATGTATTGCTGCAATTGATTCAAACATTTTTGTTGGAACTACCAAAGGAATTTTCCGTTACACCAGCGAAACCACATGTACTTCAATCAATACAGACTTTCAATCAGACTCCATACATTCACTTGCCGTATACAAAGGTAAACTTTTTGCTGGTGTATCTGATCTCGGAATTTTCACTTCCAGTGATCACGGATTAAACTGGGAAAATTGCAGTATCGGTATACCTGTATCCCCAACTCAAACTACCGTAACAGCATTTACCGTCTGCAAAAACAGGATCTTTGCAGCAACACGTGAACAAGGTATTTTTTTCATGGAAAATTCCAATAATGAATGGATATCAACCTTACTAGTTCCTTCTCCGGTAACTTGTATGGTATCAAACAATCATAATATTTTCGCAGGAACGGAAGATGGCAGAATATTTATGTCAGATGATGATGGTTCTACCTGGGTACACTCATTCACAGAAATTGAAAATTCATCAAGCTTCATATCATTAAACGAAAGCCGAAGTATAGTTTTTGCAGCAACAAATTATCACATTTTCTTTTCGATTGATGATGGTATTACCTGGAAACTTTTGAGTACGGGAATGAGTCCTGCACCGGGCATGTTCATTTACTCCCATAACAACCTCCTCTTTTCGACAGCTTATAATAACAGCTTAGTAATGAGACAGCTCTCTGAGTTGATTAAAATATCCAGAATTGAAATGACTTCATACTACGAATTGCCTGTAACTTACTATGATTTCATTCTGGATGATCCAGCTACAAACGTAACATTCCACTTGTATTGTAATAACATTCACATTTTAAGTACAAACAGAAAAAATGAGCTTACCCATATCAGTGCCTTTGACGTTAGTGATTCAATTGAAAATATTACAGAAAATTTCCTGGACATGAGTAGCGAACTAACTTTTCATGTAGTAACCAGATCAGATAAAAATCAAATTGTTGGTGTTTCTGATTTTATTAAAACCCGTTATGAGCTTGCGATTAACACAAAGGCATCCCAACAACAGCAAAATAAGCCAAAAATCAATTTTTACGGATCCTATATAGACTGCTCCTCAATCAAAGAAAACGTACAATTAAATATATTCTCACTCAATGGGAAAAAGGTTTGGAAAACAAATGGGAATGCTTTTTTTTCCAGAATTCCTGCATCCCTGCCAAAAGGAACTTACGTACTTAAAGCTACAACCGAACTGAATAAAGAACTGCTTCTGTTTCAAATCCACTGATTTATTTATTGTTCAGTAATGAAAGAGTCAAACTCATACTCAAGCCAGTCCCAGGTAAAAAGTGAATTAGTAGCTTGAGAATAAATCAAATATTATTTTTGAAAAATCAAAACATTAATTTTTATTTACAATTTATTTTAATCCAATACAGAATTAATTTTTTTTTAATGGTAATTTAAAAAATATATTGTGTAGTGTTTTCCGAATATTATATTATTATAAGCTTTAAAAATTAAACGTTTCAATTTATTAATTTTATCACAGATAAGAGGGCTGGATTATTTGAATTTTTATATATTATTTATGAATTGGTTTAATAAATATGCTGTCTGTTTAATTATGTCAGCAAATATAAAAATTATTAATATTGAAATGAAGACGAGTGAGCTGCAAGAATAGCAATTTCACAGAAAGTGCTTTATATTAATTTGTTTCTTATCTGACTGGTTATATAACCAGGCTGTGCAGACATGTTCTTTATACCAATATCCGCAAAGAAACTTGCGAAGAGAAATTGTTACCATTCAGGTAACAAAATGCAGGAGAGAGGGGCATACAACGCGAATTGACTGACCCCTCTTCCTGTTGCATATACGGCTCATGAGAACATGAACGTATAAGGAAATTATATTTAAAATGGAATGTGATATTTTAAAGTATATATTCTACAATAATTTATTGGGGAATATGTATAAAATAATACTTTTCTCATCATTAAAAAAGGATTATCGAATAATCGTAAAATATTACAATTCTAAAACTTCTATACAACGCGAAAAAAATGGGAAGTTTTCGGAATAATTTTGCATAACGGAATCTGAGAGCTGAATGAGCTTTACTCTTCTGCTTACTTTTTCCTCATTGTTGAACTATCTGGAGTAGCTGCCTGAAACTCACAGGGGGTCGTTTGCAATACAAATGTATAATGCAAATAACCACTTGTTGTGCTATCGGATAAACATTCTGATTTAGAGATAAATTTTATCTCTTCAGAAGAAGGGGTGCAAGGCTATATCCGGATTTGATCCAAATTTAGAGGAGTTTTTATGCCAGTTTTAGCAGCAAAAAACAACCCGCCTTCCAAGCCTTTCGATTGTTCTATTCTTGAAAAAGAAGGTACCTGGTGGATAGCCAAAGTCAAACCACGGCAGGAAAAGGTTTTTGCGTTTGACCTGTTGGAGCAAGAAACCGATTATTATCTTCCATTCTTTGAAAAACGGACAAGCCGGTCTGATGGAAAATTCAGAAAATCATACCTGGTTCTTTTTCCAACGTATGTGCCATTTATCACCGAAGACCCTTACACTTTTCTGAAGCAGAATAGAGTTGTTACGATTCTGCCGGTTCAGGCACAAAAACGTTTCAAAGAACAACTGCATCAAATATGCAGAGCAAGAAATGCTGGTTTTCAAATAGAACCTGTTACTGAAATGAATTACAAGGTGGGAGATTCGGTCAGAATCGCAAGTGGGCTGTTAGCCGGAATATCTGGTAATATCACTCAAATTCAAAACGGACTGGTATTAATATTATCAGTTGATGGATTGGGGCATATAAAAATTAACTACAGTTCAATCGTAATCAACAATCAGGTAAATTAAAAGGAAAGGTAAAGATGAATTGTTTACCAGATCCGGAAATGCTGTGCTGTTTTTATCCGATTCGGTCGTTCTGATAAATGGACGATACGTTACAGTTACTAAATCATTCTCTTTCATTAATCGCTTTGTACGTGTACGTCCAATCATATAAGCAATTGAGATTAGTATCTTCTCATACGGTTAGAGGCTTTTATGACACATAACAATGATAATGCTTGTATTACTGTTTATGGTAAAAAATTGAATCATTAACAAAAAGCAGTTTGATCTATTGTCATGTCAGGATATCATTGAATTATTTTTAAGTATGCTGGTAATTGAGTGAAATTCTTAATCTGATTTAAGGTTATTTTTGACAGATGTGAAATTTTACATATTCAATTATATTGTTATTCTCTTTTAACATATGTTATTATTATATGGGGATATGCAGGGCCCATGGATGTGCAAGGGCCAATTTCGTTTTTTCGGGGATTTCTGAATTTTATAAAAATAATAATACCTTTTTTTTTAAATTTTTTTGGGAGACTATCAGCATAAAAGATATTCCAGTGCTTATTTCCAACAATCTGATACATTTCTTTAAATTTGTCCTGAAATTCGACAAGGTAAGTATCTCCACAATCCATACCCTTTCCAATAACTTTTACTTTAAAAAAGTTATCAGTTTGGTGATCACATGAAAGAATATAAAAACCTATGGTAAGAAGTATCAATGCAACTTTCTTTTTTATGGGAATACCCCTCTACATAATACATTATGATAAAAATTGCCTAATCTCTACCTTCAATTTTATGACCAATCGTTGATTATTAACCGTTAGAGAAGCAGCGATGGCCAGAAACAAAATAGCAAACCCTATAGCCTTGCGCATATTTAAATTTGACATAGATGATACGATATGTTTACAATAAAAAGCACCTTTTAAGATATTACATGCAGTAATTTATAGATGAAAAAACTAATATAGTTACAAACATACAACGACACTCAAAAGGTGATAAGATGAAGATAGTTTCCGACAGAAACGAAAACAAGTTCAACTGTGTTGAATTACCAATGACACACTTTTCAACCGAGATGGTTTAGCCTTCATGCTGCGATATCTTGATGGGATCGGCATTCTGTCCATGATAGAAAATCGATACAGACATCTGCGCAAAAGCAGTAAAGATGAATCAGCCTTGAAAGGGGTAACAATCCCGTATTGATCTGCTGAAAATAATTAGCATGAATCTGATTAATCAGAAGGATAACTGTATTAACTATTGATAAATACATAATCAAATTTTCATTAACCTGGTAAGTAATGTAAACTTATGTAATGCTATCAGCTTTTTACTGTTTATCCTGAAACATTTTTTCAAATAAATTGATTTATATAATTAAATCAATTTTTTATAATATTTTTCCGATTTAGGTATCATTTAATTTAAATGTATACTATATTATATATATAAGATTAGCTATGGTGTTATTTCATGGAAAGGCAGAAAATTATTATGACCATGTTTACTCGTAGTAAAGAATATGCAACAACCCCTAAGTTTTCTTTTTTACCGGTTTCTTTTAAAGTCATTTTTTTAATCATAGCTTGTGGAAAAATACTTTTCGCAGAAAAGGTTGTTCCCGATCTTTTTCCTGTCAGCATTGGTAATTCCTGGACATTTGCTCTTAAGACCGGAGGAACAAGGGAATATACCGTAGCATCACCACACAAAGATTCGTTAATCTTTATTGAGAAAAACAATACCAGCGGTTATACATATATCGATTCATTTGAGATTATTTTCCATGACAGCCTTGGGTATTTTAACAAACCCCTGAGTAGAGATCTTTCCAATACGTTGTGGGGTCCTCATTGTGCAATTGCAGAGGACCATCCCCTTACAACACCGGCAGGAACATTTTCCCGGATATATACTTATCCGCTTTCCTGGGGGCACCCAAGCGGAGGTTCTCAGTCTGTTATTGCTTCACCGGGAGTTGGTTGCATTGCCATAGGCTGGAATGGCATTTTAGGTTGTGAAACTCCTTATTGTATACTGGACACCTTCGCAATGCTGCAGAGTTATAATATAATCCCCAAGCCACAGGCGACCTGGGTAGATACTGTCTGCGCACCCACCGGAGGTGCTGAATTTAATTTTACATATTTGCATGGGGATAGCGGTCTGGTTACCATCAGAATGCCACGGCCTTCCTGTACCAAATATATGGTGTCCTCCTCTTTTAACCCTATAGCCAAAGTTTTACGGATTTATTTCGTTGATACTGCTCAGGTAGCCTGTAATGCTACAGATACCGTTTACTATTCCCTTAAATTGCATAACCTGGAAAAAGACAGCAGTTATGATATTGCGATATATAATGCTTTTTTTGACACTCTGATAGATTTGTTTAAGGATATTAAGTATCCGCTTAAAACTGAGAAAATATATTTCCAGCGCATCAATTGCCTTTCTACCTCTATCGCTATGGGAAGAAGAAATAATTTTGCGGCAAAAGAAAGACGTTTACCTGGAATCTACGATATAAGCGGAAGATTGATTTATAAAAACCATCAAGGATTATCCGGCAAAAACCGTCGACATCCTGGCGGAAGCGCACAGGGAATTTTTATAGTAAAGGGCAATCAGGGTAATATTAAACCTTTAATCATAACAAGGGAATAGAAAAGCCAGATCTAAGCACTTTTACTGATTTCGGAATCAGGGTTTCTAATTATTTTTGTATACAATCCATCCATAAAGGAACAAAAATAATGATTATACATAAATTGTTTTTCGGGATAATTATTGCGCTTCTTTTGGCAGTAAGTCCAGATGCAGGATCTGATTTCAAAGTGAGCAACCAATTTTCACTGGGAGATATTGAGCCGATTTTCAAACCCACCAATAGCGGTTTAAACAAGGGAATATTTCATATTTCAGTTCTTCGGAAGCATCGACGATTCATTTTTTCTATCCAACAGCCGGAAAACAACATAACCGCACAAGTCTATTCAATCAGGGGGCAAAAACTTCACGCACCTGTTAAAATACACCATGGAATGTGGTGCTGGACTCCAGAGGGGCAAAACGGAAAACGATGTGGCACCGGATGTTATCTGGTAATCTTTGAATGCGGTAAAAAACGTTCAACCTTGCCGATCATTGTAGAACCGTAAAAAAATGAAATGGAGTAAACCGATGACGGACATGCATCGAATGACCGGATCAGGAGGAACTGCTGCCTGGGTATCAGCCATTGTTACGGTGCTATTGCTATGTATTGCACCGGATATTTATTCCGGCTCACCTCGGGTATTGTCGGTTTCAGTAAATCAGGAAACGATAACTGTGTTTCCTGATTCATGTATCGGAGTAATAGTGTGTCATCTTGCCGATGAAGACAACGATTCCCTTATTGTCTCCATTCAGATTTCCTCTGATGGTGGTAGTAGCTGGATGGTACCGTTTCAGAGCAATTTTTTCATGAAATTGACACCTGGTACTCATTCGATACCATTTACGGTTCAAGGACAGCATGGTGACAACTGTGTCGCAAAAGTAACCGTATGGGACAAGCTTGAGACCAGTGATCACTCCAGAAGAATTCCCGCCCGTGGCTATTCTTACCTTATGGGATCGAAAAATGGTTTTGAAGATGAACGACCAGTGCACCAGACAGCTTTTACTTATGACTTCTGGATGGATACTACTGAAATTACTGCTGCACAGTTTCTGCAATTCAAGCCCGACTGGATTCCCGAACATCTTGGCATGCACTACTATAAAAAAAACCACCCCATCGACAACTGCTTTTATCACTGGGCTATACGGTATTGTAACTGGCGTAGTATACTGGATGGTCTCGATACATGCTATTCCGAACTGCCCGAAAAGTCTGAAAATTATCGGGATTACCTGCATGTGGTATGCGATATGTCTAAAAACGGCTGGCGTCTTCCCACCGAGGCCGAGTGGGAATATGCATGTCGTGCTGGATCGATGACCCGATTTTATTTTGGAAATGATTCATCTCGTCTTGGAGATTTCGCCTGGTATTGGACGAACTTTGATGACACCATTCATGGAGTGGCTGAAAAAAAACCCAACCTGTTTGGTCTTTACGACCTTTACGGCTTGATGCTTGAAATAACCCAGGACTGGTATGATAGCAATTATTATGAAATTGCCCCTTTGTTTGATCCAACCGGTCCGGCCAGCTATCCGGCAAATGAACTATCTGACGATCCGTTTCGTGTACAGCGTGGCGGCTTTTTCCGTTCGAATGCAAAAGATATCTATTCTTCAAGGCGAATGCCCAATTTTTCATCTGCACGTCACCCACAGGCGTTTCGATGTGTAAGAACGATTTCGGAGTAAATCACTTGTGAAAATACTGATGGTAACAAAAAGAGAAGAGATAGTGAAAAGAAACAACTACGGCAAAGATAAAGGGTGTATCCGCTATCTGTTTACTCGTGACGACAAACACTCTGTTTCTGCCCTGATAGTCATCTGTATAATACATTTGTTTATATATAGCGTTTACGCAAAAAAATCTTCAACAATTGTACACAACTGGTCTCTGAGTGGTGAGAATATAGAGAGATTTGAAATGGTAGATACCTGCATGTTTACCGTTACTTTTACCGATCTAATTCCTCCAACCTACCTGTTTGGCTACGATCGTTTTACTGTTACCATCAGCGATTCCATAAATCCAGCAGGATTGACTGCGATTCCGGTACTGCATTTCTCCTTTGATGCAGGGTTTCTCTACTTTAACCACATATTAACGGTTACCATACCCTTCTCTTCACCCCTGATTCCCGATTCGCTTCGACAACCTGGTGTATACCGACTCTATAGAGATCCTTTTCCGTATACAGGTTTTCATCAATGGTATGCTGATGATTCACTAACCATCGATTCTACCCGCTCATTGTTACGCTTTGTCTATCGCCATCCTAAATATATTCCGCTTCAAAAATCAAAAAATTATGCCTCAGTAAAAATTGCCTCTACCGGGTATCCATTTGACTTTGGAATATTCTGTCATCCTTCGATAGATGTTTACCGTTTACGAAATAAATCAACTTCGGGTGTAGGTTTTATCTGTTGCCCAAATAATAACGGGATCATGGTCTACCGAAACGATAGTAAAGACAAGTCCAAAAACATACCCTCCCGGGTGGTATTGTTCAATGGCCAGGGCAGAAAAATCGGACAGTGGGGCTTGTCTGTTTTTCCGGCTCTACTACCACTTTCATACCATACTTCACCCGGTATGTACCTCGCGGCTTTTTATCAGGAAAACCGTTTAGTCGCTACATTTTCCGGGATTTTTCAGGGAAATGGGGTTGCACCTTGAATTATCGCCTTCCGTTTACTCTTTTTTTGGGGATTGTTATTTCAGGAATGCTTTTTTGCGAACACCCACTCAGCTCAGAGAAAGAATTACCCTGTTCCTGGAATGGAACCGATAGTATTGACTATCTATTCTCTGTAAATTGTGACAGTGATTTCAGGCGTTTGGAGGGAGAACCGCTTTCGCTTATCTATGGGGATGTAGGTGCTCTTAAGATTGTCTATGATATAAAAGGTGATTCGCTGTATTTTACAGATTCCAAAAAATATGAACTTCATTACACATTTTGCCGTCTGCAGCTTGGTTATTCCAAAACACAGGAAAGTTTTAACCGTGAGCAATACTCAAACGAAAGTGATCGGCTTTATTATCTTGCATCTATAAATCATTATCGTTCTCCTGACCTGTATACGCTGGAGTTTGTTCCAGGTGACAAAATAACGGCAGAGGCAATAGCGATGGTATTTCGACAGGTGCAGAACCGTTTTTATCACCGGGAAAAATTGAAATTTCTGCCCACTTCACCTGCGCTCGATCAGAGAACAGAATCCTTGAATATTCCTAAAGTAACTTCCGAACAGATTTATGCGGGTCAGAATTACCAGGCTGTCAATAGGGCGGAAGCTTACGGATATCTGGCCAGGGTATCTGTCGGAAATGTTGAGAGTACATATTTAAGCAGGCATACCATTGTATTGACAAACGGAGTTCCCAATGATATTTCGGTTGTCGCCGGTATCGTTACAACAGAATTCCAGTCGCCTCTTTCACATATCAATATTCTGAGCCGCAATCGTGGGACTCCCAACATGGCACTACGCTCAGCATGGAATGATCCCATCATTGGAGCACTGGAGGGAAAACTGGTCTATTTTGAAGTAGCAGCCGACACCTTTACCCTTAGGGAAGCTGATCTTGTTGAAGCGCAGGATTTCTGGGCTTTACGGGAACAGCGTGATCAGGTAATCTTACCTTGTAATGACACAACAGCAGGCCTTTTTCCTATAGCACAGATCTCTCATAGTGATATTTCTCTGGTAGGAGCCAAGGCGGCCAATTTAGGCGAACTGGAAAAGATAAATGTTTCTGATCCCGGGCCCATACCGCTTCCCGAAGGCGCTTTTGCTATTCCATTTTACTATTATCGGGATCATATGACAAGAAATGGGCTGGATAGTGATGTTCTCTCCATGCTTTCCGATAGTGTTTTCAAAACTGATACTAAAATTCGCAAAGATCGTCTGGAGACGTTGCGTGCCGCGATAATCGCAGCGCCTATCGATCCGGTGTTTTTGGGTATTGTTCTTAATCTTATAAGGGAATTGAGTAAATACAAAAGGATCCGATTCCGTTCATCGACCAATGCCGAAGATCTTGAAGAATTTAATGGTGCTGGTTTATATGATTCTTTTACAGGACATCTGGACAAATCTGAAAAGTCTGTTGAAAAGGCTATCAAATCAGTCTGGGCAAGCCTTTGGAATTTCCGTGCCTTCGAAGAACGGGAATACTTCAGGATAGACCATCACCATGTTGCAATGGGAATTCTTGCCCATCGGTCGTTTCCAGATGAAGAAGCTAACGGGGTAGCCATTACCAGTAATATATACAATTCTTCCATTTGGGGGCTTACTATCGATGTACAACAGGGGGAGATCAGTGTGGTTACTCCTCCTGTTGGCTTTACCAGCGATCAATTGATTTTTCATACAACATATGAAAATCCATTCGAGGAACCGGTAATCGAATACCTGTCACGTTCGAATGTTACTGCCGGGAAAACCGTACTGAGCGAATCAGAGATTGTGCAACTGGCAAAATATCTTATGACTATCAAAACGTGGTTTTATCTTAATGTATACAATGGATGGCAAAAAGCATCATTTCCAGCTTTTGCCATGGATGTGGAGTTTAAATTCGATTCACCCAATAGAAAACTTTATATTAAACAGGCGAGACCTTATAAATAATAATGATGGCTATAGAGTATACAATGAAGTAAGACATAAGCTTGTCTTGTTTATTTACAAGGTTTTTGCTTCCATAAAAAAAACCACTTTTCAGTGGTATTAATTTGAATTATCCCATTACTTTCTTCTATCCGTTTTTTTTGTTGCTAATCCTGATGCCTGTTCGCCACCCATAAGTCTCCCTTCCGTAGCAGACTACTGCAGAGGAAAGGTAGTCATGATAGGAAGACATATGGGAATGCAAAGAGTACTTTGGGATGCAAGAGGTCCTGACTATTGATTTTCCAGGGTAAACAAATTTACCCTGGATTAATGACATTCACATTATGGAACAAACCTCAAATTATCAAAGTAATACGGTCCACTTCCATGGTTAGTGTTCAAAGAAAAAGAGATAGAGAAATCATTATGAGAACCTGCAAGCACATTCAGCACATTCGTCGGTAATGTAAATGAAATGGTTGAAAATACATCATGTGGTAATGTAGTAAGCAGTACGATTCCAATCCATTGATTGTAGATTCCAGCTGATGGGCAATTGATATAAAACTGGACATCACCTACATAGTTAGAATCAGGTTGTGTGCTGCCAACGAAAAAGTCAAGGTTGATGGTTGAGGATGTCTCATTTATATCCACGGTATTCATATCGATACTCTGAAACTGCTGCCAGCCGTTTCCACCAACACTCATCGAAGCCAAACCTTCTGTATGATTAGTATCATTGGAAAGAGTACCTCCTGATCCGAAAATGAAATGCCATAAACCGGCATCTTCGAAACCAAACACATCATTACCTTCAGGTAACAAAGATGATACTGCAGAAAAAGCATTGAGTCTGCCAAATCCCATTTGATCACATCTGCCGTCGGTGTAAGTATATCCACCAACTTTATCGGCAGTTCCGGTCAATGTATCATATACTTCCAGGGGTGTCAGATTGGAATCAAGTGAAAGAAGTAATGCCGCGACTCCAGCTACTTGGGGACATGCGGCGGAAGTGCCTCCAAAGCGACCTGTGTAGGAGAGATTGTTTGTTCCGATACTTGGCAACGTGTCACCACCTAAAAAGTTATACCCAGGATCACCTGGAATATCTATTGTCCATATTTCAAAGTCTTCTCCAGGTATTTGTATTGGATAAGCATGGTGAGAAGGTGCAACCAAATCAACTCTTGGGCTAATAGGGCTGTAATTGGCAATAGTGTCCATTCTATTTGAGGCACCGACAGTTATTATACGATTTCCAAGAGCATTAGCCGGAAACATGACATGTCCTGGTCTTCCGTTTTCATGATGAGCAGTATTTCCAGTAGCAAAAACAACAACACTACCTTTTCCATTTCTTCCGTATCTGGTTACCGAGTCGATTGCAGTTACGACATCTGGTACAAAATCAGTATCGTTTTCGGTTGAATATGTGTAGCCCCAGCTATTAGAGATCACATCAGCACCGGAATCTGCAACAAGATAAAATGCATCGGCAATATCGGCATTTGATACGCCAACACAAATCAATCTAATGGGCATGATGCGTACATTTGGGGCAACACCGGTAACACCCTGATTATTGTCCTGTGTAGCGCCTACCAGTCCAGCGCATGAATTGCCATGATTAGAACTTCCAGTGGGGCTGGGATCATCAGGATCACCGGCGCCAAAATTACTTCCTTTCAGTCTGATTTGTCTTGTGTTGGGCAGATCCGGGTGATCACTGGTTACTCCTTCGTCCAAAACGGCAACTATAATCTCATTTGATCCCAAGGTAATGTCCCATGCTTCAGGTGCATCGATATCAGCATCATTAGTACACACATGACCTTCATTGGGTAGTGTCTGACCCACATTGTGGAAATTCCATTGCCATCCGAAATATTCATCATTGGGAATATGGGCAAATTTGGTTATTTCACAAATAAAATCAGGATGAGAGTAAACCGCATTTCCCTGTTCCATTACCTTGTTTGCCATATCAAGAGCACTGGTGTTATTCAATACCTCAAACACATACCGTTTACCTCTTTGACTTATGACTTTCAGATCGTTGGTTGAAATCAGGTTATTAATAGCTTCAGCCGAGTAATCATTCTTGAAGGTAACCACAATGCGATCGGTCAACGCCATTTCCAGTCCTCCGTCATTTTGGTAAACAGGGAAAACCATTTTGACGTTGTTTAATTCTTTAATTTTTTTTACGGCTTTATCTCTCTTGCCTGGCTGCAAATGAACCCTTAAGAACCTTTTTCCGTAATCTTCTATGCGTTCCACCGAGCCGCTAACATCTCCCATATTCAGTTTTGCATACTTGTCTTTCATTTCGACCAATACCACAGATTCTTTCAAGGTAAGCGTTTTTGCCTTATCAAAGCTGTAATACTTCTCTGCTGAAACAGAACTGCTGATTACCAACGAGACAGTACATATTGCCAAAAAGGCATTCAAGCATTTCATACTATTTCCTTTCGATGAAATTAATGTTTTACATATGCATTTCATGTTTTATTATATAATTTTACAAATATATAATACATGATTATGCAGATACGGATACCCAAATAGCTTAGAGTACAACTTTCAATCATTTCACATTATAATCTGATATAAGATACTCCTTTCTATACAACAATGTTTCATGAGGCAAGGCATCGTGGACTAAATAACGGTAACAGTTTTGATGCTCAGCCAACTGCTTGATGGTGTGTAATTTTACCAAAAACCTGCTTAAAATCCTGTAGATAAAGAATCTTAACTGAAGTGTATTTTGTCAATTATATCAAATGAGCTTTTCTGAAGCTAATTAATAATCAGAATACAATTAATGTTTAATCTTTATAAAGCAATTATTTTGTACATCACAAACATATCTACTTTAATCACTTTACATTATTATACAGCATACTTTATTTCGAGAATCTATTTAGCATGTAGAAATTTTGAATGCGACTAACGCAAGCACTATTTAAAATTCATACAAAAAGGAGAGACATCAGAGTTTTATGCGGGTACCCATTAAAATGTCGTAAAGACCTAAAAAAAATCAATTTATTACCAGCTACACCCTACCCCCGTGGGTGTCACCCACGCTTTTTTTGACGAAAATAGCAATCTTATCCCATTTATACATTTAACAGTTCAGGGCTATGTTGCTATAATTTTGTGAAGTTAAATGTTGGAATCGGAATGCACTATTTCATTCAATTATGCTTCTATGAGCAATACAAAGTACATTCTTACCTTTTAATAACTTCACAGGTTTTTTCAAGCACATATACTGGCTTGAAAAACCTTTTGATTCAATCAAGTGGAAAATTTAGCAGAAAGAGTAAAGCTCTTCAGCTCTCATTTCCGTTATGCAAAATTCTGAAACTTCTCATTTTTTTTCGCGTTGTATAGAAATTACAGAATCTCATTAATAATATAATTTCGTATTCAATAAAAAGAAATATTTATTGTTATTTTTCAAATTTTTATTTATAACTAATATTATATCAACTACTAACTATTCATTATAATGTATTACATACACAAGTTCACACATAGAATGGAAGAATTAATAATTATAAATCATTAATCCACTATACTCTCCAGGCAAGCATAATTATCAGGCCAGTGAGATATTACCAAAAACGTTTTTTTTGCTTTCACTTGTCTTCATTTTCGCTGCTATTAATCTGATATTGGTTTTCCTGGTTGCACTTTGTTTTTTCCTTTCTGATGTCCATAGAAAAAGGATATCGGGTCGATCTGAAGCTTAGTGCAAGGCTGCACAAGTGCAGCCGTTCGGATTATCATCTGTCTAGAACACGACAGGCGGAGTATTTTTTTCCCTGCAATTAAGCGACATATCCCAGTACTGTGCTTCTCCATGCGCAATCCGGAAAATGAATAATTCTCCCTCTGGAAAAGCCTTGAAGACATCATGAAGCCACGGGCGATCTTCAAGAAGCTTCTCTTTCAGGGATTGATCGTTAATTTGTTCGATTTTTCCGGTGACACGTACCATCTGCATCGATCCCATGCCATCACCGGGATTAAAAAAACCCAGTTCCACTTTGGGGTTATTCTTTAACTGTTCAAAAAGCCTTTTCTGCGTACCGGTGTGATAGTAAAATCCACTTTCATCGGCAAACCACATTGCCATTGCACGTAAATGGGGCTGATCGCCAGCACCGGTGCCCAGCCAGGTAGTGGGATTCTGATTGGCAAATTCCCTGATTTCTTCAATGGTTTTCATGTATACCTCCGTGGTTGCAAGAAAAGTTATTCGTAAAAAAAAACAGTTTTAAACCATTCTTTGAGTTTATGAATGACACACCACCCTTTAGATTAGCGGATTTCGCAGCTCTGTTCCACATATCTCAAAGGTGATATAGTCAAAGGACAGTCGACTCGACAAGCAAAGGAAGCAAGGTATTCACTCCATAAGAATCGTCTGTTGCAAATTAAAATAACACAAAATTGAATAATTACACTTTCGATATCTGATCGAAAATTATTACTATTCTGCTGTAAGAAAGTTTTTCCGGTAGTCGGAGGGCGAGATTTTGAATTCCCGGGTGAAACACTGATAAAAATAAGAAGAACTGTTGAAACCACAATCCAGTGCAATTTCACTGAGGGACTTTTCATTAACACGCAGCATCCGCTTGGCATATTCCAGGCGGGTCATCATTATGTATTCGATTGGCGACATCAAGGTTTGCTCTTTGAACACACGTGAAAAATGGGATGAAGAAAGATTAGCCACACGGGCAAGATCCTCTACTGAGATTTTTTCTCCATAATGTGAATTCAGGTATTCCAGAACCCGTGTAACAGACATACGAAAATGAAATTTCGTGTTGCTTTTATTAACTCCAAATAATTGCCGGATCAACAGATGGGCGATTTTGAGTCCCCCGGCATCGAGTAACTGTCTGAAACCCGGAGCTGCTTCCTCATAATCGGTCATGAATTCCTTGAGAGCATCCACTAACCTCTGATTAATTCTGCAGGTCATCCCGGAAGTCAGCGCGTTCAGGGATAAATTGTATTCAGCAAGCTGTTGCCGCAGAAATTGAGTGTCAATCACCACGGCTATATAACGGGCAACCGTTTCGGATGGAAGCTCCTGATGCGGCTCGCTGGTAGACAGCACGAATACTGTAGATGGATCAGGTACGATAATTTTTCCCCTCAACCTAATCCTGCATTTGCTGTCAAAACAGAAAATGAAAGACCAGGCAGGGTGAGTATGATCCTGTGTGATGGCATAACCGCATTGACCAGCAACCGGCATAAAAACCCCTACCCTGTCATTTACCGCATAATCAACATACTTGAGCTGATCGGAAGTAATACAACCAACCAACTTACGAATCCTGTCGAGATCTTTCATGTTTGAAAAATAAATTGCATCACAGATATTCAAAAGAACTCAATGTACCAATCTGCTCTGCTGTTAAAAGGAGATGTACTTGTTAAAGCACGAGTCTTTTCTTCGAGTCTTTTAGCGTAAACCTCAGCAGCAGATCTTTCGATAATAAGTGAACCGGCTTCAAGTCTGACAAGTGTGCCTTTACCGAAGCAAATATTAATGTATTTGTCCTGTTCTTTTCCAGACTACGTGGACGAAATATCCTGTTGAATGGAGTCCCTTTGCAATTGTTTGCACTAGAACGCCTTGATCCTTCAGTTTTGGCATATAAAGATATTCACACATGTCTCCCCAGAGATCACACTCCTCAATTTTACACTTAGCTCTTGTAAGCATATCCTATCCAGAAGATTCTTCAGATGTATGGGAGCCCCATCTACTATCAAGAGTTCCTCTGCTTTGAGAATCCGTTCGATGTCATCAAGGATATCAGGAATAGAGGGTGAAACCTGTTTCTCTACCCACTTGAGGGACGGTGTATCATTGATAAACATTTCTGTTGGAACCAGCAACCACTTATACGCTTCACGAACTGTCTGGCGTACATATGTACACAATCTATCTGCTAGTAACATCATGTTTGGCTGGTCTGACACTCTCGTTAAAGATTTTAATAGACTTTACAGGAGTGTGAGCCAGCTTGTCAGTTTATATAATCACTAGGGGATGGTAGTGATATTTATTCTTTTGTTAATTATGGTCCGATTTCCGTTTTTAACTCTCAGTATAAATGTTCCCTTTGGTGCAAGAGAGTTAAGAGTGAAACTATGTATTCCTGATCCTAAGTTCTCTTTGTGAATCATTTTGCCTCTGAGATCATAAAGAGAAACACTACAGTTGCTTCCATTGGAGGCAGCCAGTCTTAATGTGTTTCCTTCATGTATAGCATTTTCCTCATTTGCCAAAAGCACAGGGGAAACAGAAACTGGAGGTTTTACTGTAACTGTCATGGTAGATGTACTCTGTGCACCACAACTGTTTGTGTAAGTGGCAACATACTCTCCGGACTGATTAGTCTGAATTGAAGTGATTGTGACAGTCCGGGTGTTTGCAGAAAACCCATCCGGTCCACTCCAGCTCCATGAACCTCCTGAAACCGGATGTGGTCCGAATTCAACTTCATCCCCCTGGTTCACCGTAACATCGGAGATTTCCTGCCAGGAGCCATCATTGACCCGGGCATTGGGCGTAATAGAAGTAGGGATGCATTCACTGTCACACCTCCTGCTTACGTCGGCATAGCTGCCCGAACCGGAAACTGATACGGATGACTCGCTGCAACCAGCCTTAACGCTGCAATTAGTTCCGTTTTCTATCCAAATACCAATATCAGAACATTCATAAATTTCTGCATTGTTCAAATGACAATTAACAGTAGGTCCTGATTGAACGATGAAAAATCCCCTGCCACAACGATCTGCCTTAAGCTTGTTCGTAATAATGTTATTACATGCGTTTGCATAACGCAAACCGGCATATCCCTGTCCCCAGCTACAGTTGTATGCATCTACTGTAGCAACAGTTCCGTTATGGGTTTGGTTAAACAATACACCACAACCACCAGTGTTTCGGGCAGTTATTGTGCCTTCTATAATCATACCGTCAATGCTATAAGTCTCAAGGCCATGTGACCCACAATTTTCAACGTGAATATCCTTCATATAGAGGTCGTAAATTGTGTGATTCCACGGATTGCTCGTCCTACTGTCAATACGAATGCCAATCCAGTCAATGTCAATTGTTTTCACATTTACAAAACGCAGGTCACTGGCTGCACTACTGCGGATACCATAGCCTCCCACAACATTTCTAAGGGTTAAATCGGAGATTTCAAACCCATTATGGCCGTTATTTATAATACCAGAGCCAGTAAAGTTGCAGTTAAGGGTATTGCCATGAAAGCGCAACTTTACACCTGATGCTGACACATTGATAGTCTGGGTAATTGTTCCGCTGACCAAAATATCGATTTCGCGGTTTACACCCATGGTGTTCATAATTGCAACAGCAAGATTACTCGTGGTACCTTGATCTACGTTGTCCACACGCCATACGTAGCTGCTTCCTGATTCCCTCACTTCATGTGTGTAGGCCATAACATCATTCATAAACATTGCCCCAAAAGACAATAATAAGACACAGATAACTAATTTATTAAAAATTTTCATATTAAAACAGGCCTTTCATTTAAGTGTAATTTATCGTAGAGATTCAATATTCAACAAAACGCTCTTAATCCAGTCAGGGTCATCCCTACATAATGAGAAGAGGGGGTCTTTGTGTTGTATATTCTTGTTAATTAATAGAAAACAAGATATAACTAACGAAAAAATTGAGTAGTAAAGACCTTTCTTTGTTGCCCACGACTGTCGATTATTAGTACATATCTGCCCGACTGCACCGTTGAAGTACCAGAGATGTCAAATGCTGGATGATAAATACCAGGTGACTTTATTTGGCACTGTCCAACAAGGCGTCCCTTGAACGTAAACATTGAAACAGTTGCCGGATCATCTGAAAAATAGCGCAAAACTCCGTTATCCGAACTGAAGAGAAACTTATCTGATTGTGAGGTTATTCCCTGGTATAAAGTAAATGGGTAATCATTATCACCTGTTGATACCTTATCTCCAAAATCATCATTGCCATACTCCTGCGACATTACAGGATAAAGATGAATTTTCTCGTTTGTTTCACGTCTGTTATTTCTCCAGGTGAGAAGGACATCTCTCCAATCGCATGGTTCCCATACAAATGTACCCATTCCCTGATTGTTTGGCAGATCGAAAATAACATCATTAACACTTCGATGCTGTTCAGAATATTCAACTACAACTATCTTCTCATTGTGATTAGCAGCTATAGCGTTAACCATGGACCTCAAATCGCTCACAGTTCCATGCCACTCTTCATAATAGGAAAGTCCGAAGACATCAATACGGTTGACTCCAGCATTTTTCAGACTTGTTAGCCAGTTATTCGGGTTACGCTCTGCAATTGTATGGATCATTATCAGTATGTTCTCATCAACATCCTTTACTCCATCAATTCCAGCATTTACAAGAGTAGCAAAGTTGGACATGTTGCTGTTTCTGCCATCCGGCCAGATCATACCTCCCACAACCTCATTACCAACCTGGACCATATCAGGCAATACGCCTTCCTGCTCAAATCTTTCGAGGGTTTCTCTGGTGTAAGATCGTACTTTTTCTGTGAGTTGATTAAAATTCAGTTCTCTCCATGACATTGGTTTATGCTGTTTTCCAGGATCTGCCCACGTATCGCTGTAATGAAAATCAAGAAGGAACTTCATTCCTGCATCTTTTACCCGTTTAGCCATTTGCAGGGTAGATTCCAAACCACAATAACCCTGTCTGGAATATGGAGATTCGCTTTCACCAGGAACTGTAGCTGTTGGATCAACAAAAAGCCTCAGCCGAATATAATTGAACCTGTAATCACCAAGAATCTCAAATATATCTTTTACTGTGCCATTGTCTGCATACCTGACACCACCAGCTTCCCTTTGTGGAATCCATGAAATATCAGCTCCCAGAATGAATGGCTCTGATCTCGAAAAAGTGTTTGACACAGAACAACAAAAAAGTATCAATGAGATTTTTACCAAATTATTAATCATTTTGCATTTCTCCTGTTTCGGTAACATGAACAGATTTATTTGTAAATATATACAAGCTTGTTTTCTTCCTGTTGATTCATATAACTCAGTCTGATCCAGGAATCAGAACGGATCACAGAGCAAACCCTGACTTCATCGATAATGCCGGTAAAATTCCTGGAAAATTTCATATTGCCATGGGTTCCAATTGTAGTGTTTTCACCTGCTCCGGCATATTGAATTGGGACGGAAGCTGTTTCTGAACAGCATAACTGTCCGTTTATAAAAAAGCGATGTTCCAGTGTCTGACCGTCAAATTGATATACCAGAAAGTTCCACCCGGTTTTTTGCAGAAATATTCCAGATCCAAGGAACTCATGAGTCACAGTGTCTGGTGCAGTTGGATCAAATAAATAAGCACCATGGGTTCCCTTACTATTCCAACTGTCATCCATACGGATCAGTGCAGCATCCCCGATAGAGATCACCTCACTTCCAATTATATCAGGCGTATCAAGAAGTGCCCATGCAGACAGTGTTACAGTGCTCAACTCTCCCAGTAAGCTGCTTATTCTGATATAGTCGTCATCATTGCCATGAAATCGTTGGGCTCCACCCAGAATACCACCTGTATCTGTTACATGACCCATCTTGACTCCGGAATGGTTATTGGCTGTAGCATCATCACAACCCTCAGAAAGATGCCAGACTGCAGTGAATCCATCCGCAGTATCGAAAACATTACCAGTTAAAATATTTTGCATGGAATCGGTATTGCCCCAGAACATGCGTAGACTCTGAGTGCTGTTGTTTCCATACACTGTATCAACAAGTATCCAGACAAGAGCCTCACCATTTTCACGATCCCAATGTTCAATTGCAACAGGTAATGGCCTGCTATTTTGATTTGTAATTACAAGGTCGTGACCATCAGATGTAAATTCGTTTAAATTGATGTTAAAATCTGCGAGTCGTAACGCTAAAGGGAAGTTGTAGATATCCTCATCAATAGCAGCTCCATTTGATGTGGTATTGAGAAACAGTGTCTGATGAAATATTCCGCTTTCAGGCAGTATCTGTGTTGTCTGATCACTAAGAACTATGGCAGAATTTGATAAACGGAGATCTGATACATCTGAATCAGTTGAAGATAAATAGATTGCAGGCAGTACTCCTGCGGGTACGTGGTCTATTACTGCCCGACCAGCTCCAGGTTTAACATAAGCATGGTATTCGGTACCACTTAGATATACAAATTCTACCGAGTCATGAAAATTGTCTGGAAGGATAATTTCGAGGGTACCTGGTTTATGTAATGTCTGATTCTCGAGAAGAAGAGTATCCTCTGTAAAAGAAATACCCATACAAAGAAGAGAGGTACGACTTGTTTGATTATGTGCCTGAAGATTATAAGTGTTTGTAATACTCAGAGTGACAGAATAATAACCATTACTGTCGGTGATACCCATTGGTACTTCCGCATTATCTTTATTGGGAACATAATCTTGAGGTATGAATTTAACTTCAGTTTTTATACCTGGTGAACCATCCTTATGAATAATATGACCTGTTGCAACAAAGGTGTTTGGTAAATCGGTTCCACCACCAGCATTTGTTGGAGAGTTACATTGAATTATGCCCATACTTAAGACTATAAGAATACAAAACAAGGGTATTAAAGCATGGTAAACAGGCTTGAAATATGCAGTCCAGAAAATATCCTGATTTGGTTTGTTGAACTGTTTTTCTGTAGAATGATACTGCATAAATATTTCCTTCAACTTATCTTGTCCAGGATTGATCTGGAGTACTCTTCATCACTGGGAATAGCTGCACATTTAAAGCATAAACAATATTGCAGTTTTCCCCCTTTTCATTACACTCCAGAAATTCTTTGCGTAACTGGTCTACTTTTGTGCAAAATTGTTCATATTTTTCCCGACTAATACCCTTTATAGACATTGAAATATGGCGATCTTCCATGGATAACGTCTCCATTGCATGGAGAGACGATTCTATATAAAACCTTTTTACATCATTTACAACAGCATGAGGCATGCTGGAGTAAGTGATTACTTCCGGGGTATTTGCAGATCGGAAACCTCCATGTTCAGTATCTTGTGTGATAAGCTTCCAGCCTATAAGCTTATCAACTATCCGTCGTATCTCTGCCAGTGGAATAGAGCAGTGGAGAAATGAACGGGAGATCTCTTTTACAGATCCGACATAGCCCCGGCTCTCTATATACTCACGAATGAGAGGATATTTCCAGGAACTAAAATATTCTGCTTGGTTGTTTGCAACAATTTTGTTAAGATTCTTTTCTCTGTATTGTGCTAATTTTTTCAGTATGGTAACTTTCATGTCACCTTTTGTTGCATGTTCCTTCTGGACCAGCAGTGAAAAATACTGAGCCTGATCACCAGAGAGTTCCAGCGCGGTAATAAATCCCTGGACATGTTTGAGAGCTAATTTTTTACGTTTTGACAGTATATCAGAAAAATATGCTTGTGATCCGACTCCTGCCAGTTTGATAAAAGTGTTTTGTGTCAGTCTGTATCTTTTTGCATAATCGTACCATGCTCTTAGATAATCAACATAATCATCAAAAACAAAAACAGGTGTAGAGAGTCTTTTCTTTTTCTGGATATTGTGTTTTGCCATTTAGAAGGTAATATAAACAAAAAAGTGAAGGAAAGGGAGAAGAATGTTATATTAAAATGATAAATAATGTATAATATCGCATATAAGATATTGTTATTAAATAAGATAATATTTATATGAAAATTAATAAGTGATAATATAAAACTGCACAGATTTATTGTTGGGGAGATACGCATGGTGTTAATTCGGTTAAAAAAAATTATCATGCTCGCCGAGCGGACACGACCCCCGCGGTAACAATTGAAAATTCGAAATAATTAATACGAAATTCGAAACAAAACGATCAGGAAAATTCTAAATACGAAATATAACCAAAGAAAAAGCATGAAAATAAGCAGGAAAAATCAAAAACCGAAATACAAAACAGGAATAGAACAAAAAATTGATATAGGGGCGTGTGGAAAGCTGTATCTTAATTATAAATTGTGAATTGAGAAATTAAGAGTAATACTATAACATACTCTTTAGCTGTTTTAAACTATGAATTGTATGATTATCCGGATGAGATTCTGACGTAAAGCAGTCATAAAAAACTTCTGTGAAATTATCACAAAAGTAAAAATAATAAACTCACTTTAATTATGTATATATGGTCTTACATAGCTGAAAGGTGGCTGGAAATAAATGGAAGTTGTGAAACCAGCGTGAAGTGCTTTTGTTCAGCTATCCGATAAAAATCAAAAAAAAAGGCTGATTCCAATTTCTTGAAATCAGCTTTTAATGTATTGGTAGCGGGGGCTGGATTTGAACCAACGACCTTTGGGTTATGAGAGCAAAGTTCTGTTAATTAAACCCTTTATTCATAGGTGTTTTAGCATTTTGTATAATTAAAAACCGGTACAAAACCGGTACAAATTCCACTATAAACCGTATCGTATATACAAATAATAATTTTATTTTTAAACTGCTTTTGTAAACACTTCGTTCTTGTCTTTTAATTAATAATAATAATAAAAAACCGCCCCCGGAGAAAACAGGCCAAGTCCGGGAGCGGCTACCCTGGAAGCAGGCAAAAGAAACCAGAGTATGAGCGTATTATTTATTAACGATTCGGTTTAAAATCTGTTTTGCCTTATCAAGAGCAATACCTGTATCGTTCGTTGAAACTACAGGCTTTTTCCAATATTTATTATCTTTGGTATCCTGATTAGCTGCCCTTAATCCCTTAATAGATGATTCTCGAACATCTATTGAACCTTTATCATCAATAGAAATGCAGATAAAACCTTTAAAGCTCAATTGTACCTCCTCACCCTTCTGACTAAATGGGGTTTGATTTTTAGGTTGATATTTATTGTAACATACCATAATATCTGAATCACACATAAACAACATCCTTGATTTCTGCTGTGGTTTCGAATATTACACAGGCCTGATAAATCTTTGTTTCGTCTTCTGCCCATATAGACGGATCATATATTCTAAACCTATAAAAAAACAACAACAGATCCTCTATTGCTCTATACTCTGAAACGGATTCACACAACTCAAAAAACGTGTAATTACTGATTGTCTTATACAGTCCGCTGCTTTCAGGCTCTTCGGTTCTAAAAAAATTCTTGTTTTTCGTGTCAGGTTCAGGACTATAATAAAAATCTGGAATATTATCTATAAATGCCCCGTCCCCTGCTTCATCCAGTTTTTTGTCATCTAAAACATTGCTGACCCTGTTTATATAGCCGCGTTTCATTATATAAATATTTTGTGGATTATGAACATGAATACACTTGCTCCAAAGCTTCAAACCAAGATAGGCTTTTGTAAATGTCATATTGTCGGGTATTTCTGGAAGTTTAATTTTAAAAGCCTTCTGTAAATTTCCTATAGTATGGCCAGCTGCTCCGTTTGTGTGCCTAAACCTGATTTTCCAGTATGCAAAAGTATCGTGCTTTCTGTCGTATACGTTGCTTTCATTATTGTATGCTGTCAATAATTCAAGATCTGTAACTGGCTCAATAGGATCACTATATACGCCGTCTATTCTCTTTTCATAGATACTCATATCAGTTTCCGTTGTACTGTACGCTCCGAGGTCATTATCTGTTTGCAAGCCAAATGATTCGACTGGTATCGTATGGTAAGTATTTACATTATCTGGATTGTTACTAAAATGTAAGGGATTACTTTTTATGCTATTGTTATTTTCGGTTGTAACTTCCAAGCTTTGCGGGGGAATTCGTATTATTTGACCGTCTTCACCTTCGGTATAAACCTCTGCTTTACTATCTGGTATAGGTTCCCCGGTTTCGCTGTCGAAAAAGCCGCCACATGCGCCCGAATCTGCTGAATACTCCTTTTCAAGATCATATATTTCAATCCATGCCTGTTTTGTTTCTGTCCCGTCCCAATTGCCAACCATATCAACAGGCAGATAACTTTCTACTGTAATTTGAATTACCCTCTCATCTGTCGGGGGAGTGATCCCGACTTCCTGAGCTGATAATATTTTCCTGTACACGTCCTTGTTTGTGCTATCACCTTCAACGCATTTAATGTATTTACCAACCAGACTACTTGCGTCAACGCTCATATCTGATGATCCGATTCGAAATGTATAGATATTTTCACCAAAACTATATTCCGTAATCGGGAACAATCCGAACTTGACCGGGTAATATGCGCTTTCAGGGTTCACTATATCCTTATTCAACAACTGGTCTTTTTTGTTCCTGTCACATATCATTTTAAAAAATCTGCCGTTTGCCGGATCGGATTGACCAAATGTTACGGGTAATATTTTATTTTCGTTGCTACCTGGTACATACGGCCGATTATTTTTGTTGATTACATAACTGAGATTAGCGCGTTTTTTCTTGCGACTGCTTGTAGCTTTTAGTTGTATTACTTTATCATCCCATTCGTACGTATTACTAATCATGCCAGCAGCACGTCTTTTTGTGCTGATTGAATCACTGTCTGCATCGGTCCCCTTAAATTCGTAAATCTCAATATCTTTTCCTTGCAGCTTAATATTTAATTCTTCCAGTTTTAAACTAAGCTGGTCATTGTTGTATACTGTTACATCAAATGACGTGTCAGACATTACGCCGCCGCCAAATCGCATCAAATTTGCCTTCTGTGAAATAGGGCTAACACTTTTTATTATATGAGGCAAATAGCTTTCTTCTGTATTAAAAACAGGTGATTTACACCATCTTAATTCAGACATGCGCGAAGTATCAGAGGGAGTATATAGCCCGATTTCGTGATGCTCCACGTATCTGTCATTTAATATTATTTTTACAACCTGTTTTAATACGCTCATGTTTTTTTGCCTCCAAGTTTATATTAGTTTATTGAAAAGGTCGGTTTCGTTAAAATAAAATGCGTCGATATTGTTTTTTGCGATTCGTTTTTACATGCTGTTTTTGTAATCTTATTCGCCAGTCTTTCGTTCATTTCATCACCCAAAACTTTTGAAGGTTTACCGTCCAGGGGGAAGTCAGGAGTAACGCCACCGATTTTAATATTTTTCCAGTCGTAAATAAACAGATCTACTATTTCAGCAAAGTATTTTTTGCATACTTTTAACAGGTCGGTCTGAAGCGCAAACATTTCGCTTATACTATCGGTAATTTCGCAAGTCCTGAGCTTTGAACTAAAATCAGAATCAAAATATCTGCCTGTTATTTCCTCAAGCTTGTCTGCAATTTCTGGATCAGGTTCGCGGATAAAGAACTTCATTCCCGAGCTGTGGATATATGATAATTTATTCATACCTGTTTTTTTTACCTTGTTAAAATTGCGTTCTCCTGTGAATTGCAATACTGGTTTTCTCTGCCTGACTTTCGTTCGTTAATTAACTGCTGAATTGTATTTCTTGCATGGTCCGGGAATTTACTATACCCGTTTAACCACTGCTGCACTGTGCTATATGGTCGATTTAACCGCATCGCGACATCATGCGGAGTGATGCCGAAAATTCTCATTTCATTTTTTAATCTTGTCTGTGGCTTGTACATATAAAACCCCTTTATAAAATTTTACCTCTGATTGCCGTACGTACACCCGATGAAAGGATTTGCTCCCGCTTGTTATTTAGAAGTTTTTCAATTTTAATTTTTGCATCATCTGTTATAGACCTGTTACCATTTAACCAGTTTGCAACAACATATTCAGGCTGCTTTAAACTTTCAGAAATTTCTGCATTAGATAGCCCTACCATTTTGATTCTTTTCTTCAATTCTTGTACGGATAACATAAACCTTATCCCCTTTTGTTGTTGTTGTTACAAATGAACATTATAAATTTTAATAAGATAGTCAAGGTTTTTCGCAAGGAATCGTACACAAATCGGAAGGGATAAAAAAAAGGCCGATCCATTTACGGACCGACCTATAATTTGTATACGGCTTTTTTTTGGGGATAAAAGAAATAAAATGTATAAAACAATTTTATAACGTATACACTATTTTGAATATATTAAAGAAACAGAAAAGGCGCAAGAGTTTATCCCCTGCGCCTGTTGTAACGTACGTACGCACCGCACCAGTTCCCTGCTGCCCCTGATCAATTGAGCAAGACCGGGAGCCACCCGGCCAACAGGTACTTAAAATCGTTTATCCGGCCGGATACAATCCGACCTGTAATAATAGGTCTATGATTTCGGATTCTATATTTACCCGGTTCAGGTCTGGAACAGGTCCGGGATCTGAAACCGGTTTCTGATCCTGTTTGGTGTCCGGTTCCACATTCGTTTTTAAATTCAGTTTCAACAGACAATCAGACAGATACTCATTCATTTTTCTTTCTGCTTCCGCGTCCTTTACCACCTCATAAAACATGCGTTCAAAATGCTGTTTTTCTTCTGTTAATGCTTTTATCTGATTTCGCAATTCTGCCACCAAACTATTAAAATGATTTGCTTTTTCAATCCAGTATTCAAGATGTTCTGTTTTATCGTTCATGATATATTACTCCCTGTGTTACTGTGTGGGGATCTGGAAACGATCCCCTGTTTTAATAGCCCCCTGAATTATTAAGGAATCTTCCTTTCCCGACAATCAAACCCATAATTGCAAAGCGGACATTTATAGCAATCATTATCATTTTGAGTACAATAACTTCGGGGTTCTGACCCATTCAGGCCGTCAATGTAACCAATAAGCCGGGCACCTGTATAAATCGAAGTGCTGCCATTATAATTTTTATTCAGACTGCTACGCCTTTCGTTCTGGCCTGTCCTGTATCCTGAAATATAATCCTCACTGCATTTTTCAAGGTCTTGAGATCCGTTTATAATTGCTGATGCGGGATTCTGTTTAATCAATGCCTGTTCAGATTCGGTTAATGAATCCCATTTGCAGCAATAAGCTCCCTGTTCATCATAAACTTTTCCGTATTGATCTACGCGATATTCTGTTGTTACGTTTTTATCGTTCATTTTTTGTTACTCCTGATTTAAACTGTTTTTTTCTGGTTCCCGGAACCACGCTCCCGCCGGGGTTCCAGATCCGACACTGTTCTACATCATTTTAAGGTCTGTCACCTCTGGCCGCCCGTAATATGCGCTTGATACAACAAGGGGTAATCCTAATCGCTTCCATAGTTCCCGACCTGCTGAAGCAGCCTGTTCGAGCGTCTCATAAGTCGAAATTACTTCTACTATCTGGTAACTTGAACGCAAGGCCAATGCAGGACACCAATTGACTGAATCGCCTTTTTCATAAACGTGTTTTATTATACAAATATTATCTGGATTCATGTCTTTTTTTCTCCCGATTAAAATATTCCGATTTCAGTGAAAGCAGGACCGCGCTTATGTGGTCCTGCTGTGATCCGCCCGATTCAGTTAAAACAAATACTGGAAACGATTTTCTCAAAATGTGTTTCCCAATAAGATTTAATCCCATTTAAACGGAGTTCCAAGGCTTCAGGGCTTTCACTGGTTTCAAAGGAACCTATAAGGCCAGATAAAATATCGTACCCTGCGCTTAGTTTATCAATCATTGTCGCGGTTATGTGTGCCGCCGGGGATCTATACTGAAGCGGGATACCCTGAAAATTCGTATCACTGAGGAGTAAGTCTTCCATGTAATCAATGGCGTTTCTGAACGTTCCGACACCAAACAAGCAGCCTGTACCCCTGATGTTTTTATCGGTTTCAGACACAAATAAGGTTCCGATAATGGCAGATTCCAAACCCTTGTCATCAATATGAATCAGGTTAATATGCGGCCCCTTATTTTCTGAATAAGACTCAACAGGCAGGATAATATTTTTATCTGGAATGCCGCCCCTGAATTGTAATAGAATCAAATCGGAATCGCCTGAAGGGGTTACGGGTTCACTTTTGCGGAGCAAAAACTTGTACCAGTTGTACATCTGCCTTTGAAGGTCTGTAACTGCTGAATTAACCAGGGCTGAAGCGGAATCAATAGAAGAATAATCGCGTCGTGTCATGGTGACACCTCCTTAAGTTTTTTGATAAATAAAAATGCCCTGAACTCAAAACGCCTTAAGGAGCGTCCCGGTCCTCACGGATACCGGATTCAGGGCAGTATTTTTCCAATAAAAATAGCCGGATTACGGACCGGGGAAAACGCCGCCTTAAGTCTTTTGATACTCTAAGTATAAGAAATATTTTCAGGGAATGCAAGCAGTTTTTTTATGTGCCTGGTGTAACTGGTTCCAGGTGTGGTTTTTATGGGGTTCGGGTTAATGTGTGGTCGGGGGTGTTTTTGGGAAATGCTGCTTTATGTAATACTACACTTTGAACCTTGAGTACAAAAATCTTCAATTGCACAAAGATCAGAGTGAAATTGTTGGGCTTGTTTAAATGTAAAAGCATTATAGTTGCTATAACGTGCGGTTGAAGATGCATTTGATAAGCGTTCAAAACGGGATGAAATGTCTGAGTTCATTTGCTTACAAGCCAGTTGTTTTCTTATTACGTGTTTTGGGGGGATGTCTGCAGACCTTCTTTTTAAAATTGCAAAATAGTTATCAATTGAACTGCATTTTATTTTTTTATTATTACATTCAATATCTGTTGGGAAAATTTTTGAATCAATAAAATGCAAAGCAGAGTAAAATGCAGTAGTTATCATCCAATCAGGATATTTTTGAACCGTTCCAATGTGTTCACATGCTTCTTTATTATGATTTGCATGTTTTATTTTTTTTTGTTTTATATTCAAAGAAAAACCCGTCAGCCTTTATCATATCTCTGTCAATTGTATTGGTATTGGATACCGCCATGTAGGAATAGTCTATCAGAATGTTATTTTCGCTTATATCAGAAAAATAGCATCTACTGTCTTCATAAACTTTAAGCATTTCTTCTGAAATATAAAAATCAGTTTCCAAACCAATTAAAACACTAAACCGATATAAGCTTTCAGGTCTCACAAACATTGTATTTACAGGGATGTTACTATTTTTTAATTTTTCAAACCAAAACTCTGTTTTGTGTAAAACTGATTTTAAGTTTTGGTTAAAAGCTTTATCTATAGCCTGCTTTTTTATATCATCAGCAAGCTCCATTCCCTCAACAAAGATTTGTATTGCTTCACTAATCGTGAGTGAATTAGGAGGAGAAGTACTCCAAGACTCATCTTTATAAACAGTATCAAAGTTACTACAAGTCATCTGTAACATATATAAAATCTATGATAATGGTTTTTCTACCACCCCTACATCCATGATACAAATGTGCAGGGATCAAACTTAATCTTATAATACCACTTTAATATATATTACGCATTAAAAAATCAAATAGCCACTATAATAATATTTTTCCAGTTCAATTTTCATGCCTGCGCTTTATGGTATCCGGGGGTATCACGTACCGCCTGCTTTAAATCTTCGGTTCCTTTCTCGTTAATCGTTTTAAGTTCTCCGTAAGTTTTGCCTGATACTCCAAGTTCTTTTGCGAGTTGGTCTCTTACTTTTCCTGGCTCCCCCCGATGTGGTAAATTTACCACATCGGGAAATTTAGTTCCTTTCTTCAAATTAGCGTTCTTTATTCTGTTTTTAATATCCGCCAATATCGGTTCCTTCCTTGCCAACAATGCCGCCTTATCCAGATCAGACAGATTGCGCCTGCCAAGCTGGTTGTTTATTATGTGTAGCATGATCGGGTTATGGTTCCACCTGTTTTTTACACGTCCAGAACCGACCTAAATTATTATAAATTATTACGTTAAATTATCATATATCAAATTATATTCGATCATATCTTATTAAATCGAATCTGATTATCAGGTCACGTTTTTCAGATCCGGCCTGTTCCCCTTTGTAAATCAAATATATGAATTATAACAATTTACTGACCTGTGTAATGTAACAGTCTGAGATAAAAATTTGTGCGCATTTTTTGTGCGCTTCCTTTACCTCATTGCGTTTATATCTCTGGTAGTACCTACTGTTTTGTATATCAATGACTTACATTGCTGTATTATTATCACATTGCAAGTATTTATATTGATATATAATAAATATATTATGCTTTGTTAATTTATTTTTAATAAGATATATGCCTGGTGTTCTGGTCTGCTGGTCTGCTGGTTGTTATCAGGGTTCACTTGGTTATGATCTGATTTGCTGTGTTATTACTCTGGTTCCTGTGGGTGTGTAATAGTTGTTATTATCCGGGTATTATACATGCTGGTTATAATGAGTTTATTCTGTGCTGCTGGTTCCGGTTCGGGCTGTGTTGTGTTGTGTTGATTCGTGATCAGTATTCACTGGTTATGATCTGATTGCTGTGCTGTTAATCCTGATCTGGTTTATTGATTATGGTTATTCCCCTGGAACTATACATGGTGTTTTATACTGTGTGCTGGCCTGTGCTGATTCGTGTTGCTGTGATACTGTTATTACTGATCTGCTGTTCGTGCCTGTGGTGTATACTCCTGCTGTGCTGGACCTGTTACCACTGATCAGGTGTTCGGGTTGCTGGTATCACTGGTTGTTTGTGGTACAAGTCTTATATTCTCGCCCATGCCTTCACTGGTAGTGTATTGTGCCAGTGTCGGAAAACCTTACAGTTTTATTGCTGAATCGTTTTTTTTGAAATAGTTTTCAGAAAACATTAACCTCATTAACCCTCATTAACCTTTTGGCCTTTAAGCTTCAAAAAGGGCATTTTTTGGGTTAATGGGGTTTTTGGTTTTTTTGTCCATGGGTTAACGGGGGTTAACAGGGTTAACGTTTTCTAAAAACTTTCCTATGTATCTTTTTTTTGTAAAACTTTTTATAAATGATTAACCTCATTAACCCTCATTAACCCAAAAGCTTAATATTGCTTTATATGAGCTGGAAATGGCATTTTTATTTATATATAAATCTTGCTTTTTTATAATCTAATTAACATCTCATTAACCCCGTTAACCCAATTGCCTTAAATGGGTTAAAAACGCCGTTTCTGCTATGTTCCCCTGTATCGTTCCTGCCTATATTAATCAGAATCCCCGTTTTCTTTGCTTCATTAAACTTATTCAACAAGTCTTATATTCTGGTGTGCATTCCCCGGACGTTATAAGCCGTTTCACTTAATGAAGTATTCTTATAAATGTTATACTCCCCTTAAAAACTGTAAAACCTGTTTATATTACTTCGATTTCTACCACTTCGCTTTTATTCAAATCGGATCCGCAAAATCTGCATTTGATTGCGTCTTTTTTAATCTGCTCTGAGCAGTACGGGCATTTCATCATTGAGGTTGCTTCAATTGCTGCTGGTGAATCTGCTGGTATTGTATTATGATTATTGCAAACCGGGCATATTGCTAACAGCTTTGAGCTTCTCCAGATACTATATATCAGGCCAGGGATTATAAAAGATAGCCATAATATAAGTTCGATAAATCCATCCCCTTGATACCTTCGTTTTGTCCTTCCAGTATAACCGCAATCGGTACAATAATATTCTGTTGTTCTGGCCTTGATTGAACTTTTGATTTTTAGAGATAGTAAAACAATCAGAAAAAGTACACAGATGATTATAAAAGGTGACATGAGGTTCACTCCTTTTTAAGGTTATTTGATTTTTATTCAATTACAATTAATATAATAAAAAACCAGATCCGGCCTGCTCCCTGCCCTTCGTTTGACAAAACGGTAATAGTTCTTTGATCTGAAAACCCCTGTTTCTGGTCGTAATAATTAATAATAATGTTTTTTTTATTTTAGTTGTCACGTTTTTCCCCATTGCTCCCTATATTATAGCCATGATTGTTGAAATTGTCGGGTGTGATTAACCCGTATATACGGGTTATACGGTTTATTGGTCAATATTGGTATTGATTATCGGGAATTCTGTTTGTAAATTTTGTACATGACTTTAGAGAGTCTGTTTTTTTTGAAAGTATATGAATATTAATTAATATAGGAGGTTTATTCATGCAAATGTCAAAAGAGGTTAATATTAGGCTGGGAGCAATCGAGAAGACCCGCCAAGAGCTTATTGAGGAGGTAAATAAGCGATGGGGAAAAATATCTTATAATTCATTCACTCAAGTACTTAATGGCTATGTAAAGCCTAAACACAATCTTGTTAATACTATCTTTGAAGTACTTGCTGAATGGGAAAGAGCTGCAGGTATTAGAATTGAAATATCGCAATTCCATTTTGAACCAGTGCGGATATTTAAAGATGACAAACCTATTAAAGAGGTATCACAATGTGAGTCTTCAAGGTTTAATCCTGATGGTTCGGCAAAGGCACCGAGGCCAATGCGGCCGCCTGAGTTTTCATAATTTAAGATTACCAAACTAAACTGATTAACATTTTTCATAAGGAGTAATAAAATCATGAGTAAATTGATAGATAATAAAAACGATTTCGAGTTCAAATTTCCCGAAGGCTACACCCCACCCGAGCGCGTCGAACACAATATTTCAGAAATACTTGCCGCCGGTGAAGCTGACTTAAAAGAAAGTCAAATAAAATTGAATAAAGCAATAAATAAGCGTGATTCAATCAAGCAGCGTATCACTGAAACAGAGAAAACAATCGCTGACTTGAAAGGTAAATTGCCTGAATTAAAAGAAAATTTCGAGCAAGCGGTATTTGATAATACTCCCACTGAAGGGATTCAAAGAGAAATGCAAGAAGTAAACTCATCTTTAAGCACACATGAAATGTGCCTGAGTTCTCTTAAGAATGCACTGCCAATTATTCAGGAGACAATAACCCATTTGCAGAACGATATTAGGCAAGCTGAGTGCTCAGGGTTTGTTGTTGAGCTTATAAAGCTGGCCCCCCAATACAACGAAACAGCAAACAGGCTTGCGCATATTATTCAATCAATCTCAAAGGCACTCTTCAATATCAAGAATAAAAATCCTGATCTCTTGGCTAAAAACAATATACCAGGGCTTGATTTCGGGGAATTCTCAAAAGTTATTAACCATTTGGAACAAGTACCTGTTCTGTTTCATGGCTTCGAGTCTGAAATAAAACTAGGTCCTAAAGATTTCAGATATTATTGGATTTATCGGCCAAAATTCGATTTGCCGGGAAGTTATGCTCATTTAAGAGATTTTACTTTTGAGGAACCATGGGACGAAAATTCACCATATCTTGAACATTCATTAAAAGGCACTGACCAGGAGGGTAATGTTACGAGGTGAATAAATATATTGATAAATGCAAAGAGATGCTTCGGGAGATATTCATTAAGGCTTACCGCCGGGATGATCTCCCGTTCCCAAAAGTCACGAGTTACGAGTTAAGTGAGTCAATAGGGCTTTATATACCGGGCAACAAGTCAGAGCCGCATAAAAAGTTTGATCCTGGTATTATCGTTATAGATTCAATGGTTTTTAATTTTAACGATTGGGAACAATTGGCTTTTGATATACTCCTGCACGAGCAATTGCATTGTATGCAAGAGTATAGAAAAGTTTTATCGGGCTCAAAAATTTTTTCTCCGCATGGAGAGGATTTTTTTAATGATGCGTGTATGTTAAGCAACGTTTACAATTTGCCTGAGCCGGACCGAGCTTTTACAAGCGGCTTAGGTGTTCAAAATTGGCCGAATAACGTACGCTGTGCTGCCGATCCGGGTTATAATCGGGTGTATATTGATTACCTTATGGCGCGTGATGAAAAGTATCATTCCGGCTGCCCTGTTGTAAAAGACCTTTGCAAGCGCAATAAGATTGATTCAGTAAATGAAGCAGCCCGGAAGCTTTGGGGAGTCTTGCATGATGATCAAAAGGAATATTTGGTTTTACTGGTTGATAATATTAGAAATTTAGTAGGTATAGAGATAAGGGTATTGTAGAAATGAAAACCTGCTATGCTAACAGAGGTAACCAAACATGGTTAAATACAATTAAGAAAGCAGGCCATAATAATATGAAAAACGATATTTACAAGCTACACAAGACAGGGTTTAACCTGGTTCCAATTGCCGATAAAACCAAGCGGCCGGGTGTCTCAACCTGGAGGCAATGGACGCAAGACAAACAAACCGAATCTGATATTAACAATCTGTTCACAGGTAATTATTATGGAGTCGGTTTAATTTGTGGCCAAGTGTCTGGTATTGAGGTCCTTGATATAGATTGCAAATATGATCTCACAGGTACATTATTCGAAGATTTACTTACAATCGTTTTTGGCCGAGATAATAATCTTATTAAGAAAATAGCTTGTCAAAAAACTGTTTCAGGAGGATATCATCTGATATATAAGTGCAGTTCGATTGCAGGGAATCAGAAGCTTGCAATCAGAGCAGCCACCGAGCAGGAGTTAAGTAAATATCCGAATCGAAAGCAATATGAGGTAATTGAAACTCGCGGTGAGGGAGGTTACATTTGTTGCGATCCTACACCAGGGTATAAGTTCGTTACTGAACAATGCGGGTTTGATTTTTCTTCGATTTTCGACCTGAAGGAAATTACACCTGAGGAGCGTGTAACACTGATTACGTCTGCAAAAGCACTTAACCAGGCTGTTGCGCCTGTTAATGCTGTGAAAAATGAACCAGACCAGAAGCCAAATTCAGAATGGATAATCTCACCCTTAGATGATTATAATGATAAGGTTTCTGATCAAGATATGCTTTCACTGCTGCAAAAACATAAATGGACAATCACAAAGCAAACCAGTAAAATTATTCACCTGGCCCGGCCTGATAAAAAAACAGGAACCTCTGCGACTTACGGGTATCACAACAAGTGCTTGTACGTGTTCACTTGTAGCGATTCTGTATTTGCTGGACCGCGAGGCTACACACCTGTTCAGGTACTGGCATTGTTAGAATATAATGGGGATTTTTCAAAAACTGCAAAGGATTTATTAAATAAAGGCTTTGGTAAAAAACACCAGTTATCCATACCTTGCAATACATCAAATAACGATACTTCAGGCAGTCAGGTTAAAGAACCGTTAAAATTAACAACTGATCAATCTGGAGAGCTGCAAATCTCTGATGCACTTTTAGCACAATATGTTGTTGATCAAATCAAAGATCGGTTCAGGTATAACCGGTCTATAGAAAGTTTTTGCATTTATAAAAACGGTAGATTTCAACTTGACGAAAAAAAGCACTTTACAACTATTGTTCAGAAGTACATAAGGCAGATGCGCCTTGAAATTCATGATGCTTTTCCTTGGCTTGAGTTCAAAACTAAGCAGAGTATTGATAAAACTTTTATCCGATATTTGAATACAAAAAAAACACGTGAGGTTATCGAGCGAATTAAAGATACACCAGAAATTGAGGTTTTAGAAAAAGAACTCGATCGAGACCCTGATTTGTTAAACTGCAAAAATGGTTTTATAAATTTGAGGTCTGGGAGCTTTTCCCACCATACCCCTGATTGCTTATTCAGCAAGGTTTCAGGAACAGGCTACGACCCTAAAGCCACCTGTCCGAAATGGAAAAATTTTCTGGCCGAAATTATACCAGATCAAGAAATAAGAAATTATTTACAAGTATTAGTCGGGTATAGTTTAACAGGAGATACAAGCGGACAAGCACTAATAATCCTTTTTGGATCTGGCGCAAACGGTAAATCTGTTTTTGTCCATATTATGGAAAAGTTAGCTGATGAATATTATAAAACCCTTCAGCCTGATGCACTGATTTATAAATACCAAAGCACTTCTGGTAATGCCACACCTGAAATTGCAGGCTTGCGCGGAGTTCGTTTTGCTGTCAGTCCTGAAGTTCCCGAAGGTAGACTTGATGAAAGCCTTGTAAAATATTTAACAGGAAGTGATCTTGTAACCGCGCGGTATTTATACGGTAAGCCCTTTACCTTTCGCCCGTCGCATAAGATTTGGTTAACAAGTAATTATCTGCCAACAATCAGAGGGAGCGATTACGGGATCTGGAGAAGAATCCACGTTATACCTTTTAGTGTTCAGATACCAGAAGAGAAGCGGATACCGTTTACTGAGCTGTGCAATGATTTAATAACAGAATTACCCGGAATACTGAATTGGGCTATTGTTGGAGCAAAGAAATACTATGCTGAAAAAAGGCTTAAGCCGCCTGAAGGTGTTACGAAAGCCTGTAGCGAATATAAACGAAGTGTTGACACAATTGAAACCTTTATAACTGATCAGTGTATAATAAGCGATTACATTTCTATTAAAGCAAAGGATCTTTACAAGGCTTATTCTGAATGGTGTCATGATAACAATGAGTATCAATTTAAATCACGAGATTTTTATAAAAATGTAGAATTGAAGGGTTTTGAGAAAAGAAACGCTGCAAAAAATCATGTACACTTTTTCGGAATTTCCCTAAAGGAAGAATTTTAAAAATGGGCAAAATCCTAAATTTTAAATATACATCTGTTAATGAATTCCTGAAAATGAATCCGTTTATTAATCGGGTGATAAAAATTCAGGCAGGTTTCCTGTTCAAAATATATGTAAAATGGTGTACAAGTAACGACCATTGCCCTGTATCCCGGAACCTGTTCTATCGAGCAATGACACACGAGAGTTTCAAAAAAATTAATAGATCTGGACATGTAATTTTTGTTCGGGAAAACTGAGCTGGTAGAATATGCCAATACTAAAAAAGATGCACTATTACCGAATAAAGGAGGTTTACAAAAAGAGAACAAAATTTATATCTGAAATAATACCACACAAAGATATCGAAGTATCGGAAAAGATGTTTAAGCAATTTGAAGAGGTTAAACCGCGAAACATTAAAAAAAAGGAGCAAACAGAATGAAATTTCAAAGTGTATTAATCAATACTTATGATCTTCAGGCGCAAGATCGAAAAATAAACTCAATGTATGAAAGCGGGTTCGAACACTATGAATCTGTGTGTATTCCCGGATCATCTGAAATAATTCTGAGGTTCAGAGCAATCGAGGAAGATTAAAAATCTGATATATAGCTGAAAGGAATAAACCATGAATAGATCGAGTTTTACAGATTGGGGTAACCGGGGGGAAATAAAACGGACCTGCCCAAACTGCGGCCATGAATGGACCGGGCACCGGGCTTCAAAATGCCCTGAATGCGGCTGGCACCATAGAACCGGGAAGAAAAGGGGTGTTGTAAAATGAATAAATATATCACTTCAAAACAGGTTGCTGTACTGGCCGGTACTACAAAAAACCGGGTAAAAAGTGAACCGTTTCGATTTCCTGGAGCTGTTCGGGATAAACGAAACAGGCTTCGATTTGAAAAACAGGAAATTGTAGAGGCTTTCTTCCGGGGGGATCTGGAAAATACGAACAGGGTATACCCTGTAAAAGTTGTTGCGAGCTTTGAATCGGGTTCAATATCCGAATCTGTACCGGGTTCTGATCTGGATATTGATATCTAAAAAAAAGGAGTGTTGAAATTATGGAAATGGAAAAAGAGTTGATAACCAGCAAAGAGCTTGCAAAAATGCTTAGTTTTTCAGTGAAATTTATCGAAAAACACCGTAACAGAATAATAGGAGCCCAAAAGGTTGCAGGTCGTTGGAGATATAATATAAGGATTATAAGACAAAGACTTGCTACGGGTAAGGATATTATTATCAAATGAATCCGGGTAATTTTTATTCTGTGGTAAAAAAAAGTATTTTGTTGCTGTATATGCGATACGGTAGAAAGGTATCTGCCGTATGAGTATTGAAAAAATCGGACCTAATAAGTGGCGTATCAAGGTTTGTGTTAGAGTTCCGAATAAGGATAACCCTGTTAAAAAGCAGGAAACTTTTAAGGGCACTAAAACCGAAGCTGATATTCGCAAGTCCGAAATCATTAAAGAGATCAGAAGCAAAAAACAGGCTTCACGTTCTTTGAAACTAACAAATTTTGGAGCAGCACTTGATATCTATGCAGACAAAAAGAACAAAACGTCTGCCCCTGATATTAGCAGGATAAAAAAGCTTAAAAATGATTTGGGTGATATATCACTGGCGCAATTTGCAGACCGGTTTGAAATCTATTTGCAGGAACTTAAAATTACTCCTACATATAGAGGCAATCTTCCAACTGGCGCAACTATAAACCGGATAATCGAAATTGTGAGAGCAGTTTTTAATCTTCTGGCTGCCTTGGATCTTATTGATAAAAACCCGATAACAAAAGCCCGATTCCCAAAAGCTATACAAAAACCGCGCGACCGTTTTCTTACAGAAGAGGAATGCTTAAGGCTTCTTAATGCCATAAGAAAACACAGGTCGTATTTACTGCCTTTTGTGGAATATAATCTTTCGGTTCCATGCAGGAAAGGTGAGTTAATAAACGCCCGAAGAGAGCAATACAATCAGGTTAGTAATACTATTTATATACCCGATTCGAAGGCTGGAATTCCTATTCATAAGCCCGTCCCGGATCACTTGAAGGAGTATTTTAGAAATATTCCTGCTAATTGTCCTTATCTTTTTTATAGACAGGATTCTGAAGGGAACTTTTACCCATTAGGTGATTGTAGAAAAGCATGGAAATTTTGTCTGGAAAAAGCAGGTCTTAAGAATGTACGCATTCACGACCTGAGACACATAAGCGCAACAAAACTATATGAAGCTGGTAACCCTGAAAGAGTGATCATGGATATTGCTGGCTGGCAAACTCCAATGCTTTCTACTTATCGACACAAAGACAGTTTTAAATCAGCTAAATCAATCCGCTTTAACGCTTCCCGAGAAACCGTAAAAAATAGCAATTTAGTTTCATCTAATTAAACCCACCTTTTAACGCTTTCTTTTAAAAAACCGGTACAAAAACCGGTACAAAAACCGGTACAAAAACCGGTACAAAACCGGTACAAAACCGGTACAAAATATTAACTTAAAGGCTTAAACCGGTACAAAGTCGGTACAAATTCGGGGTAAAATGTAGTAATATAAGGTAGTCATAAATTAATTACATGTAAACAATTGTACATGCATTATCAATGGGGTTTGATTGCGGGAAACGCTGTTTAAAGCGATTTTAAGGCAATTTTCAATAAAAAAAAGGAGTCTTGAAAACTCAAAACTCCTTTTTATATTTGGTAGCGGGGGCTGGATTTGAACCAACGACCTTTGGGTTATGAGCCCAACGAGCTACCGGACTGCTCCACCCCGCGATCATTCTACTAAACTTTTAATACTGGTGAATCGAACTTTTAAAGTCCGTTTGCTCGTTGTATATAGCCCAACGAGCTACTCCCGATTTCACATCGGGACTCCACCCCGCGATCATTCTTATTTCAAATTATATCAGCATTTAATATCAATTCTTATGCCAATATTGTATTTCTCTTAGCGAGATTTTTAATATACCTTTTTGCGAATCTAACCACAAGGAAAAAGATTAATTAAAACATAAACATCATCTTATACCCCCATAGATGCGAAACGCGACAATGACTTAATCGTCTAAATTCAAAAATACAAATTATGCAAAGTGACTCTCGCGTCACTTTAGAGTTGACTTGGTCGCTGTTTTTTCGTATTATTTAATTAACTGAATCGATAAACCTGCAGTTTGAGGGTAAAAACAATGAAATCCAGTATCTTGTTTCTCCTGTTATTAATACCAATATCAATTTTTAGTGAGAAATTATCAAAAAATGATGTACTTACTTATGCCTTTAAACACTCAGAAAATCTTCGCATTATTGAAAACGAAATGGCATCAGCACAAAGCCTGGAAAAAGAGTATCGCGGTAAGGGATTACCTACCATTGAAGCTTCAGTTAATTACAAATACGCCTTCAATCAATATAATCCTTATTCATTTGATATTGGAGATGCAGGTAACCTCTCTGCAATGATAGATCAAGACCAACCTGGTTTCATGAATGATGCCACAATTGCCGGTGCATTGGATCAGATACTCTCTTCCTTTTCTGATATCGAATTAACCCCACCTCCTAATGCAGTTGCCATGGAACTATCCTTAACTCAACCAATCTATGCTCAGGGTAAAATTTCCAGAGGTCGTAAAGCTGCCAAAATGTATCACGACAACCTCACTCTCAAGTACGAAAACACAAAACTTACCCTGGCAAAAGAGATTACAAATGCTTACAACAGTGCCATACTGGCAGACCAGAACCATAAAGTTCAAAAACAGGCTGTTTCATTGGCACAGGAAACCCATAAACTGACAAAAGCACGTCTTGAAAGCGGTAAAGGCAATGTTCTTGACACCCTGAATTCAAAATACTCACTGCAACAATCAAAATTCGAACTAAGGGAAGCAGAGAAAAATAGATATATGGCTTTTAAGAAGTTGTTTACCCTTGCATCGATGGACAAAGATCCCGATTCAATTGAATTAACCGATTCACTTGCTGTAGTCGAGTTTACAATTTCCGAAGATGAAGCGATTGATTTGATGCTCAACAAAAATCTCAGTCTTAAACAGATCAATAATGGAATCCAGTTGCATCAAATGCAGATAGAAATAGCAAAATGTGACTTTTTGCCAACAGTTTATGCCGGAGCATCAGTATCAAAAATCTCCATGTTTGATTCTTACGACAGAACCAGTTGGGGTGATGATCAGAAGATATTTATTGGTGCATCCATACCAATCTATTCCGGGGGACAGAAAGTCCAGAAAGTCAAACAGGTATCCTTTGAAGAACAAAGTTTACACGAAACAAAAAGGAAAACCATAAGTCAGCTAACCCTTGCACTCAATAACTATTTCGAAGAGCTCGCTGTTGCACGTGAAGAATGTATTGAAGCACGCCACCTCATTTCATTAACCGAACAGGGTGTGGAAATCTCTTCACTCTCCTATGAAATCGGACAAATAACCCAGAACGAGTTGACTCAAAGCAAACAACACCTTAGTATGTCACAGCTTGCATATAACAATGCCGTATATAAATTAAACACTGCAATTGCAAATATAAAAATGCTGCTGGGAGATGAAACGTTACTTTCAACCAAAGTGGAGGATTAATAAATGAAAAATATTCTTTGTATATTTTTAGTTCCAGCAGTTCTTATGCTGGCAGAATGCAGCAATCGAACAAAAGATCAAAATGCACCAAAAACGATTCAGCAGATGCACAATGAAAAAGGCATTCCAGTAACAACCAGTAAAATCGGAAATGGAATTATCAGAAGAATTGAACGAAGCAATGGTACTCTTAGCGGAGTAGTCGAAGCTACACTTGCCAATGGAATGGGCGGTACTGTTAAAAGAATCAACGTTTCTCTTGGTGACAGGGTAAAAAAAGACGCGGTAGTTGCCGTTATGGAAATTGATGGTGGTTCACCGATTGATGTTGCCCAGAGTGCTTATGATTATGCCAAAAAAGCTTATGAACGCGCAAACAAACTTCAGGAAAAAGGTGCTATATCAAAAGAACAGGTTGAAGGTGCACGGGTTCAGTATGAAGATGCAAAAAGAAAATTGGGCCAGGCAACTGTCGGCGTTAATGTAAAAGCTCCTTTTGCTGGAACTGTTATTGAAATTTATGAAACTGTAGGCAGTAAAATCGGTGAGAAAACTCCTCTGATAAAAATTGCAGATCTTTCAACTATTAAAATTGAGATGCAGGTAAATCAGCAGGCGATTGATTATTATAAAACAGGTCAGAAATCTTTTTTACTTTTAAATAATGATACATTATGGGGATCTATTGAGCGCATTGCTCTGGGTGCCAACCAACTGGCACACAGCTTCAAAGTAACTGCACTATTCCCCAATAACGATCAACGCCTGAGACCTGGATCATTTAAACAGGTATACACTATTGTTGAAGAAAAAACACAGACATTGTATGTACCAATCGAAGTTGTAAATTTCGATCCTGATAACACCCCCTACATTTACACTTTTGTTAAGGGTAAAGCTGCAAAAACAAACGTCACTCTCGGAATTACAACAAAACAGTTTTACGAGATTACACAAGGGTGTACATCTGATGATCAGATTATTGTGTCGGGCCTGACGATGCTTAATGATGGCGTCAAAGTCAATGTGATTAATAAGTAAAGGAGCGTGGAATGAATATAGCCGGAATCAGTATTCGACGGCCACTAATGATAATCATGATCATTCTGGCATTGGCAATGTTTGGAGTGGTTGGTTTCTTACGGTTACCAGTAGATAAATTGCCGGATATGGAACTGCCATTTATAACCGTTCAGACAATATACCCCGGAGCAGGTCCGGATCAGATAGAACAGAATGTAGTCAAACCTATTGAGGATCAGATCAGTACAATTAGTGGAATAAAAAACATTAACTCATATTGTCTGGAATCGGTAGCTTTTATTATTCTTGAGTTCAATGCAGGGATTGATGCAGATTTTGCAGCCATTGATGTCAAAGACAAGATTGATCAGATTCTCTATACGCTTCCGAATGATCTTGAGAAACCAATTATCAGTAAATTTAATCCGAATGATAAACCTGTAGTTACTCTTTCGGTAACAGGACCTGTCAGTCCGGAAGAATTACGCCATTATGCTGACAATGAATTGAAAGATCATTTTGCACAGATAAATGGAGTAGCAAAGGTTGAGATTATCGGGGGGCGTGAGAGAGAGATAATTATAGACCTGGATGCCGAAAAACTTTCTGCTCATAACCTTACAATTTTTCAGGTTGCAGCTCTTCTCAATGCACAAAATTCAACCATACCGGGTGGATTCATTACCGGAAAATTAAGAGAATATTCAATTAAAGTAGAAGGTGAATTTGCATCACTCGATCAGATCAGGGAAATGCGGATTCCTGTATATAAACAGTACGGCCCGATTAACGAGAATTACACTGTTCATCTTAAGGACATCGCAACAGTAAAAGATGGATTTAAGGAAGTACGTGAATCCGCTCGTTTTCAGGGCAATGATGCAGTTCTTCTTTCTATTACAAAAAGCTCCGATGCAAACGTTGTTAATACTGCAGATTTAGTCCTGAAAAAAATTGAAGAAATCACTCCATTACTTCCTTCAGGTTATTCTGTTGATATCGTTGAAAACTCCTCCACCTTTATTAAAAATACTGTTTATGATACTTATGGTAACATTATAACTGGTGTTATCCTTACTGCACTCATTCTTTTATTATTTCTCTTTGACTTACGCCTTGCAATAATTGTTGCCATTACAATGCCGGTTTCTTTGATACTTGCCATTATAGGAATGAGTATTGCAGGTCTTACCCTCAATATTATTACACTGATGTCGTTAACGATATCCATTGGAATACTTGTCACCAATTCTATCGTAGTGATTGAAAATATCGTTCGACACCGTGATTCCGGCCAATCAGTACGCAAAGCTTCACAAGAGGGTACAAATGAGATTTTCATGGCAGTACTGGCTTCAACCCTGACAAATCTTGCAGTTTTCATTCCTATTGCAACAACAACCGGAGTTATCGGCAGTGCGTTTAAATCTCTGGGACTCACGATTGTGTTCGCAACTGTTGCATCCATCTTTCTGAGCTTCACTTTGACTCCACTTATGGCATCCAGAATGCTCAAACGGAAAGATGTAAATAAATCAAAAGATAATCGCACAAATCCAATTGATCGGCTTCTTGCCCTGGTTGATCGTTTGTATGAAACCATTCTTGACAGAATACTCTCAGGCAAATTGGCACAATTTGCCATAGTTGGATCTGTGTTAATAATCTTTTTGGGCACCGTGATATTTATTACTCCAAAATTAGGTTCAGAATTCATTCCAGATATGGATGAAGGTATTATTGTTATCTCAATTGAACTGCCATCCGGAACTCCAGTTGATGTTACTAAAAAGCAAGTACTTGCTGTTGAAAACCTGGTAAAGGAGCTTCCTGATCTCATAGCAGTATCATCAACAATCGGTGGTTCAGGAACCAAAACCGGAGTTCAGTATGGCCAGATACAACTTCAGTTTACCCCGGAGAACCAGAGGAAAGAATCGGTTTACGACAAAATGAATATTATCCGTCCGATGCTTTCGGAAATACCGGATGCCAAAATCAGTCTGGTTTCAATTGGAGGTTTTGGTGTTGATGAGGCAGATATGGTTATTGAAATTAAGGGCAGGGAAATGGAAAAACTTATTGCCATCTCAGATAAGGTTGCCGGGATTGTTTCCCGAACTCCGGATATGACAGACATTAACAGTTCATGGAAAGGAGACAAACCACAAGTAGTTATTATTCCCAATCGTGAACGGATGGAACACTATGGCCTTTCTCCAAACCTATCACAGGCAACTACTATCCAGATGCTCGGTGGTCTTGTCAGATATAATATAAGCGGCAACGATGAGGCGATCTATCGCGAAAATGGTGAAGACTATCCGATACGAATACAGTTGGACCAGCATGCTCGAAGCAATATTCGTGATATTCAAACCATGGAAGTACTCACCCCAAAAGGCCCTGTACCGCTTGAAGCAATTGCAGATGTCTGTTACAGCAGCGGCATATCATCGATAACCCGGAAAAATAAACAACGAATGATTGAGATCACTGCAAATAATACAAGAGGCAATATCGGGAAGAAAATGTCAGCAGTTAAAGAACAATTAGACGGGTTGCAGCTTGATCCAGGGTACAGTATTGATTTTGCCGGTATGAAGGACATGCAGGATGATGCTTTTAACCAGTTAGGTTTTGCAGCTATTCTCGCAATTGCTTTAACATTCATGCTCCTTGTGGCGCTTCTGGAATCTTTTTCAATGGCTTTTGTTATTATGCTTACCATTCCACTCGGACTTATTGGCGTTATCTGGTTTCTTTTCCTTAGTAACAGTGCACTTTCAATGGTCTCACTGATGTCGATAGTTATGCTTATAGGAATTGTTGTAAACAATGCAATTTTACTTATAGATTATGCACGACATCAGAGACTCAGTAAAGGAATTGATGCCAAAGAAGCTATTGTCAAGGCTGGCGGCACAAAACTCAAGGCAATTATCATGTCCAATACAGCAATTATTATTTCCATGATTCCAATGGCATTCGGTATTGGAAGCGGTGGTAATTTCAGGGCTCCATTTGCTATTACAGCCATAGGCGGAGTCACATGTGCAACATTATTTACTTTTTTCCTTATTCCGATCTTATATGTCTGGACTGCACCATCATTGGAACACCTTAAAAAAGAATATGATTCTGAACACTCTGTTTAAAAGGACCAAAGACCATGGAAACAATAGATACCAAAGAATTAAGAAAAGAGAAAATACGTGCTGCCAAAACAGAACTTATACTCGATGCAGCATTACAGATACTGTCTCAAAAGGGATATCATGAAACACGCCTTGAGGATATCGCAGAAAAAGCCGGATTTTCAAAATCTGCCCTTTACCGATACTACAAGGATAAAGATGAAATATTTTTTAATATTGCAGTACGGGAAAGAAACAAGATAATCGATAAACTTACAACCGGCCCATACAGATTGAATGAAAACAAACATATAAGCGATAATCTTCACTCTCTTCTGAATGTAATATTTGAAACATTTGGGAAAAACTTCCCTTTCATTCTTACATTAAACTCATTTCAGGTTATTGCTCTGGTAAATGCACTCAGACAACAGGCTACATTGATGAAAATTGAAAAAGAATTCCTTACAAGCGAAAGTAAATTCGCTGAGATAATAATTCGGTTATTTAATAATGCCAGGAACAAAGGAGAGATATCCACTCCCCTGGATTCAGAAGTTCTTTTTGAATTTTTTCAGGGACTCCTGTTTTCTAAAGTAAGGGTATGGCACGAGAAGAAAAAAGTGGGTAATATCAAAAAGGAAGTTGATGAAATACTTGTTTTTCTGGCTGATGGTTTAAAATATGGAAAACAATAATTTAACCCCTGAAAAATAATAAATCAAATAAAATAAGCCTTAATTCCATTTTCATTCTGCAGTAATATAAAAAAAAGCAACAATCCTTTAGCCGTTGCCTTAACAAATCCCGTTTATGCGTATTTTGCCAAATCCACTTTTTTTAATATGGTTTATAGGTGTAAACGTAAAATTTACAACTTATAACATGCTTAAACAATTGTCAACTTACCTGATATGAATCTCCCATTAAATCCCAATCGCACAATGTATTGTCCGGCAGGGACAATTGATCCCTGGTTATTACGACAATCCCATTCAACAGAATATCCCCCTGCCAGAAGGTATTCGCTGCCAAGTTTGCGGATTTCTTTACCATTTATATTGTAGATTTTAAGAGAGACTGCGAAACTGGCTGGCAAACTGAATCTGATTTTTATCCGCCCTTTTCGCATACTGCTCTCAGTCTGTGGATATAGAAACGGTTTGGGATCCAGATAACGTGAGTCGAGAACTGAAGTAACAGGTTTGTCCAGAACCGTCTCGGGTGGTCCACCACTCCAGCTTGTCTGGTATGAAGGTTCATCAGTATATGATCTTGGGAGCCTGTAGGTTTTGACATAGTTTTGAAGCTCATCCATTGACCCATGTATAAAGTTTATTTTATCGAGGTCATAGTTACCAATACCGGCATTTGAGAGCCAGAGTAAAGTACGCGCATCGGTGAAGCTAGGATTAGCCTTGTCTATCGGGTCTGTAGGGATATCAGAAAGCCCCATTAACTTTGCGCACAAGCGGTCAACAGCAAGAGGGTCGGTTCCAGCTATTGCACAGTACTGCATAACACTTGTTCCATTACCAGGCCCTTCACCTTCCATTCCCTCCCATGCATCAAGTACACTTAAAGAAGGTATTCTCTTTTCAAAAATCATATTTCCAAGCTGGTATATGTTATAAGACAGACACTTATTCTCACCATCCTTTGTACCATCCCACCAGCCGATCTGACCATGCATCTGCTGTTTGTGACTTACAGCCGGTGCACCCATCAGTACATTCTTGCAAACTCCGGTAATCACCTGGCAGTTATGAGTCTTGGGCCTGCAGATTGAAATAACATAGTATTGCGAGTCAAGAAAAACACTATGTACCGGAATTTTTACTGTTGATGTCAAATCGGGCAGCCATATTTGACATTCATCTGTTGAAAATTTATCAGTCGCATCCAGATCCACAATCGAAATATTACTGTATTCATTTAATAAATCATTATATCCATAACTCTGAAATCCATGAGTAACTCCATAACCAGCAGCAGATTCAGCTATTATTATGGGCTGTTCTGTAATGCTTCGTAAATAATCCAGTAATCCCCGTAATGCATCGACATGCGTAGCAACAAGCGGGTTGAAACTGGAAACAACATTTACCTTTATTACAATAGTTTTCCCCTCAATTCCCTCTTTTACCTTTTCACGCCACGGCTCAAGCACATCAATAATCATCTGTTTTCTCGTACCAGCCGCTGATGACCCCACAAAGGAAACATCACTAATATTACTTGAAAGTGGTTCTTCTGCAAAAACTTTGCTTTTAATCACTGCAGGTCCGGCAGCAATCATGGCAGCACAACTTCCGGATATTCGTAAAAATGCCCGCCGATTAAAACTCACGTTTAGATCCTCCATATGATAATTGTTTTACTAAATTTATCTTATTTTCTGGTTAGTGATAAGCAGACCAGTTTTTGATCAATTTTTTTAACCATAAGAAATATGATATCTCCTGTTTTCTTTTAAAACAACCTCATTTCCTGTTTTTGATAATATTGAATACTTACTATAAAAACAATTTAGATATAAGATGTTTTAATTTCTTTTTAAAATCATTATATTCTGGTTATTGTTACTTATATACTTTTGGTTAAAAGGTAAACGAGTAGAATTAATTCTTATGTTTTCTGGAGATCATATATGCAGAATTTCATAGCTTTTCACAGAATGATAATTCCTGTGTTGATTATATTGGTGGGGGTAATAAGTGGTTTTGCACACACAGTTACCCTTCCCGAAAACCTTGTATCGGGAAATGAAACAGTTCAAACAGTTAAAACCGATATTAATTTTGGTGAAGGCCCGGCAGTTGATTCATCCGGAAACCTGTATTTTACGGATAGAGATCCCAGCCGGATCTGGAAAATAACCCCTGATGGTAATGCTGTTGTTTATAGAAATCCTGCAAACAATGCGAATGGCCTTATTTTTGACTCAGAAAACCGGTTAATAGTGTGTGAAAAAAACGGTCTGACACGAGTTGAAAGCGACAGTTCAATTACACAATTACTAAAAGCTGACACGCTTGGAAGCGAAGGCCCTAATGATCTTTATTTAACATCAAATGGCGGTATTTTTTTCACAAGCTCTGTCTGGAACAGCTCGGGGAGACTATTCTACCTCTCTTCTGATGGTAATGTAAAAACCATTCTCTCTTTCTTAGGAATGAATTATCCCAATGGTGTTGCATATATCGAAGAAAAACAACTCCTGTACTTGTGTCTCACACAAAGTAACAGGGTCTTGAAGTATCAAGTCAATGATGACATGAGTGTTTGGGAAATCGGAAAATTTTGTGATGTCGGATCACCTGACGGGTTAGCTGTTGATAACGACTGCAATTTATGGATAGCCGGTACTGATGGGGGGCAGCCGGGAGTAATAGTTTTTGACACATCCGGTAACAAGTTAGGTAAAATTGCTATCAGTGGTCAGATCAGTGTACAAAATTGTGCATTCGGTGGACCAGGCAGAAAAATACTGTATATCACAGGAAAAACCGCTGTTTACAGTATCAAAACTGTAATTGGAGGAAGGAGTACTACTGGAAATACCACAAGTATCAAGAAAACAGGCAAAAATGATCTGGCTGCAGGATATAATCATGTTTTTAAAAAGAGTAATTCTTATATAAAAATATGGAGCCTTGATGGAAGATATATAGCAAATTATAAATACCAGAACAGCAACACTGAAACCGACAACACAATTTCAGTTCCAGACATTATTAAAAATCGCTTATCTTACGGTGCCTATTATCTGGATTATACAACCAAAAATTCAAAACAAAGAAAACTTTTCATTATGAGTAAATAAACTCTCTATCCAACTCTCTATCCAACTCTCTATCCAACTCTCTATCCAACTCTCTATCCTGCTCTCTATCCTGCTCTCTATCCTGCTCTCTATCCTGCTCTCTATCCTGCTCTCTATC